>Ga0210397_10000263_pt1 | contig 38494 bp, 38 predicted proteins | sample IncBWH2OmetaG_FD_160126 | JGI IMG/M metagenome (GOLD analysis project Ga0210397, IMG submission 160126) | Forest soil microbial communities from Barre Woods Harvard Forest LTER site, Petersham, Massachusetts, United States - Inc-BW-H-2-O ...
GTCGTCGCCAAGATGAAGGAAATCCCGACCGACGATCCGCTGTTCGGCAAGGGTCCGCTGCGGGCCGACGGACGCCGTATCATTCCGGCCTATCTGTTCGAGGTGAAGAAGCCGGAAGAGTCGAAATATCCGTGGGATTATTACAAGCTGGTCGCCACGATCTCGCCTGATGACGCGGCCAAGCCGCTCGAGGCCAGCGAGTGCCCGCTGGTGAAGAAATGACCGCGTAGTGGTCATCCCGGGACCGCGTGTAGGTTGGCAAAGGCGCATTTGCGCCGTGCCCACCGTCCGCACGCATTGCGACTGCGACGGTGGGCACGCTGCGCTTTGCCACCCTACGACGACAGTGATTGACAATTCGAGCCCCAAGCCACTACAAACCCGCATGCGCCCCACCGCCCGTCACCTCTCGGCCTCGTATTACCTGCCGTCGACATAACAGCGGGCGCATCTTTTTGCACAACCGCTGCGTTCCGGCGGTTGAGACAAGCAAACATCCGGCATCGCAGCCCACCGGAGTTTTGCGATGTCCGCGACACCAGCCATCCAACCCCCACACATCAGGTCGATCGGCCTGCTCGGCTTCGGCGCCTTCGGGCGGCTGATCGCTGCGCATCTATATCCCTATTTCGCGCTCATCGCCTGTGATCCCGCACTGACCGAGGCCGGGCAGCCCAACGATCACGTCCAGTTCGGCACGATCGCCGAGCTCGGGCGTTGCGATCTCGTGATAGCGGCCGTACCCGTCGGCGCCCTGTCATCCGCGCTCAAAGAGCTTCGTCCGCATCTTCGCCCCGGCGGAATCGTGGTCGATGTCGGTTCGGTCAAGGTCCGGCCGATCGAGGTGATGAAGGCGGAGCTGCCGTCCTTTGTCGACATCGTCGGGACGCATCCGCTGTTCGGCCCGCAGAGCGCGAAGGGCGGCATTGCCGGACGCAACATCGCGCTGTGTCCGGTGCGCGGCCGCTCGGCCCTGCGCATCGCGGCGTTCCTCAGACATGTGCTGAAGCTCAAGGTGCACATCGTCTCGCCGGACGAGCACGATCGCCAGGCTGCGATCGTGCAGGGCGTCACGCACCTCGTCGCCAAGGTTCTGGTGCGCATGGAGCCGCTGCCGACGCGCCTGACCACCGCGAGTTTCGATCATCTGATGCGGGCGACCGACATGGTCAGGCATGATTCGGCGAGCGTCTTTCTCGCGATCGAGCGCGACAACCCCTACGCGGCGGAGGTCCGCGCGCAGTTCTTCTCGCTCGCCGAAGCCGCGCGCGCCGAACTCGAGCATGATCCGGAAAAGTTGGCACCGGCTTTCGGAAAGGATCATGCTCACACGAAAAGCTGATCAGCGCGATTGAGCGAGTGTCTTCACCGCGACCGCAAGCGCCAGCAACAGCAACAGACAGGCCAGCAGGAACGGCGCGCCGGGCAACGTCACCGGCGTGCCCGGCCCGATGAAATAGGCAAAGGTCAGCGTGAACAGGAACGGGCCGGCGAGCTGCGCCAGGCTCTGCACGCTCGCGGTGGCGCCCTGCAGCTGGCCCTGTTGCTCCGGCTTGACCAGGCCGGTCATCATTGCCTGGCCCGCCGCGCCGGCAACACCCCACAGCGACATCACCGGAATGCCCAACCAGAAGAGAGGGCCCGTCGGCGCCAGGCCGAAGATCAAGAATCCGATCGCGCCGAAGGAGAGCCCGATCAGCAGCGCGCGGCGTTCACCGAAACGCCGCACGATCGGCCCGATGCCGGCGCCCTGCACGACCACCGAGCAGATTCCGACCAGCGCCAGAGTCAGTCCGACGGTTCTGGTGTCCCAGCCATAGCGATAGGTGGAATACAGCACGAAGGTCGACGGCAGCACCACATGCGCGACCTGGGCGATGAAGTTCGACCATGACAGCCCACCCAGCACGCGGTCGGTGCGCAACAGATTGAGCGCGCCCACCGGATTGGCGCTGCGCCAGTGGAACGGCGAGCGGCGCTCGGGCGAAAGCGACTCCGGCAGGATCAGAAGCCCATAAAGCGCGTTGGCGAAGCTCAAGCCCGCGGCGACCCAGAATGGCAGGCGCGGCTCGATATTGCCGAGCAGGCCACCGAGCGCCGGCCCGAGAATGAATCCAGCGCCGAAAGCCACACCGATCCTGCCGAACACGGCGGCGCGCTTGTCCGGCGGCGTCACGTCGGCGATATAGGCAAAGGCGGTCGAGACGCTGGCCGACGTGATGCCGGAGATCACCCGTCCGACGAACAGCCAGGTCAGCGACGGCGCGAGCGCCATCAGCACATAGTCCGCGGCCAGGCCGAAATTCGACATCAGCACCACGGCCCGGCGTCCGAACCGGTCCGACAGCGCGCCCGCGACCGGCGAGAAGATGAACTGCATCAGCGCCCAGGCGGTGCCGAACAGGCCGAAGATGCGCGCGGCCCGCGCGGTGTCGTTGGCGACGAAGCTTTCCACGAGCTTTGGCAGGATCGGAATCACGATGCCGAACGCCAGCATGTCGAGCAGGATCGTGACGAAGATGAATGCCACGGCGGCGCGATCCGGTGCACTGCGCAATGGCGCGCCGCTGACAGCAGTGGGGCTTTGTTCGGTCATGATCTCGGCGCGGATTGCACGGGGGATTGCGGGGCGCAGACTTATACACCCGCTGTCCCTTCTCGCAATCCGCGCCTGTCACGCGGCTAGAAGCGGGGCGGCCGCCTCCGGACGCGTGGCTCGCGATCGACGGCAACCAGGACAGCATGGGCGATCAGACCGAGGAAATAACCGACTTGGACGATGGTCTGGGCGAGAAAAACCATCAGCGCAGCCTCCAGGATGGAAAAGCCGCGAACCACGGAGAACACGATCGAGGCGAGCAGCAGCATCAGGAGAATCGGCAACAGCACTCTGATCCGGAACATCGTGCCAACTGCGAATCCTACGACCTGGAGTGCAAGGGCGGCAAATCCCGTTCGATGTTCCCAGGTGTCGTTGACCGAGCAGATCGTTGCCGCTCCGATCGAATCGAAACGCGGACTCCGGATCACTGTCTTGACGGATTGCCGTCTTGCAAGACCGCTCTATTCGGCCGCGATCAACGTGACGGTCCTTCGCTGGGCAGGCACGTCAGGCCGCACCTCGGGATCGATCGCCAGGCGGTGGACTTCGTTTCGCTTAATGTCCCTGACGCGGATCCAGCCGCGGCCGTCGCGCAATTCGGGGCGAACCGCCGCAAGATGACGCGCCATCTCCCTGGCCGCGCCTCTCGCGCCGGCCTTGCGGTCGAACAACATCCCATTGGGATCGAGAACGACATAGCGATCGAAGAAAAGATCAAAAAAATAACGAGGCATCAGCAACAACACCGTAAAGATTGAACGAACGGGAAGTGCGCCGAAAAAAACGCGCGACCTGCTTTGAGTAAGCGGCCGAGCCGCCCGGTTCGACCGGCCGACCAAACGCAGCTGATATAGTTACCTCGCACCGGCCAGACTTGGGCAAAAGCGACGACAGACGCGCAAACATCATCAAATTCGCACACAGGCGCGTGATATCGGCGAATGTTGAGACGAGCATCTTGAGGTTACTACAACCTATGAGCGAACTGTCGCTTACGACGGCCGCTTGCGCTTGTGCGCGAACGGATTCTGCTTCTCGCGCAGCGTGATCCGCACCGGCGTGCCCGGCAGCTCGAACGCCGCGCGCAGCGAGTTGACCAGATAGCGCAAATAGGAGTCCGGCACCGCATCCGCGCGCGAGCAGAACAGCACGAAGCTCGGAGGACGCGCCTTGGTCTGGGTAATGTAGTTCAGTTTCAGCCGGCGGCCGGAGACCGCCGGCGGCGGGTTGGCGCTGGTCGCCTGCTCGAACCAGCGATTGAGCGCGGCGGTCGGCACCCGTTTGTTCCACACCGCATAGGCCTGCTCGATCGCCCGCATCAGGCGGTCGATGCCATCGCCCATCAGGCCCGACACCGCGACCACCGGCACACCTGCGACCTGCGGCAGCCAGTGGTCGGCGTCGGTGCGCAAGGCCGCGATCTGGCCGCCCTTGCCGTCCATCAGGTCCCATTTGTTGACGGCGATCACGAGCGCCCTGCCCTCACGCTCGATCAGGTCGGCGATCCGCAGATCCTGCTCCTCGAAGCGGCGCTCCGCATCGATCATCAGCACCACGACCTCGGCGAAGCGCACGGCGCGCAACGCGTCGGCGACCGACAGTTTTTCGAGCTTCTCCTCGATCCGCGAACGGCGCCGCAAGCCCGCGGTATCGAACACGCGGAAGCCACGCCCCTGCCAGTTGATCTCGACCGCGATCGCATCGCGGGTCGTGCCGGCCTCCGGGCTCGTCAACAGCCGCTCCTCGCCCAGCAGGCGGTTGATCAGGGTGGATTTGCCGGCATTGGGCCGGCCGACGATCGCAACGCGGATCGGCTTTTGCGTATCCTCCTCGTCGCCTTCGCCGTCATCTTGCGCCGGCTCTTCCTCCGCCGGCTCCGGCATCAGCGCGCGCAGCGCGTCATAGAGTTCGCCAAGGCCCTCGCCATGCTCGGCCGAAACCTGGATCGGCTCGCCGAGCCCGAGCGCATAGGCTTCCATCGCGCCGGCCTCGCCGTGCTTGCCCTCGCTCTTGTTGGCGAGCAGCAGCACGGGCTTGTTGGCGCGGCGGGCAAAATCGGCAAAGGCGCGATCGGCCGGCGTCAGCCCGGCGCGGGCGTCGATCAAAAACATCAGTGCGTCGGCAGACTTGATCGCGGTTTCGGTCTGCTCCTGCATCCGCGCGGTCAGCGATCCCTTGACGCCCTCGTCGAGCCCCGCGGTGTCGATGATGGTGAAGGTGAGATCGCCAAGCCGCGCCTCGCCTTCCCGGCGGTCACGGGTGACGCCCGGCTGGTCGTCGACCAGCGCGAGCTTCTGCCCCACCAGGCGGTTGAACAGGGTCGACTTGCCGACATTGGGCCGGCCGATGATGGCAATCGCAAATGACATGGGTGATCCAAGCGCAGCTTACGATGCGCCTGTCAATGACGGGAAAATCGACGCGAGCTAGCGCGTAAAGGTGTTGCTCGGCAGCGGTGCGGGGAATGCCGCGGGCGCCTGTTGCTGCTGCGCCGACTGCGCCGCCGGCGCCACCTGGGACTGATCGGCTCCCTGCTGGTCCGGCGTGGTCACGCGCTTGCGCGACGCCACCCGCTTCGCCTTGGGCGGCGGCGGAGGTGCCGCAGGCGTCGTGTCTTCCTCCGGCGCAGCCTGGCCGTCCGCGGCGGGCTGCTGCTCAGCCGGGGCCGCAGCCGCCGTAGCGGGCTGCTTGCTCTTGCCCTTCGATCTCGCCTGCTTGGTCGGCTTCGCATCCTCGGGCGGCGGTGGAGGCGGCACGGCCGCCGTCTGTTGCGCCGCTGTGTCCGGGTTGTTCTGCGGGTCCTGCTGCTGGGCGCCCTTGTAGAGCTCCTTTGGCACGCCCTGTTCGAGGCCGGGCACGCCGTCCGGAAACACCGGCTTGCGCTCGCCCGGAAGCTTCTTCTTCGTATCCAGGAAGTCGAGCAGGTCGGACGGATCGAAGCCGCTGCCAAAACCTGAGGAACAGCCTCCCAGCACGCCCGAGAAGGCGACGAGGAGCGCGGCTGCAATCAAACGGTGCGGACGCATGGTCGATCCCCTTCGTTCCCTAGACCCGTCAGCTCTTGGCAACTGGCGGGAGCAATGCTTGCAGCGCTTCGGCACGCGCGCGCACGCTTGGCGGCGTTTCGCCGTCGAGCGCGATCTGATCCAGCCACTGCCGGGCCGCAGTCGCATCATTGGCCCGCCAAGCCGACAACGCGAGAAGCTCGCGCGCGGCATGCCGATAGGTCGACCCGGCGCCGGCCAACGGCTCGAGACGTTGCAGGATACTCTGATAAGTCGTGCTGTCGACCACGAGCCCGGCGGCGCGGATGCTGGCCAAGGCCCGAAAATCAGAGGTGACGCTGTGATCGGCTGATATGTCGTCGAACATTTTGGCGGCGGCCTGCGGATCACGCGCTGCGGTCTCGGCCGCGGCGCGGAACCGGGCGAGCATCCGATAACCCGACGGTGCCTTTCCTGCCAGATCGGAGAAGGCCGCCTCCGCGTCGCTGTGCTTGCCTTGGTCGGCGAGTTCCACGGCCTTGTTGAAAGCCTCGCCGGCTTCCGCGGCCTTTTTCGCTTCCAGATACTGATAGCCGCGCCAGCCACCCACGCCGGCGACGACCAGGATCGCCAGCGCAATGATGACAATTGAATATTTGTCCCACAGCTTCTTGAGCTGCTCGCGACGGACTTCCTCGTCTACTTCGTCAAATAATTCAGACACTTAGGCTTTTCCTAGGACCGTATTCGGCCGTGCTCATCAAGGGCTGCCCATGGCATGACGCCCCAACATTGTGGCGGCGATACCCTATCGCTATGGCGGAGGCAAGGCAAAGTGAATGGGATCAAGGTGTTGGCGGGAACCGTTGCAATTCTGCCTTCAGCGGTTAAGTGCCTCGCGCAACTGCCGTTTCATCACCTTGCCATTGGCGTTGCGGGGCAGCGGGTCCGAAGTCAGGGTGATGGTTTCCGGGACCTTGTAGTCGGATAGCCGTTGTGCGCACCAGGCGCGCAGGGCGTCGCCAGAGACCTCCTCTCGTGTCACGATGACGGCGTGCACGCGCTCGCCAAGCACCGGGCACGGCTTTGCGAGGATCGCACTCTCGACCACCGCCGGATGACCTGCGAGGACTGATTCGACCTCGGCGGAATAGATCTTCAGCCCGCCGCGATTGATCATGTCCTTCTGCCGATCGAACACGCGCACGAAATTGTCAGCATCGATCGAGCCGAGATCGCCGGAATGCCAGAAGCCGCCCGTGAAGCTTTCGGCCGTGGCTTTCGGATTGTTCCAGTAGCCCTTGATGACCTGCGCCCCGCCGATCCAGATCTCGCCGATCTCGCCGCGCGGCAATTCCCTGCCCTCGGCATCCATCACCGCGATGCGCGTCCCCGGACACGGCAGGCCGACGCTGTCGATATGATCAGCGGTCAGTTCGCCCGGCATCATGGTCGAGGGTGAGGTGGTCTCGGTCGCGCCATAGGCATTGATCAGCTTCAGGCCTGGAATGCTTGCGGCTAATCTCTCGATGGTCGCGATCGGCATCGGCGCCCCGCCATAGCCGCCGATCCGCCAGGCCGACAGGTCGTGGGCTGCGAAATCGGCCTGCAGCAGGCAGAGATTGTACATCGCCGGCACCATCAAAGTGTGGGTGATGCGCTCGCGGGCGGCGACCCGCAAGAATTCCGCGGCCTTGAACTCGGGCAGAATGACGAGGCCACCGGCGCAGCGCGCCATGCTCATGATGTTGGCGACCACGCCGGTGACATGGGCGAGCGGCACGGCGGCGATCGAACGATCGGCCATGGTGAGCTGCATGCAGGCTTCAAACAGCATGGCCGAGTGCACGATGTTGCCATGCGCGAGCATCGCGCCCTTCGGCCGTCCGGTCGTGCCCGACGTGTAGAGGATCATGGCGGTGTCCACTTCGCCGACGGCTGTGGCCGGTGGCGGCGCAACGTCCTCGACGAGACCGGAAAACCGCGAGACGCTGACATCATCGTCCACCGCGATCCGGTGCGCGAGGTCGAAGACATCGCGCGGATCGGGCAAGCGCTCGGCAAGACCCGCCTCGTGGATCAAAAGCCTGGCGCCGCAATCTGTCAGCACATAGGCGATTTCCGGTTTCTGCTGGCGGGTCGACAGCAGCACCGTCACCAGCCCCTGATGGGCCGCAGCGAACAGCGCGAGCGCGAACTCGATGCGGTTGCCGAGCAGCAGCGCGACGCGGTCGCCGGGCTGAAGGCCCAGCTTCCGAAAACCGCCGCCGATCCGCATCGCGGCGTCGGCAACTTCGCGCCACGTCAGTCGCCGCCCGCCGCAGACCAGCGCCTCGCCGTCGCCATTGCGTGCTGTCGCCTGCTCAACCATCGCCCAGATGCTGGCTGGCCGGTCAACAAAGGCTTCCACCACGCGATCGCCGAAGCGAGACTCCAGCCGCATCGCTGCTGCGGTGTCGCGCCGCCAGTCCATCTCAACTCCCCATCACGGGAACACCGATCACGACAGGGTGGAACGCGAAGGCCAGCGCCAGATAGACGATGATGCCGACGACAATCGCGATCAGATCGTTGGTGGCGCCGCCGACGGGTATCGGCGGGCTGCCCGCATCGGCACGGCGTTTCAGCGAAATCCGGTCGTAGACCGCCCAGGCAAGGAACGAGCCGAACAGGATGATGCCGCCGAGATCGCCATTGGCCAGGAGATGGCCGAACGCCCAGAGTTTTACGCCCGTGAGCATCGGATGCTTCACGGCCGTGTAGATGCGGCCGCGGAGATAGGCGGCCACCACCAGGATCACAGCTGGAAGCATCAACGCGACGTTGAGGTGTTTCAGGAACGTCGGCGGTGTCCAGATAGGCCACCATTCCGTGGCGCGGTAATGCGCAAAGCCCCACACAATCAGCGCGAGGCCGGCGAGGGAGACCAGCGCATAGCCGATCTTGTAGCCACTCTCGCCCGTCGTGGCGATGATATCGCTGCGCAATTCGCGCCGGGTCGTGAGCGTATGGGCGCCCAGAAACAGCACCAGCCCAAGGATCATGACGAGAAGCCCCACGGCGTATTCCTCCCCCAATTTCCTGCGGCCAGCGATCGTTCGTGAGCTCAAGTCCGCTCATGACGTCACTGGTCATGCCGATCCCAGCGCCGCTGACCGCAAGATCAGGTCGCAAACCTACCGGGACAAGTCGGCCGGGGCAAAGTCGATGTCCATCTCTTTCCAGCGTTCATAGGTATTCTTACCAAGCATTGTAAATGGCTGGCTCTGCGTCACCGCGCGCACGGCGCTGGTCGCGGCCGCCTGGTAATGGGCCGCATCAGTCGGCTCGGACACGATCTCCGGCGAACCATCGAGAGTCCCATCACGCTTCAAATGGACCCTGATCGTGATCGTTCCCTGGAAACCTGCAGGATCCCAAGCCCGCAGGATCGCCGTCCGCATCGCCTGCAGTTGTTTCTGGAGGGGCGCCGCCGGCGGCGGCGCGTTCTCCTGTTTTGGAGCCGCGGCGGCGCCATGGCTCAGACAGCCGACCAAGAATGCGGCTGCAACGGCAAACAGCGTTGTCGCACGAACCATTGTCCTGCTCCGCCGGAAAGGACCTCACGCAGGCCTGAGCTGCGGGAGGCGATCTAGCGAACAAAGCTGATAGCAAGATAGATGCCATCCGCGCAACGTCGCCGAACGGCTTACGGCTTTTCGGCGGCTTTCTTGTTCAGATCGCGGTTGTCGACGTAGCGGATCATGATCGGCCGGCCCGCCAGTGCGCCGCCGAGCCCTTGCGTGAGTTTGAGCGGCAGGCAGGAATCGAGCGAGGCATTGATCGCCTTCAGGTAGGTGGTGCGGGTGTCGGCCGGCACCCCCGACGTGGCGAAGGTCAGGCGCGGCGGGCCGATCATCTCCCCCGAAGTCTTGAAGCTGAAACGCACTGACATCTGCATGCCCTCGCGCGCTGCGTCGGTCGGCGGCGGCGACCAGCACGAGCGCAATTCGGCGAACAGATCGCCGATCGTGTCGAGGTCGTGGTCCGGCCGCTGGTATTTCCCGGCGTCCTTCTCCGCCGGCACGCTTTCGATCGTGAGCTGCAGGTTCTCGCCGTAGGGATAGTCGATCTCGGGAATGCAGGGCCCGTGGTGGAACACGCTGCAGAAATACGGCGTGCAGGGCTGGCGATCGAACACGCTGCAGGGGGAGTGGGAGAATGGAACGGGGTTGATCTGGCGCTGCCGTGCATCGGCGCCGTCGACGATCGCAATCGCGACGAAGCCGATCACGGAGGCAATGATGATACGCCGCAGCATGATATCCGGAAATCCAACACGTCCCTGCTAAAGTGGCCGGTCACCTCGACCACATCAAGGCGGGCGAGCTTCACATCCGCGCGTTCCGGCCGAGAAGTCCTTGCGGTCGAATCCTGTCTTAAATTTCAGCTTGCGCGGCCACTGGAGCGGACTCGACCCTCGCCCGGGAACTTGCTTAGATGCCGCCGCGATTGCCGCACAATGACGTGCCTGTGAAATGAGACGGACGCCGAGATGGACCAGAGCCCGCGCAACAGCGAATGCGTGATCAACGTCATCAACCCCAACACGACCGAATCGATGACGGCGCTGATCGCGCAAGCCGCCCGCGCGAGCGCCTCGCCGCGGACCCGGATCGTCGGGCGGACCTCGAGCTTCGGCCCGGCGTCGATCGAGGGTCATTATGACGAGGCGCTGGCCACGATCGGCCTGCTGAAGGCCGTTGCGGCCGGCGACGCTGAGGGAGCCAGCGCCCATGTCATCGCCTGCTTCGGCGATCCCGGGCTGCTCGCCGCGCGCGAAATCACCACGGCCCCCGTTCTCGGCATCGCGGAAGCGGCGATGCGCGCGGCAAGTTTTGTCGCCACCCATTTCAGCGTGGTCACGACCTTGTCGCGCACTCGTGTGATCGCCGAGCACCTGCTGCGCAACTACGGCCTGGAGCACATCTGCCGCAGGGTGCGGGCGGTCGACGTCGCGGTTCTCGACCTCGACAAGCCGGAATCCAATGTGCGCGGCCTCCTGCTCGGCGAATGCCGCGACGCGCTCACCCATGACGGCATCGGCGCGATCGTGCTCGGCTGCGCCGGAATGGCCGATCTCGCCGAGGAATTGTCCATCGAGCTCGGCATTCCCGTGATCGACGGCGTTGCCGCGGCGGTCCGCTTCGCCGAAGCCCTTGTCGGGCTTGGGCTGAAAACCTCGAAATACGGCGATCTGGCGTTTCCGATCCCGAAGGCGCGGACGCCGATCTGACCGCCGCAGGCCGGTCTCAAGCCTTCTTCTTCACGTCCTTGACGTTGGAGAAGGCGATGCCCTCGGCGCGCTCCTTGGTGTAGCCGAGATAGAACTCGTTCTTGGCGAGATACACCGGATCGCCGTCGACGTCGTCGGCGATGGAGGAGGCATTGCCGGCGATGAACGCCTCCAGCTTCTTCTTGTCGTCGGAGGAGACCCAGCGCGCCAGCTGGAACTCGGAGACCTCGAATTCGACGGGTAAGGAATATTCGGCATCGAGCCGCGCCTTCAGCACGTCGAGTTGCAGCGGGCCGACGACGCCGACCAGCGCCGGCGCCCCGTCGCGCGGACGGAACACCTGCACGACCCCCTCCTCCGACATCTGCTGCAGTGCCTCTTTCAGCTTCTTGGCCTTCATCGCATCGGTGAGCCGCACGCGGCGGACGATTTCCGGCGCAAAGCTCGGCACGCCGACAAAAGTCAGCTCCTCGCCTTCGGTCAGCGTATCACCGATCCGAAGGGTGCCGTGATTGGGGATGCCGACGACGTCGCCGGCAAAGGCCTCGTCAGCGAGCGCGCGATCCTGGGCGAAGAAGAATTGCGGGCTCGCCAGCGACATCGACTTGCCGGTCCTGACCAGTTTTGCCTTCATGCCGCGACTAAGCTTGCCGGAGCAGAGCCGCGCAAACGCGATGCGGTCGCGGTGGTTGGGATCCATGTTGGCCTGGATCTTGAACACGAAGGCGCTCATGCGCGGCTCCGCGGCGTCGACCTTGCGCAGATCGGAATCCTGCGCACGCGGCTGCGGCGCGAACTGCCCGAGGCCCTCCAGGAGGTCGCCGACGCCAAAGTTGCGCAGCGCGCTGCCGAAATAGACCGGCGTCAGATGTCCCTCGCGGAAGGCGTCGAGCGCGAACGGCTTGCAGGCCGAGGTCGCAAGCTCGAGCTCGTCCTTCAGCGCGGAGATGTCGAGATTCTGGTTGTAGCGTGTCAGATCGTTGAGCTCGATCTGCTGCGCCGCGCCGGTCTTGGCGCCGCCGCCCTCCAGCAACCGGATGCCGCCGTTTCGGACATCATAGGTTCCGACGAAATCGCGGCCACGGCCGACCGGCCAGGTCATCGGCGTGGTGTCGAGTGCCAGCGTCTTCTCGATCTCGTCCAGGAGCTCGAAGGTGTCGCGGCTCTCGCGGTCCATCTTGTTGATGAAGGTGATGATCGGGATGTCGCGCAGCCGGCACACCTCGAACAGCTTTCGGGTGCGCGCCTCGATGCCCTTGGCGGCGTCGATCACCATGACCGCGGAATCGACCGCGGTCAGCGTCCGATAGGTGTCTTCCGAAAAGTCCTCGTGGCCCGGCGTGTCCAGCAGGTTGAACACCAGCCCCTCGAACTCGAAGGTCATGACCGAGGTCACCACCGAGATACCACGCTCGCGCTCGATCTTCATCCAGTCGGAGCGGGTGTTGCGCCGCTCGCCCTTGGCCTTGACCTGGCCTGCGAGATTGATGGCGCCGCCGAACAGCAGCAGCTTTTCGGTCAGCGTGGTCTTGCCGGCGTCGGGGTGCGAGATGATGGCAAAGGTGCGCCGTCGCGCCACTTCGGACGCCAGGGGCGAGCGGGACGGTGATTCGGCGGTGACGGTAAAATCGGACATGGCGCAAGCGTTTGGCAGGGAAACGGTGACGGATCAAGGGGCAGCGCGTGATCCGGAAAAGTGCGACGTGGCTTTCCGAAAAAGAAGCATGCGCAAACAACAACCAAAAGCGCGATGGTGACTCAAATTCGTCCCATCGCGCTCTGGGCGATATAGGGACGCCGCCGCGCGATGTTAACCGGGCTGTCGCGGGGTTATTGCGGCCCGGGCGATCGCGCCGCCGATGCGTGGTCGAGACGGGAACCCAGTTGCCATAAACAGGGGCTCGTCCGGTTTTCCGAGGGCCTCGCCTCAGACCTGCTCGATCACGATCGAGTTGATCTCGTTGGCGACGTCGTCAAAACGGTCGGCGACCTTCTCCAGATGATCATAGATCTCGGTGCCGACGATGAAGTCCATCGCACTGGCGTCGCGGTGCTTGAGGAACAGCTCCTTCAGCCCGATGTCGTGCAGGTCGTCGACCCGCCCTTCGAGCTTGGTCAGCTCCTCGGTGATGGCGGTCAAGAGCGTCGCGTTCTGGCCGATCGATCGCAACAGCGGCAGCGCGCGCCCGACCAGGCTGGCGCATTCGACCAGCAGCTCGCCCATTTCCCGCATCGGCGGCTCGAACGCGCGCACCTCGAACAGCATCACCGCCTTCGCGGTCTGGTGCATCTGGTCGATGGCATCGTCCATCGCGGTGATCAGGTTCTTGATGTCGCCGCGCTCGAACGGCGTGATGAAGGTTCGCCGCACGGCGGTCAGCACCTCACGCGTAATGTTGTCGGCCTCGTTTTCGAACTGGCTGATGCGCTGGCAGAAGTCCGCGGTTTCCTCTCCCCCCTTCAACATGCCCTGTAAAGCGAGCGCGGCCTGCGCGACCGTCTCGGCGTGGCGCGCGAACAGATCAAAATAACGTTCTTGCCCAGGCAGAACGGCTCGAAACCAGCGCAACATCGTTGCAATCCATCATCGCCGAGCGGCCCATCGGCAGCCGCCGACCTTTAACAAAACTGTCATCTACTGCTTTGTGAAAAATTAAACTCGGTGCAAGGATTCGATCTAATCCTGCTTTTGCGACCTCCTTTCGGATTTGGCGGCGAGGTCATTCGTACAAGCCTGGGCTTTGGCTCACAGCGACAAGCGGAAGTAGTTGGCAAATTCCCCGACGATTCCGCGCCGGAAGGTGAGCACGCAGGCGACGAAGATCACGCCCTGGATCACCGTGACCCACTGCCCGAAGCTCGCGAGATATTGCTGCATGGCGATGATGATGAAGGCGCCCACCACGGGACCGAACACCGTGCCGAGACCTCCAACCAGCGTCATCAGCACGATCTCGCCCGACATGCTCCAGTGCACGTCGGTGAGCGAGGCATTCTGCGCCACGAAGACCTTCAGCGCGCCGGCAAAGCCCGCGAGCGTGCCTGAGAGGATGTAGGCGAGCAGCTTGTAATTGTCGGTCTTGTAGCCCAGTGAAATGGCGCGCTGCTCGTTCTCGCGGATTGATTTCAGAACCTCTCCGAACGGGGAGTTGATGGTGCGGACGATGAGCAGGAAACCGCAGAGGAAGCCGACCAGGATCACGTAATAGAGCGTCGTCGCGTTTGCCAGGTTGAAGACGCCGAACAGATAGCCCTGCGGAATGCCCTGGATGCCGTCCTCGCCATGGGTGAACGGCGCCTGCAGATAGATGAAATAGAGCAGCTGGGACAGCGCCAGCGTAATCATCGAGAAATAGATGCCCTGTCGTCGAATCGAGACATACCCGGTGACCACGCCAAGCACGGCTGCGCCCGCCGTGCCGACGAGGATCCCCAGTTCGGGTGGCAGCCCCCAGACCTTCAGCGCATGCGCGGTGCAATAGCCGGCCGTCCCTAGGAACATCGCATGCCCGAAGGACAAGAGACCACCATAGCCGATCAGAAGATTGAAGGCGCAAGCGAGCAGCGCGAAGCACAGCGCCTGCATGACGAAGTATGGATAGATGCCGGTCCACGGCACGGCCGCCAGCAAGAGCGCCATGATGGCGAACACGATCATCTCGTCGCGCATCGCGCGAGGGCTCGCCGCTAGCGTATCATCGGTCATCGCTGTCATGTCAGGCCGCCCGTCCCGTCAGTCCCGTCGGTTTCACCAGCAGCACCAGCACCATCAGAACGAACACGACGGTGTTGGACGCCTCGGGATAGAAATACTTGGTCAGTCCCTCGACCACCCCAAGCGCGAAGCCGGTGATGATCGATCCCATGATCGACCCCATGCCTCCGATCACCACCACCGCGAACACCACGATGATGAGATCAGCCCCCATCAATGGCCGCACCTGGTTGATCGGCGCTGAGAGAACCCCGGCCAGCGCCGCAAGGCCAACGCCGAGGCCGTAAGTGAGCGTGATCATGCGTGGCACGTTGATGCCGAAGGCGCGCACCAGCGCCGGATTCTCGGTGGCCGCCCGCAAATACGCCCCGAGCCGTGTCCGTTCGATCAGGAACCAGGTGGCGAGGCACACCACGAGCGAGAACACCACGACCCAGCCGCGATAGACGGGTAAGAACATGAAGCCGAGATTCATGCCGCCCCGGAGCTCTTCGGGAATCTGGTAAGGCAGCCCCGAGGAGCCGAAAAAGTTCTGGAACACGCCCTGCACGATCAGTGCGATGCCGAAGGTCAGCAGCAGTCCATAGAGGTGATCGAGGCCGGACAACCATTTCAGCAGGGTGCGCTCCAGGATCATGCCGAAGATGCCGACCGCGATCGGCGCGATGACCAGGGCCCACCAATAACCAATTCCGAAAAAATTGAGCAGGAAATAGGCGCAGAATGCCCCCATCATGTAGAGCGCGCCATGCGCGAAATTGATGATGTTGAGCATGCCGAAGATCACGGCAAGCCCGAGACTGAGCAGCGCATAGAACGAGCCGTTGATCAGTCCGACCAGAAGTTGGGCATAGAGAGCCTGCATCGCTTCACTCTTTCGCGCTTCAGACGCCGAGATAGGTGTGGAGCTTGTCCATGCTGGCCGACAGCTCCGAATTGGCAAAACCGTCGATCACCTTGCCGTGCTCGACGATGTAGTAGCGATCCGCGACCGTGGCGGCGAAGCGGAAATTCTGCTCCACCAGGAGGATCGTAAACCCTTCCTTCTTGAGCCGCGCGATGGTGTGACCGATCTGCTGGATGATGACCGGCGCCAAGCCTTCCGTCGGCTCGTCCAGCATCAAAAAGCTCGCCCCGGTGCGCAGGATGCGCGCAATCGCCAGCATCTGCTGCTCGCCACCGGAGAGCTTGGTGCCTTGGCTATTGAGCCGCTCCTTCAGGTTGGGAAACAGGTCGAAGATCTGGTCGAGCGTGAGCCCGCCGGCGCGCACCACCGGCGGCAGCAGGAGATTTTCCCGCACGTCGAGGCTTGCGAAAATGCCGCGTTCCTCGGGGCAGAACGCCACGCCCTGTCGCGCGATCCGGTCGGAGCTTGCGCGAATGATCTCCTGGCTGTTGAAACGCACCGAGCCGGTACGCTTGCCGATCATTCCCATGATCGATTTCAGCGTTGTGGTCTTGCCGGCGCCGTTGCGGCCGAGCAGCGTCACCACCTCGCCGGGATTCACGTCGAAATTGATGCCGTGGAGGATGTGCGATTCACCGTACCAGGCCTCGAGATTCCTGACCGACAGGATCTGCCCGCCGGTGGCAGCCTTGGTCGTGGCGGGCGCGGCCGCGATCAGATCAGGCATGCCCGGCCCCCAAATAGGCTTCCTTGACGCGCTCGTCCTTGGACAGTTCGGCATAATGGCCTTCGGCGAGCACCTGCCCCCGGGTCAACACCGTGATGATGTCGGAGAGATTGGCGACGACGCTCAGATTATGTTCGACCATCAGGATGGTATATTTGGCGGAGATGCGCTTGATCAGGGCTGCGATCTTGTCGATGTCCTCATGACCCATGCCGGCCATCGGCTCGTCCAGCAGCATCATTTCCGGATCGAGCGCGAGCGTGGTGGCGATTTCCAGGGCCCGCTTGCGCCCATAAGGCATCTCGACCGCCGGCACCTGCGCGAACTCGCTCAAGCCCACATCACTGAGAAGCTCGAGCGCACGGCCGTTGAAACGGTTGAGGACGGACTTGGAGCGCCAGAAATCGAAGGAATGCCCGTGCTGGCGCTGCAGCGCCACACGGACATTCTCAAGGGCGGTGAGATGCGGAAATACCGCCGAGATCTGGAACGAGCGGACCAGGCCGAGCCTGGCCACGTCGGCCGGCGCCAGGGCGGTAATGTCCTGCCCCTTGTAGAGGATTCGCCCCGCCGACGGCTGCAGAAACTTGGTCAACAGGTTGAAACAGGTCGTCTTGCCGGCGCCATTCGGGCCGATCAACGCGTGAATGCTGCCACGGCGGACCTTCAAGGTGACATCGCGAACGGCAAAAAATCCCGCGAATTCCTTGGTCAATCCGTGGGTTTCGAGAATGAACTCGTCGGCCAAACAATTTCCCCCTCCCGGGCGCGACTGGCGTCCGGCTCCTTTCTTCTGACCGGCAATCGGTCCAGGCGTCTTGGAAAACCCGCCCGGCGACTACCGCCTCCTCGCGCGGAATATGCCGTCATTCGAGGAAGTTAGGCAAGGCGGAAAGCTTGGGGCATCGAAGCGCACCTCGCGCGGGTGGCGGCTCGTCGCACCACAGGGTGGTGCGCCGCCCTGGACCCCCGTGTCGAGCCGGCGCGCCTGCATTCGCATCGATACCCGCAAAGATTGATTAACCTTCGTTTGGCTACCCCGCACGGATTTCATGGAAAATTTTCCACAAGCCCGCCATTTTGATCTCGTGCGAACTCCGCTAGCCCCCGGTAAGTGCCTTGCATTTCGAAAGCGCCAAACCATCCGTGATGAAATCAATCAGGCAACGCGACCTTCTGAATACGTGGCTGCGCCTTTACGCCGCGGATCGACGGCTGCTGCGCATCGAGGAATACCGGCCAGAGCGGCTCACCGAGGAGCTTCCGGACCTCGTCTACTACACCGTCGACATGACCCGCGATCCGCCGGGCCTCACCATTTTGAGCAACGGCACGCGGGTGTCATCCGCCTACGGTCATGCTGGCGGCGGACGTCTGCTCCATGACTATCTCGGGCCGCGCTTCGCCGCCGTCGTCATGCCTGTCTACCATCATTGCCTGGCGCGGGCGCTACCCGTCTGCACCATCGCTCATGTCGAGGACATCCATGGACACGAGGTCGCTTACGAGCGGCTGCTGCTGCCGTTCGCGGACCGCGACGTCGTAACCCACGCGATCGCCTCGGTGAAGGCGATCTGCGAGGATGGCGGCTTCGAGATCAAGAACTTGATGCGGGATACCGACGAGTTGCCTCAACCGAAGCTCCGCGCCGTGATCGATCGCGACCTGTTCCATCGGACCAGTCGAGCCAGCGCCGGCGAGATCATCGAATTCAGCTGACGTCCACCGAATGCGGTTCGAGCATCGCCGACGATGTCATCGAGGCGACTTGGGGCTGACCCGTGTCTTGCCCGATGCGTTCACCTCTTTCTCGTAGATGTCCGGCCTGAAACCGACCAGCAACTTGCCACCGAGATCGAGGACCGGCCGCTTGATCATCGACGGTTGCGCAAGCATCAGCAGCAACGCCTTCTTCTCATTGAGCCCTTCCCGATCCGCGTCAGGCAACTTGCGAAAGGTCGTGCCGTTTCGGTTGAGCAGCGTCTCCCAGCCGAGCTTTTCGCTCCATTGCTCCAACCTGTCCTTGGCGATCCCCGTCGTCTTGTAGTCGTGAAAGTCGTAAGCGACGCCGTGGCTGTCGAGCCAGGCCCGCGCCTTCTTCATGGTGTCGCAGTTCTTGATGCCGTAGATGGTGATGGTCATCGCGCCAAGCCTGGCCCAGCCGCTCACGGCCGCTTCGGAATGTTCAGGCCGCGCTGGACCGCGGGCCGCGCAAGGCCACGTTCAAGCCAGGCCGGAACATGCTTCAGCGCGTCGAACGCGACCAGCTCGCGCGCGCCGTAGAAGCCGATCAGGTTGCGCACCCAGCCGAACATTGAGATGTCGGCGATGGTGTAGTCGTCATCCATGATCCATTGCCGCCCTTCGAGGCGCTGCTCGATGACGTCCAGCAATCGCCTGGATTCCGCGACGTAGCGTTCGAGCGGACGCTTGTCGGCGATCTCTTTGCCGGCGAATTTGTAGAAGAAGCCGACCTGGCCGAACATCGGTCCGATGCCTCCCATCTGGAAATAGACCCATTGGATGGTCTGGTAGCGGCGCGCCGGATCCTGAGGCAAGAGCCGGCCGGTCTTCTCGGCAAGATATTGCAGAATCGCGCCGGACTCGAACAGCGGAAGCGGCTGCCCTCCGGGACCGTCGGGATCGATGATCGCGGGAATCTTGCCGTTCGGGTTCAGCGACAGAAATTCCGGGGTCTTCTGGTCGTCCTTGTTGAAGTCGACGAGATGCACCTCATAGGGCAGCCCGATCTCTTCCAGCATGATCGACACCTTGACGCCGTTCGGCGTCGGCAGCGAATAGAGCTGCAGGCGATCGGGATGTCGGGCCGGCCAGCGTCTGGCAATCGGGAATGCGGAGAGATCGGACATCGCGTGTTTGTTCCCTGTGAGGCCGGCACCTGAACCGTCAGGAGCCAGGCCGCAACGGATGGGACCCTAATCGTGTCCGCCTAAAAGTCAAAATAGATGAACTTTGCCGAGCTGCCCTGGCTTACGGTGATCGCGAGCGCCCATTGTGCCAGCAGCAGCGGCCACACTATTTCCGGCCGCTGCCGCGCCACGGCAATTCTGACGCGGCGGTGATCATCATAGCGGTGAAAAGCGAAAAACAACGCGATGAGCAGAATTTCGAACAGATGGGCATTGAAGAACTGCGGCGCGTCGGACCAACTTCCGACCACGGCTGCCCGCAGCACATCCGTGGCCTGGCCCAGCCCTGGCGCGCGGAAAAACACCCACATCAAGGACACGAAATGGAAGGTCGCGAGCACTCCGACCCAACGCGGGATCTTGTCGAGCCAGCTCCAGCGCAACAGCTTCCTGGCCGCGTGGACCGAGGATAGCGCTGCACCATGCAGGATTCCCCAGACAACGAAGGTCCAGCTTGCACCGTGCCAAAGGCCCCCAAGGGTCATGGTGATCATGACGTTCCGGATCTCGTAAACCTTGCCTTCGCGATTGCCGCCGAGGGGAATGTAGAGATAGTCGCGCAGCCAGAACGACAGGGTCTTATGCCAGCGCCGCCAGAAATCGACGATCGAATCGGCGCAGTAAGGCTGCGCGAAATTGTTCGGCAGCCTTATGCCGAGCAGCATCGCCAAACCGATCGCCATGTCGGTATAGCCGCTGAAATCGCAATAGATCTGCACGGAGAACCCGTACATGGCCAGGAGCGCTTCGGGCGCGGTCGCGGCGCCGGCGTGAGCGTAGACCGAATCCACAAACCCGGCGATCGTGTCGGCGAAGACCAGCTTCTTGACGAGTCCGACGGTGAACACCGCAATGGCGGCCACCGGCAGCAGCGACTTCCTGGATTTCGGGTGCTCGAGCTGGGGGATCAGCTCATTCGGGCGGAGGATCGGTCCGGCGATCAGATGCGGAAAGAACAGGACATAGGCGAGCACGGTCTGCGGCCGCGTCTGCGAGGAGAATTTGTCGCGATAGACGTCGACGATATACGCGGTCAGGGTGAACGTCACGAATGAAACGCCGAGTGGCAGCGTCAGGTCGAGCACCTTGCCGCCACCGGTCAAGGCGCCGAGGACGTCGTTGTATATGAAGTTCGTGTACTTGAAGACGACAAGCGGAACGAACAGAAGCGCGATCACGATGCCGGCGCGATGCTTGCGGCTGCGCTCGAGCTTGGCGTTCATCATCCAGAGCACGCCGAAGTAGGCGATCGCCATCAACAAGTATGGGAGCCAGACATATTCGGGCTTCCACCAGGCGTAAAAGATCGTACTGCCGACCGTGATCAGATAGAGCCGCCAGCGCGCCGGTGTCACCAGATGAATGATGAAGTAGACGGCGAAGAATACGAAAAATACCGGCGAGCTAAACAGCATTCAACTGGACACTCTCGACGAGCAGGGGTTGGACAGCTGCGCTGCGGAAGGTCAGTCCCGGACGATCGCCGACGTGGCGGAGGGCCCCTCGGCGGCCAACACCGGATAGATCGCGCGCGCCATCAAGTCGTGACCGAAGCCGTTGGGATGCGGATCACCCGGCATCGCCCATAATTTCTCCGGTGGATATCCGAGCATCCCGGGTAGCAGGTCAATGAATACATAGCCGTCGTTCCGCGCGATCTCACGCATGATCTCGTGCACGAACCCGAATTTGTAATGGACCAGATTGTGCACGTCCGGCATCATCGCGAGGTAGATGCGGATGTTGTTCTGCCGAGCATAGTCGGCGAGCTCGCGCAACTTGGCCTGCATGACCACAAAACCGTGCGCCGAAGGATCGTACACGTTCCGATAATGATCGACCAGCGAACCCTCGCCATGCTTATCGAACAGGCGGTGGAACGCGATCCATAATGTGACCGCGAGCTCGCTGTGGCGAAGCAGGATATTGCCGCCGCCCGGGGGCAGCTCCTCGGCATCACGCAGGAAATAGTGCACGACGATGTCGGTCGGCTTGAGCGGCGTCAGCACCTTGAAGAAGCGGCTGACATAGCGCTCGGCATTGTAGTTGCCGACGCCGCCGTTGAGCACTTGCGCGGCGTCGCCGCCGTCGTTGAGCATTCGGTCGAGGCGCACCTCGACCGTGTCTTTCTCCACCACCCCCCAGCCGAGCGCGATGGAGCCGCCGAGAAAAAGGATCCGCCGCTGATTGTCCTGCACGGGCGTGATCTCCGGTCCGCGAAGGCCCATGCTGTTCAGGCGTATTTCGGTGCTCTGCAACAGCGCGCTCTGCGAGCGCCGGTGATCGAAGTCGATCTGCGGGTCGTCGCTCTTCAGCTTGAGCTCGTTGGCGTAGCGCCACATCTCGATATCGTAATTGGTCATCGCGCTGTTCTTGACGCGCAGAAACGCCTCGGCGGCGAGCAAACACAGGACAAGCGTCACGCCCAGCAGGAGCGTGGAAAAAACAGCTTGGCGAGCAGAACCGATCGATTGCTTGGTATCGGGAGATCGCATGATTTTCACCCCGCCCCGGACAGATGTTGCGATTATAAAATATGATTTCGCACCCCCGACTAGCACGCGGGAGGTACCTTCTCAATCACGGAGTGCGGAACTTTAAGGAGCCGCCAACAGGGGCGCCGCAAATCGGATTTCATCCCCGCAATTTTGGATTGAGCCGACCGCCCCGGCGTCCCGCAATATTCCGGGGCCCATTCGCGGATGAGCAGCCGAGGCCAGAGTGGAATTTGCAACACTCCAGCTCTAAAGCTTCAGGCGTGGTTTCGGCGCCTTGCAACTCCGAGGAGGGTATGCATAGTGTCCGCAGCGGTGTTGCGTGAAAAGGTCGCCGACTGGTTCGACCTCGACCTCGACAGCCCCTGTATGCTGCTGGTCGCCGAAAGCCGCATCCGCAAGATGACCGACGACGAACAGGCGCTGTTCGGCATCGACAAGCTCGACATCGTGCGCTCGAGCATTCCGGCAGTCACGCATATCGACTATTCCGCGCGGGTCCAGACCGTGCACCAGGAGCGCAACCCGCTCTACTACGGCCTGATCGAACGTTTCGAGCACCTGACCGGCTGCCCGGTCCTGATCAACACCTCCTTCAACATGCGCAGCGAACCGATCGTCTGCACCCCGGAAGACGCGTTCCGCTGCTTCATGGGCACCGAGCTCGACCTTCTGGTCGTCGGCAACGCGGTGCTGCACAAGCCCGATCAGGATCCCGCGCTGAAGATGGTCTACAAGGACAAGTTCGAGCTGGACTGAGCGGCGAACCCCGGGGGCCGAAAGCCGCAACGACTGGCCTAACGAGGTCGGCGCCGCATGGATGAGCAACAGCGCGTCTGGCGACGAGGAGCTTGCGCGCCATCCCACGGAGTCTCGCCGGACGCGTTCACGGACTCGATCGTGGTCGGCGCCGGCGGCATCGGGCGAACCATCGCCTTTCTGTCCGCCCGGCTCGAATAGGCGCTGGTTGTGCTGCCCGCGAAATCAACCCGCCGCGGCACCCGAGCGGATAGCGTGAGAAATGCCGGCCAGGCGCTCTGTTCAATCGAGAAGGATCATCCTCGACTCCTTGACCGTCGTTTCCCGCGAATGCAGACTGCACCTGCCGCGCGATACTCCGGCGTTTGAGCCCGGAACGACAACAGCGACAAGAAGCAAGAAGAAACACAGGGAGCGAGACGACCATGACACCATTCGGCGTCAGGCGCGATGCGCATACTCCAACACGATCCTCAAATCTCACTGCACTGCTCGGCCTTTGCCTCGCGGCCGCGATGACTGCCGTCACACCGTCGGCGGCCGACGCGCAAGCGGCAGCGACCGTGTCGCAGCTCGGGGCTGCCGTGGTGCGCATCGACGGTGGCGAGATCGTGGGTCTCGCCGGCGCCGACGGCGCCGTGGCCCGCTATCTCGGCATTCCCTACGCGGCGGCGCCGGTCGGCGGCCTCCGATGGCGGCCGCCGCAACCGGTCGTTGCCTGGCAGGGCATCCTGGAGACGACGCATTTCGCGCCCGCCTGCCTGCAGCCGCTGCCGGCGCCGGGATCGTTCTACCAGAAGGAGTTCTTTCTCACCTCGGAAAGGCAAAGCGAAGACTGCCTTTATCTGAACGTCCATACGCCCGCGCGCGACAACACCGACCGTTTGCCGGTCATGGTCTGGTTTCATGGCGGCGGATTTTCGCAAGGTTCCGGTTCGCTGCCCACGTTCGATGGCGACGCGCTGGCACGCAAAGGCGTGGTGCTCGTGACCATCAACTATCGGCTCGGGCCGCTGGGCTTTTTCACCCATCCCGAGCTCGATGCCGAGAGTCCGGACCGCGTGTCCGGCAATTACGGGCTGCTCGACATGATGGCGGCGCTGCGCTGGGTGCAGGCGAATATCGCCGGCTTTGGCGGCGACGCGCATAACGTCACCATCTTCGGACAGTCCGCCGGCGCGCTCGGCGTCGGCGCCATGATGGCCTCGCCGCTGGCGCACGACCTGTTCCGCCGCGCGATCGTCGAGAGTGATCCGATGTTCGGCATGAGCGACCCGATGCAGACGCTGTCGCAGTCGGAGCAAGGGACCGCGAAATTCGCCGAGGCGCTTCATGCGCACACCCTCGCGGAGCTGCGCATGTTGCCGGGTCCGGATCTCGTGCAGGCGATCGGCGTCAATGGCAGCAAGGCGGCAGGCTTCGGCTTGCGGCCCAATGTCGACGGCCATGTGCTGCCGCACGACCTGCCGGAGATGATTGCATCCGGTCACGGCACTGGCGAGACCGTGCTGATCGGCACCAATTTCGACGAGGGCACAGAGCTTTTGCCCGCGACCACACCCGACGGTCTCAATTCACTCATCCACCGCCGCTTTGGCGGAGAAGCGGATGCGCTCGCGGGCCTCTACCAGGGCAGCGATGATGCAGGCGCCACGTCGGCGCAGGACCGCATGCAGAGCGATTACCTGCTTGCCGCCTCGGCCCGCGAGGCCCTCGTGCTCGCCGCGCACGGCAAGCCGGCCTTCGTCTATCGCTTCACCCGCCTTGCACCGGGCTCGGACCCGATCAAGGTCGGCGCGTTCCACTCCGCCGAGCTCGCCTACGTGTTCGGCACCCAGGCCACGATCGAGCGGCCCTGGCAGCCGCGCGATCAAGAACTCGCCGAGCAGCTGCAGCGCTATTGGACGAATTTTGCAAGGTCCGGCGATCCGAATGGCGCCGGCCTGCCGTCATGGCCGCGTTTCGGCGCCGGCAGCGAGACCGTGATGGAATTGGGCGACGACGTCAGGCCGATTCCGGTGCTGGATGCGGCGCGCAAGGCCGCGTTCGACGCTTACCTCACGACACGGCTGCCGCGTCAGGCCGGACAATAGAACGCATCCCGATCGATCACGCCGGTCGAGCGCGCCCCTGATACAGGAACGTGTGGGTCGGTGGGCCGGGCAGCCGCGGATGTGCCAGCGTATCGATGCGAAAACCGGCCTGGTTGAGGAGATCGTCCATCTTGCGATTGAGATGACAACCGCCGGCGATGTGCGACCACAGGGGATCGAGCCGGTCCTGCCAGCGCGCGACGCCGGGCTCCGGCGCGCGACCATGTTCGACGAACAACAGCGCGCCGCCCGGCTTCAGCACGCGGCGCATCTCGGCCAGCGCGCGCGACGCATCGGGGATCGTGCACAAGGTCCAGGTCGTGACCACCGTATCGACGCTCTCGGCATCGAGCGGGATCGCCTCGGCCGAGGCATCGATCAGCGTGACCGGGACTGCCGCGGCTGACGCGCGCGAGCGCGCCATGCGCAGCAGTTCCGGCGATGGCTCAAGCCCGATCACCGAACTCACCATGCCGCCATAGAGCGGAAGATTGAGCCCGGAGCCGATGCCGATCTCCAGCACCCGCCCCTCCGCCGCGCCGACCGCCTGTTGCCGAAACGGCAGGAGCTGCTTCTGGCTCATCGACAGATGCGTGAGGCACGGCACAATGTGGCGTTGATAGAAGCCCATTCGCCAGTTCCTTGTCAGATGCCCCGGAGTGAGGCCGGCCTAGCGAGGCGGCTGCCGCGTCATGCTGCGTACTGGCTTCAACGACCAGATCGGAGCCTTCGCCCGCAGGAACACCGCTCGATGGCTGTTCGTCCGCCCGATCGCGTTCGGCGTGCGCCTGCGCGCGCGGTTGCACCCGCGGCACGATCCGCCGCACCCCTTCGATGATCGCACGCTTCGAAAAGTCGCGGATGCCGCGAAGGCTGAAGTCGACGACCACCTCATGGTGCTTCAGCCCCTTGCCGCCCTTCACCGGGCCGAGGTCGCGCACCAGACAATAGTGACCGTCGCTCATCCGAGCCAATCGGCAATCCCTGAACATCCGGGCAGCATGCACTGCCAGCCGATTCCGTCAATCTTGACGTGGCTTTTCGAATCACATCTCCAGCCAGGGCACAAATCCGCCAAAAATCATGCGCTGGCCGTCGAACGGCATGTCGCCCTTCAGGCGCGGATCCGCCATGACCTTGGCGCTGGTGGCATCGCGGTCTGCCCGCGACGCGTAGACAACCCAGGAGAAGATCACGACCTCGTCATCCTTCGCCTGCACCGCCCGGGGGAACGAGGTCAGCTTGCCATAGGGAACGTCATCGCCGATGCATTCGACGACGGCGAGCGCGCCGTGCTCCTTGAAGATCTCGCCCGCCTTGCGCGCCAGCGCCTTATACGCCTCGACCTTGTCCCGGGATACCGGAATCACAAAACCATCGACATAGGACATGTGGAGTCTCCTGGTTGAATCGTCCTGAGGACGATCCAGCGAACCGCGATCCGACATCGCCCTTCACTTTCGGACGCCTGCGTCAGCGCGCCGCAAGCGCCATCGTAAACAGCACGGCCGCCGCAACCGACGCGACGGTCCGGACGTGGTTCCACAAGGTCCAATCCCCGAGATAGCGCGCCCAGAGCGCCGCCCCCTCCGCGCTCGAGGCATCGGCCGCCGCCAACGCGTCGTTCAGCGGCACGTTGAAGACCATGGTGGCAACGAACATGCCGAGCACGTAGATGACGCCGCCCGCGAGTGCTGCGACCGCACCCGGCTCGCCGAGACGGAAACAGGCGACAACCGCCAGGGCTGCACTTGTCAGCGTCGTCGCGAGAAAGAGCGGCATGAACAGCGATCTCACGATCTCGACGTCGATCGCGTTCATCGCGGCCATGCCGGGACCCGGGCCGGTGCGCGCCAGCGCCGTCATGATGAACGTCGAGAACGCAAAATAGACCCCGGCCATCAGCCCACATCCGATCGCGGAGCACCACAGCAGGGCTGGCGTGACGAGCTGACGCATGATTCAACCTCCCTGAAACAAAACACGAGATTATCTCGCATTTGATAAATGCGATAGACTCTCGTATTAAAGCCGTCAAGCTGTTTTTTGGCGGGAGGGACTGATGGCGAAAGAGACCGAAGCTGCGGGACCACAGGGATTGGGGCGTCTGGTTCCGACCCAGAAGCGGAGCCGCGAGCGGTTCGAACGCATTCTCGCTTGCGCCGCCGAACTGATGTCCGAAAAAGGCAGCGAGGCGTTCCGCATGAGCGACATCGTCGAGCGCACCGGCATCGCGTTCGGCTCGCTCTACCAGTATTTTCCCGACAAGACGGCGATCATCGGCACGCTGGCGGAGCGCCACAACGCGATCGGGCGCGACTGCGTCCGGCGTGATCTGTCGGCCGCGAAGATGGCCAGGGATCTCCATCCCGCGCTCTGCCGCATCACCGACAGCTATTACGAGATGTTTCTGGCCGAGCCGGTCGTGCGCGACATCTGGCAGGCAACGCAGGCCGACCGGGTGTTGCAGAAGCTCGACGCGGAGGACATGGCGTTGCTGTCCGGGCTGCTGCTGGATGCCTTGCGCCGCATCGCACCGGACACTCCGCAGACCGCGCTTGCCGCCTTCGCGCAGCTCGTCATGACGCTGATCGCAGCGGCGGTGCGCCACGCGATCACGCAGCCGCCCCGGGAGGCACGCCGCCTGCTCACGCTGTTCAAGCGCATGCTGCCGAAAAATCTCGCCGCAATCGAGAGGGACCTGACTACGTAAGCGATGATCCCGCCGCGTATTCCGAACGCCTGCCGCAATCTATGCCGGGGCTTTGAACCGTTTTAACGTCCGGTAATGGGGTGGTCCGGCCGTTGCTCCCGCCCCCGCAGTGACAGAAGCCGGCTCGGGGCAGCGAAGACAAGGAGCACACCATGTCTCAGCAATCCAACAACAGCGCAATCGCCGTGATCGGCATCGATATTGGCAAGAACTGGTTCCACGTCGTGGGCCACAATGCGCGCGGCGCCATCGTGCTGCGGCAAAAGTGGAAGCGCGGCTCGCCAATATAGCGCCTTGCCTGATCGGCATGGAAGCCTGCGTCGGCGCACATCACCTTTGCCGCAAACTCGCATCGCTATCGGGTCACATGTCATGACAGCCCGGAGCGCGGCCAGCACCGGGATGTCACGCCGCGCCGTCGGCCGCATTGCTGCGCGGGGTTTGCGGCGGAAGACTCTCATCACCACGGCGCCCAATGCGGCCGCCCCGAGCAGAATGACCTTGGCGAATTTGAGCACCAGGCCGACCAACAGCGCAAACAGACCGAGCTTCTTGACCGCAACCCCGCCGACCAGCGCGAGCAGGCCGTACTCGGCGATGCGATCGGTGGCTGCGCTGAAGTCCTCGTAGCGTTTGCCGGCATTGTAGCCGAGATCGCTGAGCAACTCGTGGGCCACGGCCTTTTCGCCCGCGATCCGGTCCGAAGCGGACAGCAGGTTCAGGCTGAAGTAACCGTCGCGTCCCAGCGCGTAGGTATTGTAGTTGATGTTCTTCGGCGCGTCGTCCGGATCGCCCTTGTCCTTGCCGAGCACCGACCACACCAGGCGATGGGTCACGGCATCATAAGCCGGCGGCTCCACCCATCCGACGATCTGCATTTCCGGAAATCCGCGCGCGACACGGTCCTTGTTGGCTTGCTCGACCCGATCGCCGAGATTTTTCAGAAGTTCGTCGGCATTCCAGTTCCTGGCGTCATCATCCTTGATGTAGCCTTCCTTGATGTAGCGGATCACCACCAGCCAATGGTCATTCTGATGCGTGCCGACGACAACGCCGACAAGGGTTGCATCGTTGACCAGATTGCCGAGCGCACGCAACACGCGCGCGCCTTCATCCCTCGGGACGAAGAAATAGCCGGCCGGAAGTTTCAGCGCGGCCTGGTCGATCAGGGCGACGTCGCCCGGACCGCCGGTGCCGGCCTTGCTTGCGGCTTGCCATGCCGCGACCAATTCGGCTCTTCGCGCGGCTTCATCCGGCGGCCCGCCTTGCGCAAAAGACGACCACGACGCAAGCATCGCAAGCAACATGACGCCGGCTGCGGCCATTGATCTCGGCACCGGACTCTCTAATCTCTTCGACGACATCGGATGATATCATCTGGCGAAATAGACCACGACTGTAGACCAGTGATGACGGGAAGGACAGAACATCCGTAAGTTGTATCGACAATCCTGCTTCTTGTCGCAATTTTGGGCCGTTCCTCGTCTTGACATTCGAAAATCGCGGGCGTATGTCACGCGCCCTCGCAAGCAAAAGGCTTCGCGAGCGAGAGCATGAACAAGATCATGATGTACGGACACGAACAACGCATGAGACTGTCGAGTGGCCTATCGCCGATCGATGGCGCATGCCCCGCTCATGGGAGCGATCTTGCCTGAGGTGAGATCGACAGTCCGTCTGTCACGGACCCTCCCCGAGCAGGCGCTTGCGGAGGGTTTTTTATTGCCCGACGCAACTGCTCATTCGACGATGTCCCGGCGCAGGCCGGAACGGGAGACCCGGATCCCGGGGCTCGCGCGGACAGGCGCGTGCCCACATGCGCGGGGCCTGCCGGAGGGAACGAGGCGATGAGCCGGACACCGATGGCAGAGCGAACTCTTGAGGAGTTCGCAAATTGCGGCGCCACTCAGAGCGCCGCGATAGAGTACATTTCATAGCTTGGTTTGCCGCGGGGTCATGATCTCTGCGGCTCAACCGACGCTGGTGGTGAAGATGTCGGATACTTCGCACCACGGCAAAGCGGGTTCGACTCCCGCCTTTGACGTCACGCACTGTGGAGGCGCCCAGGCAAGGGTTGCCACGCGCCACAGCGCAGGTTTTCCGAAGGGAACACCTGTGTTGACTCACTGAAAGCCGATATCGCCTGTTCCCCAGCGTACTCCAAAAATGCCGAAGCGCTGCCAACGCTTCGGCACGGCGGTGGTGAAGATGTCTGCTACTTCGCGATCACAGCGGTGTCGGACGAACGTCCGTTGCTCTGTGAAGCCCTTACGGGCAGTGCAGCATTGCCTGTTCCCCGCCAACCCCATCACGATCCGTGGTGAAGATCCGTCCGGCGTCACATGCGCCGGTAGCTCAGTGGTAGAGCGCTTCCCGGCCTGCAGGGTAAGCTGCAGGCCGGGGTCTCAGCAATCGCCTGTTCCCGGATCGTGTCCCTTAATCCCACCGCGTCGCCAGACCGTCATGGAGAGGCGCACGCGAAGCCTGCGTCTCGAACCATGAGGCCCGGCGCTGATTTCCGGGCCTCATCCTTCGAGACGCGGCGAAGACGCCGCTCCTCAGAGTGTGAGAATCTTTCGGGAACGGACGTTTGCCACGGCCGCTATGCTGTGATTCGCTGGCATAGAGCACGAAGCGGGAGCTTGCGATGGCTGACGAGCAATTGTTCGAGGATTTGCCGGAGCAGGAGAGACCGCAGGCTGAGGTGCGCGGTGCGCTGCGGCTGCGGGTGCCGGAACGCAGTCAGATCGGTATGCAGGTGGCAGCATTGGACGATCTGATTTCGGAGGATCATCCGGTCCGCTCGGTTTGGGCGTTCGTCGAGGGGCTGGACCTATCGGCGTTGCACGACGTCATCAAGGCGCGCGAGGGCCAGCCCGGACATCCGCCAGCAGCGCCGGAGCTGATGGTGGCACTTTGGCTATGGGCCACGGTCGATGGGGTCGGCAGCGCCCGCCAATTGGACCGGCTGTGCCGCGATCATCTGGTCTATCGCTGGTTATGCGGTGGGGTGTCGATGAACTATCACAGCCTGTCGAGCTTCCGGACCGCCCACATGGCGGTTCTGGAGCGGCTTCTGACGCAGGGCGTCGCGTCGATGGTGCAGGCTGGGTTGGTGTCGCTCGACACTTTGGCGCAGGATGGCCTGCGGGTCCGCGCGGGCGCCGGGACGAGTTCGTTCCGCCGGCGCGCGCGGCTTGATGATCTGCTCATCGCGGCGCAGACGCGGGTGGAGCGCCTGCGTGCCGAAGTCGAGACGGATCCGGCGGCTGGCGATCGTCGCCAACGCGCGGCAAAGGAGCGCGGCGCCCGCGAGCGCGAGGCGCGGATCGTGGCGGCGCAGCAGCGCATGAAGGAACTAGAGGCCGAGCGGGAACGACGAGAGAAGACCAACAAGAAGGAGGTAGCCAAGCAGAAGGAGCCGCGCGCTTCAACCACCGATGCCGACGCGCGGGTGATGAAGATGGCGGATGGTGGCTGGCGCCCCGCTTACAACATGCAGATCATATCGACGCCGGAACACCAGGTGATCGTTGCGGTCAACATCGATACCAGCGGTTCGGATCGCGGCCTGGCGCGACCGGGGATCGAGACCGTCCATGCTGAAGGCTACGAGCCCTCCAACTATCTGGTCGATGGCGGCTTCACTAAAAACGACGACATCGAATGGGCGCATGCCAAGGATATAAAGATGTGGTGCCCGCCGGGGCAGACCAGGCATGGCACTGACCCCTATGCGCCGAAGAGAGATGACGGTGTCGGCGTCGCGGATTGGCGTGAACGCATGAAGGGCGAGGAAGACAAGAAAGGCGAGGCGCTCTACCGACTGCGCGCCGAGCACGAATGCATCAATGCCCATGCCCGCCGCATGGGCCTGCGCCAGCTATCGCTGCGTGGCAAGATGAAGGCTCGCATCCATCTGCTGTGGTTTGCGGTCGCTCGCAACATGATGCGCTTCTTCGCGTTGAGCGCCCAGGCGCGGGCAGCGGCATAACAGGGAGCCCGCGCCGACAAAGCGCGCCCGCCCAAGCGTCGGGGGTGGCCCAGCTCAGCAATTTGCGGAATTGGGCTTGATCGCCGCCATTCGCTCGCCGACTCGGTTAAAAACTCCGCGTAGCGGGGTTCTACAGCCCAGCAGCCGCAAAATTTGCCGGCGAGAGCGAAACATTCTCACGCTCTCACGATGAGGGTCAAGGTCTCGCCGGATGGATGAATGTCCAGGGCGTCGTTTCCGAGTCCTTCGGCACCTCGATCGCAATCAGATAAGGCCCGCCATGCGCCAGCGCTTTTTCCAGGTGGGTGCGGAAATGACCCGGCGATGTGACGCGCGAAGCTGCCACGCCGAAGGATTCGGCGAGCTTGACGAAGTCGGGATTGACCAGATCGGAGGCGACCACGCGGCCCCCGAACCGCTGAACCTGGTCGCGCCGGACATTGCCATAGGCGTTGTTGTTGAACACCAGCGTGACCACGCCGATGTTGAACTGCACGGCGGTCGCGAGCTCCTGCACCGCGAACATGAAGCCGCCATCGCCCGTGATTGCGACCACCGGCTTGTCGGGATTGGCGACCTTGGCGCCGAGCGCCGTCGGGAAGCCGGAGCCGAGCGTGCCCTGATAGCCCGAGGTGATGAAGGTGTGCGGTTGATAGATCGGAAAGCCGTACCAGGAGGCGAAACCGACCTGCGACAATTCATCGGTGACGATGCCGTCCTTGGGCAGCACCTCGCGCAGGATATTCAGGTAGGCCATCTGCGGCTGGACTTTCTGGATCTCCGCCTGGGCCGCCGCCGTTGCTTCGCGGATCGCGACGCGGCGATCGGCGGTCTTGCGCCTAGCGGCCCTCGCGACGGCTGTCCGAAGATCCGACGTCGCGGCCTTCGCGTCCGCCACCACAGCGACATCGGGCGGCACACGGCGCATCTCCACCGGATCGATGTCGATCCGGACCGACTTCAGCCCTTCTGGGCGATACGGCCATCGCGACATGGTCGGCAGCTCCAGCCGCGTGCCGATTCCGATCATCAGGTCGGTGGTGGGCCAGAGCCTGTAGGCCGCCGCCATCGTCAATCCCAGTTCATGCGCGTTGGAGACGATGCCGCGGCCGCTGCGGAACGCGACGACCGGCGCGTCGATCATCTCCGCGAGCTCGAGGATTTCCTCGCGCGCCTCGATCGCGCCCGAGCCCACAAAAATCATCGGCGTCTTGCTGGCCGCAATCAGCGCAGCGGCATCCTTGATCCGTTCGCTGTCGGCCTGCGGGGCCGGAAAAAGGTCGAACGGCCTTGCGGCGCCCGTCGCCACCCGCTGGGTAAAGACGTCCCAGGGCATTTCCAGCGCTGCCGGCCCGCGTCGGCCGGACATCATCTCCTGGAACGCGCGCGACACTGCGGTCGGCGCGTTGTCCGGATATTCGACGCGATCCGCCCATTTGACGAAGGTCCGTAACGTGGCGAGCTGATCCGGCATCTCGTGCAGATGCCCGCGGCCCTTGCCGAGAAACTGCGTCGGCACCTGTCCGGTCAGGCACAACACCGGCTCGTTGGAGCCGAATGCGGTGAGGAGCGCCGCGCCCGCATTGAGCACGCCGGGGCCGGGGACCACGCTGAACACGCCGACCTTGCCGCTCGATCGCGCATAGCCATACGCCATGTAGCCGCAGGCCTGCTCGTGCCGCGCGCCGATCACCTTCAGCTGCGCCTGTTGAAAGGCGTCGAACAGGCCATAGATCTGCGCGCCCGGCAGGCCGAACACGGTGTTGACGCCGTGTGCGACGAGGCCGCTGACGATCGCTTGGCCGCCGGTCATTGAGGTCATGTTCTCGTTATCCGTTGGTTGCGGTGGTCAGGGTGCTTCGTCGATCACGCCATTGCGCAGGCGGCCGATGCCTTCGGCTTCGATCTCGATGACATCGCCCGGTTTCAGGTAGCGCGGCGGATCGAACCGCGCACCGGCACCGGTCGGCGTGCCCGTCACGATGATGTCGCCCGGAACCAACGTGGTGAAGGTCGAGATATAATTGATGAGATAGCGGAAGGGGAAGATCAGCCGCGAGGTGCGGTCGTCCTGCCTGAGCTCGCCATTGACGTGCGTGGTCAGGTGGATGTCGGCGATCTGCGCTTCACTGGTGTAGGGGACGAGCCAGGGGCCGAGGCTGCCGGTGGAATCGAAATTCTTGCCTTGGGTCACGTTGAACTTGGCGTGCCGCACCCAGTCGCGGATGGTGCCCTCGTTGCACAGCGTCACTGCCGCAATGTGATCGAGCGCCGCATTTTCCGGGATATGCCGGCCGGCCTTACCGATCACGAGGACGACCTCGCCCTCATAGTCGAGCTGGGTCGAAGCGCGCGGCCGCAGCAGCGGCGTGTCGTGGCCGACGAAGGAGCGTGGCGTGCGCATGAACATCGACGGATATTTCGGCGCGTCCGAGCCGTCCTTGTACTCCGCGTTGCGGTCGGGATAGTTGACGCCGATGCAGATGATCTTTTCAGGCTGAGGAATTGGCGGCAGCCATGTCGCTGCTTCCAATGCATGATCGGGCGAGCGGCTGGCCGCGCCTTCGGCGAGCCGCATCAGGGCACCTGCGGCGATCACCTCTCGCAGAGTTGGGTAGTCCTTGCCATGACGCGCGGAGAGATCGACGACGCCGGCATCGACCACTGCGCCGTATTTGATCGCACCGTTGAGGAAGAAGGTTGCAAGGCGAGCGGAGCTCATCAGCTTCAATCCGAAACCGTCACGTCGGCGACGAACTGCGGTTCGCGGACCTGCTGGCCCGTGAACGGCGAACCCTGCTCGAACCAGGAGCGCGGCGCAGGCGCGCCCCACAGCGTTTGCCGCCGCGGATCCCTGAGCGACCAGCGCAGCGGTTCGTGGTCGTGATCGCCGGTAAAATAGTCGCTGGTGTAGAGCTCGAGCCGATGGCCGTCGGGATCGCGAATGTAGAGGAAAAACGCGTTGGAAATGCCGTGGCGGCCGGGCCCGCGCTCGATGTTCTTCAGATAGCCGCTTGAGGCCATCACGTCGCAGAGATGGATGATGTTCATTGCGGTCGGCGTCCAATAGGCGACGTGGTGGAGCCGCGGGCCCTTGCCGTTGGTCAGCGCGAAATCGTGCACATTGCCCTTGCGGTGCAGCCAGGCCGCGGCAATGCGGCCATTCGGCCCGTCCTCCTCGGCATATTCGGTGAGACGAAAGCCGAGCCGGACATAGAAATCCATCGTGTCCTGCACCTCGGCGGCGAACACGTTGAAATGGTCGAGCCGTTGCGGATGGCAGCCCTTGTAGAGATCGTAGCGCCGCAAAAGATGCGGCCGCTTGTCCATCTTGGCGTAGAGCTCGATCCGGTAACCGTAAGGATCGGTGAACTGCAGCGTGCGGCCCTGGAACGGCTGCTCGGCGAAAGCATAAGTGATGCCATTCTCGGAAAGGAACGCCGCGGCCTTGTCGAGATCGGCCTCGTTGCCGACCTTGAAGCCGAGACGATTGCAGGCCGGGACGTTCGCCCGGCGCAGCACCAGCGAGTGATGCTGATGCTCCTCGCTGCCGCGCAGGTAGACCGCATTGTCGTCGGCGTCCTCGACATGCAGCCCCACGGTGCTCTCGTAGAACTCGCGGCTGAGCTTGAGGTCGGTGACATCGAGCACCGCATGGCTGCAGCGGATGATGTTGAACGGCGGATCGAAGACGTGCTTTGGAACGGGCATGGGGTTTCCTCCGGTCATTCCGGGGCGATGCGCAGCATCGAACCCGGAATCTCGAGATTCTCAGGTGCGCAATTGCGCACCGCGGTTCGCGCTCTGCGCGCCCCGGAACGACGAATGTTACATTCCAAGTCTTTGGATCTTGTGCGTGCCTCGCGCCAGCGAGACGTGCTTGGTCTCCATGTAGAAGTCGAACGAATAGTCGCCGCCATCGCGGCCGATGCCGGAGGCCTTCATGCCGCCGAACGGGGTCGGCAGATGGCGGACGTTTTCCGAGTTGAGCCAGATCATGCCCGCTGCCAGCTTGTCCGCAGCGCGCAGTGCGCGGCCCATGTCGTTGGTCCAGACATAGCCCGTCAGCCCGTATTTGACGTCATTGGCGATCGCGATGGCGTCGGTCTCGTCGCGAATGGGGATCACGGTCAGGAACGGACCGAACACTTCCTCCTGCGCGACCCGCATCTTGCCATGCGCGCCGGTCACCAGCGTCGGTTCGACGTAATGGCCGCCGCCGGGCCCGTCATGCACCTTGCCGCCGACCGCGATGGTGGCGCCGTCCTGGCGCGCGATGTCGAAATAGGCGCAGACCTTTTCAAGATGCCGCGCGTGGATCAGCGGGCCGATCTCGGTCGCGGGATCGAGGGGATGACCGACCTTCAGCGCTTTCACCCGCGCTGTGAGCTTCTCGATGAATGCATCGGCAATGCTCGACTGTATCAGCAGTCGGGAGGACGAGGTGCAGCGCTCGCCATTCAGCGAATAGATCATGAAGACGACGGCATCGAGCGCACGCTCCAGATCGGCATCGTCGAACACGATCACCGGATTCTTGCCGCCGAGTTCGAAATGCACGCGCTTCAAGGTCGGCGCGCCCTGCGCCATGATCGCGGAGCCGGTTGCGCTCTCGCCGACGAAGCCGATCGCCTTGATCGCCGGATGCTCGGTCAGCGCCTTGCCGGCCTCTTCACCGAAGCCATGTACGGTGTTGAGCACGCCGTCGGGAATGCCGGCCTGCTTGACGAGCTTGGCCAGGAGGTCGGCGGTGACCGGCGACCATTCCGCCGGCTTGTGCACGACCGTGCAGCCGGCCGCAAGCGCAGGCGCAATCTTCCAGGTCGACAGCATGAACGGCGTGTTCCACGGCGTGATCACGCCGACCGGGCCGATCGGCACGCGGGTCGAGATGTTCCAGTGCTCCTCGCTCGGCGTGTTCAGCCCGTCGCGGGCGTCCGCGCATTTGTCGGCGAAGAAGCGGAAGTTTTCCGCGGCCCTGACCGCGGCCTTGGCCATGAAGCGATGGGCCTGGCCGGTGTCGACGCATTCCAGCACGGCGATGTCGTCGGCGCGGTCCTCGATCGCATCCGCCACGCGATGCAACAGCTTTCGGCGCATCGACGCCGACATGTCGCGCCAGGATTTGAAGGCGAGGGCCGCGGCAGTCGCGGCGTGGTCGATATCTTCGGCGTTGCCGCGCGCGACGGTCGCGAGAACCGCGCCGTCGATCGGCGAGGTGGTCTCAAACGTCGCGCCCGAGATCGAGGCTACGGCCTCGCCGCCGATCATGTGGCCGATGCCATCGGCCCGCAACTCCTTGAGCAACGGCGCGAGGCGGCCGAGATTGGCTTTGAACAGATCGGATTTCGGCGTGACCTTATCCATGGACGGCCTCCGCTTTCAAAGCGTCATGAATATTGTTGCGCTTCCAGCTCGTCTCCTTGTCGTTGATCTGCATGTCGAACGACAGCGCGAACTTGCTGCCCGTGAATACCGGATCGAGATAGGCGGACAGCGTGCGGAAGATATGTTCGCCGGCTTTCTTGCGTGCGGTGAGGTCGCGTCCTTCGCCGAGCCGCAGCAGCATGGCGAGGAAGCCATAATCGTTGCGACCGTCGGCAATCGCATAATGCTTGCAGGCGATCGCGCGCACGCGAATGCCGCCGACGGGAAATATCCCCGTCTCGACCGCGGCCCTGCGCACGATCTCGCAGACTTCGCTGATGTCCACCGCGTCGTCGAGGTTGGCGGAATATTCGATCGAAAAATGCGGCATGGCAGGATTTCTCCCGTTTGTCTTGAAAGCCTCAGCCGAAGTAGCAACTCACCGAGCCGTAGGGGCCATAGTCGGCCTGGATGGTGTCGCCCTTGCGGGTCTCGATCGGGCGGATGAACGATCCGGCCAGCACGACGTGGCCAGGCTCCAGCGCCAGTCCCTGGGCTGCGATCTGATTGGCAAGCCAGGCGATGCCGTTGGCCGGATGATTGAGCACGCATGCGGCGAGCCCGGTCTCTTCGAGTTGACCATTGCGGAAACACAGAGCGCCGATCCAGCGCAGGTCGGCATCAAGCGGGCGGATCGGCCGGCCGCCCACAACGATCCCGGCATTGGCGGCGTTGTCGGCGATGGTGTCGAAGATCTTGCGCGTCGCTTTCGTCTTGGGGTCGGCGCGCTCGATGCGCGTGTCGAGGATTTCGAGCGCCGGCACCACGAAATCGGTCGCGTTCAAGACGTCGAACAGCGTGCAATCGGGGCCGGCGAGCCGCTTGCTCATGACGAAGGCGAGTTCAGCTTCCACGCGGGTGGCGATGAAGCGGTCCGACGGCACGAGCCCGCCATCGGCAAAGAACATGTCGTCGAGCAGCACGCCGGAATCCGGCTCATCAATGTTGAGCGCGCTCTGCATCGCCTTCGAGGTCAGGCCGATCTTGTGGCCTTTGACCACGCGGCCCTCGGCAAGCTTGATGTCGATCCAGGCCTTCTGGATCGCATAGGCGTCGTCGATGGTGATCCCGGGATGGTCCTGCGACAGCTGGCGAATCTGCGTGCGGGTCTTTTCCGCCTGGTGCAGGCGGGCCGCAGCGCTGGCAATATCGTCTCGGCTGAGGGCCATCGGCGACCGCGTAGAAAGAGGATGCGGACAAATGCTTAACATGTTAAATTATGACGATCAAACGGAATTGTATTGTTGCATCGCAATAATATTGACGGTTACGGGCGATTGACGATGGCGCGCAAAACGGATGCTTCACCTTCGCAAGGCCCGGAGCGGCGCGTGCCGATGCGGGATTTCTCGCGCTCGCTGCCGATGTCGCTGCTCCGCGCGCGCGAAGCCGTGATGCGGCAGTTCCGCCCATCCTTGCGCAACCATGGTCTCACCGAGCAGCAGTGGCGGATACTGCGCGCGCTCGCTGCGATCGACTCTATCGAGGTGACCGAGCTCGCGCGCACGGCCTTTCTGCTCGGCCCCAGCCTCTCACGCATCCTGCGCGATCTCGATGCGCGCCAGTTGATCGAGCGTCGGATCGATCCGGCGGATCAGCGCCGCAGCGTCGTGTCGATCTCCGCCAAGGGGCTGAAATTGATGGCGGCGGTGGCACCGACGTCGGAGGCGATCTATGAGGCGATCACCAAGCGTTACGGTGCCCGCAAGCTGGCCGAACTACAGGAGATGCTGGCCGCGTTGGAGCAGAGCCTTTCCGGACTTGAGTTCGCTGCCGGGGAGGGCGAGCCGATCGACGAGTGAGCGCAAAATTGCATGATGATGTGCGGCCGAACGCATAGCTTCGCCGCTGCACAGTCCTTGAGCATGGCGTG
>Ga0210397_10000264_pt1 | contig 38443 bp, 32 predicted proteins | sample IncBWH2OmetaG_FD_160126 | JGI IMG/M metagenome (GOLD analysis project Ga0210397, IMG submission 160126) | Forest soil microbial communities from Barre Woods Harvard Forest LTER site, Petersham, Massachusetts, United States - Inc-BW-H-2-O ...
CCTTATTTATTCAATCCCCAATTCCAATCAATCGGGCTGCAAAGGTAATCCCTTTTTTCTCTAAAACAAACCCTTTTCGAAAATTATTTCGCAAAGTTTTTATCTCAAATACTCCCTCAATACTTCAACACAATCCCTCCTAACAAAACCTTCCGTCTTATCGGGTTGCAAAGCTGCTAACTTTTTAAGTATTTTCCAAATCTAAATAAAAAGATTTTACTCTTTTCTTGTACTAAATCTGGATAATATAACCGAAATGATTGATGAACGTTTTCCAAAAAGTGCCTTGTTGTCGATTTGGGAGTGCAAAGGTAGCTTTTTTCGATTTACAATCCAAATGGGAATTTGAATTATTTTAATTGTTTGTATACCGGAACGGTACTGCATGGTTCTCCATACATGATGCTTGCAACAACCGGAAGTAACTTATCCGTCAATTCAACATACGCAGAAACAGGCACTTCTAACTTTCCACAGCCTTTTATAACAACCTTGGACTGGAGGTAATCTGCAGCGTTTATTTTAGTAATTGCGTCAGAAAAAATTTTCGCATGAAGGTCTTTTAAGCTGCCAAACACGATCAAATTAGCATACGGTTTAAGCTTTGTTGTAACTAACATATAAGCCCAGGTAGGAATAATAGCATCAACTGAGCAGGTAATTGCTACATTTTTACCTGAATAATGCTCCCAATTATGCTGTTTTAAAAATTCTCTGAAGTCTTTTTCTTTCAAAATAATACCTTCATACAAGTAATCTTTTATGTCAAAAACCACTTTTTCTCCGGAATGAAAATAATCTTCCAGGTCAATTGTGATCAATCCACTTTGCTGAACTTTATTTACTATAGTGTCACCACTCATATTGTTTTCTGTTTATTACACATCCAATTTACTATTGGTATGAAATTCTTTAATGTAATTGGGTTCAAAATATGCAATATCATCAAATTTCTGGTTTTGAAATTTTTCAAACGCTTTTTTACCCATATAAGCCGCAGACGGATATGCATTAATTGCAAATAAAGCATTCGTATTAGTACAAATACCCTGAAACTTTGCTGATCCATCGCCTCCAAATAACACTTTATTGTTTATTAATTGTTCCTGAAAAGACTCTTCTGTTAAAATTAATGCTTCTTCTTTTGAAATCTCATTCAATTCAGCATCAAATATTGCTGTATATACTTCCATTCTTCGGGCATCAATCATCGGACAATAAGATACTCCTGGCTGTTTATGAGCCAATTGTGCCGCAAGACTATATAAAGATGATACAGATACCAATGGCTTGTCTAAGGCAAAACAATACCCTTTTGCAGTAGAAGTGCCTATTCGCATTCCTGTATATGAACCGGGGCCGGCTGAAACAGCAAATGCATCTAAATCACGAGTATTGATTTCGCATATATCTAATATGTGTTCTACCATGTGTGAAATATTTCGAGAATGTGAGCGATCAAGAAATGTTTCTGTATGTGCTATCAACGTACCGCTATGATGCAATGCAACAGAGCAAATAGATGTGCTGGTATCAATACTTAATATACGTGCCATATAAGACGAGATTCTGATATTTAATAATAAAGCAGGAAAATCAATTTCTGATCTTCCTGCTTTTGTACTATTGAACGTATTGTTTGTTCTTACTTGCCGGATAGTATAGAAGTATACTTACTCTTATTATTCAATACTTCAAGTGCTGCTTGTATATCGTTATCGTTATCAAAAGAAGCTTCGATAATTCCTTTTTGCAGATAATATCTCGATGCAATTTCTTCTTCCAGATATTCCATAATCTGCGATTTAAATTTGATCAAATCATTTTCTTTATCCTGATCAATTACTTTTTTCATCTGATCAAGCTGACCTTTCATTGCATCATAGTATTTTTCCTGCTTGGATTGCTTGGTCATTTCTTCCAGCGTCTTTTCAACTTTAGTTGTATAGCTATAATCTTTTCCTTTTAACCAGCCAATGAAATTCTGGTAATCATCGTCAGTAAGGTTGAATACCTTAGCATCTCCAATATTGGGATGCGTTGCATAATATTCCGTTGCATAATCAAATAGCATGTGTTTAGTAACCAGTGCTATTAATATAGAAGCTATGGAATCTTGTGCTACTGTAATGTCAGGAGTTACGCCACCACCGTCATATACAATTCTTCCGTTTGTTGTTTTAAATGCTACTTTAAGTGAATCGGCAAATTTAGAAACTGTGCCATCTGCGGCCCTGTGTGCATAGTCAATTGCTTGTATGCAACGACCACTAGGCGTATAGTATTTTGCTGTGGTTACTTTAATTTGAGAATTGTATGGCAAATCACGTGTTGTTTGTACCAAACCTTTTCCATAAGAGCGCTGACCAACAATTACACCCCGATCGTAATCCTGAATCACGCCGGCAACAATTTCGGATGCGGATGCACTTCTTCCACTTACCAATACAGCAATAGGGATCGTTAAATCATCCGGTAGCAATTCTGTGATATATTTTGTGTTCCATTCAGACACTTTACCTTTTGTACTTACTACAAGTTTGTCCTTAGGAATGAAAATGTTTGAGATATTTACTGCTTCGTTCAATAAGCCACCCGGGTTGCCTCTAAGATCCAGAATGATTTGTGTTGCACCTTTTGCCTTTAAATCTGTTAAAGCTTTCTTTACTTCAAGAGATGCTGCTCCTGTAAATTCTGATAGTTTAATATAACCTGTGTTCGCATTTACCAGACCATAATAGGGCACGTTGCTGATCTTGATTTTTTGTCTGTTTAAGGTAAATTCAATTGGTTCGTGGTGATTATGGCGTTTCACTTTAATCTTAACCGGCGTGTCTGCCTGCCCTCTTAAGAGTTTACTTACATCGCTTGAGTTTTTGCTTGTAGTAACAATGCCATCAACACTAATTATTTCATCACCAATCTTTATACCTGCTTTGTCTGCAGGAAACCCTTCGTAAGGCATCAAAATGATTATTTTACCCTTACGTTCCCCAATCATCGCACCTATACCACCGTACTGGCCTGTCAATTGTGTACGAAAATCTTCGATTTTATCTTCCGGGATGTAATTTGTGTAGGGATCCAATGACTCTAACATGGCATCAATACCTGTGGTCATAATTTGGGATGGATTTACTTCATCCACATACAATAAATTCACTTCTTTATACACGGCAGAAAAAAGCTCCATGTTTTTGGCAATTTCAAAATACTTATCTGTTTGTTTGAACGCAGATAACGATGCAACTAAACCGATAGTAACAAACGCAATAATTCCCCAACGCTTAATTTTCATTTGTATTAAAATAGAATGAATTAGATTATTCTTTTATTATGCTTAAACAGTACGATCTACTTCGATGAGTTATTGCCTGATTGAGTCATTTTAATTATTAAATATAGCTTTTTTTTCAATTCCTCCAGTTGAATTTCTTCTTTGGCAGTATAAAGAATTGCCACGTATGCCGGTTTTTGTGGAAACAGTACCATCAACTCATTTTTCTGCAAACGATATGCTTCACGAATTAATCGCTTAATTCTATTGCGATCAACAGCATGCTTAAAATTCCGTTTACTGACAGAAATGACTATTTGGGGGAATGGCTCGGAATATGATGTATCCGATAAAAAAAGTATCCTGAAAGGATATTTAAATGTTGATTCGCCTTCTTTAAAAAGGCGATCAATAATGATTTTACTTGTTAACTTTTCCTTTTTAGGAAAAGAAAAAAGCTTGTTACCGTTTGTATGTATATTGTTTTGGTGCATGTTAATGTTAACTGTTCACCCAAAACGGTAACAAGCTTAGAATAATTATCCTTTACGAGGAATCTCGTCTGATACCGTTAATCTTTTGCGACCTTTAGCTCTTCTTGCAGCTAAAACTCTTCTACCGTTAGCAGTTTCCATTCTTGAACGGAATCCGTGCTTATTTTTTCTTTTACGGTTTGATGGCTGAAATGTCCTTTTCATAATTGTAAATCGTTATCCTACTTTATATTGAAGACAAGAATCTGTTTCTTTCATATAAATAGGGTTGCAAATATACCAATCGTTTTTCGAACTAACAATATTGTTTTTAAAAATAACTTATTAATCTTTGTTAAAAGCAATACTGATTCCCCGACTTATGATACAAAATTCAATAAAAATAATTGAATATCAAATAGATAACACAAATTTAGCTGCAAATTTCATTCGAATAACAATTTCTTTTGAAGCGCTAAAAGCAAATCCTGTATTAAAAATTGCAGCCTGGAGACCCGGACGGTATATGCTGCAAAATTATGCAGCCAATATACGGGATTGGTCTGCCAGGGACGAAGATGGTCATTTGCTTGAAGTTGGCAAATCTGAACGTAATTTGTGGCAAATCAACGCCCCTGTGCATTCAAAAGTAACTTTTAGTTATTTGTATTACTGCCGCCAAATGGATGCTGGCGGATGCTGGTCGGACACGGATCTATTTTACATTAATACCATTGCTTGTTTAATGACTGTTGACGGACAAGAAAACATACCTTGTACTCTAAAACTGAATTTGCCGGAATCTTTTGTGGTAAAAACCGGAATGCCTAAAGAATCTGACACCTATAAAGTAGATTCCTTCCTTTCCTTAAGTGATTTTCCAATAATAGCATCTCCTGCTTTAACAACCTTCTCTTATACTATTAAGAATATCCCCTTCTATATTCATTCCACAGTAGATAAGTCACATTTCCCTAAAAGCATTACTGAAGACTTTAAAAATTTTACGGAAATACAAATTGCAGACTTCGGAGCTTTCCCGGAAAAAGAATATCATTTTTTATTATTAATTCTTCCATATCAGCATTATCATGGGGTAGAACATAGAAATTCAACCGTGATCTGTTTAGGTCCGGCAACAGACATAAAAGAAAAACTATATGCAGAACTGGTGGGCATTTGCTCACACGAATTGTATCACACCTGGAACATCTGTAAAATAAGGCCCGCAGAAATGCGTCCATACAATCTCTTTAAGGCGCAATATTTTAAAACAGGTTTTATTGCTGAAGGTATAACAACTTATTTAGGTGATTATTATCTGGGATTAGCCGGTGTTTTTTCTTCTGAATGGTATCAGGAAGAATTAAATATTTTGCTTAAAAGACATTTCTATTCCTTCGGTAATGATCATCTTTCCATAGCCAACAGCTCTGCTGATTTATGGATAGATGGTTATGATGCAGGCATTCCGAACCGAAAAGTTTCTATCTATGTAAAAGGTGCCATTATTGCATTCTTAATGGATACAGCAATCCGAAAATCATCTGACAATACTTCTACTCTGCGCGATTTCATGCGCACACTTTGGGATAGTTTTCAAACTACACAGGAAGGTTACACAGAAGCATCTATTGCAGCGTTGTTTCACTCGTTCACATCCAATAAATATGTTACCGATTATGGACGCTGGATCTATGGTTTAGGAGATTTAAAAAATGATCTGACAGAAGCATTTTATTACTTACAAATTCCTGTTCATGAAGAAGCTCACAGTAATTTTTTTGCGCGATATTTCGGCTTATTGTGCGATACAAATTTCACTATTCAATCTGTTGATCCCGCATCGCCTTATGTCAATCAAGTAGGGAAAGGTGATAAAATTCTTCGCATAAACAATTTGCTTGTCTCAGAATGCAAGATGGAAGAATTAGCAGAACTGGATGCATTGTTTATTGATTACACAAATGGTATTCAAATCTGGCAAGTTGAATTAAAACGCACTGAGCATCTTTATTTTAAAGCTTTACAGATCCAACTAACGGAAGAATCTAAACTGCTATAAATAGCCATTTCTTAAAAGGAACGGGGATGAAGCGTGACAGGTCGCTCATTTTTTGTTGATTCTCCTTTCAACACCTTGCTTATTTTTAAAATAACTAAGGTGTTGAAAACTTTTGAATATCTCATTTTTGTTATTAGGTAACTTGTAGTTCTTACCCAAATACAAATATGCCTGATTTCGCACATTTACATGTCCATTCCCAATTTTCTTTATTAGATGGTGCTGCCAGCATAAAAGGCCTGGTAGGCAAAGCGGCATCTAACGGCATGAAAGCACTAGCTTTAACAGATCACGGAAACATGCATGGCATTTTTCAGTTTGTTGCGGAAGCGGTCAAACAAAATGTAAAACCTATTGTAGGGTGCGAATTCTATCTGGTTGAAGATCGATTCAAAAAATCTTTTACTAAAGACAATAAAGACGTTCGTTATCACCAATTGTTATTGGCTAAAAATCCGGAAGGATATAAAAACCTGATCAAGCTTTGTTCGCTTGGATACATTGATGGTTTGTATGGCAAGTATCCGCGGATCGATAAAGAGCTGGTACTTCAATACCATAAAGGGTTAATTGCAACAACGTGCTGCCTGGGTGCTGAAGTGCCCAGAACGATTTTATCTAAGGGCGAAGAAGCAGGTGAGAAAGCATTTAAGTGGTGGCTGGATTTGTTTGGGGAAGATTATTATGTTGAATTGCAACGCCATGATATCAAAGAACAGAACATCGTAAATGAAGTTCTGATCAAGCTTGCACGTAAGTATCAGGTTCCGATCATTGCTTCAAACGATTCGCATTATGTAGATCAGAAAGATTCGAACGCACACGATATTCTTTTGTGTATCAACACCGGCGAAAAGCAAAGTACGCCAACCATGAAAGATTTTTCGGATGACGAATCCATGATGAAAGGCAGACGTTTTGCGTTTGCGAACGATCAGTTTTATTTCAAGACGCGTGAAGAAATGACAACGCTGTTCAGCGACATTCCGGAAGCGATTGATAATACCATGCAGATCGTTGATAAGGTTGAGATACTGAAATTAAAGCAGGATATTCTTTTGCCGAATTACGAAATTCCGGCTACGTTCCTTGACCAGGATAATTATTTACAACATTTAACATACGAAGGCGCACGTAAACGTTATGGTGAGTTAACGCCTGAAATTGAAGAACGTCTAAACTTTGAACTGCACACCATCCGCACAATGGGCTTTGCAGGTTATTTCTTAATTGTACAGGATTTCATTAATAAGGGCCGTGAGATTGGTGTATTGATCGGGCCTGGCCGTGGCTCTGCCGCAGGATCTGCTGTTGCATATTGCATCGGTATTACGAACATTGATCCGATTAAATATAATTTACTGTTTGAGCGTTTCTTAAATCCGGATCGTAAGAGCATGCCCGATATTGATACGGACTTTGATGACGAAGGTCGCCAAAAAGTTATTGATTATGTGGTAGAGAAATATGGTAAAACTCAGGTAGCGCAAATTGTAACATACGGTACAATGGCTGCGAAGATGAGTATCAAAGACGTTGCTCGTGTACTTGACCTACCGTTGCAGGAATCGAATGCACTTGCAAAACTTGTACCTGACAAGCCAGGCATTGAATTGAACTGGGTAATGAAAGGCCCGATGAAGGCGTCGGATAAGAAGAACGAAAAAGACAAAACACTTTCAGAAGAACTTACACCGGAAGATCTTGAGAACGTGAAGAAGCTTCGTGAAATATTAGAAGATGACGGCTCACTTGGTTCTGATGTATTAAAAGAAGCGCTTATTCTGGAGGGATCCGTGCGTGGAACAGGTATACATGCCGCTGGCATTATCATTGCGCCGAAAGATTTATATGATATCATTCCGGTATTCACCGCAAAGGATTCTGACTTACTGGTTACGCAATTTGATGGTAAAGTAATTGAAGATGCCGGTGTAATCAAAATGGACTTTTTGGGTTTGAAAACCCTAACAATCATTCGTGATGCGCTGAAAATGATTGAAGAAAATCACGGTGTAAAAATTGAGATTGATTATATACCGCTGGATGACGCCAAAACATTTGAGTTGTATCAGAAAGGCGAAACGAATGCTACGTTCCAGTTTGAATCTGCAGGGATGCAAAAGCACCTGATCAATTTAAAGCCGGATAAATTTGAAGATCTGATTGCGATGAACGCCTTGTACAGACCAGGTCCGATCGAATACATACCAAAATTCATTTCGCGCAAACTAGGCAAAGAAGAGATCGTGTATGATTTGCCTGAGATGGAAGAATATCTCGGCGACACATACGGTATTACAGTCTATCAGGAACAGGTAATGCTTTTGTCTCAGAAGCTGGCGGGCTTTACCAAAGGAGATGCCGATGTACTGCGTAAAGCAATGGGTAAAAAAGACCGTTATACGCTGGATAAAATGAAAGGTAAATTCATTGACGGTGCCGCAGAAAAAGGACTGGATGCAAAAATTTGTGAAAAGGTTTGGACAGACTGGGAAGCTTTCGCGCAATATGCGTTCAACAAATCCCACTCTACCTGTTACGCATTCGTTGCCTATCAAACGGGTTATTTAAAAGCAAATTACCCTTCTGAATATATGGCGTCTGTATTGACGCACAACTTAAGCAATTTTGATAAAATTTCTTTCTTCATGGAAGAATGCCAGCGTATGGGTATGGCAGTACTTGGTCCGGATGTAAATGAAAGTAGCTATCAATTCTCTGTAAATAAAAACGGACAGATACGCTTCGGAATGGGTGCTATTAAAGGTGTTGGCGAAGGCCCGGTACAAGCAATTGTTGATGAAAGAAAAGCGAACGGTGCATTTAAAGACTTCTTTGATTTTGTTTCACGTGTAAATCTTCGTGCAGTCAGTAAAAAAACATTTGAATCGTTGGCCATTGCCGGAGCATTCGATTTCTTCAGTGAATTACATCGTGCACAATATTTCAATATTGCAGAACGCGAAACTATATCTTTTTTAGAAAAAGCAATCCGTTATGGAAATGCCTTTCAGACAGAAGACGATAGCAATCAATCTTCTTTATTCGGCAACAGCGTTAGCGCTAAACCAGCTCCGCCTAAGATTGTTGCTTGTGAAGAATGGGGAAGTATTGAGAAATTAAAAAGGGAAAAAGAAATCGTAGGTTTTTATATCTCCGGTCACCCGCTGGATCAATTCAAACTTGAGATTGACAATTTCTGTAACTGTCCGTTAGAAAATGTAATGAGCAGTCCTCAAGGAAAGGATCTAACTGTAGCCGGTATTGTCACAAAAGTGAATGTACGCCAAAGCAAGAATGGAAAACCGTTTGTTTTATTTACTATTGAAGATTACAGCGGCTCGCTTGATCTTGCACTCTTTGGAGAAGATTATTTAAAACATGCGCACTTCATCAATATCGGTGAGTTCTTATTTATGAAAGGCAGCCTGAAACCTAAATGGGGCAGAGAAGGCGAACTGGATTTCAAGATCAACAGTACACAGCTTTTAGCGGACGTGCGTGCAAAATTGTGCAGAAGCGTAAATATAAGTGTGAATCTGGATCAGATTAATGCTGTTACGGTAGTAGAAATTGACCGCATTGTTTCTGAACATAAAGGTTCCTGTTTGCTATATCTTACTTTGACAAAAAACACCAACGAACATACAGTAAAAACATTTTCACGTAGTTACAGAGTAGATCCGAACAATATTTTCCTCGAAGAGCTAACGAAACTAGAAGGTGTCAGCTACAAAATAGGTGCCTGAGGAACTATTTTCATTAAAATTTCATTAAGTTTACAGTATACAGTTAACATATTTCAATTATGGGAAAAGCAGTAGAAATAACAGACGCGAACTTTGAAGAGATAATCAATACAGATCAACCAGTTTTAGTAGACTTCTGGGCTGAATGGTGTGGACCTTGTAAGATGATTGGACCAGTAGTTGAAGAACTTGCTGGAGATTACGCTGGCAAGGCTGTAATTGCAAAATTAAATGTAGATGAGAATCCGATAGTATCAGCGAAGTTTGGTATTCGTTCAATCCCTACACTGCTTGTTTTGAAAAGAGGAGAAATCGTTGACAAACAAGTTGGGGTTGTTCCTAAATCGGTACTTGCACAAAAGATTGATGCACAATTATAATCATCGCTTCTAAACGAAATTTTAAAAGGCAATCAAGTTGATTGCCTTTTTTTATGATCTTTTGACATTCAGCTTATCGTATATTATTTTTTAAATTTTATGTAACCTTATATTCCGTTCTGATACTAAAGCTAGTAATACTGTATTCAATTTTGTTGATACAAATGTGCTTTCTAAGATTAATGATTGAATAGAATTGAGATAACGATAAAGAAATATCTAATGCCGAATTTTATATTATCTAAAACGCCAAGGTTATGTACAATATATATTCGTTTGACCCGGAATTAATAAAGCTTCATGGAATTGACAGAACAGAAAATTTCTATACTAGAAAATTCAATATTGTCTATGGAGAAAAGGGTTATAAATTTTTATTAAGTATTAGAAAAAATATATGGTTGTTGAAAATGCTGAAAATATCAAGCGGCATTTTCTTATAATAGAATTTCGCTTTTATATAAAAAAACAGGGGCGCCCGTCTGGCGCCCATAAGATTAAAAAATTGAATAGCTCTGTTTTCAACTTCAAAGGTACGTTTCCTATATTACCTAAAAACAAAGCTAATATTATGTAAAGATTACCGAATTGTTAACAAGATCAATGAACAATGACCTTCCAGCTCACTGTTTTCTTGTCAAAATAGCAATGCGCATCCGGAAACTCAATATATTTTCTATTGCCTAAGAACTCTGTAATATTTCCCTTTTCAATTGTTGCAGTAAATAATTCCTTCCCTTTCTCCAAGGCTTCTTTTTTATCCATTACAGGCATCCAATACAATTCTTCATAATCATAGATGGTATTGTTGTTTTTTACTTTATATCTGCCACCAACAGTTCTTCTATCATCTTTATGAATGCTGATAGCCGGTTTGCTTATTAAAAAAAAGTGGTTACTATCTTTATCTATGTAATAATAATCAATTGAGGATTTATCGCGGATTGCTGCATAGTAAGAAAAGAATTCTTTGTCAAATTTTGTACTATCAGTTGCTAAATCAAAGCGTTTTGCATCATATACTGTTATTTGATAAAGAAGTGTGTCTTCCAATCCTTCTGTAAGGTATTTTTTGGCTTCGTACGATTGTCCGCATGAATAACACAGTAAACTAATTAATGATAATGATAGGTAAAGAAACTTTTTCATAAGAGCTGTATAAATTGTATTTGATAAACAAAGAAATGGAAGGCGAGTAATTCGCCTTCCATTTATAGTAGTATTTAATATGTATTAATTAGTATGCAGAACCGTAATCAGCGTTGTTAGCATCAAAGTTAGTCCAAGTAGAGAACCAGTTGTTTGCTACAGCATTTGATTGGTCACCAGAGAATGCTCCAACATAGTTTGTTGGTGTAAAGAATGAATTAGAGATTCTTGGTCCAACGAAGTTTGGAAGAACACTTGGTGCATTGTAATTTTTGAATTTATTTGTTGTATCAGTATTGATCGCTTTACTAGGATCGAATGGATACACATTACCAAGGAATGTTCCAGAAGGAATATAAGATGGTAAAGCTTTGCTATTGTATACAATAGGAGAAGTTGTTGTAGGAACAACACTTGGGTTAGTAAGGTTGTATGGGTTTGTTAAACGAACGTTATCAGAAGTTGCATAAATTGCATTCATAAACGAGCTTGTCCATAACCATGTTTTAGGGCCTGCAAAAGGATTGTAAGCACCTGCAGTTGTATCTGCCATTGTAGTAGTAGGAGTTAAGCTACCAGTACCTTGAACAACCAATACAACATCTTTCTGGTTACTTCCTGTAATAGGACCTGTAGGGATACCAGCGATGATTGTATTTCTTACTCTCATACTATCTGTAGTACCGAAAGCTGCATAGAATACATTTGGATGTGCTGCTGCAACGTCATTTAAGATACCGCAAGGATAGCCCATTAAAACAGAGTTATATAAAGATAACTGAGAGTTTCTACGAATATGTGCTGCCGCTACAAACTGAGGGCTGATGTTATTAGTAGGAGTTCCAATTAAACATGTAGCATTAGAGAAAGCACATTTTGTAATTGGTAATTGAGAACCGTTGTTTGCATCAGTATCTGATTCGAATGCTTTAGAACCTGATTGATCTGCTGCGTATGGATCTCTGATACCAACAAGGAATTGGTTCATACCTGAATATCCGCAATCTGTATCAAAGTCATCATCCCAACCACGGTGAGCAATAAGGTATTTTGTATTTACAATACCACCGAACCATTCGTAAGAATCATCACCTGAGTATGATACTTGTATGTGATCGATAGAAGTTCCTGTACCTACACCGCAGAATGTTAAACCGTTAATCTCGTTGTTTGGAGAGAATGCAATACCTGCAAATTCAATACGTACATAAGATAAAGCTCCAGAGCTCTCACCATCGTAAGTATCATCATTATTGCTACCATAGTGTGATCTTGGACCACCTTCTACTACTGGTGCAGCAGTTCCAAGGAAGTTGTTTACACTTGCACGTCCGCAAAGAATAACACCACCCCAGTCACCGTAGTTTCTTCCACCTGCAGGTTGGTTAGATGTAAAAATAATAGGATTTGACTCTGTACCTTGAGCAAATAATTGTGCACCTTTTTCAACAATCAATGATCCTTTAGAATCTTTGTCGCCTCTGATTACACAACCTGGTTCAATTGTCAATTTAGAACCGTTTACTACATATACGTAGCCTTTTAATAAAATTTTGTCTGTAGCTTTCCAGGTAACATTACCTACAACAGAGTCTTGTACTACTGTAGTACCTACATTTGGAGTGCTGCTGCTACTGTCATCTGATTTCTTATGACAAGAAAAAAGCATAACGCTTAATCCAGCAACAAGTGCTAATTGAATTATTCTTTTCATGATATAGTTTTTTATTTTCATGTTGCAAATATCCATTCGGGATGTTTACTTATTGTTACCAAACCTTTTTCTATATGTTACCTTTTGCGGCAGTGTGTTACTATAATACTTTGAATTGTACGCCTACAAACCAATATGTACCTCTTCTGTAATCTACCAGAGCGGGGTCAGAGCCATTTCTCTTATAACCATCTCTGTTAAAATCCTGAACGAATAATACACGTTGATTTAACAAATCATTTACCCCAAGCGTAGCAGTAACTTTTTTACTGAGTTTTTGCTGAATAGTAATATCAAGCGTATTTCTTGGCATTTCCACTACATCCGGATATTGTGTAGAACCCACGTAAACAATACGCGCACCAAATACATTATACATAACCGTAATTTGTGTTGTAGCTGAATCATTTTGATAATAAAGTCCGGCATTGATAATATAAGGAGACTGTCCTTGCATCGTTCTTGTTGGATTCCATGACGGAGCACCAACTGTTGGAGTAACTTTACTTTTAATTAATGATGCATTCATGACTACGCTAAAATTCCGAACCAACCTTGTTTTCAATAATGGTTCCATGAAAGCCAGATTTTTTCGTGCTTCAAACTCCGCACCTACGGACGTTGCATGCTGGGCATTTGCGAACGTGTATGCCAGGTTAGTTGTTGGCACAACAACCGATTCGATTGGATTGTTAAAGTCTTTGTAGAATACACCAAAGCTTACTGTTTCGGATTTTGATGGATAATGTTCAAAACGGAAATCATAGTTATTGATCGTACATACTTTTAACGGATTATTCGGATTCAAATAAAGTGAACCATAGTTCAATACGTTAAAATCAAAATCGTAATATGTAAATGGTGCCCATTCTCTGAATTCCGGTCTGTTTAGTGTTTTACCATATGCAAAACGAACGAGATTTTTCTCATTGAAATTATATGATGCATTTACAGATGGCAGAAAGAATGAAGTTTTAACACTTGGGTTCAGCGCTGATCCGGTAGCAGACTTGGTTTGTAAGGACTGAACGTTGAATTCATGACGCACACCGCCTACAATTTTAATCTTTTCACCAATTGGTAAATCAAATGAAACATATTGTGCCGCCAACACATTGCTCGCAGAGTACTTATATGTATTATTTATATCTTCTCCGATTATAAAACCATTGGCAGTACCAACATTTCCCGGAGAAAAAATCTGACCCAAACCTTGATGCGACAATGAAGTATCATAATATGCTGCATCCTGATAAAAATATCCTAGTAAGCGGGCTTGAAAACTTCTGCTTTTTACTTCATTATATACACCGGCATTACCAGTAAATTTATAATTGCCTATTTTAAATTTATGGCTGTAATTGGCCGCTGCTGTATAAACATTTTCACGCAAATCCTGGTATAATCGTGAACCGCCTAGTGGAGGTGGTGTACCACCTGAAATTACCTGAGCGGTATACCCTTGAGAGCCGTCAGCATTCGTTTGTACAGAATAACCCAAACGTCTCAGATCCGGATCATTTCTATGTGTATATCCAAACCCTAGTAACCAGTCTAATTTGGTTTTATCTTCTTTAAATGAATAATCACCTGCAACCTGTGCCGTATATAATGTTCTCGCAGAATAACCCAATGAGTATTGTCTCTGAGTAGGTGTATTATTAACGTCTGAAAGATTTCTTACAATAGTTTGGTTACGTCCTGTCTGATTGAAAAAATTACGGAAAGAATACTTATATCCTTTAGGTGTAACCATATCAAAATTTGCAATTACACCCAATCTTGCGTTATTCGTGTACTGCATATCAGAGGCTTTATCTGTAAGATTCCCTCCTGCATCAAAGAAATTTCTTTTGATTTTATATGTAGTCCATACGTTGGAATAATTCAATGCGCCAATTGCAAAAAATGTATTTTTACCGATAACACGTTTATCATTATACAACAATGACAAGCGCTGATCCGGCATAGCTGTCGTATTCTGTATACCCCAGTCATTTTTAAAATCCTTCGTATATCCTAATTTATCTGCATGGGAAACATTACTTGTAAGAGTTGGTATATTCGGTATATTTCTGCTTCCTGCACCAAAACCAAGTGCATCAGCAAATGATGTTTTATCAGACGAATATTGTTTGAAAGTTGTTCCTGCACGATAATTCATACCATAGTTCACAACAAGATTTCTACCTTCCGTTGAATTTCTTGTAATGACTTTAACCATACCTCCGGCAAAATCACCAGGAAGCTCGGGTGACGCTGTTTTAAATACCAATACACGATCCACCATCGCACTCGGTATTAAGTCAAAAGAAAATGACTTACGGTCCGTCTCAATACTTGGAGCGCTTGATCCATTCATCCAAACTGAATTATAACGCTCGCTCAATCCTCGTACCTGAATAAATCTTCCGTCTACTACTGTTACACCAGGTATACGTTGAATAATCTGACCAGCATCCCTATCCTGGCTTTTTTGAATTTGCTGAGCGGAAATACCACTTACTACGTTATCGCTTTGACGAATCTCTTCAACAACGGCTGCTTCCGTATTTGTTTCGGCTTGTCCAACAATTTCAATAACCGTAACTTCTGCGTCAATATCCAAATAAATTTTTCCCAGATCCGTTGTTTGCCCTGCCGTTACAATAATACCTGTTAATGTAATTTCTTTATATCCTATATAGGAGATTTTGAAATTATATGTTCCGGGTTTAATGTTTGCAATAATAATATTTCCATCAAGATCTGATTGTGCACCAATACTGGGAAATTCAGGGCATGACATAATTGCACCAAAAATCAATTCGTTCGCAGACGAATCAGCTAATGTAGCTTTTATAGTACCTGTACCTGTTTGTGCGTTTGATGTAAATGAGGTAACAACTGAAATAAATAAGAAAATGATTGAGGGGAACAACCATTTGAGAAAAGGTAGAGGATTCATCACAAGCTTTATTGTAGTTTTATTTTACAATGCAAAGCTACGGACAGGCTATTACCCCATGTTTAATTCGCTATTAACACAAAATAAAGCCATTGTTATGGCAATGTTATGAAACGCTTTTTTCTTAACAGTAAAAAAATATTAAAGAAATGATTTGATAATGCCGGGCCTATTTTTCATCTAAATTTCCGGTCATACCGGCAGACACAATAAATTTCATAGCCTCTGCTCCTGTTATATTTAGCGACAGTATTTTATCTTTCGTTACAAAGATCACATTACCTGATATGTTATATGAATGTGGAAAATATACTGCAACCAATTCTTCCATTCCCTTAACATTAAATTCATCACGGGTTATGAAACCAATTCGAAATGGTCCATTATCTCCGCTAAGTTTAACCAGCACCGGATGTTCGAACCTTTTTTTCTCACCTACAATAGCACTTACAACATCTTTTGAAGAAGAGTAAATTATGTTTATAAATGGAATTTTATAAACGTAATTTTCAAGAAAACTGAATGCTGGTTTGACTAACAATAAAGACATTAATGCTCCTGAAAGTGTTACGAAGGCAATTACAATAAGAATACCTATACCCGGAGAAAGTTCGATATTAAATAATGCAGGAATAATCCGATCGAACATACTGAAGATGAAAAATATAATATATCCTGTTATAAATATAGGAATCCACAACAATAGGCCTTGTATAAAATACTTGACAAATACTTTCATAACTAAATTTAGGGAAAAGGTATGCTGTAATTAATTCCAGGAATGCGCCTGAATGTATTGTTTGACTTGTTCCATAAGCCACATCGGCGTTGATGTTGCACCGCAAATACCTACATTGTCTGTTGATCTGATCCATGACGGTTCAATTTCAGATTCATTCTCAACAAAATAACTTCTTTCGTTTTCCTGCTTGCAAACTCCATAAAGAGCTTTGCCATTAGAACTTTTTTTACCACTAACAAAAATAACAACATCAAATTCTTTTGAGAATTTTCTTAGCTGCGGCTCTCTATTTGATACTTGTCTGCAAATGCTATCATTATATTCAAAATATTCTTCTGCATTCTGGCCTGCCTCTTTTACACGTGTTTCAATCAAATCTTTCATTTTATAGAAACCTTGCGTGCTCTTAGTGGTTTGCGAATATAACGTAACAGGTTTTGTAAAATCAATTTTATCCAGATCTTGTTCTCCTGTAATAACGATAGCTTTATCTCCCGTTTGTCCGGCCAAACCTATTACTTCTGCGTGCCCTTGCTGTCCGTATATTACTATCTGTCCTTCTTTAGAGTCAATGGCATCAAACGATGCTTTTACTCTATTTTGCAGTTTTAATACTACCGGACATGAAGCATCTACCAATTCAATATTATTCTCAAGCGCCAATTGATATGTTTCAGGAGGTTCTCCGTGAGCACGAATCAATACTTTACAATCAGACAATTCTTTTAATTGTTCGCGATCAATGATCTTCAGGCCTTTTTTAGCCAAACGCTCAACCTCCATAGCATTATGCACAATATCTCCCAGACAAAACAATTGTTCGCCGGAAGCCATTTCATCTTCTGCCATTTGAATCGCGAATTCAACGCCAAAGCAATAACCCGAATTTTTATCTATGACTACTTCCATCTTAAGAAACTGTCTGCCTTATTAATACTTTTAATTTATAGCCTTGCAAAGACAGGTAAATGAAATTATATATTTTCTAAATTATACTCAAGTTCAATCATTTTGCCTACAGCAATATTCATAATACAATCGACCTGTTCTTCTACTGTAATATACGTTGTATCTATTTCATAAGCATCAGATGCTTTACGTAAAGGAGATTCAGCCCTTGTTGTATCCATCAGGTCACGGCTTTCAATATTAGCAATAATATCATCCAGATCAACAATTTGCTTACGTTCAAACAATTCTTGCTGTCTTCTGAATGCGCGCACGTACATGTCTGCAACCATAAATATTTTAAGTTCAGCATCCGGAAAAACATGCGTTCCTATATCTCTGCCATCCATAACAACACCTCTCTTCCGAGCCATCTTTTGCTGCAATTCAACTAAACGCCTTCGCACTTCAGGTATTGCACTCACTTCGCTTACCTTTTCAGAAACATACATTTTACGAATCTCCGTTTCAACGTTTAACCCATTTAGATATGTTTCACTCGATTCGGTCTTCTTATTGTGAACAAAAGAAATGTGAATTTGGTTTAACGCTTCTACTACTGCTTTAGGATTTGTACTGTTTATATAATGTTCAATAAAATATAACGCTACTGCACGATACATAGCTCCGGTATCAATATATACATAACCCAGTTTACCTGCCAGTATTTTAGCTGTTGTACTCTTTCCGCAAGCTGAATATCCGTCGATTGCTACAATAATTTTTTTCATGGCAGCCTTCCCTTTCTCTTGATCCTTAAATATTAAATTTATCTTCAAAATAACACGCTGTTTTCTGTGCCACTTAACATCAAAACACGTGCTGTAAGAAATATGATTGTTGTGACTAACGGTTTTTCCCCGGTTTTGGTCTCTTACCTTCTTTAGGATGCCAGGACTGATGTGAAGCGCCGCTACTACAAGACGAACATACTAACGCTGTCAAAAAAGTACTTACTACTACTATTGATATTACCTTTTTCATAATTATAAATATATGCTGTTAAATAACTATTTTTTAATAAATAGAGAACACTGTAAGAATCAATCAACCCATTTTCAATGATGTTTCTTATGCTTCATTTTTGATTCTTTATGTGGTTTGAACGGCTGACTGTTCGCTGCTTTTTTTTGCTGGAAACTGTAACAGGAAACCATACTTTGCATTATGATACCGACAAGGGTGTAAACAACTATTCTCATATCCTTTTTAATTTATCCTTAACCTTTAAATAGAATAATATGATTAATACTATTGCTTCTTTATCAGTGGTTCTCCTCTTTTGTTTTTTACAAACATTGCCAGTAAAGGATATTAACGTAAATATACAAAATCGGCGTTTTAAAGAACAGATTCCACTAAAATTAGATTCTATTAACCATAATACTATTATCGAACGCTTTCAGTGCCCGAAGGGTTACTTTAGATCAACGAGTAATGTAAATACTTTTAGTGACTGGCTTGAAAAGCTTCCATTAAGAAGTGCCGGAGCAAAAGTTCATTTATTCAATAATGAATTGAAACAAAACCAGTCCATTCACGCAGGTATAGTAAATATTGATGTGGGAAGTACTGATTTACAACAATGTGCTGATGCCGTTATGCGCCTTCGGGCCGAATATCTTTTTCAACGAAAGCTCTTTGATTCTATTGTTTTCACCTTCACCAATGGGAGTAAGGCATATTATTCGAAATGGAGGGCAGGCTACCGTACTCAGATAAACGGCAATGCTATTGTCTGGATTAAAAAAGCCCAAGCAGATACCTCTTATGCGTGCTTCAGACAATATTTGAATACTGTATTTATGTATTGCGGCACTTATTCCCTTTCAAAAGAACTAAAATCGAAACCAATTTCATCTATTAACGGTGGTGATGTTCTTATAACAGGTGGGTTTCCCGGCCATGCGATGCTGGTTGTTGATGTAGCAATTAACCCTTCTACAAAACAAAAAGTATTTATGCTGGCGCAAAGTTATATGCCGGCACAGGAAATACATATTGTAAAAAATTTAAACAACGTGAATATAAGTCCCTGGTATGAAATACCAAGGAACGGAGTTATTGAGACACCTGAATGGATGTTCAGTACAGATAATTTAAAATGTTTTTAGGAAATTATTTATTGCCTGCAAGTAAATATAGTACAGCCATGCGTACAGCAACACCATTTTCTACCTGATCTAAAATAATAGAATGTCCACTGTCTGCAACGTCGCTGCTTAACTCTACCCCTCTGTTAATTGGGCCGGGGTGCATGATCACAATTTCTTTATTCAACGAATCAAGTAATTGTTTGTTTATGCCATAATACTGTGCGTATTCTCTTAACGTAGGGAAATATTTAATGGTCTGGCGCTCTAACTGAATGCGTAGCACATTGGCTACATCGCACCACTGAAGTGCTTTACGCAAATCAAATTCAACCTTTACACCTAGCTCGCCGATAAATTTAGGAATCAATGTGGACGGGCCGCACACCATTACTTCGGCACCTTGTTTCTGTAAAGCAAAAATATTTGATAAAGCTACGCGTGAGTGGAGAATGTCTCCGAAGATACAAACTTTCTTGCCTGCCACGCTACCTAGTTTTTCACGGATCGAGAAGCTATCTAACAATGCTTGTGTAGGATGTTCGTGCGTACCATCTCCGGCATTTATAATATTTGCATTGATGTGTTTTGCCAGAAAATGCGGTGCGCCAACACTTGCATGTCGCATCACAATCATATCTACTTTCATGGCTAATATATTATTAACCGTATCAAGTAGTGTTTCTCCTTTTTTAACGGAACTTGCTGATGCAGAAAAATTGATCGTGTCTGCAGATAATCTTTTCTGAGCCAGCTCGAATGATAAACGCGTACGGGTGGAGTTTTCGAAAAAAACGTTGGCAATTGTTACGTCTCTCAGCGACGGCACTTTCTTGATCGGTCTGTTAATGACTTCCTTGAATTGCCCTGCTGTTTCTAATATGAGCTCAATATCTTTTGTTGTAAGATCTTTTATTCCTAATAAATGCTTTACGGATAATTGGCTCATTTCAATGTTATTTCTTTACTAACCAGATTAATTCTTTCTTATCTTCAACTTCATAAATGTCAACAACCACTTTTTCTGATTGCAGGCAAATAACTTCCCTACCCACATAATTGGGTTGAATAGGTACATCGCGGCTGTATTTACGATCAACCAATACCAGCAGCTCAACATCCTTTGGTCTGCCGAACGCCATCATTGCATCCATCGCGGCACGCACAGTACGACCGGTATATAACACATCGTCTACAAGAATCACACGTTTGCCTTCAATCAAAAAAGGCACTTTGGTTGCATTTGCTTTCAACGGACCATCGTGTCGTCTGAAATCATCTCTGAAAAAAGTAGCATCGAGATAGCCAAGATCAATTTTCTTTTTAACAGCTTTTTCGAGCTTTTTATGAATACGTTGTCCTGTAGCCACTCCACGGGGTTGAAGTGCCAGAATAACGGTATTGGAGAAATCGTCGTGCGACTCGATCAATTGCTGACAAAGCCGATCCAACATGACCTGCAACAAATCGTTATCGATTATAATGCGTTTGGACATAAACCTTTGTCTTTAAATTTTACAAATATAGAATTTTATAGAATAGCGGCGGCGAAAGATTTGTATTTTTTATTCACCAGCCATTTCTAATACCAGATCAAATTCCTCTTTACGAACCGGTTGTACGGATAAACGCATGAGTTTTACCAAAGCCATATTCGCCAGCCGTTTTTCTTTCTTTACCATTTCAAGTGTTACAGGTTTTTTCAGTTTTTTAACGGGAGAGATATCTACTACAACCCAATTTGCATCGTCTGTAGTTGGATCCTGATAAGCTTCTTTTACAATTTTAGCAATACCAACAATTTCTTTACCTTCATTGGAATGATAAAATAAGAGTAAATCACCTTTTTTCATTTCCCGCAGGTTATTACGCGCCTGATAATTGCGTACGCCATCCCAAAAAGTTTTTTTATCAACCATAAACTGGTCGAAAGAATACTTAAAAGGTTCAGATTTTATAAGCCAGTAGTTCATTGATCAAAGTTTTATGTTCAAAGTTCTATGTTTTAAGTACACAGATACTTTGACAGATTGTTTGAGTTAAAATTAATGAATTTCGTTTACAGTTCCAGATTAAAATAGGTTTACCGCACTTTTATCCTAAAACTTAAACCTTCGAACCTAAAACTTTTTATCTTTACAATATCCATTTAAACCTTTTACCTCCTTGACCAATCAGGAAATAGCCGATATACTTTCGTTCACCGCTTCGCTTATGGAGCTTCACGACGAAAACCCTTTTAAAGTGCGCTCTATACAAAGTGCCGGTTTTCATATTGAAAAAACAGAAACACCACTCTCCTCTCTTTCCCTTGCTGAACTGGAAAAACAAGAAGGTATTGGAAAAAGTATTGCGGCAAAAATTGTTGAACTGAATCAATCAGGCAAACTGGCAGAATTAGAAGCACTTCAACAAAAAACACCTGAAGGCATTGTTGAATTACTGCAAATAAAAGGTATCGGACCTAAAAAAGTGAAAACGCTCTGGAAAGAGCTGGGAATAAATAATAAAGAAGAGTTATTAGAAGCCTGTAAAAACAATTCAGTTGCAAAGCTTAAAGGATTTGGTGAAAAAACGCAGGAGAATATCATCCAGGTTCTTGAATTTGTGATGAAGCAATCTGACAAATATTTGTACGGGGATTTGGAGGCATTGGCATTTGATTTAGAGAAAAAAATAGCCGCCGCATTACAAACAACTGTTCAATTAAGCGGAGAGATGCGACGGATGATGGAAGTGGTTGATAGCATTTCTTTTGTCGCTGTAAGCAATGATTTTACACAAACATTTACTGCTATAAATGCTCTTCCCTTTTTATCTGAGACACCTGATAAATTAGGACTTTACAGATGGAGTGGCACAGAAACTTCGAAAAATATTCCTGTTGAAATATATGTAACAACTGCTGATAACTTCGGCTCAGAATTATTTAAACAGTCTTCGGGAATCAATCACTTACGTTTAAAAAACAGTTCCGGAAAAACATTCCTGCAAACAGCAACATCAACAAAATACACTTCGGAAGAGGCATTATATACGTATTTTAATCTCCCTTTTATTCCTTCGGAATTACGGGAAGGATACAGAGAATTAAAACTGGCAGAAGAAAATTTATTGGAAGAACTTATTTCAGATAAAGATATTCAGGGCAGTTTTCACAACCACTCTACTTACAGCGATGGTGTGCATTCGCTGGAAGAAATGACCAAGCAATGCATTAGCCTGGGTTATTCTTATTTTGGCATATCTGACCATTCTAAATCAGCCTTCTATGCCAATGGATTGGATGAAGAGCGTGTTGCGAAACAACAAATTGAAATAGACAAGCTAAATGCATCTTTAAGCGGTATCAAAATATTCAAAGGCATTGAATCCGATATTCTGAATGATGGCGCATTGGATTATGCCGATGATGTATTAAAAACGTTTGATTTTATTGTTGCTTCCATACATTCAAACTTAAAAATGAATGAAGAAAAAGCAACGCAACGATTGATTACGGCTATAGAAAACCCATACACAACCATGCTCGGCCACCCAACAGGTCGTTTGTTATTAAAACGCGAAGGTTATCCGATTGACCATAAAAAAGTAATTGATGCCTGCGCAGCAAACAATGTGATTATTGAAATTAATGCCCATCCATGGCGGCTGGACATGGACTGGAGACATATTGGTTACGCGCTTGATAAAGGGTGTATTATCAGCATCAACCCGGATGCACACGAAAAAGCCGGTTTGTCTGACGTACATTTTGGTATCTGTGTGGGGCGGAAGGCAGGCCTTTGCAAAGAACAAACATTTAATGCCTGGTCACTGGAAAAAGTAAGTGCCTGGCTGCAATCAAAGGGGAAATAATTTTCGTATCCGAATCGTATCTATGAAAATTCTACTTCTTCGTTTTTCTTCTATTGGAGATATTGTTCTGACAACACCAGTTATACGTTGTTTAAAAAAGCAATTGCCCAATGCCGAAATTCATTTTGCTACAAAGGCTTCGTTTAAAAGCATTTTAGAAAACAATCCAAACGTAGATAAACTTCACTTGTTAGAATCTTCAACAGGTGATTTGATTTACTCTTTAAAAAAAGAAGATTTTGACATTGTGATTGACCTGCATGGAAATCTGCGTACCAGAAGAATTAAATGGGCACTCGGCGCTAAAAGCTACACATTCGATAAATTAAATATTCGCAAATGGTTCTATGTGAATTGGAAATGGAAAACCATGCCCGACAAGCATATTGTTGAACGCTATCTGGACGCTGTAAAACTGTTGAACGTAATAAACGATCAGGTGGGTCTGGATTATTTTATTCCATCCAAAGATGTAGTAGCAATTGCAACATTACCGAAGCAATTTCATTTGGGTTATGTCGCAATTGCCATTGGAGCCCAGCATGCTACTAAACGCTTACCTGAAGCCAAGCTTACTGAATTGATTGGCAAAATCTCTGCGCCGGTTATTTTACTCGGTGGAAAAGAAGACACCGCAATGGCCGACAAATTGGTCTCACATTTCCCTGACGATAAGGCTATTTTGAATGCCTGCGGACTATACAATTTAAATCAATCTGCCTCTATCGTTCAGCAATGCATGTATTTGTATACACATGATACAGGTTTGATGCATATTGCAGCGGCTCTGCAAAAAAGAATTGTTGCGATCTGGGGCAATACGGTTCCGGAGTTTGGTATGTATCCATATAAAACAGAACACATTACATGGGAAATTGAAAATCTGTATTGCAGACCATGTTCAAAAATAGGCTATAAAACCTGCCCTAAAAAGCATTTCAGGTGTATGAATGAACAACATTTACCGGTTGATGAAATTGAACAGCAGTGGCAATAAAAAAGAGTCACACTAAAAGTGTGACTCTTTTTCGAATGTGGTAAGCTTAGAAATTAGATTTTTTTCACTTCAACTGCATTAACACCTTTTTTACCTTCAACGATTTCAAACTGAACTTTGTCGTCTTTTGTAATTTGTTCTTTCAGACCAGAAACGTGTACAAAAATTTCCTTGTTGCTGGCGCTGTCTAATATAAAACCAAAACCTTTGGTTTCATTGAAGAATTTAACTGTTCCCGTATTCATAATGGTATTGTAATTAATTGAATACTAAAGTTATGAATAAAAACGAGAATAAAAATAAATTGCAAACTTTTTTTAAAGGCAGGCAATCAAACATTTAACTTATTTTACCAGTAAAATATTCCCCATTTAACAAAATGCCATCTTAGAAGCAAAAATTGCCTTTTACTGTTATTTGAAATGGTATTATCCAGCTTTTCTGCAATGAAGATTTCTTCTTGTTTTAAAATAACAAAATGGATTAATAAGCATCCAATACTAAAAATGCCGTTTATTAATTTTTATATTTACAACTAACTTTCGGCTATTTATTTTACTTGCCAGCATTGGATTTTGAAAACATAAGCCGTCCCTATTTATTCTTTCTTTACCATGATTCAAAAATCTGATTTACTGGAAAATAAGACCTATAACAGCCTCATAATAGTCATTCTTTTCCTTATTAATTTATCTTTTAAACTCATCAACCTAACCTATGAACCTATCTGGTATGATGAATGCTTTAGTATTTTTTATTCCCAGGGAACGGTAGACGATATTTTATTTGTGAGTACCTGGGATATAAATCCTCCGTTTTTCAATTTATTTTTGCACCCATGGGTGAAATTTTTTGGCACTTCTGAATTAAGTATGAGAATGGTTCCTGCCATATTAAGTTCTTTAACAGGCGTAGCATTATATCTCTTTCTGAAAAAATACATAAATGTTCGAACAGCAATAACAGCGTCGGTACTTTACCTGTTTTCTAATATATCTTTTTATTATGCACACGAAGTTAGAGGATATACATTAATACTCTTTGTAAGTATTCTATCGATCTGGTTATTTATAAAAATGCTGGAAAAGCCAGGCTATATAGCTTCAGTTGCTTTAGGGCTGACTTATTATATACTTATCATGACGCATTATCTTACTTTTTTCATACTGCTCGCTCAAGGAATATTATTTCTTATTTTTTTCAACCGAACGTTACTTAAATTTTACCTGATTGCTGTCGCATCATTCACACTGCTATTCTGGCATTGGATGCCGCGCGTAGTGGAAATTATTAGCGGAGGAAGCAAGCACTGGTTAAAGAGCCCTGACCTGAACAATTTATTCGATTTTATTTTTTCTATATCTAACGGAAAATTACAACTCATCATCCTATGCGTCTTAGCATGCACAGGTATTATAGCAATCATCATTAAGAAAGAACAATTCTTTCATAATAAAGTAATCAAGGCAATTGTTATTTACTCCATACTCATTAGTTTTGTAACAGTTTTATTGAATTATATTATCTCGTCTACTATTCCTATTTTTCTGGATAGGTATTTATTGTTCTCGTTGCCAGGCTTTATTATATTATACGCTGTCTTTATTTCCAGAATACCTTTAAATAATTTCTTCTATTATTCGTTACTGACCTTTGTTGGCATATACGCATTCAGTCAGGTTTCGATAAATGGACCTACCACAAAAATGGATTACAGAAGTGCTGTCAATTATGTAAAATACGAACAGGATTCTGCAAGTGTGGTTTTTATTCAAACAATAGACGTAGGTGCACTTTTTACTTACTATTACGATAAAGAGATTTTTAAAAATTATTCAAACATTGAAAATCTACTGAAAGAAAAAATGGTTTTTATGGGAAACGATTCGACTAAAGTCCCATCGTTTAATGATTCCTTATATACTAAAATTATTCACGTTGAAACATTCAGTGAATTTTCTGACCCTAATAAGACAGTAATAGCATGGTTTGATAAAAATAACTATGTAAAAACAAAAGTAAAAGAGGATTATGTTGGAGTGAAGGTTACTACGTACCAAAAGAAATAATTATTAACTCATTTGTATAAAAGCATGTTAAGTATAATAGTATCTGTTTTTAATGAAGAAGAAGTTTTACAACATTTTTACAATGAACTGATTTCACATATTTCATTCATTGAAGATGCAGAAATTATTTTCGTAAATGATGGCAGTACGGATAATACACGAATAATTCTCAATCAATTTGCGGAGCAAGACTCGCGTGTTATAGCAATTCATTTTTCAAGAAATTTTGGACATGAGGCTGCAATGATTGCCGGCCTTAAACATTGTACTGGCGAAGCAATAATATGTATGGATGCAGACTTGCAACATCCACCGTCAAAAATACAATTGATGTATGAGGCCTATAAAAGTGGCAATGATATCGTACTAATGATACGAGACGAACGCAAAGATTATAATTTTCTAAAACAATGGTTTACTTCTTTTTTTTATTATATCCTTAATACACTTTCTGAATATCGTTTTTCTACAAATGCTTCTGATTTCTTTTTAATATCTTCCCGCGTTGGGAAAGTTGTAACTTCTGAATTCAATGAGTACAATAAATTTCTAAGAGGGATCATTCAAAATATTGGTTTTAAAAGTTGCAATATTCATTACATAGCACCCAAACGCTTCGCCGGAAAAAGTAAATACAGTATCTATAAATTGATTCTGTTTTCATTTTCCGCAATCTCTACAACATCGCTTGTCCCTTTACGATTAGGAATATTTGCTGGAATTACTTTTGGAATATTTTCAATTGTGCTCAGTATTTATTCAATTGTAATGAAATTGTACTCTCAACCAACCGCAGGATACACAACCCTTATTGTATTCTTAAGTTTGTCTTTTTCCTTGCTATTTTTCATCATCGGTATTATTGGTGAATATTTAGCAAATATATTCAAAGAAGTTAAAAACAGGCCTTCTTATATAATTGAAAAAATAACAAAACAGAAGAATTGAAAACACTAACTGATTTAGCTTATAAATCCTTTATATGACCACTCTAATAGCTATACATATCTCAATCGCTTTATGAATCCAATATTTAAATCACATCAAATACCTGATTTCTTTTTATCACTATCAAAAAGCAGATTGTTATTTGTGCTATTATCAATTGGCATAGGCGTTGTTGTTTTTGGCAATTATTTCGACTTTACAATAGTTGAGCCTAACAATACAGCCTGGATAATGCGGTTGCAGGGAGATCATTCGCAACATTATATCGGAAGTGTAGCATTTCGCACAGATGACTGGCATTTTCCTTTAACAAAAACTACTTATATAAATTATCCCGAAGGCGTTTCAATCGTCTATACAGATTCCAACCCATTAGTAGCATTTATTGCAAAAATTTTTCGATTTATATTCTTGCCCACTTATCAATATACAGGTGCTTGGTATTTAATCTGTTTTAGTTTGCAAAGTTTAATGGGGTATTTACTTGTACAAAAAATTACCCGAAACTCTATTTTCGCATTATTAGCTGGCACCCTGTTTTGTCTTTTACCACCTATTATCCACCGTGCAGGACATGAAAATTTAATGGCGTTCTGGATAATACTATGGGCATTATATATATTCATCCATGACGAACTTTCGGTATATAAAAAATCTTTTTGGTTTTTTATAGTGATTGTAGTTTCAAGCTTAACACATGCATATTTATGTGTCATGGTTTTGTTTATAAGCGGAACCTGGTATCTGCAACAGGCCATTATTTTATTAAAGAATAAACAAACTACCTATTTATTAAAATTCATCTTAATAAATGCTATTTATGGTTTAGGTTTTGTAATTATCTTGTGGGTGTTTGGATATTTTTATAATACTCCTGAAAATAGTGGATTAATGGGCTTTGGATATTTTTCAATGAATTTAACTGCACCATTTAATCCAACAGATAATTTATATTCGTCTTTTATTAATGAAACTGCCATAAGAGAGGGCCAACACGAAGGCTTTCAGTATTGGGGACTTGGAGTTATTTTATTATTGTTATTTACTGTTTTAATATACACAAAAAAATACGCTGCTCATCTCAAAGGTACGTTTGGGCTACTTTTATTAAGCGCTATAATTTTGGTGTTCTTATTAAAAAATAATGAAGTGACATTCTATCAAAAAAGTTTAGTAGCCTTACTTACTGGTATCTATTGTCTATTACTATTTATTCTTTATAAAGAAAACACCGGCAATTATCTTTTATTGTTTGTTCCGGCTACCATTTGTTTTTTTCTTGCCGTGTCAAATACGATCACTATTGGCCATTCCGTTTTGTTGGATTACCACTTAAATGAAGATGGTTTCTTTTCCGGTTTTTTCAGAACAGTCCGTTCTTCGGGAAGACTGTTTTGGGTAACGACTCATGTATTAATGACATCTGCGCTGTTTCTATTGTTTAAGATAATGCCTTCAAAAAAGAGTATTGTCATTCTTAGCATTATTGTATTGGTCCAGATATTAGATTTGTACAAAATCTCCTACGTGATTGATAGCAAAAACAAAGAATACTCGTCTGTATTGAGCGATATTAATAAAGAAACAATTCTTGCCTGCAATAATGTTCGATTTATAGGCGAGTTAAATATGGATGCAGCAAATTTTGCCATACTCAATAAAAAGCCGATAAATAATTTTTATACGGTACATAATGTTGGTTCACTTACTGCCATTAAATTATCAAATGAAAATCAACTCTTTCAGGAAAATAAATTAAAAGAGACTGAATTGACTTTATTCAGAGTAACGGATCTGCCGCTCAATAAAGTAATCAATGCTGATGTATTTGATCATAAATTTCTTCAATCATCTACGTTGGAACATGACAAGCTGATTACTGCAAAAAATAAAATAATCAGAAGAAGCTACGATTCTATTAACGCTATAGTCAATAGTGTAAAGAATGATTCTCTGGTCGTCTTTTCTATCAAAGGAAATGTAGCTCTGGGCAATGATACATCATTCTGCAGATCGTTTGATACATTATTTAAAACTCATTTATCTGAGATTAAATCAAACCAGTCCTACATTGCGATATTCTACCATGGAGTTTTATTGATTGAAAAATCGGGTCCTGAAAATACAAACCCGGTTGAATACGCCGGCAAACTTGATGAACAGAAGCTGTATGTAAAAAGTATAGTAACAGAATCTGAAAATGCGGCGATTATTATAATCAACAATTTTGACTACTCGATAAACGCAAGTGGATTGAATGTTGTTTCTGTTTCAAAATATGGCGACAATAATTTTATTGTCAGCATTGGAAATATAGAGTCTTTTGATAAAATCATTCACTAAATACAAACGTTCATAATATTAGATACAAAGATGAACACGCAAACAAAAGTACGTTTTGATTTTTCACTAAGTCCACTAAAAGAATATTTTTTATATGGATTGATATACATAATATTTTTGATACTAGCGCCGCATACAGGCTTGTGGAACGATGTTTTATGCTGGACAGACTGGTGTGTTTATATTCATAAAAACGGCCTTGAAAACGTTTATCATTCATATACGGATTACCCTCCCTTGTATCATTACATTTTAAGTTTTTTTGCCTGGATAAAAAATGACGAGTCTTCTATCCGAAATTACATTTACGAATTGAAATATATTACTCTATTATTTGAATTTTGTTCAATATTTATTTTGTTCGGCTATATAAAGAAAGAGTTGCGTCCATGGATTTTTCTTTTTGTCATTTTAAATCCAGGATTTTTTTACAACAATATTATTTGGGGACAAGTTGATGGAATTTTCTCCTTCTTAATATTGAGTTCCATCATTCTGGCAATTAATAGAAAAAATACTGCGGCACTATTTTTATTTATTTTGGGGCTTACATTCAAAGTGCAGGCAATCATATTTTTCCCATTATTACTTTTTATATTAATACATAATTTTTCAGATTATAAAAGTTTTGCTTATGCATTATGTGTAATGCTATCTATAACATGTTTTATGTTACTAATCATTTCTCCTTTTATTTATTCAGACACGGTTAATTTAATGCTTCATACATTTTCAAACGCCGTAGATAAATACCCGGCAGTTTCGTTGAACGCATATAATTGGTGGTATTGGTTTTTTGATGGAGATCTGACAAAGATTTCAGACACAGGATTGTTTCTGCATATAAGTTATAAAACATGGGGGCTTGTGTGTTTTTTCATAGCTTCAGTCATAGCATTGATACCTGTTTTTACAATCAGCATTTACGAATCAATGAATAAGAACAAAGAAAGATTCAACGCAATCGATAAGATATTCCTTGCTGCAGCTTTGATAACAATCGTTTTTTTCTTTTTCAATACGCAAATGCATGAACGCTATTCGCATTATGCCTTGATATTCCTTGGTGCATACTTTGCAGTTTCAGGAAATTACATCCCGTTCCTGCTTCTTTCAATTGCTTATTTTTTAAATCTGGAAGCCGGGCTAATGGCATTAAACTTGCCGAATTATAAAATCTTATTATTCAACCCGCGTTTTGTTGCGGGGGTCTATTTTATATTGATGGCTTATTTATATTATTTGAGCTACAAAGGTTCAAACCCTTTAAAAAAAATAAGAGAACTGAAATTACTCTTAACACATCCGCTTCAAAACTCAAATAGGTCAATATGAATAGTGCTTATTCTTTTAAAAACATAGGGATATTTCTACTATTTGTAATATTAATTATCTTCCCCCTAACTGAATTTCTTGACGCATTACCCATATATCTATGGGACGAATCCAGACAAGCAGACAATGCAATGGAAATGTATGAAAACCATAATTGGCTTGTTACCCATTATGACGGCACCCCTGATATGTGGAATACAAAACCACCTTTATTGATATGGCTTCAGGTTATATGTCTGCATCTATTTGGTTTTACCGCAACAGCGATACGTGCCCCGTCTGTAATTGCAGCTATTGCAACAGCTATTGCAATTTTTTTCTTTATGAAAAAAAACACAGGCAATGTGTGGATTGGTTTCTTTAGCGGCATTGCCCTGGTTTCTATGCCGGGATTTAATGGATTCCACGTTTCCAGAACAGGCGACTATGATTCGTTACTCATATTGTTCAGTACATTATCCATTATTCAATTCTATTATTACGTTGACACATTAAATAGAAAACATATATTATTATTTACCTTGTTTTTATGTTTAGGGTCTTTAACAAAAGGTGTGGCCGCATTGCTTTTTATACCTGGCCTTTTTCTATATGTAGTGTTACAGAAAAAAATGCTCGCTTTGCTAAAAGATCCTTTCTTTTATCTTAGTTGCCTTGGATATATAATAATCGTTGGCTCTTATTATTTTTCCAGAGAATATGTTAATCCCGGGTATCTTCAAGCTGTATACGACAACGAATTAGGTGGCCGGTACTTGAAAATAAATGAGGGGCATGATGGAAATGCCTTTTCTTATATTACTTCATTATATTCTGAACAAACATATTTTTGGTTCTTTTTATTTTTACTGGGAATACTTGTTTATCCTTTCTGTTTAAAAACACTCAGCACTAAAAAATTATTCTATTATTTTTTAGTGCTGAGTAGTTGTTTTATTGCTGTTATATCAAGTTCTAAAACAATTATTACTTGGTATTCAGCACCAATACTCCCTTTGCTGGCGTGCGCAACTATCCTGCTATTAATAACGGCTCTATCTTTTATAGCAGAAAAAATAAAACCCGGCTTTTCGTTAAAGAATAATTGGATCTTATATGTAATAGGTTTAATAGTATTAATCGGATATCTGAATATTATTAAAATTAACCACCATCCTTCATACAAATATGACTGGGATAAAGATTTTTATAGGCTAAGCAGCTTTTTTCATGAGAATAAATATCCTGTATCAGAATTGAATTTAAAAATTATTGATGACACAAAGATTCATCAGCATTTACAGTTTTATATCAAAAGACTGCAATATTTAAATCCTGCAATTGATTTTGGTGATTATAAAAAATTAAAAAAAGGAGATTCAGTTATAACAGATAAGGAATCTATAAGCGAATATATTAAACATAATTACGCTGTATCAGAATTGTATAAGGAAGATGGCATTTATCTGTATCGTATTAACTAATATTAATTTGATACGTTCACCATTTTCATGTAAATACCTGAACTAGTAAAACCTGTTATTCGCCAATCAAAAAAAGAGTCCCGCTAAATTAACGGGACTCTTTTTTTGATTACTTCAATAAGAATGACTTGAGCTTTTCGAAATCATTTTCGATTATAATCGATTCTTTTTTCTTATTAATAAGCTCTTTTAATTGAACAGGAATTTCAACTTCCTTCTCAATAATATCATTTACTACTTCAATGAATTTTGCAGGATGTGCTGTAGCCAGAAAGATGCCTGTGGCATCTTTGCCACTTTCTTTAAGATATTCTTTCAAGCCTAAGTACCCAACGGCACCATGTGGATCCATTGTGTAGCCTGTTGCTTTATAGACCGATTTCACTGCTGCAGCTGTAGCCTCATCCGTGTATGCTTTACCAACAACATCTTTACGTAACGCATCGATGTCTTTACCATACAATTCAATCACACGTGGATAGTTACTCGGATTGCCGACATCCATGGCATTACTGATTGTTGCAATCGATGGCTTAGCTTCAAAAATACCTGTATTAATATATTTCGGCATAATGTCGTTTACGTTTGTAGATGCTACAAACATATCGACTGGCAAACCCATTTTCTTTGCAATCAAACCTCCGCAAATATTTCCAAAGTTTCCGCTTGGTACAGAAAACACTACCTTTTTTCCTAATTTTTTCGCTTGTGCGTATGCATAGAAATAATAGAAAGACTGCGGAATCAATCTGCTGATGTTAATGGAATTTGCAGATGATAAATTTATTTTAGAAGTAATTTCCTTGTCTAAGAATGCCTGTTTCACCATACGCTGACAATCGTCGAACGTACCTAAAACCTCAAGTGCTGTTATGTTTTTACCAAGCGTTGTAAGTTGTTTCTCCTGAAGATCACTTACCTTTTTGCTTGGGTACAATATGGTTACTTTAATTCCTTGCTTATCTAAGAAACCTTGTGCAACTGCACTACCCGTATCACCGGATGTTGCAACCAGAATCATGATTTCTGTCTTTTCTTTTTGCAAGAAATAAGACATCAAACGTGCCATGAAACGTGCGCCGAAATCTTTGAATGCTAATGTCGGCCCATGAAATAATTCAAGCACGTAAATGTTATCTTCTACCTTAACAACCGGTGCATCAAATGTTAGTACATCGTTTATAATACTGCGAATCTCTGCTTCAGGAACTTCGTCACCAATCAATGCTTTACAAACTTCAACTGCTATGTCCTGAAAAGAAAGCTTATCAATATTTTCAAAGAAAGATGCGGGCAAGGTCGGTATCTTTTCCGGCATAAATAAACCATTGTCATCCGGCAAGCCTTTGAATACCGCTTCTTTTAAATTTACTTCAGGTACTTGATGATTTGTACTGTATAGTTTCATTTCTTTATACTTAAGGCCTAATGCTAAAAGCTTAAGGCGAATTCGTTTCTAATTAGATTTATTTACGTCAGGCTTTTGCATTATGCCTTCGGCTTATTAAATTATCCTTGGGCCTTGCTGATTAACAGTTGATACATATACATCGCTTCCGATATTAATAGCATCAAAGCCTTTGCGCATTGCCTGTCCGATTTTTTGCGCTGTTTCTTTATCTGTGCTTAATGCAAAGATCGAAGGACCAGAGCCTGAAATAGAGCAGCCCAAAGCACCTGAATCTAATGCTGCTTTCTTCACATCATCAAAACCGGGAATCAATACGGACCGAGCAGGCTCTACAATAAAATCCTCCATGGATCTTCCCATCAAAGCAGTATCGTTCATTACCAGACCTGCAACCAACCCTGCAATATTTCCCCATTGAGCCACGGCCTGGCTTAATTGTATTTGTTTCGGAAGAATGTTACGAGCATCCTTTGTCTGCACTTCAACATGCGGATGAATAATAGTTGCATATAGATTTGAAGGAACAGGAAGCTTCACTACATCTAATGGGTCGTAGCTTCTTACCAATACAAAGCCGCCATACAAACATGGCGCAACATTGTCAGCGTGCGCCGAACCACAAGCTAAAAATTCGCCTTCCATGGCAAATGGAAGTAAATCTTTAACATCCATTTTATTTCCTAATAATTGATTGATGGCATACACACCTGCAACCGTAGATGCCGCGCTTGAACCAAGCCCGCTACCTAAAGGCATTTTCTTTGTCAATTCAATTTCAATGCCTTGCTCAATACCCAGTTTCTCTAAATAGCGCAGAATAGAAATACTAACAGTATTCTTTTCTATATCTTTAGGCAAACGGCCATCATCTCCTGTTATAGAAGTAATACGTATACCTTTCTTATCAGACAAACGAAGAAGTACTTCATCACCCGGATTATCCACTGCAAAACCCAATACATCAAAGCCGCACGAAACGTTGGCTACAGTAGCAGGTGCAAATACTTTTATGCTATCTTTCATTTTTATAAGTTATACGTTTTAGGTATTAGGTTTTAAGACTTTTAAAATTAACATACAACGTGTGTTTTGACTTCTCAGAACTTAAAACTTAGAACATAAAACATTTACCCTTTCAGGTAATTACTGATACGGATAATGTCTCCGAACACACCGGCTGCGGTAACTTCAGCACCGGCACCAGGGCCTTTAATTACCAATGGTCTTTCTTTGTAACGTTCGGTTGTATACGCAATCATGTTGTCACTGCCCGATAAAGAATAGAATGGGTGCGTAGTGTCAACCGATTGCAAACTCACTTCTGCTTTACCGTTTTCAAGCTTAGCAATAAAGCGCAGTACTTTATTTGCTTTGTCTGCTTCATCGCGCTTTTTAGAGAATACGCTATTATTTTTCTCTAATTCAACAAAGAATTCTTCTACTGTTTTTGCTTTCAGACATGGTGCCGGAAGTATATTTTCTACTACCACATCGTCAAACTCCAGATTGAATCCGGCCTCGCGGGATAATATCAATATTTTGCGCGCAACATCTTTTCCGTTCAAGTCATCTCTTGGATCAGGTTCTGTGAAACCTTTTTCCTTTGCTTCTTTAACAATATCACTGAATTTTTTATCTCCTTTGAAATTGTTAAAGATATATGACAACGTGCCTGAAAGAACGCCTTCGATACGAATCATCTTATCACCACTATCTTTTAAATCATTAAGCGTATTGATTACCGGCAAACCTGCGCCAACGTTCGTTTCGTATAAAAACTTCACGCCACGTTTAAATGAGGTTTCCTGTAATTTCTTATACTCTTTATATAAACCGGAATTTGCAAGCTTGTTCGGTGTTACAATAGAAATACTTTCATCCAGTATGGTATGATAGAATGAAACCACATCTTTATTCGATGTATTATCTACGAATATGGAATTGCGCAGATTGAGATCAACCATCTGTTTTACAAAATCTTTCAGACTGGCTTTTTCGCCTTGTTCTTCAAGTTTTTCTTTCCAGGTATTTAATGCGATACCGTTTTCGTTAATAAGCATTTTTTTGCTGTTCACTAAACCAACCACATTGATCTTAATATTTTTTTCTTTCTGAAGATAAGCAGACTGTTTTTGTAATTGTTTCAATAACGTACTACCAATCAACCCTACACCTACAACAAATACATTGATTGTTTTTACATCACTCAGGAAGAATGATTCGTGAATAACGTTTAGTGCTTTTGTTAAATCTTCTTTGCCGATTACAACCGAAAGGTTTATTTCAGAAGAACCTTGTGCAATAGCAACAACGTTAATACCATTCTTGCCTAATGAAGAAAATAATTTACCTGCTATGCCTGGTGTGTGACGCATGTTATCACCAACTACTGCAACAATAGCAAGATTATCCTGTTCATTCAGTTTGTCAATTTTTCCGGCTTTAATTTCATGTTCGAATTCTTCTTCCACAGCTGCTCTAGCTTTTACTGCTTCCTTCGAATCAATTACAAAACAGATAGAATGTTCAGAAGATGCTTGTGTAATTAAAATGATGTTGATGGAGTTTCTTGCCAAAGCACCAAACAATCGTCCTGAAACACCCGGCACACCTACCATACCGCTACCGGTCAAATTCAACATAGAGATATTTTCAATCGATGAAATACCTTTTACGGAGTGATCTGTTGCACTGGTTTTCTCATTGATCAGCGTTCCTTCAAAAGATGTATTGAATGTATTTTTGATCCAGATCGGAATTCTTTTTTTGAATGCAGGCTGTAATGTTGGCGGATAAATTACTTTTGCGCCAAAGTGCGACATTTCCATTGCTTCAATGTATGAAACCTGCGGAAGTGTAAACGCACGTTTTACTTTACGCGGATCTGCTGTCATGATGCCATCAACATCCGTCCAGATTTCAATGCCTTCGCTATCCAATGCGGCACCAAATACAGAAGCGGTATAATCAGAGCCACCTCTGCCTAATGTAGTTGTTTCGCCTTTCTCCGTAGAACCGATAAAACCTGTAGTAACTACACTCGTTTTACTATCCTTAAAATAATCTTTAATGGCTTTGTCTGTTTTTTTGAAATCTACTTTCGCAGCGCCAAAACCATCATCTGTAATAATTACTTTTCTTGCATCCAGAAATGTAACGTCTACGCCAACTTGTTTCAGATATTCAGAAACCAGATACGATGATAAACGTTCGCCGAAACTTAACACTAAATCGTTTGAGCGCGGAGATAATTCTTTTAATAAATAAACGCCATGCAATAAATCCTGCAGTTCATTCAATACCAATTTCAGCTGAGCAATTACTTTGCCTTGTGACTTCACATCAATCAATGCTTTTGCCGTGCTTACGTGTTTCTGTTCAAGCGTTTTTAAAATTTGCTGATACGAAATATCGCTTGTAGATGCTTTCTGACCTACTTCAACTAATAAATTCGTAATTCCTGACATCGCAGAAAAGACAACCACAAATTTTTCTTTCTTTTTATATGAAGAAAGAATTTCTGCTACCTTACGGATGCTTTCAACAGAACCAACGGAGGTACCTCCGAACTTTAACACTTTCATAGTATTGGTATTATCTTAATAAAAATACCTGCAAAAATAGTGTTTTTTTAGTGCTTTTTCTTGTTTTTAAGGCAGAAAAATGATCTTACCATACGGTAAAAAGCCTCAGGATTAGTTTCTCTTTAATAAAAGCGTATGGGTGGATTGAAATTCAATTTTCCACTCGTGATTCCTGATTAATGCTTCATATAAAGCTGTATAATCTTCCTTTGAAAGTGGATAGGTACCTTCCTGAGCAGGGGCAAGAAGAATATAAGAAGCATCCTCGATTACAGGAAATTGATATATTTTATCCCTGAACGCTAAATGAGAAACCAGATTTGATTGAACAGAAACAGCAGCACCAGAAGGTATGTCCCGTATAATTCTATTCAATTCTGTTACATTAATCTGCTTGTTCTCATAATGATCTTTCTTATAAAATTGCACATTATCCTTATCCTGCCACCATATAACCTGATTCTCAAGTATGTTATATGTTGTATAGATTGTAAGCAATAATGCTCCCGTTGCCATTGCATAATTCAGATAGATATTTTTTCTGGAGCCTATAAAATCGTACGCTGCAATAACTATTACCGGCGCAAATTCAATACAATAATGGTATGAAACTCCCCATTTGCCTATATCATCATTAAATAACTTTTGTGCATAGATGGGAATAAGCATGATCAAATACTGCGGGCGGAATAAAAGAAAATACCCTCCACTTAACAGTATTGCGATGTGCAATTGTTTTTTATATACTTCGGCGCCTTGTCCGGAAGGGTCTTCAAACAGCAGCATGAATGCATCGAATGGATGCTGTACTATAAAAAGAAAAGCTTCTTTCATATCTGCGCCTAATGCACTATAATGAAAATGTAAATAAGCACGATCGGCATTACCCAAAAAC
>Ga0210397_10000268_pt1 | contig 38106 bp, 34 predicted proteins | sample IncBWH2OmetaG_FD_160126 | JGI IMG/M metagenome (GOLD analysis project Ga0210397, IMG submission 160126) | Forest soil microbial communities from Barre Woods Harvard Forest LTER site, Petersham, Massachusetts, United States - Inc-BW-H-2-O ...
CTTATCGTTGTTCACGGTCCGAACGAGGTCTAGAATTGGATAACCGCGATACACGGACCAGCCAAACACCACTGCACTCTTGATAACCCAAAGGGTGATCAGCACTTCAAAAGCAATTCGAAGACCTTTTCCTGGCTCGCCACGAAGAAATCCCAAGCTAGCAAAGCCGTGCACAACGAGAGCCCAGCCCGCTATTAGCAGTATCGTAATGAGCGTCGAGCCAATTCTGTATCCAAGGGCCGTTGGATACATGGCAGCAGGCAGAAGAATTAGCGCTGACACCGTCCAACACGCAACCGCGCCGCGGACCGCCGACCGCTTGCGAAACCGCTCGATTATCGTAAATGGGATCATCGCCGCGATAGCTGCGAAAACCGAAAAGAAATAGACGCCGACCCCTACCAGGATGTCGTAGAAATATCCGCACCAGACGCTGATTGGTACAAACGTGAGAAGGAGCAATGCTCCGCTGGAAAACCTCACATCAGCCTCTTTGTCTTCAAATTCGATGTCCTCGAATATCAACACAAAGAGGAGCATCTCTATGAAACTGAGGACGGCTAATAGACCGGCAAACAAGTTGATCTTCGACCATCGCGTATCGGCGAGTTGTAAGAGGTCTTGGCCCTGTTGCGTTTTGATTAAGGCGTAGCCGACAAGAAGAACGAATACCAAAATCGAGCCAGCGGTAACCAAAGCGTGGAGTGGTCGCCTGAGGATGTATGTGATCTGCCTTACGAACCACCTGTAGAGAGGTAAAAACGATTGCCTAACGTCATCTCTCGGATCCACTTTGACTTCAGTCTCTTCGCTCATGTTTTCCTCTCGGAAAAGAGAGATTTAGGAAACGTTCACTTACAATTTGGAGCTTTTAGAACCAAAGAGTATCGCCCTACATTCGATCATCGCATGGGTCCCAACGTACAATGCCCAATGCGTCGCCCTACGCACCCTATCGCTGCCAAAAAGCGATATGAAAATAATTCGATGCAGCGCGGAGAAAATAAAACCGACCATTGTGATATTGTTCACAAATTGCATTGGATCGAAGCGGGGGGCGCATCGGCATCTGCTTATCAGTTGAATCGAAGCCTGAAATTGGTTCGACAAGCGGATCAAGTGGTGGACCGGTCTTCTGGACCAAGGCGAGCGATTTGCCGTCACTTGTTCTCGCATGCGGCTTGCGCGTTGCCGGGTCTGCGACCCCATGGCCGTCAAGGCCAAGACCAGCGCCGCCTGGGCGGCGGCCTTCGCCATACCCCGCTCATTGGCGCTGGCCCAGTCCGGATTCTAGCGAACCCGTTTCCGTTTCACACTTCGGAAGAGAGTGCCCTGTTCTCCCGGACGGAAATGAATTGTTCGAGAACCGATTTGCGTGCGCAGAGCACGGTGCCGAGCCGGAAGATGGGAATCGTTGATCGCCCGGATCAACGTTGGTATCGATCCCGAGTTGATGTTGGTATTGATATCGCCCGAAAAGATCGAAAATTTAGTTGGTAGGCATGTTGGTATCGGTATAATTGTTGAATAAATTGTTTTAGTTATTTCAGTAGCTTACTTGAGTTATTGCGAGCCGCCCCTGGGCACCATGACCCCCTCCGCAGCCTGGTGAACCAGGCATCGCCACGAGTGAACGGTACGTCTTCGTCGGCATCAGCGCGGAGCATTGGGCCACGTTGAAACGAATGGATCGTTTCCGATATTCTGGCGACAGCGTCCGCTGCGGAAGACGAAGCCGACCGGGCAGGCGGCCTGGCTCTCACGCCGCGCGGCTCGATGGAATTGGCATCGGCCATTGTGGTCGCGAAACAAACCGGCACCGCATCCATCTGCGGCGTTGGCGCCATATCCTGCGAGCAGGTAAAAAGGAAAGAGCGCTGTAACAACAAGTCCAAGTTTTGTCATAGCCGTCTCCCGGTCATAGTCCGCGGTAGGCCGATGACGAATACCACCGGAGCTTTCGCGGACGTTTCGCAGTCACCTATTTCTTGGCCAACGTATCCAAATCGACCTTCTTCCAGGTTTGGTCCGGATCAAACAGCCTCATCCGTTTGGCGATGACATCGCTCCATCTGCCCAAATCTTTCTGGTAGACGGTGCCGGAGTGATTGACCATGAAGGTCATGACCCCGGAGTTGCCGTATTCCGCAGGATAGGCGATCAGTGCGAAGCCGCCGATCATCTTGCTATTGACTAAATAGCTGAGCGCGCCTCCAGGCGCATCGGGGCCCTGCGCTTTCAGGGTTCGATAGTAATAACCATGATAGGGCGTCCCACTCTCACCGAGCTTGTACCCCTCACGAGAAGCCTTCGCTGCCAGTTCACCGAGCGGGCTAGGATCACGATCGTCTTGCCAGAACAGGCCGTCCTTCTTGCCGGGGCTGCTGACGATACGTTGCGCATAGACGCCGACGCCGAGACCGTGGTCCTTTTCCGCATATTCGTTCTGGGCATCTACATAAGCGAGAGAGGTCTGGATCGCATCCAGCTCGTTGCGCCCGATGCGGCGATACAGAATCTCAAGACGGCCAGCCTTGGTATCGAATTCCCAGCCGCTGCTGGTGTTGTATAGCGGAATTGGAAACGGAAAATCGTCATCGCCAACAATAAGCGTGGCTTTCTTGTTTCCTTCCGCCTTGATCGAATGCTTGGCGTCGTAAGCGGCGGTGAAGCGCTGCCGCATCTCCGCGTCGGCAACCTCGTCGCCGGAATCGATGATGTCGTCGGCGGCGGGACCGAGCAGCTTGAGGATAGTTCTATTCGCGCCGCTCTTCACCGCAGCGGCAAGCGCGGCCGCGGCTTGGTCCGGTGAGGGGAAGGCCTGTTGAGCCTGCGACGCCGGGGTGACGACAACAAGCAACATGATGGCCGGTACGGCGGCGCGTTGAAGCAGCTTGATCACGGTTTACCTCCGCGGGAATCCTGATGCCTCCGGCAAGCCCGGTCGGTGCAACACCGCCGCAGGCCAGTTGGCGCGTCGCTAATTCTCTCTTTCGGTCTTCCGGCCACTCTCCAACCGACCTCGCGGGTTGCGTTGACTTAGATCAAACGAATCTGAGCCGTTGCGAGGACGCCCAACTGGTGAAATGCGACATGGATCGTCGCGCGCGGACCTTGATCTTGATCAATAGGCAAGCCCTGCACACGGCAACGATGCACCATGCCGTTTCTGGCCCCGAAGGCATGGCGGAGCTTCCGACTGCCTGATCTGGTGGATAGTCCGACCTTCGGGAGGCGACACAGCGAGGGAGATCTGGTGCCCCATGATCGATCGTCCCACCGCGGTACCCACCGAACCGCCGGCGGAGGAGCCGGACTTTATCATGATCGAGGGAGCTCGGCCTCCGTCGCGGATCATGCACGCGCGCGAACGATTGCTCCTCTGCCGGTTATACGTGGGTCTCATCCGCAGCCTTCATGACGACTATGGCGCCGAATTCGCCGCAAACAGCGACAGCGCTACGCTGCGCACGATCGGGATTTACGTCTTTCTCCGCACCCTGATGTGTACGCCGGTGCGTGCCAGCACGATTGCGCAGGCACTGAAGCTGCCAAAGGTGACGGTCAATCGGCGGCTCCAGGAAATGATGAAGCATGGCTATGTGGAGCGTATCGGCAACGCCTATCGCGTGACCGACAAGGTCAACGTGCCGGAGCTGCAGAGCAAACTTGAGCGCCGCATCGACATGATCATGGAGACCGCGGCGGAACTAGCAAAGCTGCGTACATCGACCTCGGGCGCAGCGGAGTTTCTGTCGAATTCATCGCGATCTGCAAATTCGGGCAGCTAAGCGATCATTAGAGAAAAGAATTGCATAAGTGGCGCGGTCAGCTGCGATTTGATCTGGATCAAGATGATGGGATGGCCGGGATAAATACAAACAGAATGAACATCGATGAGAGGCAACCGAGAGAGCTGTCAGGCCGATCCGGCGATGCAGTGATGTATATTGCCATTCGCCTGGGGCTGCTGGCCTTTCTCATCTACTGGTCGTTTATTCTGCTCCGTCCGTTCATTCCTGTCCTGGTCTGGAGCGTCGTGCTCACTGTCGCGCTGTACCCGATCTTCGATTGGCTGTCGTCGCATCTGGGTCATCGCCCGCGCATCGCGGCGATCGTTACCACGCTCATCGTGCTTGCTGTCTTCCTGGCTCCAGCGACCTGGCTCGGTATCGGATTGGCCGACGCCTTGAGCAAGATTTCCGATCAGTTGACCTCGGGGAATCTTGTGCTTCCCGCTCCGCCGGATAGCGTGCGGAACTGGCCGTTGATCGGGAGTCAATTTTACGAATTTTGGAGCAAGGCCTCGATCAATCTCCAGGCCACTCTCCGCGATGTCGCGCCGCATCTGAAGCCACTCGCTGGACCTATTCTCGCGATCGCTGGCAGCGCGGGGACGGGAACGATCAAGTTCATTCTGTCCGTCATCGTGGCCGGATTCCTTTTCCTGCCAGGTCCGCGGCTCGCCGCGTCAATCCGAAACAATCTGGTGCGGATCGTCCCGGAGCAAAGCAGGGATTTCATGGCGCTAGCCGGTGCCACCATCCGCACCGTCGCGCAGGGCGTGATCGGAGTCGCTGTGCTGCAATCCTTGCTCGCCGGGGTAGGTTTGAAGGTTGCCGGCGTTCCTCATGCGGGCGTGCTGGCTTTCGCCGTGCTCGTGCTGGGTATCGTGCAGATCGGGTCGGCACCAATCTTGTTCCCTGTCATCATCTGGGCCTGGACGGTCAAAGAAACCGGTGCTGCTGTGCTGATTACGATTTATCTCGTGCTGGTCGGCCTGTCCGACAACGCGATGAAGCCGCTTCTGATGGCGCGCGGCATGTCCACGCCGGTGCTCGTCATTTTTTTGGGCGTGCTGGGCGGAACGCTCGCGCATGGGATTGTCGGACTGTTCGTCGGCCCGATTATCCTGGCAGTTGCCTGGGAATTGCTGGCCGCATGGAGTCGTGACGAGTCGGCCGGCATCTCCCACAACGGCGTCGGCCAATCGGAGCCTTGACCTAGATCAAGAGTCTGCGCGCCTGCGAGCGTGAAGTCGAACGAGCAGGCCCAGAATGCAAAGTCATGATGGAAAGGCCGGAGGTTCCGCGCGACATGCTCGGTTTCCCTTCATCTGCCCTCGCACTCCTCATTGAGGCGCGCCGCCGCCGTTCAATGACCATGGTGGCGTGACCGCCATGGATACCATCCTGACTGTCAATGCGGGATCTTCAAGCGTCAAGTTTCAGGTCTTCGCGGTCGACAGTGAAGGCCCGTTGTTCCGGCTGATCAAGGGACAGATGGACAGCATCGGCAGCCGTCCACGTTTGCGCGCAAGCGGTGCAATGGGCGAGAAGCTGGCCGAGCGGGTCTATCCAATCGAAAGCGTCGAGGATGTGCCGGCGGCGCTAGGTGTGGCGACTGAATGGCTGAGGGGTGAGCACGGCATTACCCCGCTCGCCGTCGGACATCGGGTGGTCCACGGCGGCCCCGACTACGACAGGCCGGTGTTGATCGACCATCACGTGGTGAGCCGGCTGGAGCGTTATGCGGCGCTGGCACCGCTGCATCAGCCTCACAACCTGGCACCGATCCGTGCGTTGCTGGAAAATTTTCCGAGCCTTCCGCAGGTCGCCTGCTTCGATACCGCGTTTCACCGCGATCACGACGAGCTGGCCGACCACTACGCGATACCCCGTCGCCTCCACGACGAAGGCGTGCGCCGCTACGGCTTTCACGGGTTGTCCTACGAATACATCGCAAAGACGTTGCCGATGGTCGCACCCGAAATTGCGAATGGCCGTGTCATTGTCGCTCATCTCGGTAGCGGTGCCTCCATGTGCGCGCTCCACGGCGGGCGAAGCGTCGAGAGCACCATGGGATTTAGCGGGCTCGATGGCCTGCCCATGGGCACGCGGCCCGGAGGGATCGATCCCGGCGTGCTCCTGTACCTGATGTCGGTGAAGGGGATGTCGTCGTCCGAGCTGCAGGAATTTCTCTACCGGGAATGTGGGCTGAAGGGATTATCCGGTGTCGGCAGCGACATGCAGGAGTTGCAAGCCAGCGACGATCCAAACGCGGCATTTGCCGTCGATTATTTCGTCCACCGCGCCTCGCTGAATGCCGGAATGCTGGCCGCCGCGCTGCAAGGTATTGACGCTTTCGTCTTCACGGCCGGCATCGGTGAAAACTCGGTGAGCATCCGCGCCAGGATCGCGGAACGGCTTGGGTGGCTCGGGGTCTCGCTTGATCCCGCGGAGAACGCCCGCCATTCGCTGCAGATCTCGCGCCCCGAAACGACACCTGTCTACGTTGTGCCGAGCGATGAAGAGCTGATGATCGCCCAGCACACGATGTCACTGCTGTGGAGCAGGTGTCCGTCGGTTCGCGCGAAAGAAAGAGCATGATGAACGATCGACTACGCTGTATCCGCGTCAGATCCTCATCTGCGGAACGTGCTCCGGGATCAAAAGTTCGGCTTCGGTAACCGCCATCACCTCCGCGACGCTCACGCCCGGCGCGGTTTCCAACAGCATGATCCTGCCGTTCTCAAAGCCCATGACGGCCATGTCGGTGACGACAAGGTCGACCGGGCGCTCCGACGTCAGCGGCAGACCGCATTTGCGGACGATCTTCGATTTTCCTTTTGCGGTATGCTGCATGGCGACGATGACGCGCCTGGCGCCGGAAGCCAGATCCATCGCGCCGCCCATTCCCGGAACCATCTTGCCGGGAATCATCCAGTTGGCGAGGTGTCCTTCGGCGTCGACTTGGAGCCCGCCGAGCACGGTCACATCGACATGGCCACCGCGGATCAGCGCGAACGACATCGCGCTGTCGAAGGTGGAAGCGCCAGGGAGCGCACTGATCGGTCCGCCCCCGGCATCAGTCAGCAGGGGATGCGCCATACCTTGTTCGGGGATCGGTCCGGTACCGATCAAGCCGTTCTCCGACTGAAAAAAGACTTTGAGCTCCGGCGGCACATGGTTCGCGACCAGCGTCGGAATGCCAATGCCGAGGTTGACGAGATTACCGGAGCGCAGCTCACGTGCGACTCGCCGGGCGATGAGGGTTTCGGAATCCATAGGTTACCCGTTGACGATAAGGTAGTCGACAAGCGGAGCAGGGGTCATGACATGGTCAGGCGCGATCACCCCCACCGGAACGATATGGTCGGCGGTCACAATGACGGTGTCGGCCGCCATGGCCATGACCGGATTGAAATTGCGGGCGGTCAGCGCATAGGAGAGGTTACCGAGGTGGTCGGCCAGGAAGGCATGCACCAGCGCGAACTGGGAACGCAACGCCGTCTCCAGTAAAAACCTCTTGCCGTCGATCTCGATCTGCTGCTTGCCCTCTTCAACGATCGTGCCGGTGCCGGTTGCCGTCAGGACGCCGCCGAGACCGCAGCCGCCGGCGCGAATGCGCTCCACCAGGGTGCCCTGCGGCACGAGGTTGACGGCAACTTTCCCGGCCATCATCTGCGCCTGAACCATCGGATTGAGCCCAATGTGGCTCGCCGTGAAAGTTGCAACCAGCGAAGCATCGAACAGCTTGCCGATGCCGCGGCCGGGCACGACCGCGTCATTGGCGACGATCATGAGCTCGCTTTTCTTCTGCCGTACGAGTTCGTCAAGCAGCCGTTCCGGTGTGCCGACGCCCAGGAAGCCGCCGACCATGACGGATGCGCCGTTGGGAATCATCGCGACGGCTTCTTCGACGGAAACGGATTTCATGCTGGAAACTCCAGCCGTCGCGGGCGAGCGCGGTTTGCGGCCGTCGAAAATTTGAAACGACGACGTCGGCGGGCCTTGATTTGCATCAAGGGGAAATCGAACTGCGGAATGAAGGTCGGAGCGCAACCAGCGGCGCCGCGCCTGAGCGAACAGCGCCCGCGCTATAGATCGAGTTCGGCGAGTTTCGGCCGGTCGAGCAATACGATCTGACGTTGGGTTTGACCCAGAAACCCCAAGACACCCTTGTGGTGAAGGGTAGACAGCGCACGGGATACGGTCTCGAGCGTGAGCCCGAGATAATCGGCGATGTCCCGGCGGCACATTGGCAGCGCCATGACGCCGGCGGCCGTCAGCCGGCAGTCCATTTCCAATAGGAAGGCGGCCACCCGTTCGAGGGACGTCTTTCGTCCCAGCAGCAGCATATGGTCTTCGGCGTGCCGCAGATTACTCGCCGTCATGTTGAGGAGATCGCGGGCAATCGTGGCATCGTTTTCCGCAACATGAGCGAGGCTGGCGCGCTTCACCAGCCGCACGTCCGTGTCGACAATCGCTTCGGCGGTAAACCGATGTGCGTCGCCGTTCTCAAGGCCAAACATATCTCCTGCCAGATGGAATGCACCGATCTGGCGCCGTCCGTCCGAGAGCAGCTTGTAGCTGCGAACAGCACCTTCGACGATCTGGTAGACGTACTCCGCGGGCTCTCCTTCGCCAAAAACCTCCGCGCCGCGATGGTATTTGAATTCGCTTGGGGCGATCTCGGATCGTGACAGGCTACCGAGTTGGTTGAGGAATCTCCCTCGATTGGCAAGGCCGGCGTTGACATTCACAAACATCGTTGCCTCCCCGCTCCCTGAGAGAACCTGTTCGATACGTAAACCCTGCTTACCCAGCCGGCCGGACCGTCGACCATCTTTTACGACAACGGCCGCTCTTCGAACCATTGGCTCAAGGGTCATTGTTCCAACGGACAATGTACCCTGGTGCAAATTCCGCTCGGGAAGACGCTTTCGCGCGAAAATAGTACCGCAAGGTCCCTGCGACGTTATGTACTGTTGCGTGCATAAGATTTATAACGAACGCTCAAGGTAGTTTTTGCAAACAAGTTAGTTTTCGTAAAATAAGTTAGTTTTCGTAAAGTAAATCCAGTCCGGTGCGTTCGTCATGGCTCTCCGGGGACTGATTGTCGGGCTGTTTGCATTGCTGGCCCCAGCGGATTTGCTGGCGGGAGAAGCGCGGCCGCGCTCGATCCTCGTGCTCGATCAGTCCGACATGAGAGGCTCTTTCAATCATCAGATCTTCGCAGCATTTCAGGCGGAGGTGGGATCTCATTCGCACTCGAATTTCACGATCTATGCCGAAGACCTCGATCTCGAACGCTTCAGCGGTGAAGATTACGAATCTACCCTTCGGCAAATGCTGAGCACAAAATATCGAGACAAGCCCGTTGAAGCTCTGATGGTCATTGGTGAGTGTGCGTTGCGGGTCGTTCTGCGATGGCGTGACGAGCTGTGGCCGGGAGTTCCGGTCGTGTTCACGATGGTCGACGAGGCCGATTTCAGGCGCTTGAAGCCGCCGCCGGATGTGACGGGAAGCATCGTTGGCGTGAAGCTCGCGGATTCCATCAAGGCGGCGCGCGCGGTCGTGCCGGACCTCGCAAGCGTCTATATCGTCGGCGACGCCTGGGACCGCCAGACCGTCTTCAAAAACTGGAGAGAGGAGGTTGCTTCTGCTGCGAGCGATCTGCGCGTGGTCGAACTGATGGGCCTTACCCTGACCGAATTGCGACAACGCGTTTCGGAGCTACCCGAGCGCAGTGCCATCATCTACTCCTCCATGCATTTCGACGGCGAAGGCACCTCTCTCAGGGCGGGTGCTGCACTGTCGCGCATTGCTGAAAAGGCCAATCGGCCGATTGTGGTGGCGGCCGACACGCTTCTTTCGCCGGGTGGAATCGGTGGTTATGCACTCCTCCCAAGCGTAATCGGGGCGGAGGCCGGTCGGCTGGTGCTGCGAATTATCGACGGAGAGGAGGCCAGCGACATCCGGCCGAAAGCGATCGAGGCGGTGGCGCCGATCTTCAATTGGGGGCAGATGGAGCGTTGGGGCGTCGGCGAGTCCGACCTGCCGCCGGGAAGCGAGATCCGGTTTCGCCATGCCTCCTTCTGGGACGAGTACCGCTGGCAGACTCTGGCCGTTATCGCGGTGATCCTGATCCAGGCTGCACTGATTTCGATTCTTCTGCACGAACGAAAGAGACGAAGCGACGCCGAGTTCGAAGCGCATCAACGGCTGTCGGAGCTCGCGCATGTCGGCCGACGGGCTACGGCGGGCGAATTGTCATCGTCGATCGCCCATGAACTCAATCAGCCGCTGGGGGCAATCTTGACCAATGCGGAGACGGCGGAGCTGATCCTGGAATCGCCTTCGCCCGATTTGGCTGAACTGAAGGATATCGTCGCCGATATCAGGCGCGACGACCAGCGAGCGAGCGAGGTCATTCACCGCCTGCGGAGCTTCCTGAGACGAACTCCGTTCGAGCTCAGGGATGTTGATCTCAACGACATCATGCGCGAGGTCTTTGATTTCCTTGCGACGCAGGCGGCAGCCAGCAACGTCGTGCTTTACTTCAATGCGTTTCCTGAAGCGTTGCCGATCAAGGGCGATGCCGTGCAACTTCAGCAGGTGATCCTGAACCTGGTTGTCAATGGCATCGAGGCGATGTCGGCAATGCCATATGGTCGCGCGGTCGTCGGTCGTACCGAGTTGAATGGCGGAACGTCGGCCATTGTCTCGATTTCCGACTTCGGTCCTGGTGTTCCTTCGAAAAAGCTTAATGAAATTTTTGATCCTTTTTTCACCACGAAAAAGCAGGGCATGGGGATCGGACTTTCCATAGCAAGGACAATTATTCAGGCTCACAAAGGGCAAATTTGGGCGGAGAACCAGGCTGAAGGAGGTGCAGTCTTCCGGCTGTCGCTCCCTTTGGCACTGCATTAGGGGAGAGAGCGGTTGGCCGGCACTGTCCACGTCGTTGATGACGATGCCTCGTTCCGGACCGCGGTCGAACGGCGTCTGAAGAAGGCCGGGTATTCCGTCGCGACCTATGCGTCCGCCCGGCAACTGCTCGATCACTTGCCCGACGAAAGCCAGCCAGGCTGCATTCTTCTCGATGTGCGGATTCCCGATTTGAGCGGTCCCCAGCTTCAGGATCGACTGGGCAAGCTTGGCTCGACCCTGCCGATCGTCTTCCTCACCGGTTACGCCGACGTTCGAACTACCGTGCAAGCCATCAAGGCAGGTGCCGAGGACTTCCTGACCAAGCCGGTATCGTCGGAACATTTGTTGCGCGTGGTCGAACAGGCGATGGCTCGTTGCGAGGCATCGCGCGGGCTGAAGCAAAAGCTGGACGAAATGGGCGAACTGCTGGCCACCTTGACGCCGCGCGAACGCCAGGTGTTTGAAGGTGTGGTCCAGGGCAAGATCAACAAGCAGATCGGTCGGGAGTTGGGCGCGACTGAGCGTACCATCAAAGCTCACCGCCATCAGGTGATGGAGAAGATGAAAGTACGGAGCTTGGCCGAACTTGTCTCGATTGCGGAGCGGATCGGCGTGCTGCACGCGGACCAGAACAAGCCGGTATCCGGTTGACTCGGTTTCGTTGGATATTGTCCCAGGGGACAATTGGAAATCTGCGGCGTCCGGTCAATATAACGGCTAGATGACAACGAGCCCTACGCGGGCCGGACCCGTATGAGCGGAACCGATCGGGTCGGATTCCGCTTGAAATTTCGATGCGGCGGCATCGAACGCTCCCGTCGGTACGAACAACAGGATCAGCGCTTGCCAAAACGAAGATTGGTTTATGTCGTCGACGACGACCCCAGTATGCTCAGAGGCGTCAAACGCCTGCTGCGGGAGCACGGCTATGACAGCGTGCTGTTTTCCACCGCCGACGCATTTCAGAGGCACAATGATTTCGACAGCGCGGTCTGCGTGATTCTCGACGTCGATTTGAATGACACGTCGGGAATAGACGTAAGGCGTCGTTTGACGGCCGCCGGGATTTCGCTGCCCGTGATTTTCATTACTGGCAAGGACAGTCCCGCGACCCGGATGGCGGCGATCGCCTCCGGATGCCTCGCCTATCTCACCAAGCCGTTCTCTGCCGGATCGCTGATCGGGCCAATCGAACGTGCTTCCATCGGCGTGGCATAGTTCCGATCATTCATCGATCTCCTGCGCAAATGTTTTTGCCGGAGCGCCCCGACGAACCGAGGCAAACTGGTCAAGCGGCAGCGTGGTGCTGACGCTCTGCACGCTGGAATCGACCACCTCCATCTGCAATTTCTGTCCCCGCTCCATGTCCCGGATGAACACTGCATCGGCGACGTCGGCAGCTATGCAGGTATTGGTCAGACACCAGACGTAGGGAATCGGATACGGCTTGCCTTGGTCGACGGTGAGCTTGACGCCGGCCTTAAGGTACATGCCGACAGGGACGAAGATTTGCAGGCGGATTTTGTCCTCGCCTTCGCGCTCGATCAGGTCGACGCGGATCGCGGATTGGCCAGTGTCGAAATTGCCGGAGATGGTGGTGCGGCACACCTGGTTGGTGCCCGTCGTCTTGAAACAGAATTTCTGCCAATCACCATATTTGATCTGGCGCACCAAGCTGCGCTGTCCGCGTGAGGCGATTTCTGATGACGCCTTGTCGCTTGCTGACGGTGTGGCCTGTTGAGCGCGGGCGGCACTCGGCGACAGCAAAAGCATCGCCGCCGCGAATGACGAAACGAGGAGAGAGCGATATTGTCGGGTATGGCTGCTGCTCATCATGCCTCCATCGCGGCTATTGATGCTTGTCGAGGAATTGAGCGACCAGTGGCGACCACTGCGGAATCGCGTCCGGTGAATCGATGAAGAAGTGCCCTTCGGCGCCAAACGGCGGCATCAGATGGTATTCAGCATTGCCGCCGGCGGCGGTATAGGCCTGATGCATTCGCCTGGACAGATCCGGCCCGAAGTAGGTGTCGTTTTCGATGTAGAACCACAGCATCGGCACCCGCGCCGTGCTCCCGAAGGCGCTGGTTGCGTCGACCAGCTTGTCCGGCGCGCAATTGTTGTTCGGCTTGCCGCCGACGCGGCCGCCGCGCCCAGCCGCAAAAGTGATGATCGCTTTAACGGAAGGAAGATTTTCGCTCGACAGCGCAATCGCGCCCCAGCCGCCGGCAGATTGGCCGATCACGATCGCACTGTCGGGCTTGGCCAGCTTCTGATCGGTCATATAGTCGATGACCCATTTGTCCAGGACCGCGGCCGCGAGGCCCGCGTCCCGGAAGTTCGGGTTGTCGCAGCTGCCGATCCTTGAGTAGAACACGCTGTAAATTCCACGCTCCGGTATATCGAGCGCGGCGCCGCCGTAAGAACCCATAGGTGCCACCACCAGGTAGCCGCGCCGCGCGAACCACAGCGCCGCATCGCGAAACTCCACCAGCGGGAAGAAGCTGCGCTCTCGCGCATCCAGCGACACACCGTGATTCATCACGGCGAGCGGAAACGGCCCGCTGCCGATCGGACGCGCCACATAGGCGATCGTCGGTTGAATGAGCGGAAGCGCCCAGATTTCTTCCTGCACCGGCAACGGGATTCGGTCGTCGGCGCCTCGGCACACAGACACTGCGGCGAGCGTTGCTACAAATGCGAGCGAGAGAAGCCTGAGTGACCTACGCATGCTGACCCTTTTAAGTCGAGGTTCCACGACGGCGAGAGAATGCCCTCGCACAGCATTTCCGACGCAGCCGCGTTGATCTGGATCAAGCAGCCTCGGTTCCCGCACTCGCCAATTGTGCGTGGCCTTCCGTTTTGAACCGATCACCGGATGGAAAATCGTGTCCGTGCAGCAAGCTGCCGCCGTTTCTTTTCCCCGTGACGAGGCGTTGCAGATCGCAAGCCTGCTCGCCTTCATTGGCGGATATCTCGAGGCCTATACCTGGATCGTTCATCGCGTCTTCGCCAGTGCGCAGGGCGCCAATCTGGTATTTCTGTGGGTCTACATGACCAGCGGAGAATGGGAGAGGGCGGTATTGTATGTTCCGCCGCTTCTCGCCTTTGCCGTCGGCGTGGTTCTCGCCTGTTGGCTGCGCTGGGCCTTGCCGCAGCGGGCCGGGCGGATCAGCAACCTGATTGAAATCGCTTTCCTGTTCGTCGTTGCGATCGTGCATAATCGGCTTCCCGAGTTGGCCGGGACCCTCGGCCTTTCGCTGGCCGCAGCATTTCAGACGGTCAGCTTTCCGCGGGTCGAGGGATGGAGCTATAACTCCGTGATGGTGACCAGCAATTTTCGGCAGACCATTGAAGGCATGTTCGGTGCGTTCGCCGGAGGGGCCGAGCCAAGAGCCTTTCGCCGGAGCTATGTCTTCGGGATGATATGCATCGCTTTCGGTTTGGGTGCGGCCGCCGGCGCTTTTGTGACCGAGCTCAAGCGAACCCATAGTCTGGCTATTCCCGTGCTGCTATTGGTGATCGTGCTGCTGCTCTGCGAGCAAAAACCGGTCCGCGCCCGGGCATAATCGCATCGACTTGATTTAGATCAAGACTCACTCTTCCGCCGCCGCCGACGCTGCCGCAACCACAAATGTTCGGCTAGGGAGGCGGGCATGGCGCAGCAGTTACAGCAACGGCGGATCGATCGATTTTTCTCCGGCCCGGGTGCAAGGGCTGACGAGTGGCGCGCGGTGGTGGAAGCGGCCAAGGCATGGTCGACCGGCGCGGCGGATCGCGCCAGCTTCGAACAGCAGCTATCCGAGTTGGCGATATCGGAAGAATATCATGCCTATCCCGGCCCGCGCCTGATGGCGGCGCTGAAGGAGCGCTCGGCGGCGGGCGATGCGGCCGGTGCGCTCGCGCTTGCGATGCGCTTCACGCACGCGCTTCAGACGCGATCTTTCCGTCAGCACGCCGGCGACTGGGACGTGCATGCGGACACCGAAACCGAAACGCCCGATTTACTGCCGCCGGGGTTTGGCGACACCGTCACGCGCAGGCCGTATTTTGAAACCCTTGTCGTCACCGGCGTCCCCTCGACCAACTGGCCAAGTCTCGGCGCGGAATGGCGGAAGCTGCGCCGTCCGCTCGACGCGTTCGTTTACGAAACCGTATTCACCGGCAGTTTCGAGGATGCGTTCTGCGCCGCCATGCTCAATCCCGATATCGCGGCCGTCGTTGTCAACGAAGGATTCTCGCAACGTTCGCGGCATGACGCTCCCGTGCTGCGTTCGCTGATGGGGACGACAGACCAGCTTGAAACCTCGGATTCAGCGCTGACACTCGCCAAGACCTTGAAGCGGATACGTCCCGAACTCGACATCTACATGATCTCGAACCGGAACGTGGAGCAACTCGCCGGCAATCCCGAGGCCGATGCCGTCCGTCGCATCTTCTACTCGGTGGAAGAGCTGCTCGAGCTGCATCTGGCCATCCTGGAAGGCGTGCAGGACCGCTACGAGACGCCGTTCTTTGACAATCTGAAAAAATACGCCCAGCGCCCGATCGGAACATTTCATGCACTGCCGATCGCCCGCGGAAAATCCGTCTTCAGGTCGGATTGGATCCGCGACATGGGCGAGTTCTATGGCCCCAACTTGTTCCTCGCGGAAAGCAGCGCCACCACGGGCGGCCTCGACAGCCTTCTTGAGCCGACCGGTAACATCATGAGAGCCCAGCAAAAGGCCGCACGCGCTTTCGGCGCCGACAAGGTCTTTTTCGTCACCAACGGCACCTCGACCTCGAACAAGATGGCCGTGCAGGCGCTGCTGTCGCCGGGCGACATCGTGATCGTCGATCGCAACTGCCACAAATCGCATCACTACGGCATGGTGCTGTCCGGAGCCCAGCCGCTCTATGTCGAAGCCTTCCCGATGACGGAGTATTCGATGTATGGCGCCGTGCCACTGAAAACCATCAAGCAGGCGCTGTTGAATCTGAAGGCCGACAACCGGCTGCACCGGGTGAAGATGGTCGATCTCACCAACTGCACGTTTGACGGCCATATCTACAACGTCCGCCAGGTGATGGAGGAGTGTCTCGCGATCAAGCCCGACCTGATCTTCCTCTGGGATGAGGCATGGTTCGGTTTCGCCCGCTTTTCGCCGTTCCTGCGTCCGCGCACCGCGATGGGTGCCGCGAACGATATCGAGGCGTGGATGCATGATCCCAAGTCAATCGAGATTTACGAGAAGCATCGTGCAGCGCTGGGCGACGATCCGTCCGACGAGGTCCTGCTGAATATAAGGTTGTTGCCGGATCCGCGGCAGATCAGGCTACGTGTCTACCAGACCAACTCCACGCACAAATCGATGTCGGCGATCCGGCAAGGCTCCATGCTGTTCGTCAAGGACGTGGATTTCCACACCGTGGAAGCGCAATTCAAGGAGGCCGTGTTCACCCACGCGTCGACCAGTCCGAACCAGCAACTGATCGCGAGCCTTGACGTCGCGCGGCGGCAGATGGAGCTGGAAGGCTATGGCCTGGTCGCCAACGCCATTGAGATCGCCTTCGCAATCCGCAAGGCAGTCGCGGCCAATCCGCTGATCTCCAGATATTTCAGCGTGCTTGGTGCCGACAAGATGGTGCCGGCGGAATATCGTTCCAGCGGCTTTACCGATTATCTGGCCGAGGGCGTAAACTGGGGCCAGGTGCTTCAATCCCTGAAAGAGGACGAGTTCTGCCTCGATCCGACCCGGCTGACGTTGGTGTGCGGCACCGCCGCCTTTGACGGTACGCAGTTCAAGGGACTTCTGGCCACGCGTTACGGAATCCAGGTTAACAAGACCTCACGGAATTCTGTCCTGATACAGTCCAACATCAACAACACCCGCAGCGACGTCGCCCATCTGATCCGGGTACTGGCCGAGATCGCGAGTGAGGTCGAGCGTGATCTTGCCCAGGGCGGTGCCAATGCCCGCGCCGTATTCGATGCGCGGGTGAAAAGCCTGATGACGGATGTGCCGGATCTGCCAAATTTCTCGCATTTCCATGACGGCTTCCGCGGCGATGCCGGAGAGAGAACCAACGAGGGTGATATCCGCACTGGCTTCTTTGCCGCTTACGACGCAGCGGGTTGCGAATACCTTCGCCTCAACGATCCGGAGATCGACCGTCGCTTGAAGAACGGCCCCGATCTGGTATCGGCGAATTTCGTCATCCCCTATCCGCCAGGCTTCCCCATCATGGTACCCGGACAGGTCGTCACCCAGGAGACGATCGACTTCATGCGCAAGCTCGATGTGAAGGAGATCCACGGCTACAACGCAGTGCAAGGCCTCAAGCTGGTGCGGCCCGAAGCGCTGGCGGAATTAGGCCACAGCCATCAGCCGTCAGCGTTTCGACCCGCCGCGGAGTGAAGGGGAGAAGAAGATCCGTGCAGAGCTTCTTCGCCCCCTTATCCGCTGCTCTCCTTCCTTTCTATCTGGTCGGGACGACGGTGCGCATGGCCAGGCAGATTTCGCGCTGTAATTCGCTATTTCGCGGGCAGCAAGCGTGAGGAAGTACCGTGTCTGCATCGCGTCTCTTGCACTGGCTGCAGCAATTGCCAACGCGACACCTTCGCACGCGATCACCGGGATCGTCCGCGTCACGGTGGTCAAGGCGGGCCTCGTTGTTGGTGCCGGGGGAGGCAAGGGGGTTCTGACCTTTCGACACCGCAACTATCCGTTCACGGTGCAGGGCTTGAGCCTCGGCCTCACAGTGGGCGCCTCGATCAACAAGCTTGTCGGGCGCGCCGATTACATCAACGAGCTTTCCGACTTTGCCGGCACCTATTCGGTGGTCGGCGCGGGCGGTGCATTAGTCGGCGGCGTCGGTGGCGTGCAGCTCAGGAACGCAAACGGTGTCACGATCACGTTGCAGGGCCCCAAGGGAGGCGTCGAAGTGTCGGCCAATATCACCAAAGTGGTGATTACTTTGGATCAATCCCGTTCCACCCCGGACTGACGTCCACATTGGAGAATAACGCATGAGAAACTACCAGACCCGGTTGCTCGGAGCCGCCTTGGCTCTACTGCTCGCCTGCGGAATAGCGTCGCCGTCGAAGGCCGAAACCGGGCAGGTCCGGGTGGTTTTCACAAAGGGCGGCTTCATCATTGGCGTCGGCGGCGGTCAAGGCGTATTGTATTTCCGCGGCCATCGCTATCCATTCGACGTTTCAGGCGCGAGTGTTGGCTTCACGATCGGAGCATCGACCAGCGAATTTCACGGGAGGGCCCTGCATCTGCGCTCGCCGAACGACCTCGCCGGGCACTACGGCGTGATTGGCGGCGGCGCTGCCGTCGCGGGCGGCGTCGGCGGCGTGCATTTGCGGAATCAGAATGGCGTGGTCCTGGAACTGGCCGGCGGCAGGGTTGGCTTCGAGGTATCGGCGGCGGTCGGCGGGGTCACGATCGCGCTTCGATGAGCGCGATCGGATCGCGCGGGCTGAGGTTCTCAATATCGTGCCATGACGAACTTCAACCCGCGCAGGCTCGCCTGATCGTTGTAACGCCCTTTGTTGGATCGCCTCGGCAACCGGGCCTTTTCGCGCGATGTCCTCCTGAAAGGGATCGTGTTGAGAAGGTGTACGATACGGTTCAGCCGCGCGCGACGCTTGTCGTCGGAGCGGTGGTGACATCTACATTGGAGAACAGCGCATGAGAAACCACCCGACCCGGTTGCTAGGAGCCGCCTTGGCTCTACTGCTCGCATGCGGAACAGCGTCGCCGTCGAAGGCCGAAACCGGAGAGGTCCGCGTGGACTTCACAAAGGGCGGCTTCATTATTGGCGTCGGCGGCGGTCACGGCGCATTGTTTTTTCGAGGCCACCGCTACCCATTCGAGGTTTCAGGCATGAGCGTCGGCCTCACCGTAGGCTCATCCAGGGCCAACCTGGTCGGGAGAGCTCGGAATCTGCGCTCGCCGAATGACATCGAGGGGCATTACAGCCTGATCGGTGGTGGCGTCGTGCTCGCTGGTGGCGCCGGCGGCGTCGTACTACAGAACGAGAAGGGCGTCGTCCTGGAATTGGCTGGGGGCAAAGTCGGTGTCGAGCTGTCGGCCGCGGTTGGCGGGGTCACGGTCGCGCTTCGGTGAGCGCGGTCGTTGTAACTCTCCTTGTCTGATCGCCTCGGCAGCTGGACTTTGTCGCTCATAGACCTTGCGCTTCGACGACATTCCAACCTCGGGCATCAATCACCCCATGCAATGACGATGCAGATATCGCCGGAAGAATCGACGACCTGGTAGTTGATGCGATAGCCGCGCGGCTTCAGGTAGTCGGACCAGAGTTGAAAAATTTCGAGCGGGATGCCAGTGAGCGTCTTTTCCCAGCCCGGTTCTTGCTGACTGACGGCACGGCCCCGGTCGGTGCACAAGGAATTGGAGAAGCGATAAACCTGAACCTCCTTCAGGCCATTGTGGACTGCCCGCTGGATTACATTCGAGGCGAGCTCGATCTTTTGCTGTTCCGAGAGCCCAGAAGGCTTGCTCAGCTTCTCGATCAATGCGCGTTTTTCCGCGTCCGCCGCGGCCAACGACCGAAGACGCTCCTCGGCCTTTTGCGCCTCCTTGAGGGAGACTCGCTGCCGAAGTTCGCTTGCGCTCGGTATCAGGTCATTGATTTTTTCGGACATGGCGGCACCTTGTCTTTCGACCAATCACCATCCCTGTTCCTGCAGGCTATGGTTACGCCGAGAAGCCACCTCTTGATCCAGATCAAGCTTCGATTGGTCAAAGGCCGCACACTCGAGCGAAACGGGTAAATCCACGGCGGGAGAAGCGCATTGACTGAGCAGCTTCATGCGATGACGCCTCACCATTTGCCGTTCTACATCGCCAAGCCGGGCGAGACGGTTGTCCTCATGATCGTGATGGGCGTCTTCCTGGTACTTGCCGTGCTTGGCATCGGCAACGTCTACCTGCGTCTGCATTCGCTTCCGGAGCGGATGGCGCACAAGGGTCAAAAACTGCAATTCGAAATCGTGGCCGTGCTCGGACTGCTCTCGCTATTCACCCACATCCACCTCTTCTGGATCGCCGGGCTACTGCTCGCCCTGGTCGATCTGCCGGATTTCACGACCCCGCTTTCGAGCATCGCGGGATCTGTAGAGAGGATCGCGGATAACGAAGACCCTCCGACCATGTCGATGGAACGTGCTGCGCTCGCTGCTTCAAAACCGGCGAGTGCGCCTGCGAAGGAGGCTCGCGGCCATGTTTGAGTTGATGCTCTGCTCATTATTTACCCTGGTGCCGGATTATCTGTATCGCCGCTACGGGCAGGGCAAGCGGATCGGCAAAGAGATCACATTGTTCTCGATGTGGTACGAGCTTCGGTGGGGAATTACCGGATGCGTGATGCTGACGGTGTTGCTCATCACCATGATCTTTTACTATCACCCGTCAACCAGCTCCGCGGCGCTGTTTTTCAGGACCGTGCCGGTCGTACCAGAAACGCCGGGACGTGTTGCGGAAGTCAATGTCGATTTCTCCGCTCCGGTCAAGAAAGGAACCGTGCTGTTCAGGCTCGACAGCTCGAAGCAGGAGGCCGCGGTCGAAACTGCCAAACGGAAGATCGCCGAGGTAGATGCTCAGATGGTTGCCGCGAAAGTCGACGTGATCAAAGCAGCGGCCCAGCTCCAGCAGGCGAACAGCGACTACAAGCAGGCCAAGGACGAACTCGACGTGAAGACCGAATTGCAGCGGCGCAGCCCTGGAATTGTGCCGCAGCGTGATATCGAGAAGCTGCAGGTGCTCGCCGACGGCCGGCAGGCTGCAATAGACGCCGCTTCGGCCACCAAACAATCTGCGGAAGTGCAACTGTCGACGCTTCTTCCCGCGACCAGGGCAAGCGCGGAAGCCGCGCTGGATCAGGCACAAGTCGAATTGGACAAGACCATCATCCGCGCCGGTGTCGACGGGCGGGTCGAGCAGTTTCTGCTTCGTCCCGGCGATATCGTGAATCCGTTGATACGGCCCGCGGGTATTTTAATTCCGGAGGGGGCGGGCCAGCGTGGCCTGCAGGCGGGGTTCGGCCAGATCGAGGCGCAGGTCTTGAAGCCCGGCATGATTGCCGAAGCGGCGTGCACCTCGCTGCCCTGGACGATTATTCCAATGGTCGTGACCAGCGTGCAGGACTATATTGCGGCCGGTCAATTTCGCGGCGGCGAGCAGCTCATCGACGCGAGTGCGGCCAAGCCGGGCACCATCCTGGTGTTCCTCGAGCCCCTTGACAAGAATGGTCTTGCCGACGTGACGGCAGGCAGCAGTTGCATCGTCAATGCCTACACCAGCAATCACGAAGCGATCTCCTCGAAGGACACCGGCGCTTTCAAGCGATTTGGGTTGCATGCGATCGACACCGTTGGCCTGGTCCACGCCTTGTTATTGCGGATCCAGGCGCTGGTGCTGCCGGTAAAGACACTGGTCTTGAGCGGGCATTGATGGGTGATGAACAGACGACGCGCGGAGCTGCTTGGCTTCGCTGCCGATTACTACAACTTGCAGCGGGAATATCTGATGCTCATTCCGGGGATTTCCTCGAATTCCCGGGAGAGGTTGTCCTCGTCGAGGAACTTGACGTTGAATTTCATGTTTTGGTTCATGATCGAGGTGGCGCATGCCGCTGATATCGTCAGGCTGTTGCCGTCCTGCTTTTTTGACTCGATGGTGCAGCGCGCGGCCTTACCCATGATGCGGTTTCCGTCGATGACGAAGCCGGAACCGTAGAGGTCCGACAGTTCCGCGAATATCACCTCGCCGCCCTTTTTGATGAAGACGAGGTTACACAAATCGCTCTGCGAGGCCCAGGCGCCCGAAAGCTCGAAGGCGCTTGCCTGTGCGGTCGGAACGAGCAGGGCACAGGTCAACGCGAGGCCCGAAAGGTCGGCTCGACAGAAACGAAGCATCGCTTTCTCCTTGGATGAAGTTCTTGAAAAAATTCCATTCTTCGGAGGAGATATCCTTGATCTACGTCAACAGCTGCGCGCACGAGATTCTGCCGGCGCACGACGAGGAGTCTTGCCGTTCATCCAGCAAAAACGACGACCATGACCGAGCCCCATGTCGTCAGCAGAATGTTCGAGATCGGATAGGCCGGCGTATAGCCCAAGACAACCACGGAGCTTCCGGAGCGTTCCTGGAGCGCGGCCATCGCTGATGTTACCGTTTGCGCTCCGGTCAAGGCTCCGAGCAGGAGGATCGGGTTCATCTGCAAAACGAAGTGGCCAACGCAGAACCCGACGATCTGCGGCAACAGCGTCACCACCATGCCGCCCAGCAGCAGGCCGATGCCGGCCTCGCGCAGGGCGGAAAGGAAGATCGGCCCGGCATGAATCCCGGTAAGCCCGACGAAAGCTGCCAGTCCGAGCGAAGTCATCAGATTGACGGCGCCGTCGGGAATCCGGCCGAAGTGTGGGAGACGGGTGCGGAGGTAACCGACCAGAAGTCCGGCGAGTAGTGTACCGACACTCGTGCTCAGCGCGATCCTGATGCCGCCGACGGAAAAGCTCACGAGAACGCCAACGAGGCCGCCGATGAAAATCGCAAGCCCCAGCACCACGAAATCGATGCTGGTGCTCGGCGCAACGATGACCCCGATGTTCCCAGCTGCATCCTCCACCATCCGCTCCGGGCCGACGACGCGAAGCAGGTCGCCGCGCTGCAGGACAATGCCGGCGGCGATGGGAATCTCCTGGCCCCCGCGGCTCAGCGAGCGCAAGTAGAGACCGCGCGTCCAGCTCTGCTGTGAGGTCTCCAGGAGGCTCTTGCCCGCGAGATCGGGATTGATCAGGAAGATTTCGGCGGCGTTCAAGGGGATGTCGAGGAGTTCCCGGTCCTCTACCTCCTCGGCGCGAGACCCCATCCATTCCACGATGATCTGGCGCGGCGCGGATAGCGCGATCACATCGCCAGCTACGAGCCTCACTCCGGGTTCGGCAGCCAGAATGCGTTCTCCGCGACGAATCCGGTGAATGAACGCGCGGTGCTCGGGAATACGAGCTTCAACGGCCGCGACGGTCAGTCCGACGAGCGGCGTGTTATCCTCCAGTCGATAGGCGCGCAGCTCGAATTTGCGCCAGGCGGAAACCAGGCCTGGTGTGGCGCGGTTGATGCCCAGTGCCTGCTCCAGCTTGAGCGCCTCCTTCTGAAGATCGATCTGCAGCAGCGCTGGCGCGATTGAAGTGCAAAACACGATCACACCGGCATAGCCGAAGATGTAACAGACCGCGTCCGCCACCGCGATGTGCGACGCAAACAGCGCGCGCTGCGCCTCGGGAATGGCGAGCCCGTTGACCGCGTCAGTCGCGGTTCCCATCGCGGCACTTTGGCTGAGGGCCCCAGACAGAAGTCCCGCTGCAAATCCCGGATCGAGCCGCAACACGGTCGAGACAGCGATGGCCGCTCCAAGGCCGGTGAAGCTCACGATAATGGCCAGCAGCACCGGCTTCAGTCCATCACGCTTCATGGCCAGCACGAATTGCGGACCAACCGAATAGCCGACACCGAACAGGAACAGCAGGAACAGAAAGGATTTGGTCATGCCAGAGACCGGCACATGTGCGAAGTTGCCGACCAATAGTCCGGCGAAGAGTGCGCCCGTCACCGGGCCGAGGCTGAATGCTCCGATCTTGAAGCTTCCGATCCAGTAACCCGCGGCGATCACCAGGAACAGCGCGAGCTCCGGATAACGTACGAGAAACTGCTCCAGCCAGATCAGCATCGCAATCGACCGGCGGCTACGTCATCAGCATGACCAGCACCATTCCCCAGATCGTCAGCAACGTGTTTCCGACCGCGTAGGTGACGGTATACCCTAGGCCGGGAATCTGGCTTTTGGCGCGGTCGTTGATCATGCCGAGCGAAGCGGTCGTGGTGCGTGCACCGGAGCAGCAACCCAGCACGATGGCGTCGTGGAAGTGGAACACGTATTTACCTAGGTACATTGCGAGGATCAGCGGCACAGTCGTTACTGCGATCCCCCAGAGGAACAGGCTGAAGCCGAGCTGCTGGAGCCCGGCGACGAAGCCCGGCCCGGAGGAGATGCCGACCACCGCGATGAACATGTTCAACCCTACCGAGTTCATGAACCACACCGTAGGTGACGGAATCCGTCCGAACGTCGGACGCACTGAGCGCAGCCAGCCGAAGAACAGACCGGAGATCAACGCGCCGCCCGAGGTGGACAGCGTCAACGGCACGCTGCCGATCTTGTAAACGATCGCGCCGACCAGCGCGCCGATTGCAATCGCCGCACCGATGAAGGCGACGTCGGCGACATCGGTGACGCGATCCGGCCTGCCGAGCAGTTTTGTCGCGGCCGCGACATCCGGCGTCCGTCCGACGATGGTGACGATGTCGCCGCGGTTCAGCTTGGTGTTTGGCAAGATCGGGATATCGACTGCGATGGCGCCCCGGGTGATCTTGCGCAGAAATACGCCGCGCGCGCCCGGCGCCTTGGCCAGTTCCTCCAGCGTCTTTCCGTCGACATCCTTGCTGGTCACGTAGACGTCGGTACCTTCGATCGGAACGGCCAGCAGCTCGCGGTCATCGACCTCCTCTGCCTGCTCGCCGATCAGATTGACGAGCACATCGCGCCGACCCGCCACGGCCACGACATCGCCAGCATGAATCACGGTGTCAGCGGTGGCATCCATGATTTTCCCACCTTGCCTGATCCGCAGCACAAAAACCCGCTGATCGGGGATCAGCGCCTCGGCTTCATTCACGGTTTTCCCTACCACCGGCCCCCTTTCGCGGACCCGAAATGCGCGCAAATCGAACTGGTGCCAGGCCGTGCCGGGACCGCCCGTCTGCTTCTTTCCACCGTGCTCTTCTTCATATCTCTTGCAGGCCTCTTCGAGATTGATGCCAAGCAGCGCAGGGCCGAACAACGCCAGCACGATCGCGGACCCGACCGTGCCGAAGATGTAGGTGACGGCGTAGGCGACCGGCATCGCGTCGAGCAACTTCTTGGTCTCATCGGCCGGAAGACCGGCGCGATTGATGGCGTCGGTCGCAAGACCCATCGAAGCCGAGATCGTCTGCGAGCCGGCATAGAGTCCGGCGGCAGATCCGACGTCGTAGCCGGCTATCTTGGCGCCGACATAGCCGGCCGCGAGGCAGAACACGCAAACCACCGCGGCAAACAGCGCCTGCGGCACGCCATCTTGCGCGATGCCGCGCACGAATTGCGGTCCGACGCCGTAGCCGATGGCGAACAGGAACATCAGGAAGAAGGTCGGCTTGAGCGGGCCTGTAATCGTGATCCCGATCTGGCCGATAATGACGGCGGCAATCAGTGTCGCGGTGACGGCGCCAAGGCCGAGCCCTTTGTAGGTAAAGGAGCCAAAGTAGTAGCCGAAGGCCAACGACAGGAAGATCGCGATTTCCGGATAGCTTTTGAGCGTCTGGAAGAGCCAATTGATCATGATTTCACCTGTTCATGCTGTTCCTGAGCGTCGGCGCGTCCGCCCCAACAACACGCTTGGGCGGATCGAGACCCTGAGTAAGCAAGATGAGACGATGATCCGCGGGAGGTACGTTGATCTAGGTCAAGCTAGGTGAGGCGCGCTCCAGTCACCCGCTCCAAGCGTTCGTATCCGGCGAAAGCCACTCGGTGCATTGCATTGCACTGTTGGTCGTCTGACAGCGTGATCGTGAAATCGATCGCCGGAGCCTTGAGATAAATCAAGGCTTGGCGCTGACCGGCCGTCACGCTGCACGCGATTGCATGGGCGAATGTTGCCTCCGTTCCAACCGATCACACAGTTCGGGAGTATCAAATGGCCGATATCATGACTTTAAAGAAGTTCGAGGCGCTGAGCCCCTTCGAGATCAAGGACGAACTGATCAATCTTGCCAAGGCGAACTCGAAGCGAACGCAGACGGCATTTCTGAACGCCGGACGAGGCAATCCAAATTGGGTCGCCACGACGCCGCGCGAAGGCTTTTTCCTGCTGGGGCAATTCGCCATTACTGAGAGCAAGCGAGTGATGGACCTTCCTGCAGGAGTCGGTGGCATGCCCGAGGCGAAAGGCATTGCCGGACGATTTGAGGCCTGGCTTGCCAAGCATGGCGACATGCCGGGCGCCGACTTCCTTTCCAAGATGCTGCCATTTGCCGTCAAGAAATTCGGCTTCGACCCGGACGCCTTCGTCCACGAGCTTGTCGATTCCATTATCGGCGACAACTATCCGGTGCCGGATCGCATGCTGGTCCACAATGAGAAGATCGTGCACGAATACCTGATGTGGGCCATGTGCGGCGATCCCCGGCCAGCCGGCAAGTTCGACATCTATGCGGTCGAAGGCGGCACGGCGGCGATGTGCTATATCTTCAAGTCGCTGAAGGCCAATCGGCTCTTGCTGCCGGGCGACACTATCGCGCTGGGGACGCCAATCTTTACGCCCTACACCGAAATGACGCATCTGGAAGACTACGATCTCAAGGTCGTTCAGATCAAGGCGCCGCAGGAAAACCGCTTTCAGTTCACCGACGAAGAAATCAAGAAGCTCGAGGATCCAAAGATCAAGGCCTTCTTTGTCGTCAATCCGGCCAATCCCTCGGGTATGGGCCTGAGCGGCGAGACAATCAAAAAGCTGACCAATCTCGTCAAGACCAAGCGTCCGGACCTGATGCTGTTGACCGACGACGTCTACGGGACGTTCGTGCATGGTTTCCGGTCACTGCTCGGCGAACTCCCGCACAACACGATTGGCGTCTATTCCTATTCGAAGTATTTCGGCTGCACCGGATGGCGGCTTGGCACGATCGCTATCCACGAAGACAACATCTTCGACAAGATGATCGCCAAGCTTCCAGACAACGTCGTGAAGGCGCTCGACAAGCGCTATGGACCGCTGACACTTGAGCCGCGCAAGCTCAAGCTTATCGACCGCATCGTCGCCGATAGCCGCGACGTCGCATTAAACCACACTGCCGGTTTATCGCTGCCGCAGCAGGTGATGATGAGCCTGTTTTCGCTTTCGGAGATGATGGACGACAAGAAAGCCTATCAGGCCGCCTGCATGGAAATCGTCCACAAGCGCTTGGGGTTACTGCTCGATGGTCTCGGTCTTGCCGACAAACTGAATCCGAATCCCAACTACGACGCCTATTACGGGCTTGTCGATTTCGAATTTTGGGCCCGGAAGAACATCGGAGACAAAGCGGTCGATTATCTGAAGAAGAACGTTCATCCGCTCGATCTGGCGTTCCGTCTGGCTGAAACTCACGGGATCGTGCTGCTGAACGGCGGAGGTTTTGACGCACCCGAATGGTCTCTCCGCGTCTCGTTGGCAAACCTCCCGGACGATGTTTACGACGATATCGGACGAGGCGTCCGAACGATCGCGCGGGGGTATCGGGACGCCTACGAGGCTGCAACAAAGGGCGGCAGGTGATGCTCCCAAGACCCGGCCCAATCGTTGGCCGGGTCTTCCTTTCGAACGGAGGCGTCCGACTCCTTGATCCTGATCAAAGCCTAGTTCTCCCAACGGTGTCGGCTGTCTTGGCTCTGCTTTGGAGGAGATACGCATGACACGTTGCGCGAGCTTGCTAGTGGCACTGACGGTCATGGCCGCAGCTTCTGTGCCTGCGGCCGCCCAACAGCCCGCGCCAACGCAGACGTCCCCGCCGTCACAGACCGACCAGACGCTCTTGAAGCCCGAGCAGCTCGAGGCGCTGGTGGCGCCAATTGCACTTTATCCCGATGCGCTGCTCGCCAACATGTTGGCGGCCGCGACCTATCCGTTGGAAGTGGTTGAGGCCGATCGCTGGATCAAGGAGAACAAGAATCTCAAGGGCGATGCACTCAAGACGGCGGTCGACAAGAAAGCCTGGGACGACAGCGTCAAGGCGCTGACCGCGATGTCCTCGGTACTCGACATGATGAGCGACAAGCTGGATTGGACCAAGGATCTGGGCGACGCCATGCTTGCCCAGCAAGCCGATCTGATGGACGCGATCCAGCGCCTGCGCGAGAAGGCGCGAAGCAACAACAAGCTTTCGACCACGAAGCAGCAGAAGGTCACGGTCAAGCAACAGGAGGGCAAGCAGGCGATCGTGATCGAGCCGACGGATCCGGACGCGATGTATGTTCCGTACTACGAGCCCGCGACAGTCTATGGTACGTGGCCCTATGCGGACTATCCGCCCTATTACTTCGGTTATCCGTCTTATATCGGCGCCGGGGTCGTCGCGGCCGGCATCGCCTTCGGGACCGCTTGGGCGATCGGACGTTGGGGAAATTACTGGGGCGGCGGCTGCAACTGGGGCAATCGCAACGTCTACGTCAACCACCGCACGACAAACGTTTGGCAACACAATTCGGCACATCGCCAGGGCGTTCGCTATAACAACGTGAACGTCCAGCAGCGGTTCGGTAACAACAACATACGCGCCGGCGCCAACGACCGCATGGATTTCCGCGGCAAGGGTGGCCAGCAGGTGCTCAACCCCGGAAGCAACCGCCCGAGTGCTGGCGACCGCGCTGCAAATATCGGTGATCGCACGCGCGACGGTGCGGCTAATCGCGAAAACCGGGCGAGCGATCGTGCTGCCAATCGCGGTGGTCGAGACGGTGGCAATCGGGCCAACAAAGCCGGTGCGGGCAATCGATCCGCTGCGGTAAATCGAGCGCGAAGTGGCGGTGGTCTCAACGTGTCATCGGGCCGGGCGGCGAGCGCTGCGTCCGTGCGTGGCCGGGCGAGCTTCGCTTCGGCCGGCGGCGGCGGTTTTCGTGGAGGAGGAGGTGGCGGAGGTTTCCACGGTGGCGGTGGCGGAGGTGGCTTTCGTGGTGGTGGAGGAGGTGGCTTTCGCGGTGGTGGAGGCGGTGGTGGTCGCGGCGGCGGCGGCCGGCGCTCCGACCTCGCGCTGAAGCACGACGTTGTTCTGCTGGGTTATCTCGAGAGCGGTCTCGGCTACTATCGGTTCAGTTATCTCGGAAGCGACAAGGCCTATGTTGGTGTGATCGCGCAAGAGGTGCAGGCGGTGATGCCGGACGCCGTGAGGCGCGGCGGTGACGGGTATCTGCGGGTCTACTACGAAAAGCTCGGTCTGAAATTTGGCAGCTATCACGATTGGCTTGCGAGCGGCGCGCGGATTCCGACGCAGCTGGGGAGGTGAGCGGGCCTCTTAGCGACGGCGGCCGGCAGAACAGCATCTGCGGAGTGGAAATTGCAGGCTGAAGAACTCATCGACCGCAGCCCCATCGAAGCGGTCAGCCGACCCCGTATTTCTCGAACAGGTCGGGCGCGAATTTCAGTCCCAGTCCGGGTCCAGTCGGCACGGTCAGTTCGCCTTCGGCCGGTATTGGCGGATTATCGAACAGGCGCCAGGTCCACGGCATGTATTCGACGACCAGCCCGTTCGGGATGGCGGCGATGAGATGAACGTGGATCTCGGGGAGCAAGTGACTGGCCACGGGCTTGTTGAAGGCCTCCGCCACGCCTGCCACCTTCATCCATTGCGTGACGCCGCCGACCCGCAGCAAGTCGATCATGGTGATGTCGACGGCGTGGTGCGACATCGCCTGCCGGTGCGGCTCGATGCCCCAGAGATATTCGCCGGCGCAGATCGGCGTCGTCAGCGCGTCGGCGATCTTCGCGTGCCCCTGGTGGTCGTCGCAGGTCGTCGGATCCTCGAACCATCCGAGGCCCAGTTCTTCGACGCGGCGGCCGATCGAGATCGCTTCCGCGACGCTCCAGCGCTGATTGATATCCACCATCAGATTGACGTCGGGACCGACCGCGTCACGGATCAGGCGAATGCGCTCGATTTCCTGGTCCGGCGTGAATCCTTCCACCGCCATCTGGGTCTTGATCTGCCGATAACCCTTCTCGACCAGTGCGGAGGCCGCGCGTTGCAGCTTGTCGTTTGGCGTGGTGCGCGTCAGCGCGCCGCTGGCATAGGCCGGCACCTTGTCGCGCAGTCCGCCCAACAAACGCGCCAGCGGAACGCCGAACGCCTTGCCGCGGATATCCCACAACGCCGTGTCGATCGCCGAAATCGCCAGCATCGCAATACCGGAACCACATGAGGCCGACGCGGCGCGCAGCTTGGCGGTGACTTGTTCGGTGCGCAGCGGATCGTCGCCTTTGATCAGCTCGCCGAAATCCTCGATCGCGGCCCGCAACGCGCGCACCAGTTTGCCGCCGAAGGTGGTGACGCCGATTCCCTCGATGCCCTGGTCGGTCTGAATCTGTACCGTGAAGAATTCACGCAGCATTCCCGGCATATAGGGCGCGCCGACCAGCGGCTCTTCCAGCGGCAGACGGACGAAGTTGACCTTGATCTGTTGAATCTTCATTTTTCTTCTCCGTTCACGCGATGGTTAGTTTGTCCAGGATGGCAGGATCGGGATCGATGCCCAGGCCTGGCCCCTGCGGGACGGCCAGTTGGCCGGCCACCGGTTCGTACCAGTCTCCGAACGGACTTTCCGTCAGGTCACAGAACAGCCGTTCGACCACAGGCGCACGCGAGAGCGCCGCGCTGACATGCGCCGTCGCGATCAGTCCCGCACCGAAATAAGCGGAGTGCGGCGCGACCTTCACGTCAGCCGCGTTGGCCGCAAGGATGATGTCGCGCATGATGGAGATGCCGCCGATCTTGGCGACGCTCGGCTGGATGTAGTCGACCGCACGGCCGTCGATCAGCCGCGCAAAATCAGTCGGCGTCAGGACGTTCTCGCCAATGGCGACGGGAACCCCAGTGGCGCTGACTTGTCGTGCGGCCTCGAAATCTTCCAGCGGCCAAACCGGCTCCTCGATCCATTTCAGACCAAGGTCGCGCATCGGCGCGACCGCCGACAATGCTTCTGTCGGCGTCCATGGTGCGTTGACGTCCACCATCAGGGAGCCGCCGTTGTGTTGCCGTAGCACGCGCGCCGCGGCGGCAATTTCGGACTGCCCGGTTTCATGAACCTTGAGTTCGCCATAACCGCGTTCCAGCGCCTCTTCGCTGGTGCGCACCACGACGTCGGTTTCGTTGTATTTCAGAAGGCTGGCATAGGCCGGGAGCCTTTCGCGTGGCGCACCGCCGAGCAGCTTGTAGATCGGCATGTCGCTGGATTTGCCGAGAATGTCCCACAGCGCGATATCGAGCCCCGACAGCGCATACATCGCAGGTCCAGCGCGCCCGACGCCGTGCACGTGGTAGATCAGTTTTTTCATCAGCGCCGGAATATCGAGGGGATCGGCGCCGATACAGACCGGTGCGATCAGGTTCTCCAGTAGTGATTTGACGGCCGGCCAGATCCGATGCGGGAACGCTTCGCCCCATCCGGTGAGCCCGCTATCGGTCTCGACCTTGACCAGCACGGTCTCGAATGCCTGACGTTTCTCGCCGGCAAACTTTGGTGTCGAACCGCCGCCTTTAAGCTGTTGCCGATAAACGACAGCGGACACCCGTGTGATTTTCATGATGGCCCCGCGCTTCACTCCCACCGCTCTGGTTATTGTCCTTGACGCTCACTATCATGGGTCAAAGCTTGTCGGCGGCCGCAGCGATAAGAGCCGTGACCGGATTGGGAGGTCAAGATGCCTGAGAACATGGGTGACCGGCTTTTGAGTCGGCGGGCTGCCGTCGCCACACTTGCGGGCGGCGCAAGCCTTCTCGGCGCGCCCGCGATCGTTACCGCGCAAACGCCGCTCGCGGTCACCATTGTCCAGCAGCGCGGCTTGATGTACCTGCCGGTGGACATGATGGTCACCGGCGGCGTGCTGCAGCAGGAGGCCACCAAGCTCGGTCTCGGCAAGGTCGAGGCCACCGCGAGAGCATTGAGCGGTCCGGCGGCGATCACGGATGCCTTGTTGTCGGGTTCGGCTCAGTATGGCGCTGCCGCGCTGCCATCGTTGCTGACGCTCTGGGACAAGACACATGGCACGCCCAACGAGGTCAGGGCCGTCGGCACGATGTCGAACGGCGCGATGGTGCTTTACACCATCAATCCCAACGTCAAGACGATCGCCGATTTCACCGAGAAGGATCGCATCGCGGTGCCGTCGGTGCGCATCTCCTTCAACGCCATGATGCTGGAAATGGCGGCGGAGAAATTATGGAACGACCCGCATCGGCTCGACCATCTGACGGTCGGGCTCGGCCACGCGGACGCGGTCGCCGCATTGTCGGCGGGTTACGGTTCGGCGACGGTGACGGCGCATATCGCGGTGCAGCCTTTCACCGACCGCGGCCTGAAGTTGCCGGGCGCGCATGTCGTTGCCGACAGCCGCGAGGTGTTCGGCGGTCCGTTGACGCAAGTCAGTTTGCTTGCCACGAAGCAGACGAGGGACAAGAATCCGGCTCTGTTCAAGGCCGTCGGCAATGCACTGGAGACCTCGATCAAAATGTGCAACGCGGACAAGGATGCTGCCGCCGTACTCTGGAAGAAGGCCCAGAACGCGTCGGAGAATATCGACGAATTACGCGCTCTTCTTGACGATCCCGGCTTCGAGTTCACCTCGCAGCCGCATCGCATTGCCTATTTCGCCGCGTTTCTCAATCGCATCGGCACCATGAAGTCAAAGGTCGGCGACTGGAAGGAACTGTTCTGGGAAACCGCTTACGATCAGCAGGGCGATTGATCCAGAGCTGCTCCATTATGGCAATGGAAACGCCGTGCAGCCCTCGGCGTCGATCGATATCCCGACCTCCGTGCCGGGCGGCCAGTGCGTCATTGCCAGATCGCCGGCTGAGCGCACCATCAGGAGATTGTCACTACAGGCGCGGCACGCGATCTGAAGATCGACGTGCCCGCCTTGATAGGTTTGCGTCACGATCTGGCCAATCATCGAGCCGGGCTCGCCTGGCGCACTGATGCGAAGGCGCTCCGGCCGGACAAACAGGTCAACGAGGCTCGAAGCGCGTGTGTCCAACAGGTGCGTGGCCAACGCCTTGATTTGCGCACCGCCCAACGCGATCACGGCCTCAAGGCCGGCAACACTGAGGAGTTCGCCGCGCAGGCAATTGGTGTCGCCGACAAAGGACGCGACGAAGCGATCGCCAGGCCGGCGATAGATCTCGAGCGGCGTGCCGAGCTGGCGGATTTTTCCTTCCGACATCACGGCCATCCGGTCGGAAAGGCTCAGCGCCTCGCTCTGGTCGTGGGTGACGAAGATCGTGGTCAGGGCGAGCTTGCGTTGAATCTCGCGGAGTTCGATCTGCATCGACGCGCGCAGATTCTTGTCGAGTGCGGAAAAGGGTTCATCGAGCAGCAGGACGGTAGGGTTGATGACGAGCGCGCGTGCCAACGCCACGCGCTGCTGCTGGCCGCCCGACAACTGGCGCGGTTTGCGATCCTCCATGCCTGTCAGCTTGACGAGATCAAGCGCCTCCGCCACGCGCCGGCGGATGTCATGCCGCGGCACATGGCGTGTCTTCAGGCCATAGGCGATGTTCTCGGCGACGCTCATGTGCGGAAACAGCGCGTAGTTCTGAAACATCATGCCGATTTCGCGTTTGTAGGTCGGCACGTCATTGACGCATTTGCCGTCGATGGCAACGGTGCCGCTATCGGGCGCGAGAAAGCCCGCGGCGAGCTTGAGTAGCGTGGTCTTGCCGCAGCCGGATGGGCCGAGCAACGTCATGAATTCGCCGCGCCCGATCGCCAGTGACACGTGGTCGAGCGCCTTTACGTCACCGAAATTCTTGCTGACGCCGTCGAACGTGACTGCCGCATCCTCGCTCGTGGTTCGGGTCGCCATGGTGCTCCGTCAGTAGCTTTGTTCGATGTTAAGCACCTTGCCGAGACCGAGGAAGCGGTTGGCGAAGGCGATCAGGACGGCGGTGGCCACGATATACATCACCGACAGCGCGGCCATCGAAGGATCGGCGAACTCGCGGACATAGTTGTACATCGCGACCGGCAGGGTCTGCGTCCGCTGCGAGGTCACAAACAGCGACGCCGTGAATTCGTTGAACGAGAGGATCGCGGCAAACAGCCAGCCGCTGACCAGGCCCGGCAGCAGCAGCGGCACGGTGATCGTCAACAGCACGCGGAGCGGCGTTGCACCAAGGCTGGCGGCGGCCAGTTCGTAACTGGAATCGAGATTCCTGAGCGACACGTAGACGCTGCGCAGCACGAACGGCAGCACCAGCACGACATGGCAGGCGACGACGACCGCAAAGCCGCGGCTCCATCCGATTTGCGCGGCAAGGATCAGAAAGCCGAGGCCGACGGTGAAATGCGGGATAACCAGCGGTGACACCAAGATGCCCTCGATTGCCCGTTTGAGAGCGAATTGATAGCGATCGATCACGAAGGCAAACATCGCGCCGATGACAAGTGCGATCGAGGAACTCCAGGCCGTGACGATAAGACCGTTCTGAAATCCGGTGCGGAAATCCGGGTAGGCCAGCGCACGCTCGAACCAACGCCACGACCATGCCTGCGGCGGAAACGACAGGATGGCTTTATCATTGAAAGCGGCGATGGTGACGACGGCAGCCGGCAGGATCAGAAAAGCCAGGATGAGAATGACGACGAACCAGCCAGCGTAGCCGAGCAGGCGCTGATAGGTCGAGCGAGGCGTCATTCTCATCCTAATGCGCCCCGATGTTTTTGAACGGGCGCGATGCCAGGCCCAGCAGCGACAGCACCGCGATGGTCAGCGCCAAACCCGCAACGCAGAGCGAGGCCGCGAACGGAAAATTGAAGCTGGACAGGCCAAGCTGATAGACCAGATTGGAGACCATGTTGACGCGGCCGCCGCCGATCATCTGCGGCGTGGCGAAGGCCGAGAACGTCCAGGCAAACGCCGTGGTGACGCCGGCAATGACGCCCGGCATCGACAGCGGCAGGGTCACCGTCAGAAAGGCGCGGATCGGCCCGGCGCCGAGGCTTTCCGCCGCCCGCTGATAGTCGCGGTCGATATGCGACAGGCCGGCGGCGAGCATGATGACCATCACCGGCAGCGTCACATGCACCAGCGCGACCACGACGCCAAAGGTCGTGAACATGAACTGGATCGGCTGTTCGATCAGGCCGAGCCCGCGCAGCAACGAATTGATGAAGCCGTTATTTCCGAGCACGATGATCCACGAATAGGTTCGCACCACCTCGCCGAGAAACAGCGGCGTGACGACGATGACGAGCATCGCCGATTTGATCCATCGGCGCTCGATGTGCACCAGCGCATAGGCGAGGGGATAGCCGACCAGCAGCGTGACGATGGCCGTCAACGCGCAGATCAGAACCGTATCCAGGAACACGCGGGCGTAAAGCGGCTTGAGCAGGTCCAGAAAATTGACGAGCGTGAAGCCGCCGGGGTCCAGCGAGCCCGGAATGTAGGCGCGGAGGCTGTATTGCAGCACAGCCGCCATGGCCGCAACGAAGCCGAGCGCGCAAAGCGCGGCCGGCATCGTGAAGATGCGAAGGAAAGGCCGCTGGTTCATGATGGCTTTAGGTTTGTGCAGGTCAGTTCATGATGTTTTCGGCAAACCACTTGCGCCATTCGGCGGTCTTCTCGGCCCGCAATTTGGCGTCGATATTGATTTGCTGCTTCCACTGCTCGGCGGTGGTGAAGACGCCCGGCAGCTTCGCGATCTCCGGATCGAGCTTGGCGTTGAGCACGGCCGGACTGCCTTTTTTCAGCTTGGCGATCTCGGCCTGGATTTCCGGATCGTACAGCGTGTTGATGAACTTGTAGGCGAGATCGGCCTTCTTCGATCCCTTCATGATCGCGACCGCATCGACCCCGAGCACGGCGCCTTCCTTCGGGATCGCAAGCGTGATCGGTACGCCTTGCCCGATCATGTAATAGGCGTTCATCGAAAGCACGATCTGTAGCGGCGTCTCGCCACTCGCCAGCAGTTGCTGGCTATTGGCGTCGTTGGTGTAGAAGGCCTTGAAGTTCGGCTTCAGCGCCTTGAGCTTGTCTTCGCCCTTTTCCCAATGCGCGGGGTCCGCGCCCGACAGCATGGCCGCGACCACGATGATATGGCTCGGGTCGAAGTCGGGGGCTGCGAGCTTGGCCTTCAGTTCCGGCTTCCAGAGATCGTTCCAGCTCTCAAACTTGACGTCCTTCAGCAAATCCGCGCGATAGCCGATGGTGTAGACATAAGCCCATGCGCCGAGATGATAGGGGCTGATCCGGGCTTCATCGGCCAGGTTCTTGGCGTTGGGAATCTTGGACGTGTCGAGCGTCTCGAACAGGCCGTCATTGGCATAGAGCCATCCGACGTGTGAGGTCGTGAAGGTGATGTCGCTCTCGGGATTGCCCTTGGCGAGTTTTTCCTTGTTGAGCCGGTCGATCGTGCCGCCGGTGACGAAATCGACCGGCACGCCGGTCTCGGCCGTGAACTTCTTGGCCACCGTCTCGGCGATCAGGTCGCGCCAGCTGCCGCCCCAGATGCTGACGACGAGCTTGTCCTGCGCCTGAGCGGGAACGGAAAGAAGCAGGGTAAAGACGGCTAGCCAGAAACGACGCATGTCAAATTCCTCTCGCGACGCACTTTAAAGCGTCGTCAGATACGTCCCGGCACCGGCAATTCTGCACCATTGCGCGGTTACCTACAACGACGCTGGCACGGCTTGTTGTCGACAAGCAAGGCTGCCGCCGTTAAGTTCGCCGCAAGGCGGTTCAGCTCGTTTACCGGGTAGGAGACATGGTTTGAGCGGTGTGCTTGCAACACAGGCCGATGCGCATCGGCCTTCGGATGTGCTGAACACCCTGAAACGGCTCGGTTTCGGCGCCGTGGTGTCGGTGCCGGATGGCTGGCTTGGCAAGATACTGGTTCGCATCGAGCATGAGCCGACGATGCGGCTGGTCCGGGCCACCCATGAAGAGGAAGCGCTGGCGATCGCCTGCGGCATCCGGCTTGGCGGTATCCGCACCGCGCTTCTGGTGCAAAATGCCGGTGTACTCAGCATGGGCGCCGGCATGGTCTCGCTGGCCCAACGCTATCAGTTTCCGTTGCTGATGCTGGTGTCCTACCGAGGCACGCCGGATGATCCGGTGTTTTATCATGTGCCAAAAGGCCGGGCGACCGAGCCGGTCCTTCGCGGCATCGGGCTCAATTATACCGTCGTCGACCGCCATCGGCCAATCGGCCCTCAGGTCGAGCACGCCGCGACCTATGCGGAAGAGGCCTCCTGTCCGTTTGCGCTGTTGCTGTCGCGGGAAGATATTCAATGGTGAGCGCTGCGATCACGCGTCCGACCCGGGCCGACTATTACCGGGCATTGGCCGACAATCTGCCGCCACAGGCGCTGGTCGTGACCTCGCTCGGCAACGCTTCCTATCTCTGGGCCAAGCTGCATGAGGCGCCGGAAAACTTCTATTTCGAAGACGCGATGGGCCTCGCGCTGCCGCTTGCGCTGGGCCTGTCGATTGCCCAGCCCAGCCGCCCGGTGATCGTTGTCGAGGGCGATGGTGCGCTATTGATGCATATGGGCGCGCTGGTCACGGTCGGCGCCGTCAATCCCGCCAATCTCACGGTGCTCATTATTCAAAACGGCGTCCACGCCGCCTCGGGCGGTCAGGCGTTGACTAATGCGGGACTCGATCTGGCACAACTCGCCCGCGCCTCCGGCATTGCGTCGAGCGAGAACATCGAAAAGCCGCAGGCGCTCGCCGACAAGCTGCGCGCCGGCACCGCGCGTAATGGCGCCGAATGCCTTGTGCTTGCGACCGAACCCGACCTCGACGTCGTCCGCCCGCCGGTCGCGCTCAATCCGGTGGTGACCAAGCAGCGGTTTCAGACCGCCATCGGCGCGCCGCGTTATGTCCACGCCCTGTTCGGCGGCGGCAAGCTCGAAGGCGGTTAGCGCGCACTTGATTTGTGAATAGCTACTTTTCAACGCGCCCTCGTCAAAAAGCTGCGAGTACGCCGAATGAACAGCACGCCCCCTGCAATCCCGGTTCTGCCCGTGCCACTTGCATACAGGGTGCCTAATCTTGCGGAGAGTCTGGCGGGCGACGAAGTCACCAAGATCGTCGCGCTCGGTTCCTCCAGCACGGCAGGCGAAGGAAACATCGTTCCCTATCCCCACCGTCTTGAGTTGGGATTGCGGGACAGCTACTCCAAAAGGGACGGCCGCCCCTATCACATGATCGATGTTATCAATCGAGGCATCGGCGGCGAGGAAGCGCCCAAAGAACGAGATCGCCTGCAAGATGTCTTGAAAGAAGCGCCCTGTCTGGTCATCTGGCAGATCGGCACCAATTCAGTTTGGCAAAGCGCTGCCGATGATCCGCCACCTCTTGAGGAGACAATAAAGCAACTTCGGTTAGGCATCGAACAGCTCAAGGAAGCCGGTACGATCGATATCATCCTGATGGATTTGCAATATACGCCGGCCCTCTTGACGCCGGCCACGCTGGCTGCGACGAACAAAATGGTGCTCGCCATTGCCGACGTCGCACAGTCGA
>Ga0210397_10000269_pt1 | contig 37967 bp, 36 predicted proteins | sample IncBWH2OmetaG_FD_160126 | JGI IMG/M metagenome (GOLD analysis project Ga0210397, IMG submission 160126) | Forest soil microbial communities from Barre Woods Harvard Forest LTER site, Petersham, Massachusetts, United States - Inc-BW-H-2-O ...
TGCCGAGAGGTCGAACGGCGTCGATGGAATCGTCGGCTCAGATCGAATGATCTGACTGAACCGGTTTGAGGTGGAGCAGGAAAGACGCCATTTGCCCGACACAGATTCCGCTGATACCGCCCAACGCCTTCACTAGAGCGTCCACGGCGCGGCTATGGCGGTCCAGCGTCAATAGTTGAAGCATCTCCAGGCCGAGTGCCGCCCCTACCACGATAGCGAAAACCAGCAATACGCGGTCGGGGTAAGCCAGTGCGAAGGCGAAGCCGATCAGCGCAAAGGCGGCGAAGTGCTCCAGATGCGGGCTCGCGAGCGAAGGGCGGGCTCCCATCGGCGAAAGCGTTACGACGGTGGTCAGTCCGAGCGCCAGCCAGCCTGCAATGACGGATATTCTGTGAATCATTCCTTTTGGTAAGCCACAAGAGGCCTGATCTCAACCTGTTCGAAGGCTTCCCGGCTCGGTTTCTAAAACTTATCGGCGTAATTCTTTGTTGGCGAAGAACCTGCGGCAATGTCACGCAATTCAAATCAAAGCCATATCGGAATCTTGTGTTTACGGAGAGTTCTTCATTCTAAGGTTTGGGCGAACCTCGATGTGGAGCGAATTTTGCGAATGTCGATATCGGACCAGCGGGTGCGGCGCTAACCGTGACCCAGACTTTCGTCATCCCCGATATTCACGGGCGCCTTGATCTGCTGAGCGAGGCCCTCGCCGAAATTGCTGCACGATCCAAAGGCGAGACCGGCACCATTGTTGCAATCGGCGACTACGTCGACAAAGGGCCTGACAGCAAGGGTGTGATCGACCGCCTGCTATCTGGCATCAGCGGCGGTTTTGAACTGGTGACCCTGAAAGGCAACCACGATGCCATGATGATCGATGCGTTGCGGGATCGTTCGACAATGGCGGCGTGGCTGGCGAAGGGCGGCGATACCGCTCTGGCTTCTTATGGGGGAGAGCCGGCCAGCGTGCCGCAATCCCACATCGATTGGCTCGATCGGTTGCGGCTGTTTTACGTCGATGCCCATCGCCTTTATGTCCATGCGGGCGTGGATCCCGGAACTCCCCTTGATCTCCAACGTGTGGAGACGCTGTTGTGGAAGCGCTATCCCAAGGGATATTCGGAAGGCTTCGGCAACCTCCACGTTGTCCACGGTCATGATAATCACCCCGAAGGCCCGTTGCTCTACGAAGGCCGAACCAATCTCGACACCCTGGCCTGGCGAACCGGGCGGCTGACGATCGGCGTTTTCGACGACGAGCGTCCAGGGGGCCCGATCGATCTCATCACCATCAAGGGTGCGCCGGCCGGGCGTTAATGAATTGACGATCCACTCGGCCGGTTTGCGGCCGGAATGTCGTTGAAAGCCGTTGTGAAGAAAAAGTAATCTTGCGGGTCGCCGCCGTTCATAACCCATTCACGACGGCCGCGCTCATCTTGCGCCTAAGGTGATAACAGCATTGGAGAACCGCGTGCGCTTACTTGTCGTCGAGGATGATCCGGATCTCAATCGCCAGCTGACCACGGCGTTGACCGACGCCGGATATGTGGTCGATCGCGCGTTCGATGGCGAAGAAGGGCACTTCCTTGGCGACAGCGAGCCGTATGATGCGGTCGTGCTCGATATCGGCCTGCCGAAGATGGATGGCATCTCGGTGCTGGAAGCCTGGCGCCGCAACGGGCGCTCGATGCCGGTCCTCATTCTGACCGCGCGCGATCGCTGGAGCGACAAGGTTCAAGGCTTCGACGCCGGCGCTGACGACTACGTGGCAAAGCCTTTTCATCTCGAGGAGGTCCTGGCGCGAATCCGCGCGCTGCTCCGCCGCTCGACCGGTCATGCGCAATCGGAGCTGACCTGTGGTCCGGTTTCGCTCGACACCCGCACCGGCCGCGTCAGCGTGTCCGGCAATCCGATCAAGATGACATCGCACGAATACCGGCTGCTGGCCTATCTGATGCATCACACCGGACGTGTGGTATCGCGAACCGAACTGGTCGAGCATCTCTACGATCAGGATTTTGACCGTGACTCGAACACGATCGAGGTTTTCGTCGGCCGCATCCGCAAGAAGCTCGATGTCGACATCATCCAGACGGTCAGGGGACTTGGCTATTTGCTGACGCCGCCGGCAACGGGCGGTTGATCGAGCCTCTTGTGTTGTGCTCTGTTCAGGCATGGGCCTTTTTCCAGCCATGCCGACGCCGCGCGGAAGTTCGTTTGGGATGACACCCTGATGCGCCGCAGCTCGCTTGCGACCAGGCTGTTTTTGTCTGCGACCGCCTGGGTGGTGGTCATTCTGCTGATCACCGGTGTGATCCTGTCGTCCGTCTACCGCGACGCCACCGAGCGTGCCTTCGACCGCCGTCTCAATCTCTATCTACGCACGCTGGTCGCCGAGGTGGCGACCCCGGACGAGCCGCCGGATCATCAGTTCCAGTCGCTGGGCGAACCGCTGTTCGAACTGCCGCTGTCGGGATGGTACTGGCAGATCAACCGTACCGATTCAGAGAAGGAAGACGTGCGCGCCTCACGTTCGCTGTGGGACAAGAAGCTGCCGAAGCTCGAGGATCACGGCGCCGAACTGAGCGCGGCAGGCATCCGCCTTGGCTATGTCGAGGGCCCGGAGGGGCAGACGCTGCGAATGGTCGAGCGGCCGGTCGATCTCGGCGCCGACGGCAAATTCCTCGTCGATGTCGCCGGCGATGCTTCCGAGATTTTCGACGAGACCCGCAACTTCGACTACTATCTGGGCGGGACATTTATCGCCTTGTCGATCGTCCTGGTCCTGACCACGATCTTCCAGGTCCGCTTTGGACTGGCCCCGCTCAAGCGCATTTCCGATTCAATTGCCGATATCAGGTCCGGCCGCGCCGAGAGGTTAGAGGGCGAATTTCCCGTCGAGATCGCGCCGCTGGCGCGTGAAACCAACGCCCTGATCGACGCCAACCGGGAAATCGTCGAACGCGCCCGTACCCATGTCGGCAATCTGGCTCATGCGATCAAGACACCGCTGTCGGTGATCGTCAACGAAGCCGCAAGCCATTCTTCCGATCTGTTTGCCGCCAAGGTTCTTGAACAGGCGGATGTGATGCGTGATCAGGTTGCCCATCATCTGGAGCGCGCGCGGATCGCAGCGCGCCTGACCATCGTCGGCACCATCACGGAGGTCGGTCCGGTGGTCGATGCCTTGCGCCGGACCATGGAGAAAATCCATCGCGATCGCGGCGTCGCCATCGAAGTTGCCTCCGGGTCGCAGGCAAAGTTTCGCGGCGAGCGGCAGGACCTCGAGGAGATGGTCGGCAATCTCGTTGACAACGCCTGCAAATGGGCGGCCTCGCGGGTCTTCATCGAGGTTCTGGTCGACGAGCCCACTGAGCCGGGGGCGACACGGATGCTGCGAATTATCGTCGATGATGACGGGCGCGGCCTTTCAGAGCAGGAGCGGGCCCAGGTATCCCGCAGGGGCCAGCGGCTCGACGAATCCAAGCCGGGCTCGGGGCTCGGGCTGTCGATCGTGGTCGACCTTGCCGGGCTGTACGGCGGCAGTCTGACCCTCGGCCATGCCCCGACCGGCGGGCTGCGGGCCGAACTCCTGCTGCCGGCCGCATAAACGCGTATTACAGATACAACTTTTGATGGAGTGTGACCGAGGTCGTCCTCTGGGGTTGATCATCATCCTAAACGACTTCTTAACGCCGTGGCTTTTACAATGCCCTGTGGACGTATTGTTTGCCGTCCGCGCCACACAAGCTTGCAGTCCGTGCGTATGGGCCAGACATCAACCGAACGGCTGAGAGACTATCTCGCCCAGCTGCCGCCACAGTCACAGGCGCTGCTGATGCGGGAGTTTGAGCGCGCCATCGATCGCGGCGAGGAGACCACGATCGCTACCTTTGTGCTGGAACAGCTGCGCAAGATCGTGCGCGGCGCCGATGCCGATGACGAGGCGCGACCGCGCACGGACAACCCGGCCCGACTCCTGTTCCGCCCCCTGGAACCTTTCCTGGTCGAAAGCAGCGTCTCGGTTCGAGAAGGTCAGATTCGCCGCGCCTCCCTGCCGCCGGTCTGGCAGTGGCTGGCTCGCGAGGGAGCTCCGGACCTGGCACGTCAATTCGAGGCCGCGCTCTCCCGCGGTCCGGAGAGTGGCACCTCGCCCGAGATCGAGGCCGCCGCGAGGAGGCTTCAGCTTGCGACAGCCGAAGCGCTGCTGGCCGTTGTGGCATCGGGCGCCGATGACCGCCGCGCGCTGTCCCGCATTGGTCCGCCGGATGTGGTCGAAGACCTGCCGTCGATCGCCTGTCTGTTGCACGTCCGCGAAGCAGTCGACACGCTCAACAGCCGTGTCCCCAGCTATATGCGCGTCTTCAACGAGGCGCAGATCGAGGCGGTGATTGCCGCGCTCAATGTTCCCTCCTTGCAGACGCCGCAGTTGCTGCCTTTCGCGCTGTCGCTGGTGATGCAGCGATTGGCAGCGCCATGGCAGATCATTCGCCTGGCGATACGCATGGCGGCTTCCGACGATGAGATGCGCGTCGCCTCGACGCCCTACGGCATCGCCGTCACCATTGCCTTGCATGATTTGTACTGCCTTGCGGCAACCCTGCGGACCGATATCAAGCGCGGCCGTTTCGGCGAAGTCACCGAGCATTTGAAAACCCTTCACGACGGCGTACGGGGCTTAAGAACCGAACTCGACCTGCGCAACGATTCAGCCTGGGGCAGGCGGCTGGCATCGATCCGCGCCGACATTTCCAGCGCGCTGCAATCGGAAATCGACAGCGTTCCCGGCCGCGTCAGGCGGATATTGCGTCAGCGCAGCGACAAGGACATCGGGGCCGCGGCCCAGATCAGCTCGGGCGATGTCGACGAAACCATCGCGCTGATCGAGTTCGTCGCGGTGTGCCGCACCTATGCCGGCGAACTGGCGATTAACGAAGTCACGATGCGGACCTATTCCGATCTCCAGCACTATGTCGAGCAATCGACCGAGGCGTTGGTGCAATCGCTCCGCGCCAGCGAAGGCAAGGCGCGCGCCTATCGCCAAACCCAGGTAGCCGCGGCCATCCGTTTTTGTGACGTGCTGTTTGGCGCCGATTATGCCTCGCTGATGAGCAGGGCTGCCGAAAACGCCGTGACGGGCGAGCGCAAATCGTCGCGGACGGGCTGATCCGGTCGGGGCCGGATTGCCCTTGCAAAGCCTCACATTTGAAGGTTTTGAGAGCGAATTTTCGTGAAATATCTCAACGTTTTACGTTTGTCTCATCAATTTTGCGATTGTCAATTGCCCATGCTTTACGCCTATGGTGTAAAGCCACCTCAAGGCGCTGTGCTGGTTCGCGCCGTTCCACCGGAACCCGTTCGATGATGCTGTGGTTTGTGTTCGCGCTGATGACGGCCGCGGCGATCTTTGCCGTGCTCTGGCCGCTCAGTCGCGCCGGCCATCCGCAGCAGGACGGCAACGAGGCCGCCGTTTATCAGGACCAGCTTACTGAGATCGACCGCGATGTCGCCGCGGGTCTCATCAACCCGCCGGAAGCCGCGGCTGCGCGCGTCGAGATCAGCCGCAGGCTGCTGGCAGCGGTCGATAGTCAGCCCGAGGTGACCCCAAGATCGAGCGTCAAGTTGCGTCGTGTGGCGGCCGTTGTCGCCCTCCTCGGATTGCCGCTTGTCGCTGTCGCATTTTATTACCCGCTAGGGTCGCCCGATCTGCCCGATTTTCCGCTGGCGCAGCGCAGCCGCACTCCGGACGCGACGCAATCGCTCGACAAGCTCGTCGCGCAAGTCGAACAGCATCTCGAGGCTGAGCCTACAGATGGCCGCGGCTGGACCATTCTGGCGCCGGTGCTCGCGAGATTGGGCCGCGTGGATGATGCGGTCCGCGCCTTCCGGAATTCGATCGCCTATAACGGTGAAAACGCAACCCGGCGGGCCGATCTCGGCGAAGCTCTGGTGGCCGCGGCGGGCGGTGTCGTCACCGGCGAAGCCAAGGCCGAGTTCGAGCGCGCGGCCGCGCTGAATGCCGACGATGTGAAAGCGAATTATTTTCTGGGGCTAGCCGCCGAGCAGGACGGCCGTGCTGCGGAAGCAGCCGCGATTTGGCGCGCGATGCTGGCGAAGGCACCCGCGGATGCGCCTTGGCGTCCGTTCATTCAGTCCGCACTCGTCAGGGTCGGCGGCGCGCCGGCGCCCGCGCTGTCGAATGACGCGATGGCGGCGGCGAAAGACATGAGCGAGACGGATCGTAGCGCCATGATCCGTAGCATGGTCGAGCGCCTCGCCACCCGATTGCATCAGAATGGTGATGACGTCGAGGGATGGCTGCGGCTCGTCAGGGCCTATATGGTCATGGGTGACGCCGACAAAGCCAAGGCGGCCTCGTCCGAAGCCCGGCAGGCGCTTGCCAAGGATTCGGAACGGTTGCAGCAACTGAACGATGGCCTGAAAAATCTCGGACTCGACGGATGAGCACGATGAGCGGAGTGTCGCGGCGAAGAAGAGGCGGTCAATGACACGCAAGCAGCGGCGCTTGACGATTATCGGCGGCTCGCTCTTCGTGCTCGCAGTGGCCGCGGCGCTGGTGCTGAATGCGATGCGCGATTCGATCGTGTTCTTTTCGACGCCGAAGATGGTTGCGGAGAAGCATATCCAACCGGGCAAACGGTTCAGGCTTGGCGGCCTCGTCCAGCCAGGATCGCTCGTACGCGGCGACAATCTGATCGTCAGGTTCGAGGTCGGTGACGGGAGCGCAGCCTTGCCGGTTTCCTATCAGGGAATTTTGCCGGATCTTTTCCGGGAAGGGCAGGGTGTCGTCGCGGAGGGCGCGCTGGATGCCTCGGGCGTGTTCAAGGCCGACACCGTGCTTGCCAAGCATGATGAGAACTACATGCCCAAGGACGTCGCCGATGCCTTGAAGAAGCAGGGGCTCTGGAAAGAAGAATATGGTGGGCCGTCCAAAGGCGGCAATACGGCCGCCCGTGCGGTTCAAGGCGAGCAGGGAGCTGTGCGGTGATTGCCGAAAGCGGACATTACGCGCTGGTGCTGGCCTTCGGCCTCGCGCTGATTCAATCGACCGTGCCGATTCTTGGGGCGCGCTGGCGTGATTTTTCGCTGATGAATGTCGCGCGCTCGACGGCCGTTGCGCAGCTCATCTTTGTGGCGGCGTCGTTTGCGGCGCTGATCGCGCTGCACGTTTCCTCGGATTTTTCCGTCATCAACGTGGTCGAGAATTCGCACTCGATGAAGCCGTTGATCTACAAGATCACCGGCGTGTGGGGTAACCACGAAGGCTCGATGCTGCTTTGGGTTTCGATCCTGGCGCTGTTCGGCGGCCTGGTTGCGATCTTTGGCAATAACCTGCCGATATCGCTTCGCGCCCACGCGCTGGCCGTGCAGGCCTGGATCGCCAGCGCCTTCTACCTTTTCATCCTGATGACCTCCAATCCGTTCCTGCGCATTGCCAATCCGCCGATCGAAGGGCAGGACCTCAATCCGGTGTTGCAGGATATCGGCCTCGCCGTGCATCCGCCGATGCTCTATCTCGGCTATGTCGGCTTCTCGATTTCGTTTTCCTTTGCGATCGCGGCGCTGCTCGAGGGCCGGATCGACGCGGCCTGGGCGCGCTGGGTGCGGCCGTGGACACTGGTTGCCTGGATATTCCTGACGCTCGGCATCGCGATGGGGTCTTACTGGGCCTACTACGAACTCGGCTGGGGCGGCTGGTGGTTCTGGGATCCGGTGGAGAATGCCTCGCTGATGCCATGGCTCGCCGGCACCGCGCTGTTGCATTCGCTGGTCGTGATGGAGAAGCGCAACGCGCTCAAGGTCTGGACCATCCTGCTGTCGATCCTGGCGTTCTCGCTGTCCTTGCTCGGCACCTTCCTGGTTCGCTCCGGCGTCCTCACGTCGGTCCATGCTTTCGCGAACGATCCCCGGCGCGGCGTATTTATCCTGCTCATCCTGTGCGTCTTCATCGGTGGCAGTCTTTCGCTGTATATCCTCCGCGCGTCCTCCCTCAAGCAGGGCGGTCTGTTCGCGCCGATCTCGCGGGAAGGCGCGCTGGTCCTCAATAACCTGCTGCTGACGACGGCGTGCGCGACGGTTTTTGTCGGAACGCTTTACCCGCTGGCGCTGGAAGTGATGACCGGCGAGAAGATTTCGGTCGGCGCGCCGTTCTTCAATCTCACCTTCGGGCCGCTGTTTGTTCCGTTACTGGTCGCGGTGCCCTTTGGACCGTTGCTGGCCTGGAAACGCGGCGATCTGCTTGGCGCCGCCCAGCGGCTGATCGCGGCCGGCATCGCGGCGTTGTTTGTGATGGCGGTGGTATGGGCCTGGACCCGTGGCGGCAGCACTTTCGCGCCGATCGCGATCGGCCTTGCGCTGTTTGTGATCGTTGGCGCCGTGATCGATATCGCCGAGCGTATCGGCTTGTTTCGGCTGCCGGCGGGCCTCGCGCTGCGGCGGGCGCGCGGGCTGCCGCGCTCGGCCTGGGGCACGATGTTCGCCCATGCCGGCGTCGGGATCGCGCTGATCGGCATCGTCTGCGAGACGTCATGGAATAGCGAAAATATCCGTACGATGAGGCCTGGCGATGTCACCAACATTGCCGGCTACGGACTCAAGCTCGAAAACCTGACGCCGCATCAGGGATCGAACTACCGCGAAATGGCGGCCAACTTCAGCGTGCTGGTCGACGGTCGTGTGATCGCAACCATGTCGCCGTCGAAGCGCAATTTTACCACCCGCAGCGGCGCCTCCACGACCGAAGCCGCGTTGCTGTCACGCGGCGCCAGTCAGCTTTATATCTCGCTGGGCGACATCGCGGCTGACGGCTCGATTGCGGTGCGGATCTATCACAAGCCGCTCGTGCTTTTGATCTGGTTGGGTCCGGTGTTCATGGCATTCGGCGGCATATTGTCGTTGTCGGATCGGCGCCTGCGCGTGGGCGCACCGAAGCCTGCGAAATCCATGCGCGGATTGCAGGCGGCGGAGTGATGGTTTTGAAACGGGCCGTTCTCGCATTGGCAATTGTCGCGGCGATGGCGACCGCGTCCCATGCCGTGCAGCCCGACGAGATCATGTCGGACGCGGTCAAGGAGGCGCGGGCGCGGGACTTGTCGCGCGAATTGCGTTGCATGGTCTGTCAGAACCAGTCGATCGACGATTCCGAGGCGCCGCTGGCGCGAGACCTGCGGCTACTCGTTCGCGAGCGGATTGCTGCCGGCGACAGCGACGGCCAGGTGATCGATTTTCTGGTGGCGCGCTATGGTGAGTTCGTGCTGCTGAAGCCGAGGCTCAACTCGCACACCTGGCTGCTCTGGTTCTTGACGCCGTTGGCATTGGGGGCTGGTGGTATTGCGTTGTGGACGCAAGGTCGCCGTCGCGCCCGATCGGGCGGCGAACAGGACGAAGCGCTGTTGAATTTGACGCCCGAGGAAGAAGCGCGAGTCAACCAATTGATCGCCGCGGAACGGACTGCTGAGAAATAGCGCGGAACGCGAAAAGCAAAGCGAATTTTGCCTGCGATAATCCGCCGCATTCCATTGGCTGTTCATTACCAAAGTTTAATTCCTTCGCCAGCGCGTTGTAAGGCTGAAATCCCCATGTTCGGGGCCTGCCGGTGCACGCCCCCCGCACCATTTCTAATTCAGGTTCTGGAGAAGCTTTTATGACTGACCGTCCCATCGATCTTTCCTCACTTCCCTCCTATCGGACCCCGCGCCGCTCGTTGTTGTCGGCACGCAAGTTCGCGCTTATGGCGTCGGTCGTTGCCGGCCTGGGTGTCGCCGTTTACGGCTTTGGTTCGTCGTCCGGCCCCGTCGACATTTTCACCACCAGCGCCCATGCGCAGGTCAATAACGAAGTCCGCAAGGTCGCCCAGCCGATCGGCTTCGCCGACATCGTTGAGCGCGTCAAACCGTCCGTGATTTCGGTAAAGGTCAATATCAACGAGAAGGTCGCCAAGAACGATAGCGGCGACAACAACAATGATGACGCCTCGCCGTTCCAGCCGGGATCGCCGATGGAACGTTTCTTCCGCCGCTTCGGCGGAGGGGACCTGCCGCCGGGCCTGCGCGCTATTCCGCGCGGTCGCGGCGCGGTGACGGGCCAGGGTTCCGGCTTCTTCATCTCGGCTGACGGCTTTGCCGTGACCAATAACCACGTGGTCGATGGCGCCGATAAGGTCGAAGTGACGACCGACGACGGCAAGACGTTTAGCGCCAAGGTGATTGGAACCGACGCCCGGACCGATCTTGCGCTGATCAAGGTCGAGGGTGGTTCGAACTTCCCGTTCGCCAAATTGTCCGACGGCAAGCCGCGGATCGGTGATTGGGTGCTCGCGGTCGGCAATCCCTTCGGATTGGGTGGCACTGTGACCGCCGGTATCGTTTCGGCCAGCGGCCGCGACATCGGTAACGGCCCCTATGACGACTTCATCCAGATCGACGCGCCCGTGAACAAGGGCAACTCGGGTGGTCCGGCCTTCAATACCGAGGGCGAGGTCATGGGCGTCAATACCGCGATCTACTCGCCGTCCGGCGGCAGCGTCGGCATTGCGTTCTCGATCCCGGCTTCGACCGTGAGAAGCGTCATTGCCCAGCTCAAGGACAAGGGTTCGGTGAGCCGCGGCTGGATCGGCGTCCAGATTCAGCCGGTTACGCCCGATATCGCCGACAGCCTCGGTCTGAAGAAGGCGGAAGGCGCACTGGTCGCGGAACCGCAGGCGAACGGCCCGGCGGCCAAGGCCGGTATCGAATCCGGCGACGTGATCACCGCGGTGAACGGCGAAACGGTCAAGGATGCCCGCGAACTCGCCCGCACCATCGGCGGTCTGTCGCCCGGCGTCGCCGTCAAGCTCAACGTGCTGCACAAGGGCCAGGACAAGGTCGTCAGCCTTAATCTCGGCCAATTGCCCAACACGCTCGAAGCCAAGGCGGATACCGATAATGGTGACAAGGGCAGCGCAAACCGTGGAACCGATGTACCCCGGCTCGGCTTGACTCTGGCGCCGGCCAACAGCGTTGCCGGTGCCGGCAAGGAAGGCGTGGTGGTCACCGACGTCGATCCGAAGAGCGCGGCTGCCGAACGCGGGTTCAAGGAAGGCGACGTCATTCTCGAGGTCGCCGGAAAGAGTGTTGCCAATGTCGGAGACGTGCGCGAGGCGATTACAGCGGCGCGCAACGACAACAAGAATAGCGTCCTGATGCGGGTCAAGAGCGGCGGATCTTCGCGCTTTGTCGCGATCCCGCTGGCCAAAGGCTAACGCGTCGGGCGTGGCGAAATGGAGGGTAACGTCGGCATCATCGCCCCCGCCGACGTTTGCTTTCCTTGGGGGCGGGTCATAAGCCCGCTCTCGTGACTACCTTCCGGTGGAAAACGCCCCCCTCCGTCGGAAGGTTAAAGGGCGGTGAAGTCCCCCCAGCTTCACCGCCCGCTTTTTTTAACTTTAATGGGCTCAAAAGGGCGCTTCCGACCGCCTTGCATGAGGGCCCCGGTCGCGCCATGGTGATGGAAATTCTCACGTGAGCGCGCTCGCAACCGAAACCCAGATGCGACTTTTGATCATCGAAGACGACCGCGAATCCGCCGACTATCTGGCCAAGGCGTTCCGCGAAGTCGGATATGTCGCCGACCTGGCAGGCGATGGCGAGGAGGGTTTGGCGCTCGCCGAGGGCGGCGATTACGACGTGCTCGTGGTTGATCGCATGCTCCCCAAGCGCGACGGTCTGTCGCTGATCGGGGCGCTGCGCGAAAAGGGTAATCGCACGCCGGTCCTGATTCTTTCAGCGCTTGGACAAGTGGACGACCGCATCAAGGGGTTGCGGGCGGGCGGCGACGACTATCTGCCGAAACCCTATTCGTTTGCCGAACTGCTGGCCCGGATCGAGGTGCTGTCGCGCCGCCGCGGCGGACCGGCGGAGGATACTACCTACCGCGTCGGCGACCTCGAACTCGACCGGCTCTCGCATCGGGTGATGCGCGGCAAGGAAGAGCTGACGCTGCAGCCGCGCGAATTCCGGCTTCTGGAATATCTGATGAAGCATGCAGGCCAGGTGGTGACGCGGACCATGCTTCTCGAAAATGTCTGGGACTATCATTTCGATCCGCAGACCAACGTCATCGACGTTCATATTTCACGGCTCCGCTCCAAGATCGATAAAGGTTTTGAGCGGCCGTTGCTTCATACCATTCGCGGCGCGGGATACATGATCCGTGACGGCATTCGGTAAGCTGATCCGAACCACAGCGTTCCGCTTGACGCTGGTTTATCTGTTTCTGTTCGCGCTGTTCGCCGCGTCCCTGCTTGGCTTTTTTGCCTGGAACACACGGCACCTGATCACCGAGCAGATCACCGCCACGGTGAATGCGGAAACCGGTGAGATCAGCGATATTTTCGCCCGGCGCGGGCTGCGCGGTCTGGTTTTCACCATTGAAAATCGCGCCCTGCGTCCGGGCGCCAACCTCTATCTCGTGACAACGCCGGCGGGGCAGGCGGTTGCCGGCAATGTCGGCTCGCTCTCGCCGGGTGTCATGGCCACGACCGGATGGTCGGAAACCGCCTATCGCCGGCTCGACGATCAGGATTCCACCAATCATTTCGCGCTGGTGAATGTCACGGAGCTCTCCAGCGGCTTCAGGCTGCTGATCGGTCACGATCTTGAGGAGCGGCGGCGGTTGTTCGGCATTGTCGCTCACGCCGCGCAATGGTCGGTATTGATCGTGATGGTGCTGGGACTTGGCGGCGGCATTTTTGTCGCGCGGCGGGTGCTGCGGCGGATCGACGCCATGACCGGCACGACCCAGCGCATCATGGCGGGTGACCTCAGCGGGCGTCTTCCGGTCGGGCGCAGCGGCGATGAGCTGGATCGCCTTGCACGAAATCTCAACGCCATGCTGGAACGCATCGAGGCGTTGATGATGGGATTGAAGGAAGTCTCCGATAACATCGCGCACGACCTGAAAACACCGCTGACGCGTCTGCGCAACCGCGCCGAGGAGGCGCTTGCGAAATCCAGGACTGAGGTCGAGTACCGCTCCGCGCTGGAGCGGACGATCGAGGAATCCGACGGCCTGATCCGTACCTTCAATGCGCTGCTGATGATTGCGCGTGCCGAATCCGGTCAAGCCCGCGGCAACATGGACGACTTCGATGGCGCCGATGTGGCCCGGGGCATTCATGAGCTCTATGAGCCGCTCGCCGAAGACGACGGCATGACGCTGCGCGTGAAGGTCGAGTCGGCGCCGCTTCACGGCAATCGCGAGTTGATCAGCCAGGCGCTCGCCAACCTTGTCGAGAACGCGATCAAATACGGCAAGCCTGATGGTACCGTACAGCCGCTGGCCCCCACTGCGGAGGCGGATCGCAAGGAGATCCTCATCGAGGCCAAACGCGTGGGCGATCGGGTGCTGCTCAGCGTCACCGATCATGGGCCGGGAATTCCAGTGACAGACCGCAAGCATGCGGTGGAACGATTCGTCCGGCTGGAAGCCAGCCGAACCCTGCCGGGCTCGGGGCTTGGATTGAGCCTGGCATCGGCGGTTGCGACGCTGCATGGTGGCGATTTGCGGCTCGACGACGCCCATCCGGGCCTGATTGCAACGCTGGCGATTCCGGCATTGTCCGGCGCCAGCGACAGGCTTGCGGCTCAAACGCAGGATGTGTCACAGAAAGCCGCCTGAATCGGCCGTCCCGTGGGCGCCGATCTGATGCAGGTTTGGTACTTCTTCTGGATCGACATTTGTCATGACTCTTCGCCAAATCCGCGATGCGGATGTCGGATCCACGTCACTCGCCGCTCGCTTTGTCGGCAGCCCGCATCTTTCGGCCCCTGAAAAGGCCAAGCAGCGGCTTTCGGACTGGCTGACGAATCTTGCTCCGGATCAGGCAGCCGGGTTTGAGGATCTGTTCGCGCGATTTCCACATGCGGAAGAGATTTTCACCAGTATTGCGGAAGCCTCACCCTATCTATTCGATCTGGTTCGATCCGATGCCGCCCGTTCGCTCCGGATTTTGCTGTGCGAGCCCGACCAGCATCTGGCGCGACTGTTTGAGGAAACCCGCCAGAGCGTGTGGACCGCTTCGAACGAAGCCCACGCGATGCACATCCTGCGTCGTGCGAAAGCCGAAGCCGCGTTGCTGATCGCGCTGTGCGACATCGGCGGCGTATGGCCGGTCATGCAAGTGACGCGAGCGCTGACGGATTTTGCCGTTACCTCGGTGCAATCGGCATTGCACTTCCTGCTACAGCAGGAGGCGACGCGCGGACGGATCGTGCCGCCGAGTCCGGATCGCCCTGAGGAGGGCAGTGGGCTAATCGTGCTGGCGATGGGCAAGATGGGTGCCGGAGAGCTGAATTTTTCCAGCGATATCGACCTGATCGTTTTTTATGACGCCGATGCGTCGTCGCTTGCGCCCGATATCGAGCCGCAGCCGTTCTTTGTCCGTATGGCGCAAGGGTTGTCGAGATTATTGCAGCAGCGCAGCGGCGAGGGGTACGTGTTCCGCGTCGACCTGCGGCTGCGTCCCGATCCGGCCTCGACGCCGCTCGCGATCTCAACCGCGTCCGCGTTGCATTACTACGAACGCGAAGGCCGTACCTGGGAACGCGCCGCCATGATCAAGGCGAGGGCCTGCGCCGGTGACGTGCAGGCGGGCGAAGCGTTGCTGGCGGAGCTCTCGCCTTTCGTCTGGCGCAAGCACCTGGATTTTGCGGCCCTGTCCGACGTGCACGACATGAAGCGACAGATGCAGATCTATCGGGGGCAAAGCGAAATCGCGGTCGAGGGCCACAACGTCAAGATCGGGCGCGGGGGCATCCGCGAAATCGAATTCTTTGCGCAAACCCAGCAGTTGATTACCGGAGGGCGGCATCCCGAATTGCGGGTGCGGCCGACGCTGGAGGCGCTCGATCGGCTAGCTTCAAGCAACTGGATCACGGTTGAAGCGCGCGACGAACTTGCGACCGCCTACGAATTCCTGCGGCGGGTCGAACACCGCCTGCAAATGGTGGCCGACGAGCAAACCCACGCACTGCCCGACGACCCTGAGGCCGTCGAGCAATTTGCGCGGTTTTTCGGCTATGAGAACCGCGCGGCGTTTGCAAACGACCTGCTCAGGCATCTCACCATCGTCCAGGGGCATTACGCCAAGCTCTTCGAAGGCGATCCAGCCGGTACGGCAAAATTGCCGGAGGTGGATTATGCGGGAGGGCCGGACGATCCGCGCCTGATCGAACATCTTGCTTCGCTCGGATTCAAGAAACCGGTCGCGGCGGCAGGAACGGTGCGGCAATGGCTCGATGGCGACTATCGCGTGTTCAAGGTGGACGCGACGCGCAATTCCTTTATCGAGTTCCTTCCCTCGCTGATCAACGGCCTTGCCAACGCTGAGGATCCCGACAACGCGATCATCGTCTTCGACCGCTTCCTTCAGGCCCTCCAACGCGGCGGTAGGCTGTTCGTCCTGCTCAGTCAGAACCGGGACCTTGTTGCGCTGGTGGCCTTGATCTTGGGCGCGGCCCCTCGGCTTGGCGACATGCTGGCGCGGCAGCCGCAGATCATGGACGGTCTGATCGATCCGCGCTTCTTTGGCGCCATGCCAGACCGGCGTGAGCTCTCGACGCGTTTGGCGGCAACTCTGGAGGATGCCGGTTCCTACGAGGAGTTTCTCGACCGGCTCCGGCTGTTTGGTCAGGAGAGCTTGTTCCTGATCGGCGCACGGATTCTTTCCGGCACCGTTTCAGCCCAGCAGGCCAGTATTGCATTTGCCGATGTCGCCGAGGGCATCGTTCACACCGTGCATGAGCTGGTGAGCGAGCAATTCACGGCCCAGTATGGCCGGATCATGGGACAGGAGACCGCGATCCTGGCGATGGGACGGCTGGGCAGCCGCGAGATGACGGCGGCTTCCGATCTGGACCTGATCCTGCTCTACGATTTCGACTCCGAGCATCCGGATTCCGACGGCGCCAAATCGCTGCATGGCGCGCAGTATTTTGCTCGCTTCACCCAGCGGCTGATCAGCGCCTTCACGACGCGAACGAATTACGGCGTGCTCTACGACATCGACATGCGGCTGCGGCCGTCAGGCCGCGCCGGCCCCGTGGCCTCGCATGTCGACGCCTTCGCCGAGTACCAGGACAAGGAAGCCTGGACCTGGGAACACATGGCGCTGACCCGGGCCCGGGTGATTTCTGCTTCGCCAAAATTTCGTGACAAAATCGAGAAGGTCATTCGCGGGGTTTTGACGCGGCCGCGCGAGGCCGCAGGCGTTGCCATCGATGTCGCTGACATGCGGCGCGCCATCGCCCTCGAAAAGGGTGAGGACGATCTCTGGGACTTGAAGCATGTTGCGGGAGGTCTGGTCGATATAGATTTTATCGCCCAGTATCTGCAGCTCGCTCACGCGGCAGACAAGCCAGACATTATCGACGTCAACACGCTGCACGTGCTCGACAACGCTGCCCGGCTCGGCGTGCTGCCGGCGGCGTCAGTGGAAATATTGCGGTCGGCGGCGCTGCTTTATCACGATCTGACGCAAATCCTGCGGCTCTGCGTCAGCGACAGGTTCGATCCGGAAACCGCCGGTGAAGACCTTTTGCAGATCATGGCCCGGGCAGGCGATGCGCCGGATTTTTCCTCTCTTGAAGCCAGGGTCAGGGAAACCCAGATCGAAGTGCGCCGCGTGTTTCATGCGGTGGTCAACAACGACAATTAGTTTTGTCGGGAAGTCGAGGAAATTCCATGGTCAAGAACTTCGTCACGCTTATACGAATTGCGATCGGGCTGGCTCTCGTGGCCGTCATCGGCCCGGCCGCGCTGGCGCAAACGCCGTCACCCGCGAGCGAAGCGCCATTCATCGCCGAAAATGCCGCGGCGATGGACAAGATGATGGCGGACATGAATGTGAAGCCGACGGGCGATGCCGACCGTGACTTCGTTGCCATGATGATACCGCATCATCAGGGAGCCATCGATATGGCGCGGTCGCTGCTTCGCTATGGCCATAACGAGCAACTTCGTCGCCTGGCCCAGGAAATCATCGTCACCCAGCAGCAGGAGATCGCGACTATGCGGCTCGCGATCGGCCAGCCGTTGCCGCCCGCCACAGCTGCCCCGACCGAGTCTTCGCCTGCGCCGGCTTCAGATCCCGCGACCATGCCGGACCACGCATCGCACAATTCGATGCATATGAAATAGAAGTGGGTCGTGAGGCTCGCCACGCCGGTCTTACAAGTTCGACGATAGCTCCTTTGATTCCGAACTTCGGAATCGGAGCTCTAGGCGCTCGCCGTCTGAGCGTTCGCCTTGGCTTTCAGCGACGCGATGGCCTCACGAACATTCGGCTCAAGGCCGGCACCGCCGGCATCGAGATGGGCGAAAATCGCCTTGCGCATCCGCGGGTCCCAGAACTTGCGAATGTGATCAGCCACGCCGGCGACGGCCTGGTCGTGCCCCTGGCTTTGAAAGAATTTGCCGATTTGATTGGCCATATAGACCAACCGATCCCCGGTGCTATGCGACATGAGCAGTTCCTTGGGCGGTTACTTGCGCGATCGCCGCAGGATTTATGCGATCCGGATGGGTGAATATCTCAAAACCGTCGGAGCGTGCCACCGCGACCAGCGTAATGCCGGCGGTATCCGCCATCCTGACAGCGAGCGCCGTCGGTGCCGAAACGGCAACCATGACGGGGGCGCCCATCGCCGCCGTCTTCTGCACCATTTCGACCGAGACGCGGCTGGTCAGCAAGACCATTCCATCGCTTGCGGCGGTCTTGGTTTGAGCGAGCGCACCGGCCAGCTTGTCGAGCGCGTTGTGGCGGCCGACGTCCTCGCGCAGGGCAATGATGCCGGCTGCAGGCGTCCAGAACGCCGCGGCGTGAGCGGCGCGGGTCTCGATATTGATCGGTTGTAACGGCGAAAGGCTGGCCATCGCTATCATGAGTTCCCGCGGCGCGAACGAACGTCCCTTGCCGACCACGGCGGCCGGACGCACGGCTTCTGCGATCGAATCGAGGCCGCAAAGGCCGCAGCCGGTGGGGCCGGCGATATGCCGCCGCCGCTCGCTGAGCCGCGCGGCTTTCTCGTCCGCCAGCCACATCCGCAGTTCGATGCCATCGTCGAGATCGACGATGTCGAGCGAAGAGATTTCGTCAGGCGATTTCACGATCCCTTCGCTGAGGCTGAAGCCGATGGCGAAGTCGTCGAGATTTTGCGGCGTGCCCATCATGACGGCGTAGGTTCCGCCGTTGTAGGTCAGCGCCAGCGCAGTCTCTTCCGGAATCGCGCGCGCCCCCTCGCTGAGGCGCGCATCCCGCCATGCCAGACGGTCGACGGAGCGAACCGGATCGCGCATGGTTACTCCGCCGCCTCCACCACGGGCGCAATACGCCGCGAGTGGCGCGCCTGTTCATCGTAGGCCTTCTGCCATTCGGACGGACCGTTGGACGGCGAGATCTGCACCGCCGTGACCTTGTATTCGGGGCAGTTGGTGGCCCAGTCGGAGAAGTCGGTCGTAATGACGTTGGCCTGCGTGTCCGGATGGTGGAAGGTCGTATAGACCACACCCGGCGCGACGCGGTCGGTGATCAGCGCGCGCAGGGTGGTTTCGCCAGCGCGGCTCTTGAGCCGCACCCAGTCGCCATCGCGCACGCCGCGCTGCTCGGCGTCGTGCGGATGGATCTCTAGCCTGTCTTCCTCGTGCCATACCACATTCTCGGTGCGGCGAGTCTGCGCGCCGACATTGTACTGGCTGAGGATGCGGCCCGTGGTCAACAGAAGCGGGAAGCGCGGCCCGGTGCGCTCGTCGGTCGGGACATATTCGGTGACGACGAACTTGCCCTTGCCGCGGACGAAGCCGTTGATATGCATGATCGGCGTACCTTCGGGCGCCTTCTCGTTGCAGGGCCATTGCACCGAGCCGAGCTCATCAAGCTTGGCGTAGGAGACACCAGCGAAGGTCGGGGTGAGAGCCGCGATCTCGTCCATGATCTCGGACGGATGGTTGTACTTCATCTCGAAGCCCATCGCTTTCGCCAGCCCAATGGTCACTTCCCAGTCGGCCAAGCCGTTGCGTGGCGTCACCATCTTCCGGACGCGCTGGATGCGCCGTTCGGCGTTGGTGAAGGTGCCGTCCTTTTCGAGGAAGGTCGAACCGGGCAGAAAAACGTGGGCGTAGTTCGCGGTCTCGTTCAGGAAGAGGTCATGGACGACGACGCACTGCATCGACGACAGCGCCGCCACCACATGCTTGGTGTTGGGATCGGACTGCAGGATGTCCTCGCCCTGCACATACATTCCCATGAAGGTGCCTTCGATTGCGGCATCGAACATATTGGGAATGCGCAGGCCCGGTTCCGGGTTGAGCTTGACGTTCCACAGAGCCTCGAACTGATCTCGGACCGCATCGCCCGAGATGTGACGGTAGCCCGGCAGCTCGTGCGGGAACGAACCCATGTCGCAGGCGCCCTGCACGTTGTTCTGGCCACGCAGCGGGTTCACGCCAACGCCGGGACGGCCGATGTTGCCGGTGGCCATCGCAAGATTGGCAATTGCGATCACCGTGGTGGAGCCCTGGCTGTGCTCGGTGACGCCGAGCCCGTAATAGATCGCACCGTTGCCGCCGGTCGCGAACACCCGTGCCGCCTCGCGCAAATCCTTCGGATCGACGCCGGTCATGATCGCGGTCGCTTCGGGGCTGTTGTTCGGCAGCGATACGAACGCTGCCCAATCCTGAAACTCGCTCCAGTCGCAACGTTCGCGCACGAAGGCTTCATCGACGAGGCCTTCCGTGACGATGACATGCGCCAGCGCCGTCAATACGGCGACGTTGGTGCCGGGCATCAGCGGAAGATGCAACGCTTTGACATGCGCAGATTCCACCATCTCGGTGCGGCGCGGATCGATCACGATCAGCTTGGCGCCCTGGCGCAACCGCTTCTTCATCCGAGAGGCGAATACCGGATGGGCGGACGCCGGATTGGCGCCGATAATCAAGACGACATCGGTATGTTCGACGGAGTCGAAGTCCTGCGTGCCGGCCGAGGTACCGAAGGTGGTCGCAAGGCCGTAGCCGGTCGGCGAGTGGCAGACGCGGGCGCAGGTGTCGACGTTGTTGTTGCCGAATCCGGCGCGGATCAGCTTCTGCACCAGATAGGTCTCTTCATTGGTGCAGCGGGAAGAGGTGATGCCGCCGATGGCGTCGCGACCATACTTCTCCTGAATGTGCTTGAACTTCGCAGCCGCGAAGTTGAAAGCTTCGTCCCAGGAGACTTCGCGCCAGGGATCGGTGATCTTTTCGCGGATCATCGGCTTGAGAATGCGTTCCTTGTGGTTGGTGTAGCCCCACGCGAAACGGCCCTTGACGCAGGAGTGGCCGCGATTGGCCTTGCCGTCCTTATAGGGCACCATGCGGACCACTTCCTCGCCGCGCATTTCCGCCTTGAAGGTGCAGCCAACGCCGCAATAGGCGCAGGTGGTCACGGCGGAATGTTCGGGCTGGCCGATTTCGATCACGGATTTTTCGGTCAGCGTCGCGGTCGGGCAGGCCTGGACGCAGGCGCCGCAGGACACGCATTCGGACCCGAGGAAGCTTTCGCTCATGCCGGGCGAAACCCGGCTGTCGAAGCCGCGGCCCGAGATCGTCAGCGCAAACGTTCCCTGGACTTCCTCGCAGGCGCGCACGCAGCGCGAACAGACGATGCACTTCGAGGGATCGTAGGTGAAATAGGGATTGGATTCGTCCTTCGGCATCCAGGCCGCATTGGCGCGGCCGTCGGTCTTGGCGAAAACGTGGTTTTCGCCCTCATAGCCGTAGCGCACGTCGCGAAGGCCGACCGCACCGGCCATGTCCTGCAACTCGCAATCGCCATTGGCGGCGCAGGTGAGGCAGTCGAGCGGATGGTCGGAGATGTAGAGCTCCATCATGCCCTTGCGCAGCTTCTTCAGCCGTTCGGTCTGGGTGTGCACCACCAGGCCCGGCATGACCGGCGTGGTGCAGGAGGCCGGCGTTCCGTTGCGGCCCTCGATTTCGATCAGGCACATCCGGCAGGAGCCGAATGCGTCCACCATGTCGGTGGCGCACAGTTTCGGGATCTGCGTGCCAGCTTCCATCGCCGCGCGCATGATCGAGGTGCCTTCGGGCACCGTGATGCTCTGGCCGTCGATGGTGAGCGTGACCATGGTTTCGGATTTGGAGCGTGGCGTTCCGAAATCGGTTTCCTGGATCAGCGACATGGCGATCTCCTTATTCCGCAGCCTGAAGGCTCTTGGGTGCCGGGCTGAAATCTTCCCTGAAGTGTTTGAGCGCGCTCGACACGGGGTAAGGCGTGAAACCGCCGAGGGCGCACAGCGAGCCGAATTTCATGGTGTTGCAGAGGTCTTCGATGACGGCGAGGTTTTGCTCGACCCGTTCGCCGGCACGGATCTTGTCGATGGTCTCGACGCCGCGGGTCGAACCGATGCGGCAGGGCGTGCACTTGCCGCAGGATTCGATCGCGCAGAATTCCATCGCAAAACGCGCCTGTTTCAACATGTCGACGGTGTCGTCGAACACCACGATGCCGGCGTGGCCGATCAGGCCGTCGCGCGCGGCAAAGGCCTCATAATCGAACGGCGTGTCGAACAGCGCACGCGGGAAGTAGGCGCCAAGCGGGCCGCCGACCTGCACCGCACGGACGGGACGGCCGGTGAAGGTGCCCCCGCCGATCTCATCGACGAGTTCACCAAGCGTGATGCCGAAGGCCGTCTCGAACAGGCCGCCTTGTTTGATGTTGCCGGCAAGCTGGATCGGCATCGTGCCACGCGAACGACCCATGCCGAAATCGGCATAGGTTTTGGCACCACCGGCCAGGATGAAGGGGATTGCCGCGAACGACAGCACATTGTTGATCACGGTGGGTTTGCCGAACAGGCCCTTGTGCGCCGGCAGAGGCGGCTTGGCACGGACGAGGCCGCGGCGGCCCTCGAGGCTCTCCAGGAGCGAAGTCTCTTCGCCGCAAACGTAGGCGCCGGCGCCGACCCGTACCTCGAGATCGAAGTTGTGCTGCGAGCCGCAAATGCGTTGGCCGAGATAGCCGGCGCGCCTGCCGGCCGCGATCGCGGCATTCATCGCTTCGACGGCGTGGGGATATTCCGAGCGGATATAGATGTAGCCTTTGGTGGCACCCACAGTGACGCCCGCAATGGTCATGCCCTCGATCACCACGAAAGGATCGCCTTCCATGATCATGCGATCGGCGAAGGTGCCGCTGTCGCCTTCATCTGCATTGCAGACGATGTATTTGTGGTCCGCACTCGTCTGCGCCACCGTCTTCCACTTGATGCCGGTCGGAAAGCCCGCGCCGCCGCGACCACGCAATCCCGAAGCCGTCACATCGGCCAGGATCGCATCCGATGTCAGCGTCAGCGCGCGCTCGAGGCCCTTGTAGCCGTCGTGAGCGCGATAATCCTCCGTCGAACGCGGATCGATGATGCCGCATCGTGCGAAGGTGAGGCGGGTCTGGCGCTTCAGCCAGGGAATCTCTTCGGTGAGGCCAAGCCGCAGCGGGTGAGAGCCATTGGTGGAGACCATCGCCTCGAACAAGGAGGGCACATCCGCAGGGGTCACCGGGCCGTAGGCCACGCGGCCCTTCAGGGTCGCGACCTCGATCATCGGCTCGAGCCACATCAGTCCGCGCGATCCGTTCCGGATGATCTTGATCGGCACGTCGCGCTTTGCTGCAGTCTGCTCAATCGCCGCCGCGACTTCATCGGCGCCGACAGAGATGGCCGCGGCATCGCGAGGAACGAAGATCCGCATTTTCATCGCTGTGCCTCCGCGATCAGCGCGTCGATTCGCGCTTCGTCCAGCCTGCCGACCAGACGGCCATCGAGCATCGCCGAGGGCGCGGTGGCGCAAAGGCCGAGGCAGTAAATCGGCTCCAGCGTCACGCGCTCGTCCGGCGTCGTGTTGCCGATCGCAACGCCGAGCCTGGCTTCGGCACGCGCGGCAAGCGCATCGCCGCCGGCGGCCTGGCAAGCTTCGGCACGGCAAAGCTTCAGGACGTGTTTGCCAGCCGGCTTGTGGCGGAAATCATGGTAGAAGGTGAAGACGCCGTGGACCTCGGCGCGCGACAGATTTAACGCTTCCGCCACCATGGGAATGGCCGGCTCCGGCACGTAACCAAAGGCCTCCTGGAGCGCGTGCAAGATCACCAGTGTCGCACCTTCCAGATGGCTGTGCTCTGCGATGATTTCGGCGCCGCGCCCGGCGTCCCACGGTTCGTAGACAGACATGATCTGCTTTCTCTATCAGTATCTTATCGCCAACTATCCAAAGACGGAATCGTTCTAGGAATCAATAAAGCCGTCTCATGCTGCGATAGCGAAAGACAATCGATAGGAAGGCGATATGGCCTGATTTGATATCCAAATCGATGATGCTTGGCTCCCGAACGCATGGCGCTTTGGCCGCCCGTTTTCGAGCCTCAAACTCGACCGATTTGGATGTTTTCGCGCATTGGACCTTTAGTCCCACCGGGCGAGGGCCAACCCGTGATATTCGTTAGCCTTGAAACCGTTGGGGGACGTCTTGATCGACAAGCTTGAACTTCTGCTGGCGCTGGCCAAGGAACGTCATTTCGGACGCGCGGCGGAGGCCTGCGGCGTCACGCAGCCGACGATGTCGACCAGCCTCAAGCAGCTCGAGGAAATTCTGGGCGTGATGCTGGTGCAGCGGGGTTCGCGCTTCCAGGGGTTTACGCCGGAAGGCGAGCGTACGCTGGACTGGGCGCGACGCATCGTCGGCGACGCTCGCGCGATGCGTCAGGAAATCAACTCGCTGAAGGACAAGCTTTCCGGCGAAATCCGGATCGCGGCTATACCGACCGTGCTCGGCATGGTCGCCTCGCTGACGACGCCGTTTCGCGCGCGTTACCCGGATGTCCGCTTCCGGGTCGTATCCTGCACCTCGGCGGACGTGCTGGGCCTCTTGGAAAATCTCGAAGTCGATGCCGGGTTGACCTACATCGAGAACGAGCCGATCGGCCACGTCCGCACCATTCCGCTCTACAATGAAAGCTATCGCCTGCTGACCTCGCCCGACGGAATGTTCGGCGACCGCGAGCAGGTGACCTGGACGGAGGTTGGTCAAGTTCCGTTGTGTCTATTGACGCCGGACATGCAGAACCGGCGTATCATCGACCGCGCGCTCCGGTCGGTCGGGGCGGAGGCGACGCCGTCGCTCACCTCGAACTCGCTCCTGGTTCTCTACACCCATGTAAAGACCGGCCGCTGGGCGAGCGTGATGCCGGCGAAGCTTGCGGAAACGCTCGGGCTTGCCGACAGGGTCCGCAGCATCCCGATTATTGATCCGGTGGTGGACTACAGCATCGGGATGGTGATCCCGCAGCGCGACCCGATGACGCCGCTGATCGCCGCGCTGGTTCAGATCGCGCGCGAGGTAGCGCCGTCGCTGGCGTGACAAATCCGCTCCGCCAGATCAGGCCGCGGCGGCTCTGGTATCCTCGGCGGCGTTGCGGGGCAGGGACACCCGGACCACGGTGCCGCTGCCGAGTTTCGAGCGCAGCCGCATCGAGCCGCCGTGCAGGTTGGTCAGCGATCGCGCGATGGCGAGCCCCAGTCCCGAGCCGTGATAGGTCTTGGTCAACTGGCTTTCGACCTGCTCGAATGGCCGTCCCAGCCGCCGCAGCGATTGCGGCGCGATTCCGATCCCGGTATCGGCAATCAACAGCACAATGGAATCCTCGATTTGCCGGCTGCGGACGATGATTCTGCCGCCATCGGGGGTAAATTTGACGGCGTTGGAGAGCAGGTTGACGATGATCTGCTTGGTGGCGCGGCGATCCGCCACGATCGAGATCGGGCCATCGATTTCGGCATCGAGGTCGAGGTTCTTGTCGTCGGCACGGCCCGACACGACGCGCAAGGATTCCGCCAGCGTCTTCGCCAGATCGAGCTCTTCCTTGTCGAGCTTCATCCGGCCGGCTTCGATCTTGGACATATCGAGGATGTCGTTGATCACCTCAAGCAGGTAATGCCCGCTGGTGAGAATGTCGTGGCAATATTCCTGGTACTTTTCCGAGCCGAGCGAGCCGAACATGCCGCTTTCCATGATTTCGGAGAAGCCGATGATGGCGTTGAGCGGCGTCCGCAGTTCGTGGCTCATATTGGCGAGGAATTTGGACTTGGTCTGGTTGGCCTCCTCGGCGCGGGTCTTCTCCCTCGAATACTTCTCGGCGAGATCCGCAAGCTCGATGGCCTGCCGTTCAAGCTCGCTTTGCGAGCGCTTCAGATCGATCACGGTGGCGCGCAGGCGAAGATCGTTGTCGACCAGTTTCTGCTCGTGTTCCTTGATGCGCGTGATGTCGGTTCCGACCGAAACGTAGCCGCCGTCCTTGGTCCGGCGTTCGCTGATATGAAGCCAGCTTCCGTCGTCCAGTTGCGCCTCGAAGGTCCGTGCGCCCGGCGCCTGGTTGGCGACTTCATGCAAACGGGTCCGCACCTCCGGCATTCTGCCAACCTCGATCACGGTCTCGTAGGAGGTGCCCGGAGTGACCGCCGAATCCGGCAGCTTGTGCAGCCGCTGGAAATGCGAGTTGCAGAGAACGAGCCGGTCGCTCGCGTCCCACAGCACGAAAGCCTCGGGAATGGTCTCGATCGCGTCGCGCAGACGTAAGTCGGCCTCGACGGTCTTTTCCGCCAGGCTCTTCTGCTCGGTAATGTCGACCGCGATGCCGATCAGATGAAGGCCCGCGTCAGCCGCGCCCTGGCTGAGCTCGCAGCGCACGCGCAGCCAGATCCAGTGGCCGTCGGTGTGCTGCATGCGGAAGGTGTGGTCGATATAATTGATTTTCGCGGAGATCAGCTGATCGGCGATTTCGAACAGATCGATATCGTCGGAATTCACCAGCGCATTGACCTCACCGAAGGTCAGGAGGTCGCTGCGGTTCTCCAGCCCCAGCATGGTGAACATCGATTGCGACCAGAAAATCCGGCCGCGCGAGAGATCCCAGTCCCACAATCCGCAACGGCCGCGATTGAGCGCGGTATCGATGCGTCCGCGCACGGCGTCGTTGATAAGGTCGCCTTCGCGGGCGCGGGTCGACTGCCAGTGAAACGCAAAGCCGAGGATTAGCACCACGAAGCCGGTGGTCGCAGACAATGTGACCGACAGTGCCGCGTCGGAACGCCAGATCGAATCGATTTTTTCCTGGATGACGATGACCTGGCCGGGCAACGATCTGACGGCGTGCCGGACCGCCAGCGCGCCATCACCATTCGGCAGTATAATGTCGACGACGCCAGCCGGCTGCCCGGACGGGGAGGGCGGCACCACGGCGCTGATGATGTCGAGTATGCCGGTGGTATCGCCGATTGCGGATTCGATCGGCACCCGGGCAAGAATGCGCTGGTCGATGCCTGTGACGATGACATGCCGCCCGGCGGCGATGGCCCAGGACGGAATGAGACCCGGCAACAGCAATTGCAGACGCTCGAACGATGCAGCGGGATCCTGCCGCGCAGAGGCGATGCGATCGAGACGTTCGGCGAGCAGGTCCGCCACGGCCGCGAGATCGCGTTTGGTGGCCGCGCGCTTCTGACGGGTCTGATCGATCACCTGGACGAAGGCACCGAGGCAAATGGTGATCAGGAACGCAATGATCAGTGTGGGTACTGCACGCCGGAGCGCAGGCTCCGCTAACAACAGCCTGTGATAGGCTGGCTTCGCGATCGATTGTGCCAATCCCTTGATCGAATCGGATTGGACACACCCGCTCGCCGCGTGTGCGCGCGCCATACCTTATGCCCCCTTGGAAAGCTCTTCAGACCGACCCCAGTCGAGGAGAATCGCCGCTCCCCGAATCAGGTTGATTTGAATCCACTTTTTTCGGGCTGTCGAGAGTCAACGATTCGTTAAGACAAATAATTCTTGTCCACGAAGAATCAGGTCGCCAAAAAGTCCGCAAAAAGCCGGGCCAAGTTGAGTCCGAAACAGGAACGACAACCCGATAACGACTTCGCTCAAGCGTTCGGCGGCTCGGCGTGACTGATGACACGTTTCACGGTCGGGAACGCGCGACGGAGCGCTCTTTCGATTTCGTCGACGCTCTCGTGAACCTTGATCACGCTCATCGAGGGCGCCGCGCGGCAGTGGAAGTTAACGATTTCGCCGGCATCGGTATCGCGTACCCGCACGTTGTGGATGTCGTGGATCGCGCCGGGAGCCGCGAATTGCGAAAGTGCTGTGCGGATGGCTTCTACCCGATCCGGCGAGGCGTCGGTGCCTTGCGGCAATTCCGGTTCCAGCGGTTCGATATGGGTATCGACTTCGACGTCCTCGCCGAATTCGTCGCGAATGTTCCGCTCCAGTTCATGGGCGATGTCATGGGCCGCGATCAGCGTCATCTCGCCGTCAACCTCCAGATCGATGCTCACGGTGAGTTTGTCGCCGAGATCGTGAACGGTAACATGGTGAACGGCGAGGCCGGAATTGCGAGCGATGACCATGATGCGTTCGCGAACGCTCTCGTTGTCGCGCGCGACCGGAACCGCGGTGAAGGTCAGATCGGCGTCCTCGAATGCGGCGACAACGGCGGCTTGGGCCTTTCGCTTGATCTCATCGACCCGATCGATCGGAAAGGTGCGTGGGACCTGCACGGTAGCGTCGATGAAATGCGTCGATCCAACCATGCGCACGCGCAGCCGTTCGACCGCGACCACGCCCGGAACGGCCCGGATCGCGGCGGTGGCTTTCTCCGCGGCACCTTCGGGAGCGCGGTCGACCAGGGTCTCGACCGTGGAGCGCGCCATTCGCAAACCCAGCATCGCGATCACGATCGCAACCGTAGCGGCGGCAACCGCGTCGCCCCATGCATAGCCAAGACCCGAGAGCGTCAGGCCCGCAATGACCGCGATCGAACCGAGCACGTCGGAAGCAAAGTGCAATGCGTCGGCGGCCAGCGCCTGGCTTTTGGTCTCATGCGCGGCGCGGTGCAGCGCCCGCGCTCGCCATAGATTGACGGCGATATCGATGATGAGCACGACGAAGGGGATCGCCGATAACGCCGGAGGCGGGGTGCCTTCACGCAAGCGGCTGAAGGATTCGACCAGAATGCCGCCGGCGAGCACGTAGAGCAGCGCGATGATGCCGAGCGCCGAGACGCTCTCGAGCTTGCCGTGGCCATAATGGTGTTCTTCGTCGGCGGGAAGATCGGAAAACCGCACCACCATCCAGGTGATGATGGTTGCGACCACGTCCACGGACGAGTGCAGCGCCTCGGAGATCAGCGCCAGACTTCCGATGGCGACGCCGACCACGAATTTGGCGACGGCCATGCCGGCGCTGGCGAAAATCGAAATCGCCGCGACGCGCGATTTCGTGGAATGAACGGGATCGGTCATGGGCGCGGGTTTAGCAGGGCAACGTCTAACATTAAAGCTGACGAGTTTCGCAACTGCTAATCAATCGCAGAACGATGAGTGGACAATTAGTAAACGACTGCCCGGTTACCAACGGGACGAATTAAAAAGCACGATTCCGCGTTCTCGCAGCATGATTCTGCCCGAGCTATGTCAAACAAACGCCCGTAAAAGCAGAGGGCGCAGGGAATGCCGGGCGCCCGGCGAGCACCCGCAGCCTCATGTGCAAAGTAGAAAAGCACATGAGTTAGTCACCACGGGTTTGCCGAACATTCCGGCATTCCCTGCACAGTGGTTTTAACGGCTTATATCGCGCTCTCCCTGGTGATCCGGCTCTATTGTCACCATCGCCGGCGCAATGCGTAGCATTGTCGCCCGCTTGATATCAGCGTCGAGATATCAGGACCACACGATATCGCCGTCCGTTTGCGCGCCGTTCGTCCTTAAGGCGCAAAAAACGTCCACCGCATCCCGCCCCACGTTCGTGACGATCGCGATACGCCCTCTTTGTCAGGGCGGGACGGCTGGAATCACTAAAGCTGTTTCTACCAAATCGAGAAACGAAATATTTTTGCTGGCGCCACTAGACAGCGACTTTGCAAAATTGCCCGTCGGGCAAATCAGTCGTTTCGATTTGCGCCGTGCCGAAGACGATCGGCCTGAAAATAGAGGCCGTCTCACTTCTGATCTTGAGGCGGATTACTCGGCTGCGGCGAAGACGGGCTGCTCTGGCGATTTTCACGATTCTCAGGTGGGTTCGTTTTCTCAACTGAATTGGTTTGTTCGCTGGCCTGGAGCCAGGTCGGCATTCGCACCAATGAATTGTCGAGGTGGTTGATAAGCCACACGCCTCCAAGCGCGATGACGCCGGCCAGCATGACGTGCGGCAGCGTTCGCACCAGCACGCCAAGCAGATCGGCGAAGGCGGCCAATATCGCCGCGCCTGCGAACAACAGCTCGCGGCCCACCCGGTAAAGCGCCCAGACCACTCCCACCAGGATCAGGAGCAGCAGAAATTCCTTCCACAACGGCCATTGTTGCCAAGGTACAGACGCCAATTTGCCGATCTGATCGACCGACCAGGTCCAGATGAGTTCGACGAAGCGGAAAATCGCCGCAATCCCCTCATGCAGAAACTTCAAGAACTGATCGAAGACCTGTTTCATCACCAAATCCCTCGAGGCATCCGGTGAGAACGCAAAAGGGAGTGTGTGGTTCCCAAGGTCAGGCGCGCATGTTCGATCTTTTGGGCAGACGGGCAGGGCGCTGTTGGACGCGCCCCGATCGCGCGCATCAGCAACCGCGACAAATATTCTTGAGTTTAGCGGCGGTTCGCGCGTCTTCAGCGACAAGCGGGTCCTGGTAGGCGGCGCGCGACGCATCGGTTTCAAGCGACGACGGTTTGTCTTTTTTTGGCAGCGACGCTGCATCGTAACAGGCCAGTCGCTCGGGGGCGCCCACGATCGTGCGGCAGTCGGGTCCGGCAGCAAGGGCGCCTTGCGCGGATCCGAACAGCATCAGGGCGGCGACAATCTTTTTCATATCAGTTTCCTTTGCGGACTCACTCGTCCGCCGGGTCTGCGTGGATATTCCAGCTCACGCCAATCACGCAGCACTTCGCCGAACGAAATGCGTTCAAAATTCGTTCAGGCCAGCAGCGCGTCAGATGCCAGTATTATCCAGCGTTCGCTATTTCTTCTTGCCGGAAGCAAAGCTCGGCTGCCACCCTGCGGTCTTTTGGCTTGGCGCCGCGGCAATCGTCTTGACCTGCTGCTTCTTGGGTTTCTTGACTTCGCGATTGCCTTTTTGTTCGCCTTTGGCCATGTCGCTCTCCTCGGGTTCTTCGACACTGGCCGGATGCCAATGTCGTGTTGACGGTGTGGCTCGATCAGCCGCACCGAATAGCCACGTATAAGTCATCGCTGGCTCGGCATGTCCCGACATCGGCGGTCGTGCCTGACGCGCAAAATCACGTCGAGGGCAAGCTTCGCTCCTCGGCGCTCACCGCACGCTCCAGCGCATCGATCACCATCTGAGTCTCGAGGAATTTATTGCGTGCTCGCTCGGCCTTGTCCCGGTCGAAGGGCGCTGCAAGTACCTTCACGTGCGCGTCCCGTTCCTCGATCATGCGTTCACGGGCCTTCTTCAGCGTTTCCAGTCGTTCGTTCACGGATACTCCAGCGATCTATCAGCGAAAAACGGCGACAGCGGCGATCAGCAACGCGAAAAACAACGGCACCAGCAACGGAGGAACAAGCCACTCTCGAAAATTGAAGCCAGGGTTGCCCGGCATGTGAGACCGCCTTCTTTGGTTGAGGCGGGAGCGCAAACGCTCTCAGTCACCGATAACAGCCCAGGGCGCGCGGTGATGGCGAAAAGTGTAACAGTTCCCTCGTCAGATAGCGAGGCTAATCGCGTTTCTGTCTAGACAACCTCGTCGGTCCAGACCGTGAAGTTGACCAGGGTGTTCGGTCCGAACGTCTGGGTGATCGGAACGTCGGCCGCGTCTCGGCCTTGCGCAATCAGGACACGACCGATTCGCGGAATGTTGTTGCGCGCATCGAAGGTGTACCAGTGACCGCCGATATAGGCCTCAAACCAGCCGGCGAAATCGCCTGCGGCGTAAGGAGGGGGCATACCGATATCGCCGAGATAGCCGGTGCAATATCGCGCGGGGATGTTCATGCAGCGGCAGAAGGCGATGGCCAGATGCGCGTAATCGCGGCAGACGCCTTTGCCCTCGTCGAACGCTTCCCATGCTGTCTTGGTCGAGCGCGCATGTTCGTATCCGAACGCGATGTGATTGTGGACGAAGTCACAGATCGCTTGAACCCGCGCCCACCCCGGCGGCGTCTTTTCAAACAGCTTCCAGGCAGTGTCGGAAAGCCGATCGGTTTCGCAGTAGCGGCTGCCAAGCAGATAGACGATGGCCTCCGCCGGAAGATCCTCCACGGCGTGCTGCGCGGCACCAGGGACGATCACGTCGGGCAGCCCGCTATCTCGAACGAGGCCATTGGCAGCAAGTCGCACCCGACCGGCAGGGGCGACGATGCGGCTGCACCAGTTGCCGAAGCCATCGCGATAGGGCGTGATCGGCACCGATGGGCTGATCGTCAGGTAGTCGGGCTCGAGGATGTCGGAGGCTCTAGAGAAGTGCGTACCCACCACCGCGATCAAAGGCGTCGGCTGCGGAAAGTCGTAAATCATCTCGAAGCCGACACGAATCTTCATGCGAAATACCTGGTTCCAGCTGCTTGGAAATCGTGCGCCGACTTTGTTCCGAACCGTGCTGTACGACTTCGAAAACGGCTATTGAGAATCTTTGAAAGCGCCGGCACAGGCTTCGACCAGGTCGCTTGGCGGGCTTTGCCTGCCGATTGCCGGAAATGTTCCGGGATGTTTGTGACATGGCGACGAAACGGCCGAATACAAGGCAAGCGCGGCTATTCGGCCTAAGGCGCCAATCTGGCCAGAAAGCGGTAGCTAATCGACCCAAAAGAGCGCACGGTGAATGGATGCACCCCAACAGAATCGGGCGAAGTCGGTCGACGGCGCGTATTGCGCCATGACCACGCGATCACGGCGTGAAACCATCACGTTTCAGCATCCCTTCCAGATCAGAGGCATCGACCGCGTGTTGCCTCCGGGGGCCTATGAGATCATCACCGATGAAGAGATGATCGAGGGGTTGTCGTTTCCGGCGTTTCGCCGGGTAGCCACGATGATCATGGTGCCAGCCGCGGCGCAGAATTCGGCGATGGAGATGATTTCGATCGGCTCGGTTGATTTATCCGATGCCCAGCGCACGGATGCGAGCGCACCGCATGAGTGACAAGCCGCTCGATCTCGACAAGCACCGGGGCATGGCCGCGCAAAAAGCCACCGATATCCGGCGTGCCCTGGCGGAGGTCGAAAACAACGCGACACAATTACGCGAGCGGCAGAGCGCAGTCGAAGGCCAGCTTCTGTCGGTTCAGGCTGCGTCCTGGCCGGAAGCCGCTGCCAAGGCGCGCTACGTTCTGAACTTATATGCTGCGGGGCTCGCACCAGGCGATGCCCATCATCGCGATCTGGTCGCGGCTGTTTTTGCTGATTTCAACCGGCTCTCCGACAAGAGCTGAACTAAACGTGGTCTTCGAATGGTCGGGGACTTCCCAACGCTCGATCAAAGATCGAACGCCAACCTGAAAGTCATATAGTCCATGCAAAATCTCTCGCCGCGTCACGTCAAGATGGAAGAGTCGCTTCGGCTTGGCGTCGTATCCGGCTGGTACAGTACGAAGGTGAGCGGAACGTTCGTCTCGGGGCCGCACGATTCCGAGGCCGATTGTCTTCGCAAGATAGAAGAGATCAATCCGCAGCCGAAAAAAAGGCGTTAAACCCGCGCCCGTTGCGTAACCATCCCAGGAGGCTCGTCACATGGCACTGACACGCGGTAGCTTCGGCGGTTACGAATTTGACCGGATGGTCGTGCTGTTTTCGATGGTTGACGGTGAAAGGGAAATATCCTGTGCCGTCAGCACATCAGCCATGGACGATCTGGAAAAATCAGAGCGGATCAAGCCTGATCAACGCGAAGCACAATTCATGCGGTTGCGCGATCAGATTGAAGAGCGTGCCGCCTGTAAATTTACGGCAAGGGAATTCGAAGGCACACCGCCCGGCATCATCCTGCGTAGCCTGGATTTTCGAAAATGATAGATAAATCAGTCCGCACGATCGCCGTGCAGGAAATTGTTGTGATGACCGTGAAAGGATTCAAAAGATGAAAAAACCTATTCTCTCGATTGAAGAGCCTGAGCCGAAGAAAATACTTCGAGCCGACAGGCCCCCGGTTAACGGGTTCGTCACCGTTGTCGATGGTCATTTCAAGTCGGAGTTCGACACGGTCGACGCGGCAGAAGCATCGGGTCGAAAACTGAAGACGACTTATCCGATGCTTCAGATCGAAATCTATGATGCCAGTACAAAGACACGTACTTTGTTGAGCTAGGCCTGGCGCTCGAAGGCCTTATTGTGCCTTCACGGCGCCCCGCAGTCCGGCCTGCTCGGCGGATTTCGCAACGAGACCGCTGGTCTGCACCTCCGTAACGAAATGTTGGATGTAGTCCAGCGCGGCTTCGTGGCCTTTCGGGATCGCGACCGCGAGGTGTTCCTCGCCCCATCGGCCATCGAGTATTCGCGAGCCCGGCATCTGGTCGGACATCTCGAACAAGGTCGGTTTGTTGGTCGCGTAGGTGTCGATCTCGCCGTGTTCGAGCATTTCGATGCCGCGTTTATAATTCTCGGCGGGCACGACCGTTGCATTCGGCAGCAGTTTCGGAATCGTGCCTTGCGACGTGCTGTTTTTCGTCACGCCGATCCGAAGGCCGGGCTTTTGCACGTCGGCAATCACCGCGATCGGCGAACTGGCCGCAACAAGGTATCCGAGTTCGATCGTGAGCAGGTTCTGGCTGAAGGTCACTGTGGCGGCCCGCGCCGGCGTGGAATTGCTGACCGTGAAGTCGACGTCACCGGCTTTCATGCCTTCGAGGACATCGGAAATTCGCTGGTAGCTGACTTGCTCAAAGGGGACGTTGAGCCGCCGGGCCAATTCCTGGCCCAGATCGTAGCTCAGGCCATGGACCTCGTTGGTCTTGCTGTCGCGAACCATCGAGGTGGGGCTGCCGAAATAGACGCCGACCCGCAGCTTCCCCGTGGCTGCCAATATCTGGCGTGCATCTTGCGCGAAAGCGCCGAATGCCGAGGCCGCCAATGCAGCCGCCGCCATCACCATGACAAAACGATTCATCGGATACTCCCCGGATACGATGTTAAAACGTCACGACGATCTTTCCGAGGTGCTTGTTGGCGTCCATGTGCTCGAATGCCTTGCCGATATCGTCAAACGCAAAGACCTTGTCGATCGGTAGCTGCAACTGGCGAGACTCCACCGCCAGCCACAAGTCCTTGGTCGCCTCTTTGAATATTTCGCGGATTTCCTCGATCGAACGGGTCCGGAAGGTGACGCCGATATAGTTGATGCGGCGCGCCGCATGCAGATCGAAATTGAAATCGGCGTGGGTGCCGCCGAGCCGGCCGACATTGACGATGCGGCCCTTGATTTTGGTCGCCTTCAGGTTCTGGCTCGCGACCTTGCCCGACACCTGATCGACGATCAGGTCAACGCCTTCGCCAGATGTTGCCTGCAACACTTGATCGACCCAGCCGGGATCGCTGGAATCAACCGCAAGGTCGGCGCCGAATTCCTTCAAGCGCCCACGACGAGCGGGGTCGGTAGAAGAACCGACCACGAGCTTTGCGCCCTTGAATTTGGCGATTTGCATCGCCATCAGTCCGACGCCGGAGCTCGCGCCCTGGATCATGACGCTTTGTCCGGCCTGCAAACCGCCGATCGTCACCACCGCGTTGTGCATGGTGGTGATCGCGATCGGCAAGGTACAGGCTTCGTCGAAATTCATGTTCGAAGGCGTGCGGAACAGCCGGCCGTGATCGGCCAGCGTATACTCGGCAAAGGCGGCTGCGCCCGAGCCCATCACCTTGTCGCCGACCTTGACGCCTTTGGCGTCGGGGCCGAGTTCGGCGACTTCGCCGGCCCATTCCATCCCAAGTACGGTGCCAACGCCGCCGGCGGCGCCGTGCACGTGCCCCTTGGTCATGCCGAGATCGGCGCGGTTGAGACCGCACGCGTGGACGCGGACCAGCACTTGCGCAGCCTTGGGCGAGGGCTTGGCGACGTCGGTGATTTCAGCGCCATTGGCGCCGTAAACATAGGCCTTCATGCTGATCATTCCCGGTTGAGCGTAGGGCGGTCGGTTATTCCGGCCTTATCCCGCTACGGCCGGCAAATGTCCATAACCGCGGCTTCTCAACGCTGCATACCGGGCAAGATCAGGCAAAGGCCGGTATTTTGGCCTCGACCAGGCTCGGAGTGCAGCCAAGCCCGGCTATTTTGGCCCGCTGGACGACGAGCGCGAGCACGGCGTCGAGCGCCGGCGTCGGGGTTTCTGTCAACCGGCCCATTTCCTGAACCACTGAGACCAGTGGCTGAATCTCCATCGGCCGGCCGCGCTCCAGATCCTGCAACATCGAGGTCTTGTGGGCGCCGACCTTGCGGGCGCCTTCGATCCGCCGCTCGACGTCGACACGGAATTTGACGCCGAACTTTTCCGCGATCGTCTGGGCTTCGATCATGATCGCTTTCGACAGCGCGCGCGTCGCGGGATCGGAGCAAATCACGTCGAGGGTCGCATGTGTGAGCGCGCTGATCGGATTGAGGCAGACATTGCCCCAGAGCTTCAGCCAGATCTCGTCACGGATACGGTCGAGCACCGGCGCCTGCATGCCGGCTTCGCTGAACAGGGCCGATAGCCGCGTGACATCCTCCGTCGTCTCGCCGGAGGGCTCGCCGATCGGAAAGCGGTCGCCGTAAACGTGCTGGATGACGCCGGGAGCGACGATCTCGGTCGCGGGGTAAACGATGCAGCCGATGGCGCGCTCCGGGCGCAATTCGCGCCATTGCCGTCCGCCCGGGTCGATGCTCTCCAGCGTCGAACCTTCATGGCGGCCGCCATGCCTGTAGAAGTACCAGTAGGGAATGCCGTTGACCGCCGTGACGATACGGGTTTGCTCTGAAAGCAGGGGCTGCATCGAATCGATGACGCCGGTGATGGAATGCGCCTTCAAGGCGATGATGACGAAATCCTGCGGGCCGAGTTCGGCGGGATTGTCGGTGCAGCGTGGATGGACCACGCGTTCTTCGTCGCCGATCAAAAGCTTCAGGCCGTGGGTCTGCATCGCAGCGAGGTGAGCGCCACGGGCGACCAGGCTCACATCAGCGCCAGCGCGTGCGAATTGGACCCCGAGATAACCGCCGATGGCGCCGGCGCCGTAAATACAGATTTTCATCAAGCTTTCCTCGAAAATGTCGATGCTGGAAAAAGGGCGCAAGCAGACTTCCGGCTCCGAACGAATTCGGAGTCGCAATCGTCTTGAAGAGACGGGAAGGGAAGGGGCGTCAGGCCATAACGGCGAGCGCCGCGGTGGCCTCTTCGTCAAAGGCCGTCGAAATATCGCGGATGCTGATCACACCGCACAGGCTGTAATTGTCGATCACGGGCAGGTGGCGAATATGATGCTGGTTCATCAGGTGCCGAACCTCTTCCAGCGTATCGTTGGAGCTGCACGACACCAGTTGCTGAACCGAGATCAGCTGCGACACTTTCATGTTGACCCCGGCCGCGCCGTGCTCGGCAATGGCGCGCACGACGTCACGCTCGGTGAACATGCCGACAGCTGTATTGCCCTCGGTCCGCACCACGTCCTTGACGACGAGGGCGCTGACATTGCCGGCGCGCATCAGCTGAGCCGCAATGGCCACGGTCTCGTTCATTCGAATGGTTGCAATACGCGCGGTCTTTTTGCGCAGGATGTCTCCGACTTTCATCGCAAGCTCCTTCAGGTTTGGCCGCAGGATCAGTGGCGCCAGATTGGTATACGTTATACCAATTGTCAATCCGCTTCTGAAAACGAATCCCACGATAAAAATGGCAATATCATTGACGTTTTCGACCGCTGCCCGCGAAGCTTGAGCTGCCCCGAAAGTCTCGTTGTATTTTGTATTCCAGTGGATATGGGCGCAAAAAAAGAGGCGCGGGTTACGCGCCTCTTCAATCGGATTGAAAGGGGATACCTCAGGCGACGCGCGCGTTGCGTGCCGTGGAATCGGCGGACGTCTCGCCGCCGAGGATGAAGGTGCGGCGCATGGGCTTGACGACGAATATGGCCGTCAGCGCGGCGGTGGCGTTGAGTGCGACGGCGATCACGAAAACCGCCTGCCATCCATAGTGCGAGGCGACGAGGCTCGCGATCGGAACGAGCAGGGCCGCAGTGCCTTTCGCCGTATATAACATGCCGCTGTTGGTGGTGGCGAATTTGGCGCCGAACGTGTCGCCGCTGGTGGCGGGAAACAGACTGTAGATCTCGCCGAACACGCCGAAATACACGGCGGTTGCCAATACGAAGACGATCGGGTGGTGGCCATAGACCGACAGTGTCAGCAGCATCGCGGCGGCCGTCCCAAAAGCGATAAACATCGTATTCTCGCGCCCGATATTGTCGGAGACGAAGCCGAAGAACGGCCGGCCAAAGCCGTCAAAAATGCGGTCGAGTGAAATGGCGAAGGTCAAAGCCGCCATCTGAAAGCCGAACATGCTCACGGGTTCATTGGCGATTTTGTAGTCGTGGGCGATCGGTGCAATCTGGGCCGCCGTCATCAGGCCGCCCGCCGCGACCATGACGAAAACCAGATACATGATCCAGAAGATCGGGCTTCGCAGCACCTGCGACGGTGTATAGTCGATCTTGGTTTGCGGCAGATTGAGCTGTTTCTTTTTCACCGGCATGGCCACCGACGGCGGGCGGAGGAAAAGCGCTACGGCCAGGACGACCAAACCCTGTCCGATGCCGAAATTGAAAAACGCGCTCTCATAACCGCTCGCGGCGATCATTTTCGCGATCGGCGCGACAGTGAGCGCGGCGCCCGCGCCG
>Ga0210397_10000271_pt1 | contig 37920 bp, 29 predicted proteins | sample IncBWH2OmetaG_FD_160126 | JGI IMG/M metagenome (GOLD analysis project Ga0210397, IMG submission 160126) | Forest soil microbial communities from Barre Woods Harvard Forest LTER site, Petersham, Massachusetts, United States - Inc-BW-H-2-O ...
AGCATTCGACATGCTCGAGAAGGTCGGCCTCGCGAATTTCGCAATGCGAAAGCCGCGCGAGTTGTCCGGTGGTCAACAGCAGCGCGTGGCGTTGGCGCGGGCGCTTGTTTTCGAACCCGACGCCCTTCTGCTCGACGAGCCGCTTAGCGCGCTCGATCGCAAGCTGCGCGAAAGCCTGCAAAACGAAATCAAGGAACTTCAGAAGCGCTTTGGGATCTCGATCCTGTTCGTCACGCACGATCAGGACGAGGCAATGATGATGTCCGACCGCATCGCAGTGATGGCCGAGGGACGCATCGTCCAAATCGGAACCCCGTCGGACGTCTATCTGCACCCAGCGACACCTTTCGTGGCGGGTTTCCTCGGCGAAACGAACCTGGTGCCGGGAACCTACCGGGGGACGGATGAGGGCTATGCCGTCGTGGACTTCAAGGATGCGGCGCGTGGTCGTGCGAGGCTACCTGCCGATGGAAGGAATTTGACTTCCGGGGAAGCCGTTGTCGTGTCTGTGAGGCCGGAGCGAGTGCGCCTCCTGACACACCACGCGGAGCCGAATTTCCCGGGCGTTGTTGCAGCCTGCACGTTCCTGGGCCGGCATACCCGCTACAGTATTCGAGCGCTCGGCCAGGCACTCACCGTCAGCGTCACGGAATGGCCGCAGACATCAGCGCTTTGCAACGGGGCGCCGGTCTGGCTAGGTTGGAACGTGGAGGACGCACAAATTCTGAGCGGGCCGGAAGGCGCGCTTGCTACGCCTGAGGAGATCATTCGATGACGAGTTCGAGCGACCGCCGCCAGATGAAGCTTGGAGCTTTCTTTCACCCGACCGGCCATCACATCGCCTCATGGCTGCATCCAGAGGCACAGATCGACGCAGGGACCAATGTCGAACATTATATCGAGCTCGCACAGACCGCTGAGCGCGGTAAGTTCGACCTGATGTTCCTCGCCGATGCACTCGCCACCCGCGACGGCAACCTGGAGGCGCTGAGCCGCTGGCCTCAATATATGGCCTATTTCGAACCGATCACGTTGCTGTCGGCGATAGCAGCGGTGACCAAGCGTATCGGCCTGGTCTCGACCGCCACCACTAGCTATAACGAGCCTTATAACGTCGCGCGCAAATACGCTTCGCTCGACCATATCAGCCATGGCCGTGCGGGCTGGAACGTCGTCACCTCCGCAAATATAACGGAGGCTTATAATTTCGGCCGCGAAGAACATTTTGAGCATGGCGAGCGCTACGACCGCGCTGCTGAATTTGCCGAGGTCGTTTTTGGCCTTTGGGATAGTTGGGACGATGACGCCTTCATCCGCGACCGGGCGAGCGCGCGGTATTTCGACCCGAAGAAACTCCATTATCTCAGACATAAGGGCGAGAATTTTTCGGTCCGCGGGCCACTGAATGTCGCCCGGCCCCCGCAAGGCCGACCGGTGATCTTCCAGGCGGGATCGTCGGAAGTCGGAATGGAGCTTGGCGCGCGCATCGCTGAAGCGATCTTCACACCAGGACTGACGCTCGAGAGCTCGCAAAAATTCTATGCCGACATGAAAGGGAGGATGAGCAAATATGGCCGGTCACCCGACGATATGAAGATCATGCCGGGACTCAACGTAATCGTGGGCCGCACCGCTGCGGAGGCCGAAGAAAAGCACCGCTATCTCCAATCGTTGATCCATCCGGACGTGGGGCTGGAGCTCCTGAAGGCCGCCTTGGGCGGCTTCGACCTTTCGGGCTATCCGCTTGACGGGCCCTTGCCGGACGCAGCCTTCCATTCGGAGGTCAAGGGCGGCCAGACCTCGGCGCGCAATGTACGCAACTGGGCACGAACGGAAGGTCTGACGATCCGCCAGCTCTACGAACGTTTCGCTGGCGCACGCGGCCAGCGAACGCTCAAGGGGACACCGTCCCAAATCGCCGACGACATGCAGACTTGGTTCGAGAACCGCGCGGTTGACGGCTTTCTGATTCAGCCGTCCCATCTGCCGGTCGGGCTGAACGAGTTTGTCGATCAAGTGATACCGGAACTGCAGTCGCGCGGTCTGTTCCGTACCGAATATGAGGGACCGATGTTGCGTGACAATCTTGGCCTGCCGCGACCGGTGAGCCGTTATGCGGCGGCCACCTAAACTTAGCGTGTTTGTAAAAAGTCGACTAAAACAGGGCCCCTCGGCAGCGAGCCGTCGGATATGAGGGCACACGCAGCCGATCTTTCCTCCCCTATCGTTTGAAAGCCCAGCCATGAGTGTCGTTACGCTGATTAAGAATGCCGATTGGGTCATCGCGTGGGACGAGACCTCCAAATCGCACGGCTATTTGCGAAATGCCGACGTTACGTTCCAAGGCAATACGATCATTCATGTCGGCAGTAGCTACGGCGGGAAACCTGACCACGTCATCGACGGACAAGACGTGATGGTCATGCCGGGCCTTGTCGACATTCATTCCCATCCAAGTCTCGAGCCGTCCTGGCGGGGTATCCGCGAGGAACACGGCGTCCCCGAAATGTACATGACGGGTCTCTACGAGCGTTCGGTTGCGTATGGCCGGGACGAAGAGGGCGAACGTGCGAGCATGGAGGTTGCCTACTCCGAGCTCTTGCTGTCGGGCGTCACCTCGGTTGCGGATCTTTCCAAGCCTTATCCTGGCTGGGTTGATCTCGTCGCCAAAAGCGGCATCCGCGGTTTTCTTGCACCAGGATACGCCTCGGCACGCTGGACGATCCGCGGAACCCATCTCCTCGACTATATCTGGGATGAGAAAGCCGGTGTTGAGGGCTTTGAACGAGCACTGCAACTGATCGACACACTTGCCTCTCATCCCTCTGGCCGGCTATCGGGGATCGTCTATCCGGCCCAGATCGACACCTGCACCGAGAGCCTGCTTCGCGACAGCGCCGCAGCCGCCCGTGAGCGCGGCCTTCCGTTCACGACGCATTGTTCGCAAAGCGTCCTGGAATTCCAGGAGATGGTGCGTCGGCACGGCATAACGCCGGTTCAGTGGGCCGAAAAAATCGGCATCCTCGGCGACAACACGACGCTTGGACACGCCATTTTCATCGATGAGCACTCCTGGCTGCATTGGTGGAGCAAGCGCGATCTCGACATTCTCGCGGGGTCGCGGACCAACGTCGCGCACTGCCCCTCTCCCTTTGCGCGCTACGGACACATGCTCGAGGACTTCGGCCGCTATCGCCGGGCGGGCGTCAATCTTGGGCTTGGGACCGACGTCGCACCACACAACCTCATCGAGGAAATGCGGCTTGCGGCGATCCTGGCCCGGATCAGTTCCGGCGATATCCACACTGTGCAAACCGCCGATCTGTTTTATGCGGCAACCGTCGGCGGCGCGACCGCGCTGATGCGCGACGATATCGGGCGTCTGGCGTCCGGGATGAAAGCGGATATTGCACTCGTCGACCTCAAGAATGTGTTCATGCAACCTGCACGTGATCCGCTGCGTTCTCTCGTCTACACCGCCGCTGATCGCGCCGTGCGCGACGTCTTTGTCGACGGAATCCAGGTCGTCAAATCGGGCCGCGTGCTGACACTCAATCATGCCGATGCACTGGCCCGGCTGACGGAAGCGCAGGCGCGGATGGAGAAGGACGTCCCGAACCGCGACGGCCTCGGCCGAAGCTCGCTGGAATTATCGCCGCTCTCCTTGCCGCTGCTGGCCCAACAGTGACAACGGGATTTTCCAGCCAGATCGTGCTCCAGAGAACTGATTGCCGCAGGTTTCAATTGTTCCTAGTATCGAAACCGTCAGTTCTCGATTAGCGGAGAAGCGCTTTGGGTCGAACAGTCATCAAGAACGCTGACTGGGTGGTCGCCTGGGACCCGAAGGAATCGAGGCATCGTTATCTCGAAAACGCCGATCTTATATTCGAGGCGGATCGTATCGTTTACATCGGCCGAGAATATCAAGCCGGCGCAAGCGACGAAACCATCGATGGCCGTGGAACGATGATCATGCCGGGCCTGGTGGACATCCATAGCCACCTGGCGCATGAGCCGATCAACAAGGGCTATACGGATGAGACCGGCTCAAGAGGGCTCTATAATTCGAACCTCTACGAATACATGCCGACGATGGTGGGCGATGAAGAGGCCGCGCCCTGGCAAACGCGGCTCGCTGCAGCCGAACTGTTGATGTCCGGCGTCACAACGGTTGTCGATCTGACCATTCCCTATCCCAACTGGATCGATACGCTTGCCGAAACCGGACTCCGTGCCTGTATCGCGCCAATGTTTCGCTCCGCGCGCTGGTTCACGAGGAATGGACATGTCGTCGAGTACGATTGGTCGCCCGATCAGGGTTTCGGCGCGATGGAAAAGGCGCTTCAGCTCCTGGAGCTTGCCGACAAACACCCTTCCGGACGTTTATCCGGAATGGTCTGCCCCGCCCAGATCGATACCTGTTCACCCGAACTCCTCCAGACGAGCTACCGCGAAGCAAGTAAGCGTGGGCTCCGCTGGCAGACCCACGCCGCACAGTCGCTTCCGGAGTTTCACGAGATTACCCGGCGACACGGACTGACGCCGATACAGTGGCTCGACAAATTAGGCGTGCTTGGGCCAACTTCCATCGTCGGCCACGCGATATTCGTCGACGATCACCCCAACACGCATTGGAGTACAGCCAAGGACGTTCGTTTGCTCGCAGAGAGCAGGACCACCGTCGCTCACTGCCCCACGGTCTTCATGCGACGAGGAATGGCGCTGTGCCACGTCGGACGATACCTGGAGGCAGGCATCAACATCGGCATCGGTACCGACACCTATCCGCACAATATGATCGAGGAGATGCGGCACGTCGGCTATGTGTCCCGGCTGATGGCTGGACATCCCCGCGCGACCACGACCGCCGACGTCTTCAATGCTGCCACGATCGGAGGCGCGCAAGCGCTGGGCCGCGAGGACATCGGGCGATTGGCCGCCGGCGCCAAGGCCGATTTTACGCTCGTCAACATGAAGCATCATTTGATGCAGCCAAGCCGCGACCCGATCAGGAGCCTGGTTTACGCCGCGGCGGATCGCGCCGTGAGCGCCGTCTATGTCGCTGGCGAGAAGCTCGTCGCAGACGGCCGGCCGTTAAGGATCGATTACGAACGTGCCGCCGGCGAGGTCAACGCCGCGCAACGGCGCGCGGAAGGCCGGGTCCCCGAACGGGATCTGGTCGGCAAGCGAAGCAGCGCGGAAATGTCGCCGCTGACATTCCAAAAAAACTGACAAGAACACCGAACAGTTCGGCTCGATCAACAGGGGATTTTCGATGCGACATCTGAACCGATTGCCACTGGTTGTATCGATGGCCGCCGCTGCGGCCTTCTCGATCGGGACTGCGCCGTCACATGCGACAACGCTCAATATCGTGATGGAGAGCCGCGTCAGTGTACTTGATCCGGTTCTGTCGACCGCCCATCAATCCCGAAATCATGGCTACATGATCTACGACACGCTGCTGGCGCTGGACGAACAGGGCGTGATCCGGCCGGAAATGGTCGACAACTGGAAAGTGTCGGACGACAAGAAGACCTACACGTTCACGCTGCGAGACGGCTTGACCTGGCACGACGGCGCCAAGGTCACCGCCGAGGATTGCGTCGCATCGATCAAGCGGTGGGCCCAGCAGGACCGCATGGGCCGCGCGTTGATGAAGTACATCACCGACCTGCATGCCGACGGCGAGAAGACTTTCTCGGTCACGCTCTCTATCCCGAACGACCTGATCCTGACCGCCTTCGCCAAGCCGAGCGGCATCCCGTTATTCATGATGCCGAAACGCGTTGCCGAAACTCCCGTGACAGATCCGATCACCGATTACACCGGGTCCGGCCCCTTCAAGTTCGTTGCCGCCGAGTACAAGCCGGGCGTCCGCGTCGTCTATGTCAAGAACGAAGCTTACGTTCCACGTCCAGAACCGGCGAGCGGTCTCGCTGGCGGCAAAGTCGCCAAGGTCGACCGGGTCGAGCGTATCGAGATGGCCGACCAGCTGTCCGCGGTGAATGCGCTCATCAAACACGAGATCGATTACCTTGAAACGGTGCCGTTCGACTTGTTGCCGATGGTCGAGGGACTGCCGGGGGTGGTCGTGGAACGGCTCGACACACTCGGTTATCAGCCGGTCTACCGGTTCAATCACCTACATCCGCCGTTCAACAACAAACTGGTGCGGCAGGCGGCGATGTACGCCATCGGACAGGAAGCGGCCCTCCAGACCCAAATCGGAAATCCGAAATACTATCGCACTTGCGCTGCGGTCTTTGGCTGCGGACTGCCGTACGAGAGTTCGGCGAAGTCCGAGATGGTTATTCCGTCCGATATCGAGAAGGCCAAATCCCTTCTGAAACAGTCCGGCTACAACGGCGAACGGGTGGTCGTGCTTCAGGCGACCGACATCCCCATCATAGCATCGATGCCGATCGTGATCGCCCAGCATCTGCGCGAGGCCGGTTTCAATGTCGACCTGCAAGCCATGGATTTCATGACGGTGCTATCGCGCCGGTCAAATCGGGGATCTGTCGCGGAAGGCGGCTGGAGCCTGTTCGTCACCACCTGGCATAACACTGAGGTCGAGGATCCTGTTCGCAGCTTCACCGTGTCGGCCAACGGCAATGACGCCTGGGCGGGATGGCCCACAGTGCCTGCCATCGTCGAGGGGACCAATCAATTCCTGCTCGCCCCCGACGAGGAGCATCGAAAGCAGATCGCGGCGCGGCTTCAGGAGCTCGTTATCGAAGAAGGAGTCGTTGGTCCGCTCGGTTCGGTCACCAAGCCGGTCGGCTACTCCACCGCGATCAGCGGTGTGCTTCACGCCCCCGTCCAGGTCTTCTGGAACATTTCCAAATAAGGGAACAGGCCGAAGATGGCGGGATATATTTTCAACCGGATCCTCGCAACGATTCCGGTCATGGCCGTCGTTGCGCTCATTGTTTTCTTTCTGCTGCGGCTGTCCCCCGGTGACCCCGCGGCCATCATGGCTGGCGACGCGGCTTCGCCAGCCCAGATCGAACAGATGCGCCATCAGATGGGACTGGACCGACCGATCGCCGTGCAGTTTTTCGTCTGGATCCATCAGTTGCTATCGGGTGATTTTGGCCTTTCGCTCCACTCGAAGATTCCCGTGTGGGATATGATCTCCGGCCGGATCGGCCCGTCGCTTGCCCTCAGCATCTCCACGATTGCCTTCTCCATCCTTGTGGCCATCCCGCTCGGCGTCATAGCTGCGTGGGCGCACGGCACCCTGCTCGACCGCGCCGTCATGAGTTTCTCCGTCATCGGGTTTTCCGCTCCGATATTTCTGACGGGATATATCCTGGTTTTTTTCTTTGCGTTGAAACTCGATTGGTTTCCGGTGCAGGGATATCATCCGGTTTCCGACGGCGCTTCGTTGTTCTTGCGGGGACTGGTCCTTCCCACGCTTGCTTTGAGTACGATCTACATCGCACTTATTTCCAGGATTACGCGAAGTAGCCTGCTTGAGATCCTCGGCGAGGATTTCATCCGCACCGCGCGGGCCAAAGGCGTGACCGAATCTTCAGTCTTCTTAAAACATGCGCTCCGAAACGCTTCCATCCCGATCGTGACGATCATCGGCGTCGGCGCGGCGTTCCTAATCAGCGGGGTCGTCGTGACGGAGTCGGTATTCAATATCCCCGGCCTCGGCCGCATGGTCGTTGAAGCGGTGCTGGCGCGGGACTACCCGCTGATCCAGGGTCTCGTGCTGGTGTTTTCATTTGTATACGTCGTCATCAATCTCATCGTCGATCTCCTGTACACGATCCTGGATCCGAGGATCACCTACTGACGGCGCCGCCAACAAAAACAAGAATGGCCCATGACGCAAAGCTTTGAGCCGATCGTTTCCGAACAGCGGACCGACGGGTCGCGGAACGGGCTGTTTCGCGCCATGAGGAACGGTCCGATTGCGATCGCCTCGCTGATCCTGTTGGCGATCGTCTCTATTGCTGTGGCTGCTCCCCTGCTCACCACGACCGACCCGATCCTGATCCACCCATTGGAACGGCTGCGGCCGGGATCGCTGCAACACTGGTTCGGAACGGATGCGCTGGGACGCGATGTCTACGCCCGGGTCATCTATGGCGCGCGCACATCGTTGATCGTCGGAACGTTCGCGGCCACAGCCTCGATCATGTTTGGTCTGGCGATCGGCGTTATTGCGGGCTATTTCCGGATCGCGGACCTGATCATCATGAGGGTGATGGACGGCGTCATGGCGATTCCGAGCATCGTGCTGGCGGTAGCGCTGGTCGCCATCTCCGGCGCGAGCCTGACGACAATTCTGGTCGCGATCGCCGTTCCCGAGATCCCGCGTGTCGTCAGGCTGGTTCGCGGTGTCATCTTGAATCTGCGAAGCGAACCCTATGTTGAGGCCGCGATTTCGCTGGGAACTCCCCCGCATCTTCTCCTCATTCGGCACATGATACCAAATACGGTGGCCCCGCTGATCGTCCAAAGCTCGTTTGTGCTCGCATCGGCCATCCTCACGGAGGCCGCGCTCAGCTTCCTCGGTGTTGGCTTGCCGCCGGAGATTCCGTCGTGGGGCAACATCATGTCCGAAGGCCGGAAGTATTTCCAGTTGTACCCCGGCTTGATCTTTATCCCTGGCGCTTTCCTCGCTGTCACGGTGCTGAGCGTCAACCTGATCGGCGACGCTTTACGCGACGTGCTTGATCCAAAGATGGCCAAACGGCTGTAAGCTCGATCCCGTCTTCCTCGACCTCAACATGCCCGACCAGGGCGGCATGGAGGCGATACCGGTTTTGGCGAAACGCTGTCCGCAACTGCCGGTGATCGTGCAGTCGTCGTCGGAAGATCCGGGCGATGTACGCCGCGCTTGGAAGTCGGGTGCCTGCGGCTACGTGCCGAAATCAGCCAGTCCACCATGCGTTGGGCTGCGTCTATCTGTTCACGCGGCGCTTCGACGACTCTCTCGCCGAGTTCGAGCTCGCCCTGAGACTCAATCCGAACTTCTCACTTGCGCAAGGTTATTACGGTTTAGCACTGTCCTATTGCGGGCGCTGGGAAGAGGGCAACGTGGCCGCGCGCCGTGCATTGCGGCTTAGCCCGCGCGATCCGTTTTCGGCGGTCTACTACGGCATCGCCGCCTACGCCAACTTTGTCGGGCGCAATTACGACGAGGCGATACGCCTTTCGCGCGACAGCCTCCGGCAACGCAGCGATTTTGTTGGCGCCCACCGGGTGCTGACGTCTGCCGCCGGCATGGCCGGCAAAACTGATATTGCCACCGCTGCATCGCAGGAACTTCGCCGCGCGCAGCCCAATATTTCGCTTGCCTGGATTGCAGGCCAAATGCCGATCAAACTGGAAGCCGACCGGGAGCACTACCTGGAGGGCTTCCGCCGCGCGGGCTTGGGCTAGCTTGTGTGAGCTGGACCACACCCTCCACCGATAGAAACGGTTTAACCTGGGGTACCGCTTTCCCGACCGCTTCTCCCGAGATTTGGCGCCCGTCGCAAATGACGGGACTTTTTTGAAAACCAGTGGTTAGCAATTGAACGATAAAGTCGCGCCAACCCAAACTGTCCGACGAGGCCACAGATGAAGCGGATTATCGTTTGCTGCGACGGGACTTGGGATGCAGATGACACCCAAACCAATGACACAAACGTCGCCCTCTTGGCTCGGTCTGTTCACGGGTCGCAGCAAACCGGCGGTATCCTGCAAATAGTCCTCTACTTGCGCGGCGTAGGCACGACCGGCCTGAAGCTCGAAACCTTCATAGAAGGCGCCACGGGAATTGGTGTCGATGACAATATCCGCTCGGCGTACCAGTTCATCTCGCAGAATTATATTCCGGGCGACGAAATCTATCTTTTTGGTTTCTCTCGTGGTGCTTTCACCGCCCGCAGTCTAGCCGGTCTTATCACCGCCTGCGGTGTCCTGTATCGCGAGGCACTCTGCGCCCTACCGGATGCTTGGATCTATTATCGTAGTCCCAAGCCGCATTCACCCGTCGCCTTTGCCGCGAAATATAATTTGAAGAGTCACGTCGATCCTCAAATCACCTTCCTCGGCGTTTGGGACACCGTAGGAAGCCTCGGCATTCCCGGCAGTCTTCTCGCAGCCAGCAACAAAGAGAAATTCGCATTTCATGATACCAGCCCATCCCCTCTGCTAAAACATGCCGTGCAGGCCCTTGCGATCGACGAGCACCGGCACGACTTTAGCCCGACGTTCTGGACCGGCGCCGTTCCGCCAGGCGCCACTATCCAGCAAGTATGGTTCGCCGGCGCTCACTCCGATGTGGGCGGCGGCTATAAAACCCGCAGTCTAGCTGATATCCCGCTGGTATGGATGGCAAAGCAGGCCGAAACGACTGGTCTCGCGCTCGATTGGAAATGCCTCCCCGACCCGTCGATGCTGGACGTCTCAGCACCCGCTCATGATTCATCGTCAGGTCTATTTGCGCTTGATCGCTATCATCCGACCTTGCGCGAGATCGGGATGACGAAATGCGCGGTCAACTTCAACGAGAGCCTTTACGAAGCGCTGGACGAGAGCGGAAAACCGGCGTCGACAATCAATGAAAGTGTTCATCGAAGCGTGCTGTTGCGATATGCTGGCTCCGCTCAGATGTGCTCCGATGATGACAAAGGCACCTGCAGCTTGAACCCTTACAAACCGGAAACACTTGCGCCGTTTTTCAGCACCGGCTCGTTCGCTGGACTCCCTATCGTCGATTAGGCACCCCAAGAGGAAGATGGCTGAGCGAGAGTACCTTGGCGGAATACCCCAACTCACTGCGCAAGAACGTGAATGGGCGAAGCGACTCGCGCCAATTTTGGTTGACATGGTGTGCAAACATGATGGCCCGCGAGACGAAATTGAGGCACAGGTCGGACGCGAACTCTATTGCTCGGTCGCGATGATGCGCGGCGGTTCTTAGCAGCCATTCAGAGGCGTTATACTCACTTCGCCAAATGAGTATAACTTTTATCGGCCCACGTCATGTGCAGTTCCGTGTCAGCGGAGCCCCAGTCTTTCGTACCCACTCTATTCGGGAGCTGGTATAATCTAGTTGGCCAAATGTTGCCGGTGACGAGCGATGTCCAACGCGCTTGTTGTTCGAGGCACGAAGGCGGTTACTGCACAAGCCCAGACACGGGCTGCGCAGTACGTCCGCATGTCGACCGATTATCAGCGATATTCGATTGAAAACCAGGCGGCTGTGATCGCCACATACGCGCAAGTCCATGGCTTGAAAATTGTCCGCACTTATAGCGATGAAGGACGAAGCGGCCTAAGGCTCAAGAGCCGGATTGGCTTGATTCAGCTGCTTGAGGATGTTCAGTCCGGCCAAACCGATTTTAAGCACATTCTCGTATACGACGTAAGCCGCTGGGGGCGGTTCCAAGACACCGACGAGAGCGCGCACTACGAATTCATTTGCAAGAAGGCTGGCCTCAAGGTCGCGTATTGCGCCGAGCAATTCAACAATGACGGTACAATGTTATCCAGCATCCTTAAAAATCTTAAGAGAGTGATGGCGGCGGAATACAGCCGAGATCTTTCGGCAAAGGTTCATGCCGGAGCTCTGCGATTTTCTCGCATGGGATTCAGGACCGCCGGCGAGGTTAGCTACGGATTGAGACGGCAGTTAGTCGACGAAAGTCGCGACCAAAGGCGGTCCTGCAAAGGGGAGATCGCAAATACCTGATGACAGATCACGTTAGGGTCGTCCCAGGTCCCGCCGACGAAACAGCTGTCGTGAGATGGATTTTTCAGGAGTTCCTTAAGGGTACGTACGAGTGGGCCATTGCGCGCGAACTAAACCGAAATGGAACACCGACTAATACAGGCCGCCCTTGGAACGGCCCGATGATAGGCCGAATGCTGCGCAACGAGTGTTACATCGGAAACCTTATCTATAACCGCCGCTCAGGCAAGCTAAGGGAGAAGCGCGTCAAAAACCCCCCGCCCCTATGGGTCCGGTGCGAGGGATGTATCGAGCCAATCATTGCTCATGCCATCTATCTGCGGGCCCAGAAGATCATCAGGGAGCGCCGCGTATCACTGTCCGATGAAGAGACACTAAAGCGACTGCGGATCACACTGATGAAACGGGGCAGGCTTAGCCCGAAAATTATCGACGAAACCGTCGGTCTCCCGTGCACGGCAACCTTGATGCAGCGCTTTGGTAGCATTCGGGAAACCTATAGACTGATCGGCTATACTTCCCGACGAGACTGCGAATATATCGAGTCTCGGAAGGGTTGGGCCGCAGTCAACGCAGGGCTAGCCAACGAGCTCGCAGCAAGATTCCAAGAACGCGGCAGGAAAACTGCGATAGATAGCGAGTGCCTTGTAGTTGACGGGGTAGCAAACGTTTCGTTTCGAGTAGCTCGCTGGATGCATGATAGTCATCCATGGCATGCGCCGTATTGGACAGTTGAGCGTAAGAAGTTGACTCCCGGATGGGTCGTGGCGATCAGGCTGGCCGCACAAAACAAAGCATTGCTCGATTATTTGCTATTGCCTTCGTCGCTTGTAACAGGACAAACACTGAGGTTCACAGAGACGGGACGCATAAGACTCAAAATTGATCGGTTCGAGCATTTTTCGTCCTTGTCTCGATCTCTCGTGAGACGTTCAGCTAGTCTCTACGCCGCGCGAAAGACCGCTAAATAGAACTGGGGAACCAGTATCGCCGAAGGCTATACTATTAGATACGAACGAGTATCTCGACAGTCCCGCGGTAATAGCGGCCTACGACACCCACTAAATCTGGCGAGGACCGCTCTTGATAAGACAATCGGCGATTTTCTGTGCCGTCAGGCAAAGTTAACGTTGGTAGCCTAAGCTCGACGTGTCCAAGCAAACAGGGCGCACGCGGCACTTGCGACTTGGCCCGCGCAATGCAGCAAACTCGACGATAAGATCCGCCCGGCCTTCCCGTTTACACGGATTTGTTGCTAACGTTGGATGACCTAATTCCAACAGACCGGGGCAAGCGCGATGCGAACGTTGATCGCAAAAAAGACATCCGCGCTGGTGTCGCCGTTGCTTATGTGCTTGACCGCGGCCGCAATTATGACGCTCCCGGTGCAAGCCCATTTTCCCGACAAGCGGATCAGAATCGTTGTTCCATTCACACCGGGAGGCGGCGCCGATATCGTCGCGCGCCTGCTGGCCGAGTACATGAGCAAGGATCTCGGCAAGCCGGTCATTATCGAAAACAGACCCGGCGCCGGAACCATCGTCGGAACGGACGAAGTCGCACGTAGCACGCCCGACGGCTATACGCTGTTGATGGGTACGCCCCCATTCACCATTAATCCGAGCATCTATACCAGTCTGCCATTCGACACATTCAAGGCTTTCGCTCCCGTGGCCCTGGTCGCGCGATATTTCGATATCGTCGTGATCAATTCAAAACTGCCGTTCAGGTCAATCCAGGATGTGATTGCCTATGCGAAGGCCAACCCCAACAAGCTCAATTTTGGATCCTCCGGCACCGGTACATCGATCCACCTCGCCGGTGAGTTGTTCAAGAGTATGGCTCACGTCGACATGACCCACGTTCCATACAAGGGTACGGCACCGGCCATGAACGATTTGCTCAGTGGCCAGATCCAGATCATGTTCTCGACCGTTCCAAGTGTCGTTTCATTCGTTCAGGACGGTCAGTTGCGTGCTTTGGCAATTACGTCCTCTCATCAATCTCCAGCTTTCCCCAACGTCCCCACGGTTGCCGAGGCTGGAGTACCCGATTTCGTTGTCGAAGGCTGGTACGGTCTCCTCGCACCGGCGGGCACGCCCGCAGACGTGCTGAGCCTGTTGAACGCGTCGGTGGCGAACGCCATTCGCTCGGGTGTTTTCAAGGCAATCGAAACCAACGAAGGCCTGACCTTTGCGGACGGCACTCCGGAAGATTTCGGCCGTTACTTGCAAAGTGAGGCGGTCCGCTGGCGCGAAGTCGTCAAGGACGCGCATATTCAGTTGCAATAGCTTCCGCGATATCGGGACGTTTCAGTGATCGATCGAGGCCAACACCCGATCGACAAAGGTCTCCGCCATGCCGAGATAGCTCGACGGATCGAGCATGGCGTCGAGTTCGCTCTCGCTGATACGGGATGAAATCTCCGGGTTCTTTAACAGCGCCTCACGCAGAGGCTCATCTCGCGTGAAGGCATCCATGCAGATCTCGTAGACCAGCTCGTGCGCCATCTGCCGCCCCAGTTTGTGGCCGAGCGCCATCATCACCGGCTCCGACATCAACAGCCCCTTCTGGATATCGAGATTGCGCCGCATATTGGCGGGCCGCACGGTCAGCCCGGCGAGAACGTAGTTCATTTTCTTCAAAGCGGCATCCGTCAGGTTGAACAGCCGCGAGATGTATTCGCGCTCGACCTGCAGCACCACCTTATCGCGCTCGTGTTCGGCCATCATGCCTTCGATCGCCAACGGCACGATGCCGCGCACGATACGGGCGATGGCGACGATGCCTTCGCAGGTCGGCGGGTTGCGCTTGTGCGGCATGGTGCTGCTGCCGACCTTGCCGGTGGAGAACGGCTCCTCGAGTTCGGCGACCTCGGTCTTCTGAAGGGTGTAGATCTCATGAGCGATCTTGCCGATACTGGCGACGCACATTGCCAGCGTACAGGTAATCTCCGCCATGTTGTCGCGCGAGGTGTGCCAGGTAATTGGCGGATTGATCAATCCCAGTTCCGCCATCAGCCGAGATTGTACGGCATCGCCATCGTCGCCGAGCGCCGCCAACGTGCCGACGGCGCCCGAGAACTGGCCTATCAACACGCGTTTACGCATCTCGGCGAAGCGTTCGAGATTGCGGCCAAGTTCAACCACCCAACCCGCAACCTTGAAACCGAAGGTGATGGGCAACGCCTGCTGGCCATGGCTGCGAGCGGCCATCACCGTCGAGCGATGGGTGCGCGCCAACTCTGCGGCCAACTTGATCATCTTGCGAAGATTTGGCTCGATCTCATCCAGAGCTTCGCGGATCTGCAGCACCGTGCCGGTGTCCATGATGTCCTGGGTCGTCGTGCCCCAATGGACATACTCGCCGGCATCGCCCTCGCAGACATCCTTAATGGCACGCAGTAACGGCACGATCGGATGGCTGGTCCGGTCCATCTCCCGCTTCATGGCGTCGAGATCGTAATATTCGATCCCGGACTTCCGGCGGATCTCTGCCGCCGCGCCATCAGGGATAACGCCGAGCTCAGCCTGGACCTTGGCAAGCGCCGCCTCGACATCGAGCCATTTTTGCACGACATTCTCATCGCTGAAAATGCGACGCATCGCTTCAGTGCCGAATTGGTCCTTGAACAACCGGCTGTCGATGACGTACGCGCTCACGGGCCTTCTCCCTTTTATTTCGTTTCAAGCTTATTCTTTTTCATGCCGAGGTAGATCGGTCTCTGAGGACCACCGGGTTCTCTTCGCGATTAGACCGCACTAACAAGCAAATGGATGATCCTTCCTACTTGCCGGGAGAATAATCGGTCATCTTCATAAAGATCCGCTCAGGTGGCTTGGCGAGGATCTTGCCATCGGCCTCACTTGCCTCGCGGGATTTGATCCATTCCGGGTCAGCCTGGAATTCCTTCCAGTTCTTGTCGGCCGCCTCCTGGCTATCATGCGACAAAATATAAATCAGCGTGTTGTCCTTTCGCGCGCCGTCAGTTGGAATCCAGTACGCAACACTCTTGATTCCGTGTCTCGCGAATAACCGTATGGTATGGTCAGCAAAGCGCTTGTTGAGCGCCGGCAGTCGTCCCGGCAATGTGGTGTAGGTCCGCAGTTCGTATAATCGATCGCCTGCATCGTTCGACTGGGCCATCAAGACCCCGGCCGAAAAAACGTAGAATGCCACGATCAGCGGGACGAACAGCGCCCGCACCATCAGCTTTGCCGTCATGATTGTTTCCCCATTCCCAATTGACAAGTCGTCGCTCGGGATAACGCGACGCTACCAGAAGAAGCGGTTTCGCACGTCACTTTTAAGCAGACCCCCCGCTCACGCGACGTCATAGCTGGCATTCCAGCATCGGTCGCTGGCTCCCGCGAAGGGCTCAAGCTGAACAGGCTCGGCTTAAATCCTATGTCGGCTCTGCCGTCAGAAACCGACATAAACCGCGAGACCGATGATATCCGAAAGGTTGCCAAATCCGGACTTTGGCAGCGCAACAGGCACGCAATCAGCCGATCACTTTTATCAGTGCGCGTGAGCACCATCGGGAGTGTCGGACCTTGCTATTAGGTATGAATTGGTCGGCGCTTCTTTCGGCTAACTTTGTGAACGGCTTCACACATCTGATTCGCGATCGAAGGTAACGTTTTGGCGAGGGCACGGGCTGTGTTCAACCACAACGCTAACATCCCCGGGCCGCCAACGGCACCCGCAGTGGTCCGTCCATCATGGAGAGGGGCATGGTCGACGCAACAGTAGCAAAGCAGCTCGTCGAGGCCATTATTGCGAATTTGCCGGAGCCTGTCGGCAAGCGGAGACCGGTTCACACCATCGGCATCGGCGTGAAGGGCAAGTTCGTGGCGTCGGAGGTGGCGCGCGACTACTGCGTCGCAGAACATTTCAACGGAGAGACTTTCGACGTCTCGGTAAGATTCTCCAACGGGTTGGGGGGGCTGCACCAGCATGATGGATGGTCCGATGTCCGCGGAATGGCGACGCGCTTCCACCTTTCTGATGGCAACGGAACCGACCTGATCGCCACGACGCTCGGTGAATTCTTCGTCCGCAATGTCGATGACTTTTTCGAGTTCGCCAGGACCGCGACGCTCGCGCCGTATCCAAAACGGTCTGCGTGGCAGAAGTTTTTGGATCTCCTGCAGCTCAAGGTGCCTCAGCGCGACCCGTATCCGAACGAAACCCAGAACGTCAACGCGGGAGCGCTCCGTTACGCCGACGGGCACCGGTTCGCCCAATTGGGCGTATTCCAGGAAGGGGTGATCGGCGCTCCGGTAAGCTATGCCCGCGCGAGCTATCATGCCGTCCACACCTTCATGGTGAAAGACCCCGATGGCGTTCGCCGCCCGGTTCGCTTTTCCTGGCAGCCGGTCGCAGGCGTCAGCAACTCCGATCCCAACGCCGTGCCGCAGGACAAATATCTGTTCGAGGAGATTGCGAAGCGCCTCCAGCCGTGGCCGGCGCGATTCATGCTGATGATGACTATCGGCGAAGACGGCGACGCGCTCGACGACCCGACAAAGCCCTGGCCGGGAACGCGAAGGCGAATCCTCATGGGTACGCTGACGCTGACCGATGTTCCCAAAGACCAGGAAAAGGAAGGCGAGCGCATCAGTTTCAATCCCACCCGCCTTCACGATGGCATCGAAGTCTCCAGCGATCCTATTCTCGAGGCCCGTCGGTGCGCGTATGAAGTCTCGCGTGAGATGCGCGGCGGCTGTCCTTTCAGGTGGAGCTAGGCCGATGCCGGGTGACCAAGGCTTTTGGGATCGTCTTGTGACCAAGTTGGCCCAGTGCGACGGGTTCAAGCGCGTGGCGTCCTGGACTCTGGTGCCGTTTTGGGCGTCGCGAACGCCGGTCAAGCCCCTGCCCGGCGGTCCTCATCCTGCGGTCCAACCAAGTGACAATCTGCAGTGCATGATGAATCTGATCATGCCGCTCAAGGTCAAGTCGCCAATCGGACGAGCCGAAGCCGCGCTGGCGATCGCGCAGAACAAGGATGCGATCTATGCCGGATTGAACAATGTCGGTACGGTGCACTTCGCCCGCTTCGTGATAGTCGGCGACAATATCTGCATGTTTTCCGTCTATGACGGGGATTTCACCAACTACATTCGTGACTTCATCGCCACGATTGGCCAGGTGTTCAACGCCGTGGTTGAGCTGGTCGAAGGCGGGGAAGAGGTGCTTCCTTGCGAGGATCATGTCGAGGCGTTCATCCAATGGGTGCACGAGCGGGACCTGTATCAGGTGCCGGACACCGCCACCGATTTTCTGAGAGATCAGGAAGCCCTGAAGGGTGACACGGCCGTATCCGGCAATGACGATCTGACCCTGCTTCCTCGACAAATGATCCTGCAGCTTCGCGCTAATCCGAACGTTTCGCTCGGCAGCGGCTACCGGGCCTATCCCGGCTTTTCGGTGGCTCAGGTCCGCAAACAACTGGGACTAGGCTGGTGAACGCCATGGTCGATCTCACCGACGTGCAAGGCAACATCCTGCGTGGCTACCGCAAGCCGTATGTGCGGTACCTCATTCTCGAAGTCGCCAATCCGGTTGAAGCGCGGCGCTGGCTCGCCGCCTCGATATCCGGCCGCAGCGACAGCGTTCCGCAGATCACGCCGGCGGATTGGGGGGAAGCCAGGCCAGCCACCTGTTTCAACATCGGCTTGACCTATGAGGGATTGCGCGCCCTCGGCACGCCGCCTTCTTCGCTTGCGATGTTCCCCAACGAATTCGTCCAGGGCATGACCGCGCGCGCCCTGAAGCTCGGGGATGTCGGGCCAAGCGCGCCGAACAAATGGCCATCGCCGTTCGATCAACCCAAGCGGATCCATCTGATCGCGACGATTTACGCCGACGAAGCCGGACAACTGGGGCCGGTTCAGCAGCGCGCTCTCGACCGCAACGCCGTGACGCTGCTCGGCTTCCGCGATGGTCACAATTTCCATGGGAACTTCGTTCACTTCGGTTACGAAGACAACATCATGCAGCCGAGGTTCGAGGGAATTCCCGACCCGCTGCGCCATCCAGACATGCAACCCAAGGCTCCGCTCGGCACTGTTTTGCTGGGACATCCAACCAACCTGGAGGGTCTGCTGTGGAGCGTGCCCCAGCCCCCGGCGCTGGGATACAACGGCACGTTCAACGCCTTTCGCGTGCTGAGGCAGGATGTGGTCGCGTTCGAGAAGTATCTCGATCAGGCCGCTGACGAATTGCTCACGCATCCGCAAGTCGGCGCGTTGCTGCCGTCTGCGGCTGAAGCGAAGATATGCGCCGTCATGTTGGTCCCGGACCGTCATGCCGCTTTGCGCGAACTCGTTGCCGCCAATCTGTGCGGTCGATGGCGCGATGGCACGCCGCTAGCACTGTCGCCAGATGCGCCTGATCCGAATATGGACCGGGCGAATTTTGATTATGTTGGCAATTCTCGCTGCCCTTACGGCGCCCATATCCGCCGGTGCAATCCGCGCGGCGGGCAGATCGTGCAACGCGTGGCGAACAACAGCCGGCGCCTGGTTCGGCGCGGAATGCCTTACGGACCGGTCTATGACCCGGCGGCGCCTGACCAGGACGAGGTCGAACGCGGTCTGCTCGGCAACTTCATTGGCGCCAGCCTGGGCGCCCAGTTCGAGGCCATGACCTGCGACTGGCTGAACCTTGGCCTGCAGGACCCGCGCATCACCGGCTCCGACGATCCGATCCTGGGCGCCAACGATCCCGAGACCAGCTGGTTCGACTTGCCGCTGAAATCCGGCGACACCATAAAACTGCGGGGATTGCCGCGATTTGTCTGGACGCGGGGCGGTGCCTATACGTTCCTGCCGAGCCTCTCGGCGATCCGTTACCTGGGATCGCTGACGACGTGAGCGCGCTAGTTCAGCACTTTGACAAGATCATCGGCCTCGCGCAGATCGCGGGAAGTTTCCCCGGATGCAAACTTCGCCCGGGTCGATAGCAGCAGCTCTCGTGCTTCAGCGCGTCCGGATGCGCTCTTGCCGGTGCTGGCCAGGCGTCCGATGCTGATTGCCGTGCGCAATTCCCATCCGACCGCCTTGAGCTTTTCGGCAGAGGCAAGCGAGCGCTTGAACAAGCGCATCGCAGCCCGGTCGTCTCGCGATGGTTCGAGACTCAGTAACGAGCCATGGATCCGGTAAACCTCGGGGGCAGCCCAGAGCTCGCCGGTTTGCTTCATCAGGGTCTCGGCTGAGCTAGCCAAGCTTCGCGCCCTTTCGATCTGCCCGATCCGTCCGAATTCCGTGGCGAGCAGGATTCGATAGAGCGGCATCTGAATGCAGCGGTCCTCGGCAGGCAGCTTGTCGAGCAGGCCGCATAATTGTTCGAGCACGGTCGGTGCCGGGCCTCGTGCTGCCAGCGCAGCGGTTGCCCATAATGGGCCGATGACGTGGTACATCGGGTAGCCATACTCATCGGCGACCTTCAGGCCGCTCTTTACGCTGGCAAGGTTTGCCGCGAGATCGCCCTCATACCAGTGATCGGCGACGCCAAGGATGGAGGCAAAGGCCAGCATGAAGGGATGCCCGATTTCGTTCGCGCGCTGACGCGCCGTTACGCAGCACTCTCTGGCACGGCCTGGCCGGCCCAATAACCATTCGATGTGTCCGGAGTAGACGAGCGATACGATCAATGGATCGTGCTGATAGATCTGGACCAGCTTGCCGTGCTCACGCGGATCGTAGCGAGAACTAACTAGAGCCGCGAGCTCGCTCGCCTGCTCCAGGCGACCGAGAAAGAAATTGGCGATGACGGCAGAGGTGTCGGCCATGAGGGCAGCCTCGCCGCCCCATTCTTGCGCCCGCCGTACGAAATCCTGCGCGTGTTCGAGGCCCTTGCTGAGCTCGCAATTGACCAGCTTGGCGATGGTACTTCCCCACAGCACCGTCGCCTTCTCGCGAATGGTGCCATAGTTAGCGCAAAGCTTGAGTGCACGATTGTATGGGCCATCGACGTTCGGGCCGGACCAGCCGGCGTTGGCGGTGTAGGCCATCGCCAAATTGGATTGCAGTGCGATTTCAGCCTCGAATCGCTGTGGTGACGACGGCATCTTGGGTATTAGCGAGAGGCCTTCGCGCAGATGCGCCACGGCTTCCTTGGTGGCCGAGCGGCGAAGCGCGGATTTGCCCGCCTGAAGCCAGGCCTCGATCGCTTCCGGAATGTGGCCTGCGCGCGTGTAATGATAGCCCAGCACCGCCGGCTGGCTACTTTCTCCAATGGCGTCTTCCTGCAGCAGCCACGATGCGACCCGCGCATGGAGTTCGCGCCTTTCCTCCTTGAGCAACGAGGAGTAGGCGACTTCCTGTATCATCGCGTGCTGGAACGTGAAGACCGCGCCTTGAGACTCCTCGCTGCGATATACGATCCCGGCTTTCTCAAGCGCCTGCAACGCATGTTTCAGCGTTTCGCCTTTACCTGGAAGTACGCCGAAAATGCCTTCATAGTTGAAGCGCCTTCCGAAAACCGAGGCGATCTGGGCAACCCGCTTGGCGGAGCCGAGACGATCAAGGCGTTCCATCAGGGAATCATGAATGCTTGCCGGCACCAGAGGTTCCGGCAACTTCCCGCCGGGCAGTGGGCCCTCAGCCGGCGGGGCCGCGCCGGAATCGACGACGGCCCGCGTAAGCTCCTCGACAAAGAGTGGCACGCCGTCGGTTCGTTCCACGATCTGGCTGGTAATCCGGCGCGGTACGAAATCGCCGCCCGCGACGGCCGCGACCATCTGCTCGCATTCATGCACCGCCAGCTTTTGCAGACCGATCCGTCGAATTGCCGGGCTTGACAACCAGTCGGCCCTGTAATCATCGCGATGCGTGATCAGGAGCATAATGCGCTCGTCAGGACAGTGATCGATCACGCGCAACAGCAATTCGATGGTGGTCGGATCGATCCACTGAACGTCCTCGACGATTCCGAGGATCGGCCGCTTGCGCGCGGCGGCGACAAGAACATCGATGAACGCCTGAAAGGCGCGCTCACGCTCCGAGGGAGATCCGAGATCGGCGGGCTCGTATCCCGAGCATGCGGGTATCGACAGCACCGCTCCGTAGTAACGAAGCGACTGCTCGACATCGGTCGCGGCTCTTGTCAAAAGCAAGCGCAATTTTGCCATTGCGCGTTCCGCGTCGTCAGTGTCCTTGATGCCGGTCGCACGCGTGAGCCGCTCGATTTCCGGGGCAAGCGGCGTGTTGAGGTGAAACGGCGAACACTGCAGCGACAGAACATCACGTGAAGACCCACCAAGGAAACTGCGGAACTGGCGGATCAAACGCGACTTGCCGATGCCGGGTTCACCGGAAATGACGCCGACCTGCCCCGAGCCGGTGAGACTCTGCTGCCACATCTCGGCAAGCAGCGCACTTTCACTGGTTCGGTTGATCATCGGGGCAAGAGGCGACCTCTGCGCACGCTCGAACCTGCTTTCGCTGGACGCAAGCGCCTCTGCACACCACGCCTCGACCGGCTCCTCTACGCCCTTGAGAGTTCGCGGGCCAAGCGGCGCATAGATGAAGGTCCCAGAGGTCAGCTCGTGAGTGCTCGAGCCGACCACGACACCGTTCTCACCGGCAAGTCCCTGCAAGCGGGCAGCGACATGTGCCGAGCTGCCGAACACTTCCCGTCGATCCGGGGGCTCGCCGGGGACGTGACCGACGACGACCATCCCGGTGTTAACCCCTATGCGCACGCCCAGATGAACGAAGCTGCCGTCGGACAGCAGAAACCTGTGTTCCTTGATCGCCGCGGCAACCGCCAGAGAGGCGCGGACCGCGCGTTCAGGATCATTTTCATGGGCTTGCGGGACGCCAAAAAATGCGAGCAACCCGTCACCCATCATTCTGGCGATATGACCGCCGTAGTGGCGAATCTGCTCGTCGCAGATATCGCGGTAAGTTCTGATAATCGCGAAGAACTCCTCGGGATCGATCCGCTCACTCAGGGGTGTCGAGCCGACGATGTCGATAAATGCCACGGTGAGCTGCCGGCGTTCGGCATGCAGCGCTGTCTCGACATTCGGCGTCGCCTGCGTCCGCTGAAGTCCGCCCAAAGGATCGGGCTTTGACTCGCTGCTCATGACCCACCAAGTTCAGTTTCCGCGGTACCTCCCGCGAGGCAAGATAGACGGCGAGCCGCATCGGCTGACGCTGCCGAGCTGGCTGCGCTTGGACAGACAGTTCGAGGGATTGAACACCATGTGCCCGCAGTCGTACAGCGCATTCTGTGCTCAAACTCCGCCTCGAAAAGGCATGCTTCCCGGCCGCACTATTCTCCCTTGAGGAACGGTCCACCACCGCGAAGCGTCCTCAACGCCGTCCCTCGCGGCCACGTGCCATTCTCGTACGGAGAAATCAAACACGATGTCATCGCCACCTTGATGCATAAGCGGGCTCAGATCCCTCACAAGCGCTCCCTGGAAAAACTTGTCGATGGGCCAAAATGTAAACGTTCACCATCTGATATCCTCGATTTTTCCATCAGAAAGACTGACCGAATAGCGCATGACCTTTTGCTCGCCGATCTTCGGCTTTAGGTCGGAAGGAGACATGGTGGGCCTGCCGAACGCTTTCAGTTAAAACCCCTCAATGTAGGCGCGCGCCACGGCAGCATCGCGAGCCGCGGCTGCAAAGATACCAATCGCGTTGATTTCGGGAGGCACTCTGCAGTCCGGGTGTTTCCGCATGTCCATCATCATCGAGGCGACCGCCTCGCTTAACCGGCCGGCCTTAAGAAGCGCGAGCGCGCTCTCCTTGCTCCGCTGAACATATTGTTCTCGTGTCATTGTCGATAGCGTCAAGGACACGAACGAACGGGCGTTCTCTCGTTCGCCATTGGCCGCCCCCTTGGCCGGAGCTTGAGCATTGATTTTTAATGAATTTCACTTGAGGGGTGTGTGAGCTGTTTCACACCTGGTGAGGTTCGTGCGGTTCTTTGGCGAAGATAACCGCCCCTCTCAATCATGAGCCAGCGCGCGGACGTGGGCGAGACTGGCCGCAACTATTCCCTCCCGCCCAGCCCGTCTTCTCCCACCAGCACGAACCGAACGCATGGCCGTCAAGACTTCGTGAAATGTGAGATGGCCGACACTGGCTTGTGAGGGCGCAGCTTACGTTCGAGTGAATTGATGCTTGGTCGCATCAAGACGCGCAATACCCGCAACGATGTCAAATGGAGACGACCATGCAAAGAACAGCTCTTATCATGTTTGGCGTGCTGTTGATCTCAGGGTCAGCGGTTCAAATGGCGGCGGCGTCCGAGCGCAATCACAACCAGGGCAAGGCGTACTTCGGTCGTGATATTTCGGACTATCGCGGAAGCTATAATCAAGTCGGGCCGATCGATGTCGCTCCGCGAGCACCCGATCGCTTCGACCCATCGACTCCGCGCAACGAGGGCCCTTTGCTGAATCCCCCAAGCTAACGTCCTGACATGGAGCGGCGCCTCATCTATGGCTTTGGGGCATGTAAGCGCGCACGCTATATCGCAAGATGCGGGCTGAACAAAACGCCACGGCCTCTTGGACGTGCGATCGCCGTGGCGGTGGACATGCCAACGCGATGCGAAATTTCGCGGCGCGAAAGTTTCGCCGGGATCGGGAATGTATCATTGCGGCGGTGTTGACTTAGTCGGCGCGCCGCCTCTCGTTCGGGCAGGCCGACGCCCATACTACCGTTTCCCGATTCACCCTGATCGCGAAAGGGAAAAGTCATGGCCCAGAACATATTCGACGCTCCGTTCTACAAGCCACCGGCAACCCCCACCCCTTATCCGAACCCGCTGCAACTCGGTGATATCGTCCTGCAAGCGGACGCACTCTGGACCGCCACGTCTCTGACCATCAACATCAACAGCGGCGCCTATCCCGAGGGCTATGCCTTCAGATTTGCCGTGCCAGGCGGATCTAACCAGGGATTTTCTAAGGTAACGTGGATCGCCTTCATGCTGCCGGAAAATACCGTCTGCACACTGTCCGGCTCAACCATTCCTCAAGTACCCAACGGCAGCGGATCCGGGACCAATGGACCCGGTGTCCCCGGAGCTTTCACTGTAGATCTCATCGGCAATGGCGCGATCCAGACTGTGGACATCAGCGACTATTACCTCCTTCTAGACCTCACCGGCCAGCCATACTTCCTCGGCTTTATCAGCGGAATCTGGCGTCAGGTCGACTACAACGACGGTTGGTTTCAGCTGTGTTACCTACCCAATCAACAGGGGCCGATCCGCACCTTCTTTTTTTCGGACTACTCGCCGGATACACCGGTTGCGCTAGGAAACTGGGGTGATGCTAATCATAATGTAGCAGGATCAGTGAACTTCCCAGCTCTCACGCCGCCGCAGTTGGTGTTACTGTCCAACAAGGCAGATGGCACGGGCGGCCAGCTGGCGCTGGGTGCCAGCAATGCCATCGGCTCCACGGTCATCCCCGCGACCCTCGATCTGAACTCCCGGGGATGGCTAAACCCGGCTCTTCAGTCCTTCACCTTCACTTTCATTGAGCCGGTGAAGGCGTTCGTCGATTCGATCTCCGTCCAGGCCCCCCTGACGATAGACACAGCGAATGTGTTTTCAGAGAACATCGTTGGCACGAACTATTCCTCAGAGCAGGTCCAGATCGCGGCCAATGTTCTCGAAAACCTGAGCACGACCGTCACAACTACGACGACGCTGCAATATACCAACTCGGTCCAGTGGACCCTGAGCTCGCAGGTAACGGCAGGTTTCCATGTAACTTCGCTTGCCAGCCTCAGCGCCCAGGTAACCGTCTCCCGCCAGTCCACCAGCACCACTCAGTCTACATCCACCAAGACCGTCACGACCACCCAGGTACTCCAACTCGGCCAGACGATGACCTTCGTCGCGCCACCGAGCGGAAGTCCGGTGGGCAATGCCTCGGGCACCGCGCCCAAGGGCGCCGCCTATTCGGCGACGGCAACCATATCGCTTGGCACGATCCAGGGACCACCCCCGGCGGGTTCCAAGGCCCCCACTACCAAGGAACTGGTCGTGACCACGATGGGGTATTTCTACTACCAGCAAAACCTACCTGGATCGCAGCCGGATCCTGCCGGCTCTGGGCTGTTCATTCTGCAAATGCCGATCACCGTCGCATTCGCCGGATCGATCGGCACCCAAATCACCTTTGACGTGGACGACATCACTGCCACCACTGCAGCACTCATCAGACAGAAGAGCGGCGTGGCGGCCCTCCAGCCCAGTTTGAGCCACGCAGCCACTAATCCTACGCCATCTGCCGCACATGCGGTACCTGCGGCGGGCAACCGTAAGCGCAGAAAGGTCGCGCGGGCGAAATGAACTGGGCCCCGCAGAGGGCCGCAGTATAATCGGCTGCTCGACTTCCGTTCCGGGTCTCTAGCGGACCTGGCGCCAGCCTCAGTCGGCCCTACTCCTCTTCAAGATTGCCGGCTCTCCCTCAAGTCGCCTCTCCACAGTTCGGTGGTCACTCGACCCAAGGCGCGGTTCTTTGGGAAAAAGGCGACTTTTCAAGGAGCCCTAGACGCCGAAACAGTGATAGCTTTTTATGGGGAGGATCAAATATGAATAAATCCGATTTTTATCGACGTGACGTTCTCAAACTTGCTGGAGCGAGTGCGATCGCTGCTGGCGCTATCGGCTCTTCGAAAGCTTCCGCACAAACACCATCGGCGCCGCAGGAATTTGTTGTTCGCGGCGCCTATGTTTTGACAATGGATCCGGCGCTGGGCGACTTCCCGCAAGGCGACGTTCACGTTCGCGACGGTGTTATTGTTGCGGTAGGACCAAAAGTCGATGCGCCGCCGTCCGTCAGCGTCATCGATGGCACCGATCGCATTGTTATGCCTGGTTTTGTCGACACGCATTGGCACTTGTCGGAAACATTCATGCGCGGCCATTTCCGCGCCGACCATGCGCAGTACGGCTATTTTCCAACGCTGAAAAGGCTCGCAAAATACTTCAAAGCCGAAGACAATTACAAGTCTGTCCGATTTGCCACTGCTGAAGCATTCCTGGCGGGCTTCACGACGATCCATAACTGGTCGATGTTTACGCTGACCCCCGACCATGCCGACGCCGAAATTCAAGCTTTAACCGAATGCGGCGCCCGCGCGCGCTATTCCTATGGACGAGTGTTCGACCTTCCACTGGATACGCCGATGAATATGGCGGATGTCGTGCAAACTCAAAAAAAATGGGCCGGACGATCCGACCAGATGCTGAGCATGGGAGTTTCGTTGCGGACGCCGATCATTGCGACCGCGGCTCCGCCTCCGCCCGGCGTTCCCCGCCCGACAACGTTCGGCGCGATCGAGGTGACGGAGGCCGAGATCAAGGCTGCAAGGGGAGCAGGCCTGCCATATACGATTCATACTGGGGCGAAAGGGGTCGTTGGCGCGCTGGCGTCGCGAGACCTGCTCGGTCCCGATGCCCTGCTGTGCCACGCGCAAGGCATGACGGCCGACGAGATCGATTCCGCCGCCAAGACGAAATCGCTGTTCAGTAACTCTCCCGTAATTGAGATGTCGTACTCTGCGGTACGCAATGGCACCATTCAATTTGCCGAACTGGAAGCCAAAGGCATCCAGCAGAGTCTTTCGACCGATAGTTCGGGCGCTTCGGCCTCGGCGGACTTTTTCAATTCCATGCGCGCGCTGATGTGGTCAAACTGGCATCGAACCGACACCGATTTGAAGTTACAGTACAAGCCGAAGCGGCTTGTTGAACTCGCGACGATCGAGGGTGCTCGCACCTTGGGACTTGGCGATATCACCGGCTCGCTGAAACCCGGAAAGCGAGCTGACCTCATTACTGTACGGACGGATGGTCCGAACTTCGCTCCGATGCGCGATCCGTATCATTCGCTCGTGTTCTGTGGTCATCCATCCAATGTTGAGCTTGTTTGTGTAGACGGCCGCATCGTCGTTCGCGACGGCCGTCTCGTTGACATCGATTTCAAGAAGGTCGTAAACGAGGCCGCGGCGGCGGCCGATGCTCTGGTGGAAAGAGGGCCGAAGCCATCTTAACCGTAACTCAGCACGCGCGCAGGCATGCTGCCGAAATATAAGATCAGCCCCACGCAACTGTCGGGGCTGGCGCCGATATGCACCATCAATCGCCGCGGGGCGCTTTCCGCGCAGAAAGATTCGCGCCGTCGTGTGGTTGGCTTAAAATGAAAGCGGCCGCGAACCCGTCATGGCCCTTGGTCAACGGTTTGCTGCCCAACCAAGGACTACCTCGTCCCGAAAGCTGAAATTTTGCGCATCAGCTGTTTACGAAATAAGTTCGCCATACGTCCATCTGTGGAGCAAGGAAAGATGCGTGAATTAACCCGACGATCAGTCATGGCATTGGGGCTTGGATCATCGGCCTTAGCCGCTTCCGGTCGTATCGCTTTGGCAGCGCGCCCGCAGCGAACCGTCGTCGTTATGTTCGATGGATTCGGGATGGAATACCTTGAAGGAAGCGCGATGCCTGTTCTCAAGAAATGGGCGTCCGAAGGCATTTTCGCCCCGGTGAAAGCGGTCATGCCGAGCGTAACCAACTGTAACAACGCGTCGATTTGTTGCGGAACCTGGCCGTCCGAGCATGGAGTTATCGGTAATTCCTATTTTAACCAAAAGACGGGCCAAGAGGACTACATGGAGGATGGCACACTTCTCCTGGCTCCGACCATCTTTGAGAGGGCAAAAACGCATGGAGTATCTTCTGCGCTTCTGACATCGAAAAAGAAAACGACGACGCTACTAGGCCGGGGAGCGGAGATCGTCCTTGCTGCAGAGACACCTTCTCCTGAATGGGAGACTCGGCTTGGAAAAGCGCCCGGGATTTACAGTAGAGAAATCAATTACTGGATCTTCGAAGCTGCCTTGAACATCCTCGCTGATCGAACTGACATCGGCCTGATCTACGTTCACACAACGGATTACCCGATGCACATGTGGCCACCCGAGGCCACTGAATCGCAGGAGCATCTCGCGAAAATAGATACACTTCTGCAACGAATCTCGCAGGCCGCACCGGACGCTGCGGTTCTGCTGACTGCCGATCACGCTATGAATTTCAAGAAGCGTTGTTGGGACCTCGATAGAGCGCTGGAGGCTCGAGGCACGCCCGTACAGATTTCAATCTCTGCGGAGCGAGATAAGTATGTGAAACATCATCGCGGCATGGGCGGCGCCGCATGGGTCTATTTGAAACAAGCTGGCGACCTTGACAAAGTTCGCACGGTTCTTTCCGGGCTGGATGGAGTCGAAGCTGTCCTGACGAGGGCCGAAGCGGCGGAAACCTACAATCTGATGGCTAGCCGAATCGGAGACCTGGTTGTGTTGGGAGACAAGGACACTGTCTTCGGTGACCTGGATGTTCCCATGGAAACTCTTCCGGCAAGCTTCCGTACTCATGGCTCCTTACATGAATTGAAAGTCCCCATCGTCGTTCACAACTGTCCGTCAGCTCCCGAACGTTCCTTCTACCAGAACAATTTTGATCTTGCGAGCTGGCTCTACACAACCTGACGACACGGATCGAGAAGCGCCCCACTCTCGCCGGCTTCGGCGCCCAAAGTGAGCGCTTCGATTTTCAGTCTTTGTCAACGCGGGTCATTTGCCGTTGGTCTGGAGCTTCTGAAATCCACGTCCGACATTGCGACAAGGTAGGTGAAAGCGGTCCATACACCGACCGCCTGGGCGAGCTGCTTTGGATCGATCTTGTCCAGCGTGTCGTCCGCGGTGTGGTGGGTGTCGAAATAATCCAGTCCGTCTTGTCTCAGTGATACTACGGGCACGCCTGCCTTCTGCAGATCGCGGATGTCCTCGCCACCCCCCAGCGCTGACCGGCCGTCGACATTGGCGCCGAGCGGCGCAATGCTCCGCTGCAACGTGCGGCCGAAATCGCTGCCGGCTCCGCCTGGCGGAAGCTGCACGGAATAGACATTTCGGGCACCGAAGTCCGCTTCCGCCGCCACCATGATCTTGCCAGTCTCCGCTTCGTGAGCCCGGGCATAGGCGGCGCCACTGAAATCCATCTCCTCGGCCCCGAACAACACGACACGGATCGTCCGGCTCGGGCGCTGCGGCAGACCTGCGATCAGACGAGCCGCTCCGAAGGCGATAGCGGTACCGGCCCCGTCGTCGGTGGCGCCGGTACCGAGATCCCAGGAATCGAGATGCCCACCGATGAGAACGATCTCATCCGCGCGCCCACTGCCCTTGATCTCGCCGACGACGTTCCAGGAAAGCGCGTTCTCTTGAACCGTCGGTGTCAGCACAAGCCGAATCCTCACCGGGCCGAGTGCGGCCAACCGCTCAAGCTGATCGGCATCGGGGATAGCCAGCGCCGCGGCCGGAATCCGCGGCGCATCGTCCCTGTAATTGAGGGCACCGGTATGAGGCAGGCGATGGCTATCGGTACCCAGCGAGCGCAGCAGATAGGCGACGGCGCCGCGCTTCGCGGCCTCAGAAGGGCCCAAACGCCGGATACGGTTGGCCGCGCCGTAGCCGCTGCCGTCTGGCGCACGCACCATACGCTGCGTCACCACCGCGATTTTACCGTCGAGCGATCCCGGAGCAGCCGCCAACAATTCGTCATAGGTTCGAAACAGCACGATCTCGGCCTCGAGGCCACTCACATCCGTTGCGACCGATCCACCTAGTGCGGTCACAGCGAGATGCTGCGGTACTGGACCAACGACGTCTGCGTTTTCGACGCCCCGGATCCACGCGGGAAAACTAAACGGCTCGGAATGCACGTCCTGAAATCCAGCCGCTTTTAGCTTGGCCTCGGCCCAAGCGACCGCCCGTTGATGGGCAGCGGTTCCGGCTAACCGTGGCCCGATCTCAGTGGTCAACGATTGCACAAAATCAAACGCCGCGGGATCGGTGAGCGCTTTCTGTCCGAGGCTTGAGGCAATAACGACTAACGATTCCTTTGGCTGCGCCTCGGCGGCACTGGCAGATGTTCCAACACTTACCGCGAGAGCGACCGTCGCGACCAGAGCGCGTAACATCTTGCTCATTCAAATGGCTCCTTCGCCAATCCAGGACGGCAATACCGTAGCGGACCAAACTACGGCCGGACCGTTTTGACATCCTCAGCCGTCACCGCGTCCTGATATTGATTGCCAAAATGCGTCCTGAGATAGTTGACGACTTCCGCGACCTGATCATCGCTCATCACCGAACCGATCGGTGGCATCGCTCGTTGCCCGCGAACGACGACATAAAGCGGATACCCTTTGGCCTCGAGGTTCTTGTCGTTTGCAAGGGAGGGATAATTACCCGCGCCTCTGGCGCCTTTGCCGTCGGACATGTGGCAGCCTTGACAGATGCCCGCAAACAATTCCGCTCCGCTCGATTCCGCAAATCTTGAGCCGGGGCTAAGTGTTGACTTTACAGGTGGCTTGGCTTCCTCGGCCGCAAGCCGCCCCGACGGGATTGGCAAAGTCAGCACCAGAGACACCGCCGCCAAACGGCAGTGGAACTTGATCATTGCAACCGATCTTCGAACTTCTAGCCGTGTCGATCGCATGGCATCACGTCCGAACGACACGCGCGTGCAGCCGCGCGATGGCGTCGAGCGACGACAGGATCGCGCCTTCCTGCCACGCAGGAATATAGGAAGCATGTTCACCCGCAAGAACGATCCGGCCATCAATCTGGCATAGATCGTCGTAGTGCTCTTCTCTGGCCGCATCGGTCCACATTCCGGCACACCCCATCGTGAAGGGCACCCTGTGCCAGGCTACCGCAATCCCATTTTCGAATTCGGCATTATACTGGGGATGAATCCTGGAGCCCAATTCGACCGCGCGCGCGACCCGATCGGCCGGCGACATCGACGTAAATTCGTACGCATTTACGCCCTCAAAAACATAGGCTCCTAGCAGAACGCCACGCCCGCTTCGGTTGAAACCGTTGCTTGGATAAGAAATCTGGCGAATTGGCAAATCCGTATAGGTGATCCCGCCATAGACCGCGTCGTCTTCTTCCCAGAACCTGCGCTTAAACTGCAGGCCAATTTTGACGGACGATGAATAAGGCACCGCATCAATCGCGGCCTTCATACGAGTGCCAACATCAATCGGGATCTGACTTAGGACCGAAAGCGGGATCGTGCAGACGCACCAGTCTGCTTTTGCAATTTGCGTCGTACCTGGGGCATTGGAATTAAGATAGCTGACCGTCACGCCGCCATCGTTTTGTTGAATGCGGGTGACTTTCGCGTCGTATTGGATGAGGTCACCGACTTCCCGGGCGAACGCTTTGCCGATCATATCCATGCCGCCGACGGGCTGAAACATGGTGGTCTGAAATTGGTAGAGGGCGAAATTCTGGAGATATCTCCAAAGTCTTGATTCCAAGATGTCCGACAATTTGACCGGATTGCCTGCAACCGGCACCGCGCCGAGCCCGCCACCGGGATCTCGGGCATAACCGCGAAAGTCCGCCGAGTTGAGACTAGCGCCGTAAGCGTAATTCTTGTCCAACGCACCCCATGACTTCAGCGCCTGCAGCAGAATCTCTTTATCTTCCGTGGACACTGCTTCGTCGAGCCTGCTTTGCTGCGTCGCCTTCGCCAGCAATTCGGCGACCTGCCCCTGAAAATCAGCTTTGATCTCCCGAATGCGCTGAGGCTTTCCGCCGAACGCATTCGACGCGTGCAGAAACGCGTTGTGATTGAGCTGGACGAAAGGCTCCAGCGTAACACCGAGACGTTTGCAATAATCGAGGACCGCACGATGGTGATAAGGAATCCGCCAAGGCCCAGGATTTAGATAGAGACCTGGTTCAAACGCGCAGGTCTGCGCTTCTCCGCCCAATTCGGTAAACTTGTCGCCGCCCCTCAGTGTCCAATTTCGTCCTCCGGGACGACTATTATATTCCAACACCTGGACCTTATAACCGGCCTTGCGCAGTTCGAGTGCCGCGGTCATCCCGGCAAGGCCAGCGCCAAGCACCAAGACCGAGGCGTTCTTTGCATCCCCGTCGAGCTTGATTGGACCTCGATAGCCGGACTCGGCGGCGAAACCCAAGCTGGTCATGGCCTGATACATCACGGCACTTCCGGCGACCGAGCCCACAAGCGAAAGAAGATCGCGCCTGGTCAAAGCCGCCTCGGTCTCGCTCGGCATGGTCAGCCTGTTTCCGGAAATTGCGCCTGGGAGCTTGTATTCAGCCGGAGCATAGGATCAGTTTGTCGCCGGTGCAAACCGCCGGCTTCGGAACCCAACTCAAGCAGGCCGCGCCGAAGCGCTTCCTGATGACGACATTTGCCGGGTGCCTATTCGCAACTTATTTCGGTTGCACTTTCGACTACGTTGCAACAGTGCCGAAGCGCAGGCCTTTTTCCTTGATCCAGCGGCGGTACACGATCGACGAACTATCCGCACGGGTCGGGGTCTCTGAGCGCGGCTCCAGAGGCAGCAGCACAGGCCGCTGGTTTTCGAGGATAATCCGGTCCTGCAGGAAAATGACCTGCTCGAAATTCAGCAGTGACGTATGGTCCGAGATCGCATCCACCAGATACATTACCGGCTGAGCACGGCAGAGATCCTCTTCCATCGGCTGGATGAACAGCGCGATGGCATCGAGGCGATCCGGCGCCGTCGGGCAAACGCGATAGAGCATCACGACAAAGGGCGTCGGCACCCGGTAGGTCAGATGCACGAAAGCGCCCTCGGTCTCGGTCGCGGCAATCCGCGGCTGGAAGAAGCTGCAATTGCTCGCCCAGACCTCATCGACGTCGCGGCGCAGCTCACTTGAATATTGCGGGACTTCGGAATGATCTTCCGAGCCGAGGATATCCTTGTGCACGAAAGGAAAATGGGCCATGTCGAGAAAATTCTCGACGACGCGAAGGCCGGACGCCCGCATCTTGACCCAACCGCAGGGCACAAATCGACGATCAGCTTCGCTGGCTTCCGGAATATCGAAAATCTCGCGCTCGGGCTTTCCCAGCGTGGTCCAGACGCAACCATAACGCTCGCGAAACGGCAGCGCCGCTCCGCGTTGGCCGTCGCTTCGGGTTTCTGCGATGTCAGGCAATCCGTCGGCGTTGCGGAACAGCTCGATATCCTGCCCGAGCAGCCGGGTGCGGATAATGTCGTGGCCGAGATCGGCGCCGGTCTCGACCGCGTACCACTGATCAAGTGCGGCTTTATCCGATGTCTTGGTCATGCGTCACATGCCTGGTTTCGATCAGTCACTCTTCTGGGTCCATTGCACTGTCGTGCCGACATTCTTGGCAAGAAACTCTGCGCGGCGAGCAAAATGCCCGGGCGCGATGTCGTGAATGCGGGCGATGATCGCACTTAAGTCCGCGGTCTTCAGAATACCGTCTTCGACGAGAACTTTCCCCTCGACCATGGTCATGGCGACGTCCCCGCCGCGCACCGCATGCACGAGATTGTGCTGCAGGTTGAAATAAGGCCCCTCGCCGAACAGCGGCGTCATGCGCGGCGTGTCGGTGCGCACGGCGATGATGTCGGCGCGCTTGCCGGCTTCGATCGATCCGATCTCGTGGTCGAGACCAATCGCCCTGGCGCCAGTGATCGTCGCCATCCGCAACACCTGCCAGCTATCCAGCGCGGCCGCGTTGAGATCCTTCAACTTGCCCAGCAGCGAGGCGACCTTCATTTCCTCGAACATGTCGAAGTTGTTGTTCTCCTTTTCGCCGTCGGTGCCGATCCCGACCGGAACCCCCGCCGCCAGCATGTCGGTCACGCGGGCAATGCCGCTGGCCAGTTTCATGTTGCTGACCGGATTATGCGCCACCGATACGCGCCGGCCGGCAATCAATTCGATTTCGCTGGCGTCGAGCCAGACACCATGCGCGATCATCGCTTGCGGCGACTCGAAGAAGCCGAGGTCATCGAGCGCGAACATCGGCCGCTTGCCGTAGCGCGTCGCGAATTCGGCAAGCTCGATCTCGGCCTCGCTGCAATGGGTGTGAAAACCCGTATCGTGTTTCTTCGCAAGCTCGATGGCGCGGCGCTGCCCGGCCTCGTCCGCATAGAACAGATGCTCCAGCCCAACCCAGACATTGATGCGGCCACCGGCCTTGCGGTGCCATGTCTCGATCAGGGCTTCGTTCATGTCGAGCGTGTCGAAATAGTTGTAGTCCGGATGCTCGCCGACATAAGGCACCGCGACCAGCCGATTGCCGATGGTTTCTGCTGCTTTCGCACTGCCTTCCATGAACCGCCACATGTCGACCACGGTCGTGGACCCACCGAGCACGGATTCGGCGTAACACAGCCACGAGGCGGCCTCGGCCTCCTCGGGGCGCAATACCCGGTGCATCGGATTGATGTGCAAGGTCAACCAGTCCCATACCGGCAGATGCTCGGCGGTGCCGCGCAGGAAACCGGAATGGGCATGGGCGTTGATCAGGCCCGGCATCAGCACCGAATTTCTGAACCGTTTGACCGGCGCCGATGGCAAACTCGCCGAAAGCGTCTGCAGCGTATCGACCGCGAGGATGCGCCCATCCGCGATGTGGACGGCGCCGCCGGGAATCACGCGATTTTGCCCGTCCATGGTCAGCAGGAAATCGCCAGCAAGAATGAAATCGGCACCAGTCATGTCGCGCTGGACCTTTCCGTGCTTGCTTCGCTCACAGCATTCGCCGAACGCAGAATGAAATCAGCGGCGCGCTCGCCGATGACCGTGACGGGGGCATGCGTGTTGCAGCTCGGAATGATCGGTATCACCGAGGCGTCCGCAATACGCAGACCGTCAAGCCCGCGCACCATCAGCCGCTCGTCGACCACCGACAGGTCGTCGTTACCCATCTTTGCGGTACCGCAGGTATGAAAGAAGGTCGAGCATGCGGTGCGGATGAACCTCACGGTCTCCGCGAGATTGAGCTTTCGTTCCGGCGCGGCAAACCCTGCGAACCAATCGGAATAGGCCCGGCTGGTCCCAAGCTCCATCACGGTGCCGACCGCTTCGACGAGGTCGCTGACGTCCTCCGGCTCACTGAGAAAATTGGGCTGGATCTCGATCGGCGAGCCGGGCTCCGCACCGAGCAGACGCAAGTAACCGCGGCTGCGCGAGCGCATCAACCCGGTGCCAATGGCAAAGACGTCGCCATTGAGATCATAGCTACTTGCGACCTCGGCCGTGGCGCTACGGCCCTGCACCGGAAAGGCGTGCACGTTGGGTTGCGCAAGGCTCTTGCGGGTCTTCCAGTTGAGCATCGAACCGCCGCTATTGTCGCTGACCGGACCGAGCGGCCGCTTGGCTTTGAAATTGACGGCGCGCACCAGCGGATGGTCTTGCAGATTCTGGCCGACGCCCGGGAGTGCGGCCTTTACAGTAATGCCGAGCCGCGCTAGTTCGCTCGCATCGCCGATACCCGACAGCATCAGAAGCCGTGGCGTATCGATCGCACCCAGCGCCAGAATGATTTCAACCGCGGCGCGGGTCTCGACCTCCTCGCCATCAACGAGGTGCCGGACCGAGACGCAGCGCCGGCCCTCGAAACCTATTGCTGTCGCCAACGAATGGGGCAGCACCGTGAGATTGCCGCGCTCCAGCACCGGCCAGAGATAGCCACGCGCCGAGCTGAAGCGTTGTCCCGCGCATATATTGAAATTGGACGGCCCAGCACCTTCGTTGCTCGCGCCGTTCGGATCGTCGATCACGGGAATGCCGAGTTCCGCGGCCCCGTCGATCAGCGCCGCCGCGATCGGATGCAGCACGCGGCTTCGTTCGATCCGCAGCGGACCGCCGGCGCCGCGCCATCCGCTGGCGCCGCCTTCCCAATCCTCGCACCGTTTGAAATAGGGCAGCAGATCCCTGAACGCCCAGCCCTTGGCGCCCGAAGCCTCCCAGGCATCATAGTCCGCCGGATGGCCGCGATACCACATCATGGCGTTGATCGCCGAAGAGCCCCCAAGCACCTTCCCCCTCGGAATCCCGATGATGCGGCCATCGACATGCGGTGTCGGTGTGTAGTCGTAGCCCCAGTCATAAGCGCTGCGTCCAAGCGAAACCCATTTGCTGGGATTGTCGATCTCCGCAATGCCGATGCCGGGCGGGCCAGCCTCGATCAACAGAACATCGGCGCCGGCATCGACCAAACGCCTCGTCACGGCGGCGCCGCCCGATCCGGCGCCGACCACGATAAAATCATAGGCGGCCTTGCGCGGGCGGACGGGAATCGCCGCGATCAAATTCCGTTGCGTCGGGTCAGTTGTGCTCACTCGGCCCCATGATCACGATGTTCTCGCTCGCCTCCACGTGGCGAACGAAGATGTATTTATCTTCCCGGCCGTCGCTGTGCTTGCGCTTGATGTCCGGCTGTACGGTTCCGGCGACCTTGGCAACAACGATATAAGGCACCTCGCTGGCGAGACCCCTGGCGCAATGCGCGTCGAACTCCTCGACGGTGCGGACCGTAAAGGCCTGTTCGACACCGGCCCCGCGCGCGATCGCCGCCAGATCGACGCGTCCTGAAGCGGTATGCGTCGGCGGCCCGCCGATCGACTGGTAACACTCGTTGTCCCAGACCACGACCAACAGGTTTTTCGGCTGCTCATTGCCGAGCGTCGCCAGAATACCGAGGTTGAACATCATCCCGCCGTCGGTATCGAGCGATACGATGCGACGGTGCGGCAACCCGACAGCCAATCCAAAGGCCTCGGGCGTGACGCAGCCGAGCTGTTGCTGAAAAAGACTGGCGCTGCGCATATGAGGCGCCGCGTTGTACCATTCGTCGACGCTGGCGCCGAGCGACAGGATCACGAGTTCGTCCTTGAGACGCGCGGCGAGCGCCTTCATGCAATCGAATCGCTTCATCGCACCACCTCGCCGCCGAGCGCCACGGCCGAGTGATAATAGGACGCATACGACCATGCATAGGCATCAGTGATCGCGCGCTCGATCTTGTCCTCCTCGCGCACCACCTGGTAGGGAATGCGAAGCGCATCCAGCACCGGCTCCATGGTGATGCCGTGCGGAATCGCCCACCAGTTGTTTTCGCCAAGTTCACCGCGATAGCTCATCAGCATCACGACCGGAATTCCGGCGCCCAGCCCCATCCGCGCCAGCGGCTCGACGGAGGCGCGCAGTCCGGAATTCTCCATCACCAACGCCGCCTTCTTGCCGGACAGGAACACGCCGCCGCAAATCGCCGCGCCCTCGCCCTCATTGGTGACGCGGATGGTACGGATGTCCGGATCGGCGTCGAGCGCC
>Ga0210397_10000272_pt1 | contig 37801 bp, 55 predicted proteins | sample IncBWH2OmetaG_FD_160126 | JGI IMG/M metagenome (GOLD analysis project Ga0210397, IMG submission 160126) | Forest soil microbial communities from Barre Woods Harvard Forest LTER site, Petersham, Massachusetts, United States - Inc-BW-H-2-O ...
AGACCGTGATCAGGGTTCAGGTTCGGCTCGGCCGCAAGCTCTACACCTACGGCGTGCGAACCACGGTGGGCCGCGAGCCCAAGGCCGGTGACAAGGTGATCATCCCCGCGCCCGAGTGGATCCCCGACTTCGGTCCGCAGGAGGCCGTGATCCGTCACGTCGGCGACGACTGCGCGGATACCGGCTACCGGGGCGCCCTCACGATGGCCCGGCTGGTGACCTCGTGACCGCCGAGACCGAGCGCGAGCTGACCCCGCTCGACATGGCCCGCAACCTGGCCGCGTCGGTGCTGCGCGCCGCGCGCCGCGTCGAGGCCGACGAGCTGAGCGCGTTTATCAACCACACGGGCGAGCATGGCCACTTCGCCGCCGAGCTGGCCGGGAACCTCGCGCTCGTGTCGATCGCCGAAGACCTGCACCGCGTCGTCGGCATCATGACCGGCCGGCCGGACCCCGAACCCGACCCCTGGACGCTGCGCGGCGCAGTTGACGACGCGCGAGCGACGCGCGAGCACATGCGCCGCTGGTCCGAGGGCGACGAGACCCACCCCGGCGAGCAACCATGATCGCGGCGGTACCCCCCGACGACGAGCACACCACGGTCAAGCTCGTCCGCGCGCTGCGCGCCGTCCCCGACCCCGGCGTGTCCGAGTCGATGATCGCGCGGGCCGCACGCGGCTACTATCACGACTACCTCTCGCCGCTGGCGCTGCCAGAGCTGGCCCTGATCGGCGAGCTGCGCGCGATCGCGAACCATCCCTCGCGCAACGGCACCCGCTCCCGGCTCGTGCTGCTCGACATCGCGCAGCGCGTGATCGACGGCGAGTTTGACGCCAGCAAAGCCGAGTCGGACAAGTGGGCGAAGTCCCCCGAGGGGCGGGCCGCGTTCGCGTCGCTCGTGCGCTTGCCGCAGCCCCCCGAACGGCCATGAGCCACGTCGACCCGCACGATCTCGGATTCGCGGGCCTGCTCAAAGCCGGATATACGCCCGAGGAGGCGTGGTCCGAAATACGGCGCGACTGCTATCACCCGGCGGTGCGCGCGATTATCGCCGAGCTGCGCTCAACCAAGGAGGGACGCGAGACGCTCGAATGGTCGCGGCTCGAATGGGCGCAGCGCGGAATGATCCCGCCGTGGGACGTTCCGTGAAAGTGGAACCGCGCAATTACGCATCGTCTACTGTTACTTGCACGTACGCAACTACTCGCAGTAAAGGAAGGGACCACCAGTGGCAACACAAACCCGAGTCGTGCTCACCGACGACCTAAACGGCGGCGAAGCCGAGGGCACGGTGCAATTCGGGCTCGACGGCCAGGGCTACGAAATGGAGCTCGACGCGGCGAATAGCGCCGCGCTGCGCGCATCGCTGCGCCCCTACATCGACGCGGGCCGCCGCGTCGCCGCCATTCCGGCCCAGCGGCGCCGGGGCACTCGCAGCGCCCCCGGCCGCGCAGCCGTCCCCGCGGCGCGATTCGCCACCGGACAGCCGCTCACCGACGACGAGCGCGCCAAGATTCGCGAATGGGCCAAGACTCAGCCCCAGCTCGGCAAGATCGCCGACAGGGGCCGTCTCAGCGCGACCGTGATCGCCGAATACCGAAAGGTGCACTGATGACCGGCCTGACATTCACCGACCATCCCGCCGACCCCGCCGAGTACCTGCCCCCCGCGCCGCGATCTGAGCACCCCGGCCCGCTCGTGCTGATCATCCGCCCGACAGGGGCCGCCGAGCTGCTCGTGCTGCCCTCACGCGATCGCGAGCAGGCCGCCGTGCTCAATGACATCGTGGGCGGCCATCTCGAAACCATCGGCGACGGCTCCTGGCTCGCGTTCGTCTGCGAGGACGGCGCGCGGCTAGAGCAGCCGCACAACCTGACCGCCGACGCGCTCGCCCGCGCGCTGGGGTGGCACTTCCACCACGGCGACGTCCTCCTCGGCCCGGCGGTGTTCGCGTGCCGGAAGGGCGTCGAGATCGGCGACGTGCCGCAGCGCGTGATCGACCTCGCCTCAGCCGCCGGGCTGGTGCTCTCATGATGGGGCCGATCGGCGAGCACGCGCGGGCCGAACTGCACCACGAGCCCTCCCGTCGCGGCGGCGACGACGGCGAGGTCTACACGCTCGCCCGGATGATCCCCAAGCCCGCCGAGCGCGGCGGGGCGGTGATCGACGTCGAGCACGCCGAGTTCATCGAGGCATGGCCGCGCACCGCCGAGGGCGCGATAACCGCCGTGAACCGGGCCGCGCAGCTCTCCCGCCACGACGGGCCGGTCGAGCTGCTACGCCCCGATGGGCGCATGATGGCCCGATACGAGCGCGGCCGGCGCGCCGACCTGCCAGCGGGCGGCATCGTTCACCTGGCCGAAGCCAGGGCGGCGATCAATGGCTGAGGGCAGGCTGCGGTTCCGCATCTACGTCGAGGGCGAGCTAGTCGCTGAGGACTGGCTAGTGACCGGCGACCCGGACGGGACCGCAGCCAAAGCCCGCGAGCACGGCCACATATGCGACGAGGCCAAGGAGGCGGGCAAAGACTGGCTCCTTGAGGTCTACGACCCCGACCGGCCCGAGGACGACCCCGACGCCTATCTCAAGATCGGCCCCGACTCGCTCGCCGTGATGGAGCCGATCGCGGTCGTCGTGCTCGGCGTCCCGTCGATCGACCGGCGCGACCGAGGGCTCAACTGATGACCGCGCAGCCGGGGGGCGCCCGCTTCGCTCCCCGGCTGCGCCGCGCCGAGAGGCGCGTCTGCGGCTGTGGCCACGCCCGCCGCTATCACGAGCACTACCGGCCCGGCACCGAGTGCATCGTGTGCGTCTGCACCCGCTTCCGCTGGCGCTGGCTCTCGCCGTTGCGGCTGCTCGACTAGCGGGGCAGACTGGCCGCGTGGCCACATCCCGCCGAACACTCTCAGCCCGTGGCCGGGCGATGTACGGCAAGCCGGTTACCTCGAGCTGGCGCACGGCGAACTACGCCTACCCGCGCGGCGTCGGGCCTGACCGGGGCAAGCGCCCGAGCTACCCCATCGACCCCCGGCACGTGCGCGCAGCGCTCGCCCGCGCCTCGCAGCGCAACACGTCGAGCAGCCGGGGCGCGATCGAGGCCAGGCTGCGCAAGCGCTACGGCTCAGTAGCGAACGCGCTCGCCGCAGCCAAGCGCGCCAGCCCCCGCCGCGCGACGTCGACGGCCAGGCGCACGAGCACGCACAGAGGGGGCGGCACGAGACGGGCAGGGGCGCGTCGATCGACCCCCCGGCGCTCGCGCTGATGCCCCTCAAGGCTCCGACCCCCTGCTCGTTTCCACGATGCCCCTCGCCGTCAACAGCGGGCGGTCGATGCGACGAGCACCCGCGCCCGCTCAGGTGGGCGAGCGGAGCACCGGGGCGCGCTATGCCGAAGGGGTGGGCAGCAACTAGAGCCCGCATCCTGCGGCGGGACGGGGGGCTGTGCGACTGCGGCGCGCCCGCCACTGAGGTACATCACACGATCCCCGGCGTCGAGGCCGATTGGGCGCTGGCCAGCAAGTGCCAGCCTTGCCACAGAGCGATCACCCAGCGGCAGGCAGCGGGGGCGCGCGGGCATCCACGCGAAACGGCCGCCAGATGACGCACAGAGCGGAGCGCAGACGGCGCGAGCGCGAGCGCGAGTGCTTGCCAGCACGAGACACTCGGCGGCGCAGCGTCCGTCTGAGCGTCGCGCAGACCTGGGGAGGGGCTCCACCTGCCCCCCGTCGTGCTGAGCGGCTCGCACAGGGCACGCATCCGCGCGACGGTTTCGCGGAAAACGGGTTTCGCCGCCATGACCCAGCCTGAGCCCGAGCGCGCCGCCGCCGTGGTGCTCCCGCACCGCTACGCCATGATGCCGGTCGGCGAGATGCGGCCGCACCCGTCGAACCCGAACCGGGGCGACGTCGACGCGATCGCCGAGTCAATCGAGGGCATCGGGTTCTACGGCGTCGTGGTGGTGCACGAGTCGACCGGGCACATACTGATCGGCGAGCACCGATGGACCGCCGCGCAGACGGTCGGGCTCGGCGAGGTCCCCGCGATCGTGGTCGACTGCGACGACGACACCGCGCGGGCGGTCATGGTCGGCGATAACGAGTATGCGAAGCTGGCCCGCTGGGACGTCGAGCGGCTCGTCGCCGTGCTGGAGCAGCAACGCGCCTCGCCGCTGGGCCTGGCCGCGACCGGGTTCGGCGAGGCCCGCTTCGCCGAGCTGGTCGCGCAGCTCCACCCCGCGCCGCCCGATCAGTTCCCCGGCTACGACGACGACCTGCCGACCCAGCACCGATGCCCGCGCTGCGGCTACGAGTGGTCGGGATCAGCGCGGCCAGGCCAGGGCGCCGCATGACGCGCCCGCCCTACGAGCTGCCCACGATGGCCAGCATCGCGTCAATCGAGCCGAGCGGCTACACGGTCGCGTCGACGTTCAGCGGCACCGGGGGCAGCTCGGCGGGCTACCGGCTCGCCGGATTCGACGTCGTGTGGGCGAGTGAGTTCGTCCCCGCGGCAGCCGCGAGCTATCGCGCGAACGCCAGCCCCGCGACCGTGCTCGACACGCGAGACATCCGCGAGGTGAAGCCCGACGAGCTGCCCGAGGTTGACGTGCTCGACGGCTCGCCGCCGTGCGCCGGGTTCAGCACGCAAGGCAACCTATCGGCGGGCTGGGGCGAGACGGTCGCCTACTCGGGCACGAGCCAGCGCGTGGACGACCTGTTTTTCGAGTACGCCAGGATCGCCGAGGGGCTGCGCCCCAAGGTGCTCATTGCGGAGAACGTCTCCGGGCTCGTGCGCGGCGTGTCCAAGGGCTATTTCAAGCTGATCTTGGCCAGGCTGCGCGACGCCGGATACCGCGTCGAGGCGCGGCTGCTCGACGCGAGCTGGCTCGGCGCTGCGCAAGAGCGCCGCCGGATCATCTTCGTCGGCGTGCGCGACGACCTGGCCGTCGCGCCCGCCTACCCCGCTCCGCAGCCCGTGCGCCGCACGATCGGCGACGCCCTCGGCCCCGATTACGGCGGGCTCGTGTGGCGGTGGGGCATCGCCGACCGGACCCGGCCCTGTCCCACCATTCAGACGTCTTACACGTCTCATTCTGAGCTGGCGGTGCTCGCGCCGCCCGGCACCGACCACGACCCCGAGACGGGCCGCGATCTTCACGCCGGGATACCGGCCCACCGAGCGCGCCGCGAGCGCGAGCACGAGTGTCGACGTCTCACGCTCGGCGAGCTGCGGGCGCTGGCCGGGTTCCCTCCTGATTTCGAGCTGACCGGGAGCTACGATCAGCGCTGGGAGCGGATCGGCCGCGCCGTCCCGCCCGTGATGATGGCCGCGATCGCGTCGGCGGTGCGCGATCGCATACTCGACCCGCTGCGGGAGGCCGCGTGAATCAGGGCGACGTCGCCGAAGCGTTCGGCCCCGGCGGCTGGCAGTTCACCGAGCAGGTCGCCGAGGTCTTCCCCGAGCACGTGCGCGCCTCGGTGCCGTTCTACGACGTCATACAGTCGACGGTCGCCGAGGCGTCCGACTGGCTCGTGCCCGCCGGGGGTCACGTCGCCGACATCGGCGCGGCGACGGGCATCACGTGCTGCCAGATCGCCGCGCGGCACCCCGAGCGGTCGATCCGCTTCGACCTCTACGACGAGTCGGAGCCGATGCTGAAACTCGCCGAAGCGTCGATGCGCGCCGTGCCCGACCTCGGCGGGCACAAGTGCCTCACCCACGCGATACGAGTCGAGAAAGGCCCGTATCAGCACACCCCCGCCGACCTCACGCTGGCGCTGTTCGTGCTCCAGTTCTTGCCCGACCCCGCCGACCGGGTGCAGACGCTCAAGCTGGCACGCGAGCACGCCGCGCCCGGCGGCGCGCTGATCGTCGCCGAAAAGATCCGGCCCGCCGACGTGCGCTGGGCCGAGATCGCGATCGACTGCTCGCACGACTGGAAGGCCGCGCACGGCGTCGCCGACAACGCGATCAGGGCCAAGGCCCGCGCGCTGCGCGGCGTGCTGATCCCCGCGACCCCGCGCGAGCTGGCCAGCCAGATACGCGCCGCCGGGTGGGCGTCGCCCGAGGTGCTGTTCCGCTGGCATCAGTGGCAGCTCGTCGGCGCGTTCGCGACGAGAGGCTGATCGTGGGGCGCCGGGGGCCGGCCCCGAGCCCGACGAGCCTGCGCGTCCTCAAGGGCGATCGCCCGTACCGGATCAACCAGGCCGAGCCGAAGCCGCGCGACCGGCCCCCCGAACGTCCCGCGTGGCTCTCCGTCAAAGCCGCCGCCGAATGGGAGCGGATCATCCCCGACCTGACCGCGATGGGCACCGCGAAGGCAGTCGACGCGATGGGGCTCGCCGCGTACTGCGAAGCCGTCGCGCTGATGGAGACGCTCGCCGAGCTGGTCACCCGAGCCGGGCCGCTGCTGATCGGCCGCGACGGCAACGCCCACAAGAACCCCGCCGTGAGCCAGCTCCGCGACGCGAGCGCAGCCGTGCGGATGTGGGCGCGAGAGTTCGGGTTCACCCCCGCCGCGCGGCAGCCGCTCAAGGTTGAGATAGACCACCACGGGCTGTCCGCTGAGCGGCTACTGTCGTCCTGATCGCCGAGACTCCCACCAGGGGGGACGCTTAGGGATGGGAAGATCAGCCACCGCTCGCGGCGGGCTCGTGCTGGCCGGTGCCGGAAACCGTAACCGGACCCTGTTCCCCCGCCCACCGCGAGCGAGGCCGGGCGTGCCGCGACTGGCCCGGCCCCGCGCTGTCAACGTTCGTCTAGTTTTGTCAACCGCCGCCACACTCGCGCTCGTGATCGCGCTCGCCGCGTGCGCCTCGCCCGCGTCGACGTCGACGCGCCCCGCGCCGACCAGCTCGCCGAGCACGAGCACGCCGCACCCCGCCGCGACGACGACGCTCGGCTGCGCCTGGTACAGCCCGACCGGCAGCGACGGCCAGGTCGTCAACGTCACCGCGACCGGCCCCGCGTGCTCGACGTCGGCGCTCGTCGCGTGGCTCGCCGCGCAGACGCGCCGCACGTGGCGCAGCGAGCCGATGATCCCCGGCTCGTTCGGCGAGCTGCTCGCCGTCGAGCGCAAGGCGGGCTCGTCCGTGTGGGTCTACTTCACCGGCCCCGAGCCGAGCGCGACGACGACAGGCAGCCCGCCCGAGCGGACCCAGACGGGACCGCCCGCCGCCGCGCTGGCCGGGACGATCGCCGACGACCTGATGGCGGCTGGGTGGTCGCCCCAGCCTTGACCGACGCCGAGCTGAGGGTGCTCGCCCTGCTGGCCACGCACCGGACCCAACCGCAGATCGCCGTCGAGCTGTTCGTCGCGCAGTCGACGGTGCGCAGCCAGGTCACGTCGATTTACCGCAAGCTGGGCGCGCGATCGCGCGACGAGGCGGTGCGACGAGCGCGCGAGCTGGGGCTGCTCTAGGCTCGACCTCGGAGGATCGGACCGGCGCATTCCCCGCCGAGCACAAGCGGCGAGGGTGGTTTCGAGGGTGCGGCTTGTGACGAGCACGTCCGCTAGCGCTCCTCGGTTAGCGGGGTCGGCTCCCGCCCCGGTCCTCCCCAGACACGCGAAAGCCCCCGCGCTGGGCGGGGGCTCGCTTGGGGTCGGGGGCTACTCGTCGTCGCTCTCGTCGTCTAGCTCGGCGAGCACGGCGTCGATCATGGCTGGCGTGATCGTGATCGCTCGCCCGAACTGACGCTCAAGCGCGATACGGACGGCGCGGCGGCGGGGGTCGACGGGGGCGTTCATGCGAGAGCAAACGTGCGCTTGGCGCTGAAGGCGGCGGCGTTCGCGGCGGCGCGAGCCTTGAGGGGGGCGAACTGGCGCTCAATCCTCTTGGCCTCAAAGTCGGCGATCTGACGGACGCGCACGTCGTCGGTGAGGCGGGTGTGAGTGTCGGCGAAACGTGTCATTGCGGTGGTCCCTTCGGCGGGGGCTTGTCGCTGCCCCTCTACTTATTACAGCGGGTTCGCCACCCGGGTTTATGCCGAAAAACGCGGCTGACCTGGGCTAATCTGTCGAACAGCAGAGACGCGAAAGCCCCCGCGGTCGGCGGGGGCTCTCGGGGTCGAGGCTGCGCGAGCTGCGCGCTTACTCGCTCTTGGCGGCGGCGTCGTGCTCGGCGCTCGCGTCTGCGGCAGCGTCGGCCTTGTCGGCGTCGGCGGTCGCGTCTGCGGGCGCGCTCGCGTCTGCGGTCGCGGGCGTGTTCTTGGCGGCGGCGCGCTCAGCCTTGGCGGCGTCGGCCTTGGCCTTGCGGGCGTCGGCCTTGCAGCCCGAGCACCACGACGCGCGAGCTGCGGCTGACCCGAGCGTGCGGCCGGCCTTGCGGTTGTCGGCGCTCGTCGTCTCGCCGTGCGCGTTGCAGCGGGTCAGCCAGTCGGGACCCTCGGCGGTCGCGTCGGCCTTGCGGAACTGGTCGAAACTCGGCGTGGCCTTGAGCACGAGATAACCGGCGGGCGGTGCGCCGTGCTCGGTCGTCGCGCGCTCGACGCGGACGGCGGGCGTGCGCGCGGGCTTCGGCGGCACGACTTCCTCGGTCGGGGTCGCAACCTGGTCGACGGGCGTGCCCTCGGCGGGCGGGGTCGCGGCGGCTGCGGCCTTGGCGAGAAACTCAGCGTCGCCTACCGGGCTGGCGGCGACGTCCTTGGCCTGGCGGGCGCGACTGCGCGACTTGCGCGGCTTGGCACCCTCGGCGGGCGCGTCGGCGGCGGGCAGGTTCGCGACCTCCTCGGCGAGCGTCGATTCGCCCGACACGATGCGATCGGTCATGTCGATCACGGTAGCGGTGGTGTCGGTGGTGGTGGTGTCGTTGGTGGTCATCTTCGGTGGTCCCTTCGCTTGGGGCTCTCGCCCCGGGGGCGCTCTCTGCGCCCCTCACTCAGTACAACAGGCGATCACGGGCAGTGATGCCCGATCACGGGCGGTATTCCGCTATTATTTCGAGACGGGCCGGTCTCCGCTCGTCAGCCGGGCTAGAGACTTGGTGGTCCCTTCCCCCGACGTCGACGGGGACCGGCGCGCTTGCTCGCTCGCCGACGCGCTCAGACGGACGCTAAGCGTCGCGCAGCTCGTCACGTGCGAGCACAAGCAGCTCCCCCGCACGGCGGCGCTGTCCCCGGTCTGCGCTCGCGCTGGCGGGCAAATCGGGGGTCGGGCATCATGACGTCATGACGAGCCGCGTCGACCGGCGGCGCTTCCCCACCTGCGGCCGGACCTTCGACGGGCAGGTGTGCAGACGTCGCGGCGAGCACCTGTGCGCCCCGCGCGTCGCGCACGTGATCGCTTTTTTCCGCGAGCTGCTCGTCCACACCAAGGGCGACTGGGCTCGCCGCCCGTTCGTGCCCGCCGAATGGGAGGTGCGCGAGATACTCGCGCCGCTGTTCGGCACCGTCGAGTACGACCCCGGCTGGGGCCGCTACGTTCGCCGGTATCGCGAGCTGTACCTGTCGACGGGCCGCAAGAACGGCAAGACCGAGATCATCGCCGGGATCATGCTGTATCTGCTGGTCGGCGACGACGAGCAAGCCGCCGAGGTCTACGGGCTCGCGCTCGACAAGGACCAGGCCGCGCTCGCCTATCGGGTCGCCGCGCGGATGGTCGTGCTCTCGCCCGTGCTCGCCCGGCGGCTCAACGTCGGCAACGCCGCCCGCCGGATCACCGACGCGACGACCGCCTCGTTTTTCGCGGTCACCGCCGGGGACGCGATGGGCGCGCTCGGTCCGTCGCCGCACGGCGCCTACATTGACGAGCTATTGACCCAGCCGAATCGCGAGCTGTACGACGCCCTTCGGACCGGGTTCGGGACGCGGGCGCAGCCGTTGCTCGTGCTCGCCACGACCGCCGACAACAACCCCGGCGGGTTCGCAGCGGCCGAGCGGGCATGGTCCGAGCGCGTCGCCGAAGACCCCGAGCTGGATCACGCCCGGCTCGTCGTCTTGCACGCCGCGCCGCGCGACGCCGACTGGACGCAAGAGTCGACGTGGAAGCTGGCCAATCCCGGCCTCGGCGACTATCTCGACCCGCGCATTCTGCGCGCCGAGTGCGCGAAGGCGATCGCGAACCCCGTCGAGGAACGAGCGTTCCGCCAGTACCGGCTCAACCAGCAGACGCCGCAGGCCGGCAAGGCCGTCGACCTCACCGCGTGGGACGCTGCGCCCGCTCACCTCGAGCTGGCCGGGCGCGAGTGTTACGCGGGGCTCGACCTCGCGAGCACGATCGACCTCGCCAGCTACGCGCTCGACTTCCCCGACCGCCAGGGCGGGCACGACGTGATCTGGCGAGTGTTCGCGCCCGAATCCGCGGTGCCCGTGCTCGACCGCCGCACCGGGGGCAAGATGTCGGTCTGGGCGGCGCAGAGCCTCGGGGATCATGCCGACGTGGACGAGCTGCTCGCCGAGCTGCCGCCCGTGTCGGTGCTGATTGTCACCAGCGGAAATGTGATCGACTATGAGGCGATCAAGGTCGCGCTGCGCGCCGACGCCGAGACGTACGACCTACGCGAGATCGCGTTCGACCGCTGGGGCGCGACCCAGATGTCTAGCGAGCTGATCGAGGAGGGGTTCCCGCTGATCCAGATGGGCCAGGGGTTCGCGTCGATGTCCGGGCCGACCAAGGAGTTCTTGCGGCTCGTCGCCTCCGGGCGCTATCGGCACGACGGTAACCCGCTGATCCGCTGGCAGGCCGGGAACCTGATCGTCCGCACCGACCCCGCCGGGAACCTCAAGCCCGACAAGGCCAGGTCAGCCGACAAGATCGACTCAATCGTCGCCGGGGTCATGGCGCTGGAGCGCGCCATCTTGCACACCGCCCCCGCCGAGGACGACGACTATCTAGCCGCCGGGTTCTGAGGAGTGACCGTGACCATCCTTGACGACGAGCTGCGCGAGCTGACCGCGATTCGGCAAGCCGCCAGCGTGCGACTCGACCAGCAGGCCGCCCGCGCGATGCGGTTTCAGATGTACTACGACGGCGAAGAGGACATCCCCGCGCTGATCGACACCGACGAGCGGCGCACCTTCCGCAAGTTCTTGGCCGAGGCCGGGGCGAACTGGTGCGAGCTGATCGTGAACGCCGTAGCCGACCGGCTCGCCGTGACGGGGTTCCGGTTCGCGGGCTCGGGCAGTCTCGACGCCTGGGCGATCTGGCAGGCGAGCGCGATGGACGCCGATTCCAAGCTCGTGCAAAAAGACGCCCTCGTGACCTCCTCCGGGCTCGTGCTCGTGCAGCCCGACGACGACAACCCGACCGGCGTGTCGATCACCGCCGAGAGCCCGCTTGAGGCGACCGTGCTCTACGAGCCCGGCAACCGGCGACGCCGCCAGGCCGGATACAAGCGGTTCAGCGAAGATCACGGCGTGACCCATACCGAGGTGCTGATCCTGCCCGACGAGATCGTGACATGGCACCCCGGCGGCGCGATCGACGTCGACCCGAACCCGGCGGGCGAGGTCGGGCTGATCGAGGTCGTGCCGCAGCCGCGCACGTTCGGATGGCCGCGCTCGGAGCTGACCCCGTGCCTGCCGATTCAGGACCGGATCAATACGACGATCTTCGCCCGGCTCGTCGCGACCGACTACGGCGCGTTTCGGCAAGTGTGGGCGTCGGGCGTGAAGATGGCCCGCGAGATCATGACCACCGAGGACGGCCAGCAGACCACCAAAGCCGTTCGCCCCTATGACATCGGGGTCAATCGGCTGCTGACGAACGAGAACCCGGCCGGCCGGTTCGGCGCGATCCCCGAGAGCACGCTAGGCGGCTACCTGTCAGCCGTCGAGCAGGACGTCGGGCAGATGGCCGCGATCACTCAGACCCCGGCGCACTACCTCACGGGCGCGCTGGTCAACCTGAGCGCCGACGCGATCAAGGCCGCTGAGGCGGGGCTCGTCGCGAAGGTCTCAGACCGGGCGCTGTTCATCGGCGAGGCGTGGGAGGACACGATCAGGGTCGCGCTGCGGATCACCGGGAACCCCGCCGCCGAGGACACCGCCGCAGAGGTGCTCTGGCGCGACTTCGAGACCCGCTCTATCGGCCAGCTCACCGACTCGCTTGTCAAGATGGCCACGCTCGGCGTGCCGCGCCGCGTGCTCTGGGAGCGCTACGGCGCGAGCCCGCAAGAGGTCGAGCGCTGGGAGCAGCTCGCCGCCGCCGAGCAGGCCGCGACCGCCGCGAGCGCCGCCGCCGCGTTTGGAGCTCCAGACGCCGCCTATGCGCGGCTGCTCGGCGCGGCCGGGGGCCAGGGCGCGGGCACGTGACGCTGACCGAGCACTACCGCGCCCGGCTCGCCGGGTCGACTAGCGGGCTGCTCGCTCGGCTGCTCGTCGCGTGGCTCGTGCTCTACGACCCGACGCGCCCGCTGTGGTCGGCCGCGCGTGTCGGCGAGATGGCCGCGCCGTGGATCGGCGGCGCGCAGGCGTTCGCCGCCGAGGAGACGACGCGATGGCTCGCCGCGCTCACCGCGCAGTCGACCCGCTCGCCGCTCGCTCGTGTCGCGCCGTTCGTGATCCCCGCCGGCCTGATCGGCAGCTCTGCGGCGGGCGGTCCCCTCGCCGAGCTGACCGGCCTCGCGCCGCGCGTCTGGTGGGCGAGATTCACCGCCGGGGCGAGCCGCGAGGAGGCCGCGGCAGCCACCGCCGGATGGCTGGGACGTCTCGCCGCGTCCGAGCCCTACCGCGCAGCGAACGCGACGACGACGTTTAACGCCCGGCACGATCGCAGGCTGACCGGCCGGGTACGGCGCAGCACCCGCCCCGGCGCGTGCTCATTCTGCGCCGAGCTGGCCGCGCGGGGCTTCACAAGCGCCCGCGCCGGATTCCCCGCCCACGGGCATTGCCAATGCACGGCGCAGCCCGAGATTGGATCGACGCGATGACGACACCCCCGAGCCCACCGGCGCCCCCCGCACCGCCCGCCCCGACCCCGCCCGCGCCGCCGACTGGCCAGCCCCCCGCGCCGCCGACCCCGCCGACGCCCCCGGCCCCGCCCGCCGACGACGAGCTGACCAAGCTGCGCGCCGTGCTGGACGACGAGCGCAAGCAACGCAAGGCAGCCGAAGCCAAGCTCGACAAGCTGACCCGCGAGGGCATGACCGAGCAAGAGCAGGCGATCGCCACCGCCAAGGCCGAGGGCAAAGCCGAAGCCGCCGCCGAGCACGCCCGCGCCCTGGCCGCCGCCGAGTTCCGCGCCCAGGCCGCCGGGAAGATCACGAACCCCGACGCCGCGCTGGCCGTGCTCGACCTCGGCAAGCTCGTCAAGGACGGCGCGCCCGATAAGGCCGCGATCGCCGCCGTCGTCGCGCAGCTCGCCGTCGTGCCCCCGCCGCCCGGCCACATCCCGGCAGGCCCCCGCCAGCCGAGCCCGAACGGCGGCGACTGGATGGGCGATCAGCTTCGCAGCATCCACAATCGGGGCTAGACCGTAGCCTGTAGCGTGACCCTCTGGCGCGAAGGCGACGACGACGACGAGCCCGACATCGTGTGCCTGACCTGTCTCGTGCGCCCGCCCCGGCCCGGCTCGGTCTACTGCTCGCGGCTGTGCCGGGCGCTTCACGCGCTGCGCATCGTGCGGTTATGCTGGCCCCGTTGCCGTGGGCGTGATGCGACGGCAGCCGGTAGCCGAATCCGGGGCGCTTCACTCGGCGAGTCCGAGGCCCCCGCGCGAGCGTGATGCAGCGCGGCCAGGTGGCGCACAAAGCGGCGCGATCCCTTCCTGCCACGAAAGGCCGCGCCATGCCCCTGTCCGATTTTTCCGGCATCATCCCCCACGAGTACAGCCAGCAGATCATCGAGGAGGCCACCGCGCAGTCTGCGGTGCTCCAGCTCGCGCAGCTCTTGCCCATGGGCACCCGGATTAGCGAGCTGCCCGTGCCCGCGACGCTGCCCACCGCCGAATGGATCACGGGCGCGAACCTGCCGCCGGGCGGCGCGGGCCGCAAGCAATACACGTCGATGCGGCTCGCCCCGCAGGTCGTCACGGCCGAGGAGATCGCCGCCGTCGTGGCCATCCCCGATCAGTACCTCGAGGACAACACGATCAACCTGTGGAACTGGTGCAGGCCCAGGATGGCCGAAGCGATCGCGGTCCGGCTCGACCAGACGGTGCTATTCGGCGGGCCGGGAATCCCGCTCACATTCCCGGTCGGCGGGGTCACCGCCGCCGCCTTTTCGGGCACGGTCGATCCGGCCGGGGCCGTCGACGCGGTAGACGGCGTTAACCAGGCAATGAGCATGGTCGAGACGCAAGGGCTCGCGGTCACCGGCCACTCGGCCGACATCGGCACCAAGGGCCAGTTCCGGGGCGTGCGCGACGCTAACGGCTCGCTCTTGCTCGGCACTGAGCAGGTCGGCCAGGTCCAGCGGCCGACCATCTACGGGGTGCCGGTGGCCTACAGCGGCTATCCCCTCGCGTCGCTCGCCGTCGCCGAGTTCATTACCGGCGCGTGGCAGTATCTCGTGATCGGCGTTCGCCAGGACATCCGGTTCCGGTTCGACCCCTCGGGCGTGATCGTGAACCCGGCCAACGGCCAGGTCGAGGTCTCGGGCTTCCAAGACAACGTGACGCCGTGCAAGATTTGGGCTCGCTTCGGGTGCACGATCATCAAGCCCGTGACCCCGCGCGTGCCCGGCGGCGCGACCCCGTTCGCCAAGGCCCGGCTCTCGCAGATGGTCCGGCCGCCCGCCGCGCCGCTTGAGGACAGCGGCAGCTCTCGCGCCAAGGCCCCGGCGAAGTAGCCGCATGACGTCGATCAGCCCGCCGTCGTGGGAAGCGTGGGCACCGCCCCTAGCGCCGCCCACGACTGGCGGGCTGCCCCGAGACGAGGCCCAAGCGATCGCCGACGCCTGCTGGGACGACGAGCCGCACCTGTGCGCCGCGCTCCAGTGGGAGCACTACGCGGCGACGCTGCCGCCGACGCCCGCCGTGTCGCTCGTGCAGACCGGCGCGCAGTCGGTGAGCTACAGCCCATCGGGGCCGGTCGGCGAATACGGCCTCGCGATCAGCCGCGCCAACTGGCACCGCTCGTTCCTCGACCAGCTCGTGTCGGTCCCGCTGCGCGTCGCGCCCGTCGAGCTGCCCGAGCTGCCGATCGACGCCGACTGGTGGCCAGCCGAGATCGGCGGCGAGTCGTGACGGTGCTGCTGGCGAGCGACGCGGTAGCGCTCTACCTGCCGGGCGAGCTGGACGCGCACGGCTGGCGCGTGCCCCCCGACGACGCGACGAGCAGCCGCCCCGTGTGGTCGGGCGTCGGGAATCTCCAGCTCTACCAGGGCACGAGCGATCCGCGAGCCGAGAGCGGCGGCGGCCGCGGACCGCACGACCCGAACCGGGTCGCCGCCGGAAACCTGTTCCTGCCGCCGGGCGCTGACCCGCTCGACGGCATGACCGCAGTCGTGCGCGGGCAGGTGTGGGTGCTCTCGCTCGTGCGGTTCATCACCGACCCGACCGACCTCGCGGGGTTTCTCTCCTGCTGGTCGTGCGCTGTGACGGAGGCCCCTCGTGGCTGACGCGGCGCGGTTCACGGTCACTCACGCGATGGCGCGCCGCCTGGTCGTCGCGCCGCAGATACGGGAGATCGCCGCGCAGCTCGCCGCCGACGCCGCGCAGCGCACCCCCCGATGGTCGGGCACGATGGCGGGCGGCTATCGCGTCGTGCCCGGCCGAGACCCCGGAACGTCGCTCGTCGTCAATGACACCGAATGGGCGCGTTACGTCGAGTACGGCACCCGCCGCAGGCCGGCCAGCGCGCCCCTCGGGCAGTCGCTCGCCGCAGCGCGAGGCAAGTACCGATGACCGCCGCGCCCGTGATCGTGCAGCCCGACCTAGAGGCGTGGGTGTGGGCCCAGATTCGCGACCTGCGCGCCCTCGGCGATCTCACGTCGTTTAGCTACGCCGCGACCCAGAACTGGCCCGGCTGGATCATGGCGCATTTCATCCAGATCGACGCGCGGCACAACCGCAAGGAGGGCGCGCGAGCGCTCGCCGAGACGGTGCGGCAGACAATCGTCGCGCTCCCCGACGTCGACTGGCCCGAGGGCACCGTCTGTTACGTGCAGCCCGTCGAGGGGCCATTCTGGCTTCCCGACGACGACGGCCGACCGCGATACACGGCGCGGTACGAAATCCGTGTCCATCCCCGCCGAAGCGCCGCGCCCGCGCCTGCTGAGGCACCGTAGGAAGGAAAACCCGCCATGCCCCCAGCCCCGCCAGCTACCGGCGTACTCGACCCGTCCGAAGTGCAGGTCGGCACCGCCAACGGCCCCGGTATCTATCTCGCCCCTGCGGGCACCGAAGCGCCCGAGAACACCTGGGACGAATGGGAAGCCCCGTGGAAGGTGCTCGGCTACCTCAGCGACGACGGGCCGACCGTGGGCCAGAGCGTCGATCAGGAAGACCTCACCCCGTGGCAGTCGGTCGTGCCGATCCGGTCGGTTGTCACCGGCCGCGCGGTGACCTTGCAGTTTGTGCTCTGGCAGCTCAACGGCGACACGATCGCGCTCTACTTCGACGCCGACCCCGCCGCCGAGGACAGCGACGGGCTGCTCGAAATGAAACTGCGCAGCGACACGCCGCAGCACCTCTACGCGGTCGGCATCGACAGCCGCGACGCCGAGCGGGTGCTGCGCATCGTGTTCGGCCGCGCGTCGCTGTCCGACGCGGGCGATATGCAGATCACGCGCGGCGCGACGGTGCCGCTCGACTGCACCCTGTCGGCGCTGGACGACGCGGGCGACCTCGCGACGATCCTGCTCGGCCCGGCCGAGGACCCGTCCGCGCGGCGCGCTCGTGCCTCCGCTGACAAGGCGGCGTGACCGCCAGCCCGGACGCCAACGGGCTAGCGACGTTCGATCTCGGGGCTGCGGCTGACGCTGCGGCTGCCGAGGCCAACGCGCGACCGTTCGCGTTCACCTACCACGGCCAGAGCTACGAGGTCCCCCCGTCGACCGCCTGGCCGATCTCGTCGCTGCGCGCACTCGTCGCCGGGGACCTAGAGGGCGCGCTGTCCGACCTGATCGGCGCCGAGGCGTTCGACGGCATGTGCGCCGATGGCCTCAAGCTCGGCGAGCTAAACGTGCTATTCGGCGAGATCGCCAAGCAGAGCGGAATGAGCCTCCCAAATTTGCCACGGCCCAAGCCGCGCGGTTCGACCCGGACGTCGAGGCGGTAATGCTCCAGGTGTACGGGGTCGACGTGCTCGACCCGCGTACGTCTGCACGGCGGATCGCGGTGCTGCTCGACAGGCTGCCCCCCGACGCCCGCCGGTTCGGCGAGCAATGGAGCACTGAGGCCGAGCTGCTCGCGTTGCTGATCGACCACGTAGCCGCCCTGACGTGGGTCACGCTCAAGGCGCACGGGGCCAAGAACGCGCCGAAGCCCCGCCCGATGCCGCGCCCCGGACGACGCGCTGAGCTGGGCGCGCCGCCGCAGGGTTCTCGAAACGGCACCGGAAATGAGGGGGCTAAGGCGGGCTCGTGGGCCGACGCCGCGAAGATGCTCGCCGGGATTCCCGGCGTGAAGGTGCGCGGCGATGGCCAGTTACAGCTACGGCGGGCTAGAGGTCCGCGTCACCGCCGACACGCGCGAGCTGGCGGTGAGCATCCGCAACGCGGCGACGTCGGCGGGCAATGACGCGGCGGGCCAGATCAGCAGCTCTATGTCGGCGGGGCTGCGCGCGGTCGGCGGGCTCGGCGCTGCGGTCGGTAAGAGCGTCGCGACGGGCATCGCGGGCGCGACCGTGGCGGCGGCGGGGTTCGGGGTCGAGGCATTCAAGACGGCGGCACGTGTCGGCGAGATGGACGCGAGCCTGCGCGCACTGGCCAAGGCGAACGGCCTCAGCGAAGCGGAGATGCAAAAGGCGGTCTCGGCGATCCGTAAGCAGGGCATCGAGGCCGGGACCGCTCAGCAGCTCGTCGCGCAGTTCGCGCGGAATCAGCTCGACCTCGGCAAGTCGACGGACCTCGCCCGCGTCGCCCAGGACGCGGCGGTGATCTCGGGGCGTAACTCGACCGAAGTCCTCGGCGATCTCGTGCATGGCATCACGACCCAAAATTCACAGGTGCTCCGCAATGCCGGGCTCAACGTGCAGGCGGGCCAGGCGGTCGACAAGTACGCGAAGTCGCTCGGCAAATCCACCAAGGAGCTGACCGACGCCGAGCGCTCGCAGGCGGTGCTCAACGCGGTCCTTGAATCGGGCAAGACCGTAGCCGGGGCCTACGCCGAGGCCATGACCGAGCCGGGCAAGGTGCTGCGCAGTTTCCCCCGGCTGATTGACGACATAAAGCTGAGCGTCGGGCAGGGGCTCGTGCAGGCGTTCGGCCCGATCATCGTGCAGTTCTACGACTTCGCCAAGTCGCTATCGGCGGCGGTCGCGCCCGGCGGCGCGCTCGCGCCCATATTCGACGCGATCGGCGTCGCCGTGGGTAAGCTCGTCGCGCCCCTGGCCGGCATAATCCAGCACTGGGCGAAGTGGATCGAGAACCTGCGCCCCGAGCAGGTCGAGCGCATCACCGAGATCATTAAGCGGTTCGGCCCCGCGATCCTGGCCGGCGCGGCTGCGCTTACCGCGCTCGTCGCGCCCGGCATCCTCTCGCAGATTCCGGTGCTCGGCGGGCTGCTGACGAACCTGCTCGGCCCGGCGAAGCTCGTCGCGGGCGGGTTCGGGTCGATCGGCAAAGCCGCCCTCGGTCAACTGATCCCCTCGCTGGCCGGGACGATCGGGCCAGTCGGCGGGGTCGGCGCTGCGCTCGGCGGGCTCGCGCTGCCCGTCACCGCAGCGGTCGGCGCGTTCGCGGCGCTGATGATCGCCAGCAAGGATTTCCGCGAGGCGGTGTTCGCGCTGGGGCGCGGGCTGCTCGACTTCCTGATGCCCATCCTCAAATCGCTATGGGAGGCCATACAGCCCGTTCTGGCTGCGCTGTGGAAGATCGTCGGGGCCATCGGCGACGCCCTCGCTCCGGTGATCAAGGAGCTGTCCAAGCTGTTGAAACCGCTCGGCGAGCTGTTCGGCCAGAACGTCGCGGGCGGGCTCGGCGAGACGGGCTCAGCGATCGACGGCGTGCTGCCGCTGATCCTCGGGCTGATCAAGGCCATCGGGTTCGTGCTTGAGGTCACGATCAAGGTCATCGTCCCGATAGCTGAGGTGGCCATAAAGCTGCTCACCTGGGTCTCGGCGATAACGTCGGTGCTCAACCCGATCAAGCTGCTGGGCCAGGCCCTAGAGTTCCTGATCGGCATCGTGTCCAAGCTGTGGCACTGGATCGTCGGCGGCTCGCCCGGCCTGATACCCGCCTTCGGCGCGCTCGGCCAGGCGGCGGGCGCGGTGGCCGGATTGCTGGGCGGCGCGGTCACCGCGGCCTTTTCCGGGCTCGTCTCGGTCGTGTCGTCGGCGACGTCCGCAGTCGTCGGATCAGTGCGCGAGGGCTGGTCGGCGATGCGCGAGACGATCAGCTCGACCATGAGCCAGATTCAGGGCGTCGTCTCGTCGGGGTTCTCCTCAATGGTCGGCGCGGCCAAGTCGGCGGGCTCTGCTATGGTCGACGGGCTCAAGTCGGGGCTCTCGGCCGCGAAGGGGCTCGGCGGCTGGATCGGCTCAAACGTCACGGGTCCGGTGACCGGCTTTATCAAGTCGGGGTTCGGCACGCACTCGCCGAGCACGATCACGATCACGGTCGGCGGCGATCTAGTCGAGGGCCTGCGGCGCGGGCTGGAGGCGGCTAAGAACCTCGGCGGCTGGATCAGCTCGAATGTCACCGGCCCCGTGGTCGGCTGGCTCAAGAGCGGGCTCGGCATCGGCTCGCCCAGCTCGATTACGATCACGTTCGGCGCCGAGGTTATCGAGGGCCTCAAGGTCGGGCTCGAAAAGGCGCGCGAGCTGGGCAACTGGGTCAAGGACAACGTGTGCGGCCCGATCCTCGGCACGATCAAGGGCTTTTTCGGCATCGGGTCGCACTCGCGGCTGATGGCCGGGCTCGGCGAGGACATGGTAGGCGGGCTGGAAGATGGGCTCGCCGGGGCGAAGCAAATCGACCTCGGGCACGCGACGATCGGCGGCTCGCCGCTGGCCGGGGCCGGTCCGTCGATCGCGGGCATGGGCGGGGCGGGCGGCGCGACGATCAACGTGTACCCGCAGGCCGGCCAGGACGAGCAGGAGATCGCCGCGATGGTCTCGCGCGAGCTGGCGTGGGCGATGGCCGGGGGTGTCGCATGACGACGGGAACGCCGATGCCGCTCACGGTGCCGACCCGTGGCTACGAGCGCGAGTTCGATTGGGCGTACACCACCGAAGGGCCGCCGCCAGCGCGCGAGCCGATTCCGGTCGTGTGGGACAACCTCTGGCTCAACAGCGGCGACCAGGCCAACGGCACGTGCCTGGTCGTGGAGAACATCACGGGCTGGCTCGACTCGCCGCCGCTCGACGGTAACGACGTCTCGCGGGTGATCAGCGACGGCGCGGCGTGGGGTCCGAAGGTGCTGCGGCAGCGGACGATCGTGATCACGGGCGCGATCACCGGGCCGCGCGTCGAGCTGGGCAGGCTGCGCGACCAGCTCGCCGCCCGCGCCGCCAACCGCGAGCCCGTGCTGCTCGCGGTCGGCGACTTCGACCAACAGCGGGTGCTCACCGCCGACGTGCGCGCCGGGACCGAGCTGTACCGGCACACCCCGCTCGGCTCGGGCGGGTTCCGCTATCAGGTCGCGCTCACCGCCGCCGACCCCGCGCTCTACTCGGGCACGTGGGAGACCGCCATTCTGACGAACGTCACCGAAGGCTCGACGGGCCGGGACTACCCGCGCGAGTACACGTGGTTTTACGCGCAGCCCTACATCCCAAATTCGACGGTGCTGCGAAACGTGGGCAACTACGCCGCGCCGGTCTATCTGGTCTACGAGGGGCCGCTGAGCGAGTCGGCGGTGACCGACAACCGCAGCGGCATCATCCGCCTGGCCGCAGTCGACGCCGGGGTGCGGATCCTCGTCTCGGCGCTCGCGCTGACCGCTGAGGCTGAGGGCGGCTTGTCGCGGGCTAGCTTCCTGCTGCCCGGCTCGCGGCCGATGGTGATCCCGCCCGGCTCGACGTCGCGATGGTTCCTCCGGTCGGCGGGCGGCGGCTCGGTAACTCTGCACTGGCGGTCGGCGTGGGTGTGAGCCAGGCCGCGCCGTTCCGGCTGCCGCTGCCGCTGACTCAGACGCCCCTGCCCGGCCAATGGACGTTTTGGGCCGAGACGATGACCCCGCCCTATCAGCGGCTCGGCATGGTCGACGTCTCCTCGTTCTATTGCGTGCGGCGGGTGAGCGCCTTCGGGCACGGCAACCTCACGGTGAACCTGCCGTGCGGGCTCGACACCGAGACGATGCTGACCCTCTGGGGCTGGCGGGTCTGGGCGCTGTATGACGGCGAGCCCTATTGGTGCGGCGTGCCGACCGGATTCGCCGACCAGAACGGGTCCGAGCACGTGCAGTTTTCGATGATCGAGCTGCCCGGCTATCTGACCCGGCGGCAATGGGAGCGCGACGAGCTGTGGCGCAACTACGACCAGCTCTATATCGCGCGGCTGCTCGCCGAGGAGCCGCTGCGCGACGTCGGCGTCGAGCTGACCACCGAGGGACAACAGGTGCTCCGCGATCGACACTACGAGCCGCTAGAGGGCGGCTCGCGCGGGCAGCTATTGATCAACCTGTGCGGCGTGATCAACGGCCCGGAGTTCAGGACGGAATACCGGATGACGCCGCAGGGCCGCCCGGTCTGCACGGTGCGGGTGGCCTACCCGCGAGTAGGGTCCGACACGGCGGGGCTCGGCGTGTCGGTGCCCGGCGCGGTGCTCAGCTACCGGGCTCAGTTCGACTCCGATCAGCTCCGCACCCGCACGTATGCGGTCGGCGATCTTCCGGCCGACGCGCCCGAGGGCACCCGCCGGCCGGTCGTGATCGTAGACCGGCCGCAGCCGCGACTGCCCCGGCTCGATTCCGTCGATGACTGGCCGGGCACGATCCTGATCCCGACGCTGGTCGAGCGGGCCAGCACTCAGGCCACGATCAACGCTGTGCCCGCCCAGCAGATCAGCGGCAGCCCGCCCGAGTCGTATCCGGTGATCACGTCCTACGGGCCGGGCGACACGGTGACCGTGCGGGCGGTTACCCCGCTGATCCCCGAGGGGATCGTCTTCGCCGCCCGGCTAGAGCAGGTCGAGGTCAACGCCGCCGAGGGCATCGCGACGTGGCAGCTCGGCGTCGTCAACCCGCCGCAGCGCCCCCGCGAGACCGTCGCCGGGGCATTCACCCGGATCAACCGGACGACCGAGGCCCTGTTCCGTGGCGGCGGGCTCAACGTCCCGAACGTGCCGAGGAGCATCGAATGACCACACCGAACCCGACCGGGAAGCTGGCCTACGGCCAGGCCGCGAACTACGACGCGGTGGACGATCGTGCTGTTGTGACCGCCGTGACCGGGGGGCGGCTCGGGCTGGTCCGGCCGGTCTCGGCGGTCGCGGGCACCGGGCTACAGATCGTCGTCCGCGCGGGGTGGGTCGGCACCGCGAGCTGTGACGACCTGACGAGCGCCGTCGTCGGCAGCCGCGAGGACATGATCGTGCAGGCCAACCCCGGCCCGGCGAGCGGCCCCCCGCGCAATGATGTCATCTGGTGCTCGACCAACCCGGACGAGGGCACATTCGAGCTGTCCGTGATGACGCTCGCGCAGTCGGCGGGGCGCAGCGGCCTGCCGCTGGTCAACGTCCTCGTTCCCGCTGGCACGAACCTGGCCTCGGGAATGCAGCTCGTGCCCGTCGACGCGCGCATAGACCGGCGAACCCTCTCGGTGACCTACATGGGGACCGGCGGCGGATTCAACGATTACAACGCGACGAGCTGGGGCGCTGCGGTAGGCCGCGGCGTCGAGTCCCTGCCGTGTTTCATGGAGCCGGGCCAGTGGTACCGGGTGCGCTACATCGCGCATTGCTGCTCGCTCGTCGGCACGATCCCGCCCGCCGGGACCAGGCTAGAGGGCGCGGTCGCGATCGGCGAGCGCACCGAAGGGCAGCTTGCGGTCAACTCGATTTTGCGGCGCGGCTACGTCTTCGCCTGGCCGTTCTTCACGGTGCCGACCATGATTCAGGCCGAGTACGTGTTCCGCCACAATCTCAACGACGCGCCAGTGTGGCGGGTGTTCGACGGCCGGATCTGGAAGCACCCGACGAACGTCCCCGCCAACGTGTCGATCCGGCCCGGCGGCTACACCGACATGGGTCCGTTTATCCAGACGTTCACCGTCGAGGACATCGGGAGCTGATCGTGACGACGCCGACGCTGCTGCGCTGGGGCCAGTCGGGCAGGTATGCCGCCTGGGACGACCGCCAGGTGATCACCGCGCTATCGGGCCGCGCGACCGGCGTCGTGACCCCGGTCGTGCTGAGCCCCGGCGTCGGCCTGCACTTCTCCGTCGACGCGGGCTGGCTCGCGATCGCCGACTGCGGCGACGAGACGGTCGCGGTGCTGGCCTCGCCGCTGGGCATCGACGTCGCCGCCGAGCTGGGCGGCGCAGTCGATCGCACCGACGAGCTGTGGGCCGAGGTGCTCGACCCCGAGGCCGCGACGTTCCGGCTCAACGTTCGCCCGGCGGGCGATACCCCGCTCGGCGTGCTGCTGGCCACGATCGAGGTCCCGGCGGGCGCGACCGAGATCGCCGACATGACGCTGCTGCCGCGCCCCCAGGACTACCCGCCCGGCGAGCCCGGCCCGCCCGGTCCCCCCGGCCCGCAGGGGCTACCCGGCCCGCAGGGACCGCCCGGCGAGCCCGGCGGACCCCCCGGCCCGCAGGGCGAGGCAGGCCCCGAGGGAGCGCCCGGCCCGGCAGGCGAGCAGGGACCGCCCGGCTACGAGGGCGCGCAGGGTCCGGCTGGCCCGACCGGCGATCGCGGCGACCCCGGCCCCGAGGGTCCGCTAGGCCCGGCCGGTCCGACCGGCCCCGAGGGACCGCGCGGCGAGGAGGGCGTCGCGACGATCGTCGTCGGCTCGTTCGGCCAGGAGCGCACGCCCGCCGACTTGCCCGATAGCGGGCTGATCCCCGCCGGATGGGACGGCGACGGCCGGCCCGCCGCGCCGGTTCAGCTAGAGCGCGGGTGGGCGCTGGTCTACGACCCGACCGGCGACCTGTGGGTGTGGGTCACGAGCAGCTCGTCGCCGAACGGCGAGGCGTGGCTAAACGTCGGGCTCGTCCGAGGTCCGCAGGGCGAGCGCGGCGAGCAGGGCGAGCAGGGGCCGCAGGGACCGCCCGGCGCGGACGGCCCGCCCGGCACGCTCAACGCCTCGTTCCTGTCCGACGCTGGCCCGGTCGTGCTGCCCGGCAACCAGACCACCCCGACGATGGTTACCCGCGCGTGGGTGATCCCCGCCGCGCAGCTCATCCCCGGCAGTTGGTTCGAGATTCACACCGCCGGATTCGGCGGCTGGGGCGCGACGAGCGATCAGCGGATACTCGTCGTTCACGGGCGGTTCAATGCCTCGATGGTGCTTCGGTACATCGACCTGCGGCTGACGAACCTGTCGGGCGGGCAGACCAACGTGCCGTTCGGGGTCGCGCTGCGACAGTTCGTGCAGGTCAACACGCCAACGTCGGTGATGGTCTGGACGGAGGCGCTGTGCTCGCCACGGCCGACCCATCCCGGCTGGTCGGGCGGCAATATGTCCGCTGGGGCGGTGAGCAGCGTCGAGCCCGAAACCCTCATAGCGGGCGCTGATCTCACGCTCGGCCTCACCGCGCGATGGGGGGGCACGCTCGACAACGCCGCGTCGGCGACCTTCCAGGGCTCGCGGCTGTCCCGCTACGTCGCCGCGCCGATGCAGGCCAGCCGCGTCTATGACGCGCTGATGCGACGCCCGACGATCTTCGGCGCGGCGTAGCGTGAGGACCGCCAAATTCCACCCCGAGGGGAGACACTCGTGCCCATCAGGCCAGGCAAGCACCGCCGCCGGATCACGCCCGGCGAGACCTACACCGGAGCGGAGCTCGACGCGGGCGACGTCGAGCTGGAGACCGTGCCCCCCGACGACCTCGAGCTACCCGAGGCCGATCAGGTCGGCGACCTAGAGCACGAGGGCGCCCCCGACGACGCGGGCGACGACGAGCCAGAGCAGGAGGTGCCGTTCTGATGGCGGTAACTAGGGCGTGGTGGCCGAGCCAGCATTACAGCGGCGGGGGCAACAGCCGCCGCGTGATCGCGTTTCACACGACCGAGGGCAGCACGACGGCCGAGTCGCTGCGAAACTGGCTGACCAACCCGAGCAGCAAAGTGTCGTATCACTTCGCCGTCGACATGAGCCACGGCGAGAACTGGGCGGCGAATTTCGTCCGCGACGGTGACCGCGCGTGGGCGCAGGCCAATTACAACGGCGCGGCGATCTCGATTGCATTCTGCACCCCCGGCGGCGCGGCGTCGGGCTGGTCGCGCTCGACGTGGCTATCCAAAGGCGCGATGCTCACCGCCGCCGGTCGGCTCGCGGGCGAGCTGGCGCGGCAGTTCAATATCCCGCGCACCCAGCTATCGTCGTCGTCGGCGCAAGGGTCGGGGCGCGGGTTCTGTGAGCATAAGAATTTCGGCGCCGGGGGCGGCAACCATACCGACTGCGGCAACGGCTTCCCGATGGATCGGATCATCGAGATAGCGGGCGGCGCATCGGGGCCAGCACCGAGCCCGCCGCAGACCGGCGGCGGCGCTGCGCCGAAGATGTCAGTTGACTACTTCGGCCGGTCGCGCAATTCGACGGTGCCCGACGTGCGGACGTGGCAGCAGAAGATGCGCGACCGGGGCTGGTCGATCTCGGTCGATCAGCAATTCGGCCCGGCCAGCGAGGACGTCTGCAAGAAATTCCAGCGCGAAAAGGGCCTCGCCGTCGACGGGCTCGTCGGGCCGCAGACGTGGAATACCACGTGGAGCGCGCCGGTCACCTGACCGGCCCAACCGAAAGGATCACCGCATGTACGTCGAGGGATACACCAAGGTTCGTGTGTGGGTGCCGGATCGCCGACCCGATCAGGGCCTACCGCCCGGCATCGGCGGCGGGCCGATCTTCCCGCCCGACTACCCCGATCAGGGTCTACCCGGCGAGCCGCCAGGCGTGCCCGACCAGGGCCTACCGCCGATCTTCCCCGGCTTCCCCGAGCGGCCCGGCCAGCCGCTACCCATCCCGCCGCGCCCGGTCTATCCCGTCGTGGACGACCCCGACGACCTCGGCGGGCACCCCGAGGTCCCCGACCTCAACATGACCCGCCGCGCGCAGCTCACGGACGGGACCGACACGTTCACCGGCTACGTGCTGATGCCCGAGCCGCCGCAGGTGGAGGACGACTACGTGCCCCGGTTCCCGACGCGGGGCCTGCCCGGCTCGTGGGTCGCGGTGCTCTACGGCTCGGCGCTCGCGTGGGCGTGGGTCCGCACCCCCGGCGCTCCCGGCGAGCCCGATCAGGGCGGACCCGACGCGCCTGAGCGCGAGCCCAAGCGGTACTAGCCATGATCACCCCGCCGCGCCCGCCCGTGGTCGATGCCTGGCCGATCGAGGCCACGCTGCGCGCTGTGGCGGGCGATCCGTTCGCGTTCCGCGTCGTGCTGCTCGACGGCGACGGCCAGGCGGTCGACGTCGAGCTGTGGACGTGGGCGGCGACCGTCGACACGGGCGCGCTGCGGCTCGACTTCGAGCACGCCGCCGACGAGGGAGGGGTGCGGCTGTGGCTGCGCGGCGACGACACCGCGCGGCTTCCGATCGGCCGGCCCCTCGCGTTCGACGTCGCTTGCCGCCAGCCAGCAGGCGGCGAAGGGGTGCTCGTGCTCGCCGGGCAGATGCTCGTCAAGGCGCGGGTGACTGACCCGCTGCGGAACGACCCCGAGACCGCGCCGCGTGAGGAGATGGCCTCAGCATGACCAACGTCGAGAACGGCGCGACTGTAGCGGTGCGCCTGCCGGGCGGCGTCGTCTCAGCAGACGTCGGCCCGGCCGTGATGGGACCGCCAGGGCTGCGCGGCCAGCGCGGCGAGCGCGGCGACCCCGGCGGCACGACCACGGTCGTATTCGCGTTCAGCAACCGCAGGCCCGACGAGCTGCCCGAGGACGGGCTCATAGAGGCCGGGTGGGACGACGTTCGGACGCCCGAGGCTGACATACAGGTCGGCGTCGGGCAGTCAGTCGAGTACCGCGTCGACCGCTATCTGTGGCTGTTCGTCGGCCCCTCGGCGATCCCCGGCGGCTGGATCGAGACGGGCCAGATGCGCGGCCCGCCCGGCGACACCGGCCCGATCGGCGACACCGGCCCGCCCGGGCCAGTCGGCGAGCGCGGGCTGACGGGCAACAGCGGCAGCCCCGGCCCCAAGGGCGATCAGGGCGACCCCGGCCCGCAGGGGGCGCGCGGCGCAGACGGGGCACCCGGCACGCCCGGCGCGACCGGCCCCAAGGGTGATCGCGGCGACGTCGGCGAGATCGGCCCCGAAGGTCCCCGCGGCGAGCAGGGCGACCCCGGCACGCCCGGCGCAGACGGCCAGGACGGCGCAGACGGCGCAGACGGCGCAGACGGCCAGCCCGGCGCGCCGTCGTTCATCATCATGGACATCTACACCCGCAGCTCGACCGACGTCGCCTCGATCACTACCGGCCTGATCCCCGCCAACTTCGACGGAGACGCCAAGCCGCCCGCGCCGTACCAGATGAAGGTCGGTGAGGCGGTCCTGATGGCGAGGCCCGTCGACCCCTACTTCGGACAGGCGATCGTGTTCGTCGGGGGCTCGGGAGTGACCCCGCAGGCGTGGATCGCGATGTCGGTCACCGGGCCGAAGGGCGATCAGGGCGACCAGGGCGCGCAGGGTCCGCAGGGCGGTCAAGGCCCGATCGGCGCGGACGGCCCGCCCGGCAACCTGTGGCACTGGTCCCCGGTCGACCCGCCGATTCAGAACATCGGGGTTCCGGGCGACATGGTGCTCGTGCTCAATCACGCCGTGCCCGATATGCCCGGCAACGGCAACGTCTATCGGGTGCTCCTCGGCGGCGCCTACGGGCTCGACGGGAATCTGCGCGGCCCGGTCGGACCGAAGGGCGATCAGGGCGACGTCGGCCTGGCCGACCTGATCCCGATCGTGAACCGGCTCGACGCGCTACAGGCCCGCGTCGACAGGCTCGAATCGTTCCACCTCGCGACCATCACCGCCGACGTGCCGCTGGACGATAACGTCGATACCCTCATCGGGATACCGGTCGTGCTCCCGCCGAACGCCGACTATCTGGCCAGCGCCCATCTGACATTCGAGCTGGTGAACAATGCGGCCACGCCGCGAGTAGTCACCGCGTGGATTGAGGGTCTCGGCCCGGTGGCGATCACCGGCCCCGCCTCCGGTCAGGTCACCTTGCATCAAGCGCTGCCCTTCGTCACGCTCGACGTCGGGCCGGTGCGCGCGTCGTCGTCCGGGCCGGGTAACGCCATGATGTACGTGCGAGCGACGCCGCTCGCTGGCGGCACCCAGACGGGGCAGGTGATCGTCAAGGCGACCACATCGACGTTCGTGGGCACGCCGCCCGTGAACCCGCCGATGGTCGCGCGGCTCGGCGCCACAGGGCTTACCGCCCGCTGATCGTGTCGCGCATCGACTGGCGGGGGCTGGCCGCCGTGCTGATCGTGCTCGGCGTGTTCTCGGTGCTGATGGTCGGCGCGATCGGCGCGACGCTCAACCACGGCCGCGACGTGACCACCGACGAGATCACCACCGTATCGGCGGTGCTCGGGACCGGGCTCGGGGCAGTCTCGGTCTACCTCGGCACCAAGGCCAGCGGGGGCAGGTCCCGCAATTTGCCCGCCAGCAAGCGCGCAGCACCGGCCCGCAGCGACGACGACGACGAGGACGGGCAAGCACGAGGGGCAGACCCCCCGACGTCTTAGAAACGCTCTCAGCGCGTCGGGCTTGTAAACCCTGAGAGGTAGCTGGGAGTCTGCTAAGCGGGCCGGCCGGGGAGTAGCCGAGCCCCTCCCATCGAAAGGACCCCGCTATGCGTTCTATCCCGCGCCGGTTCCGTCAGGCCGCGCTCGTGCTCACACTCGCGCTCGGCGCTCTCGGCCTCGCAGTCGGCACCGCCGCCGCAGCCACCACGGGCGGGCAGCCCTACCCGAGCCCGACGCCGACCGTTCACTACACGCCCCCGCCCCGCCACCACCGGCCCCCGCCCCCGGTCACTCACTGTTTCCTGAGCCTGGAGACTGAGCACGACACGCTCGCCGGTAAGCCGGTCGATCAGCAGGGCTACGGCCCGCAGAGCTACGGCAAGCCGCAGGCCACGATCGAGGTCGTCCAGCTCGTCAAGGTGTGCGTGACCGAGCAGCGCGGCAAGCCCGACAAGGTGCAGGTGTGGGACGAGAGCGGCCCGTTTGCGTGGGAGGTCCCGGCCAGCGGCCCAGCGCCGACCCCGACCGGGCTGCCCGACAGTATCGCGGGGATGCTCGCCGCCTAGACGCAAGAGAGCCCGCCCACGTTTGAGGTGGGCGGGCTATCCTGGCACCCGCAACAGCTACGCGACCCCCGCTCTCCCCCCCGGCGGGGGTCGCGGTCTGTCAGTCGTCGTCGCGCACGACGCGCAGCCCCCCCGCCGCGCGCTTCGGTTCGGGGTTCGGCTCGACGGTGTGCGTCAGCTCCCAATCGGCGATCGCCTCAGCCATCAGCGGCACCCGATCCTCGGCCAGCGTCATATTCGTTCTGGCTGGCGTGCCTTTCACCGGACACCACCAGATGTCTACGAGCCCCGTCAGCGACGGGTTATCGCGCAGCTCGTAATGCCCGGTCGGCTCGACTCGCTTGCCGCCCATTACATTTGCCTCACTATCCGGGCGATCACGTCTGAGATTCGCCCTCTCAGCCTTTCCGCTTCACCCCGGCCCGCAGCCTGCGCGGCCGGATGAAAGAACCCCGGAATTTCGAGCGAGCGCCCGAGCATTCCGGCCAGCAGTTTCCAGTCGCGCAGATTCGGGAACCACGGGGCGGCGTCGACGGTGCGCTCGGCGCGGAAATGCTCGACCGCCTCGTCGGCGAGACGCACCTGATAACCCGCCTTGAGATAGTCGACTGCGGCGGTGAGCGCGTCGGCCGACTCGGGATAGGTCAGCCGCTTAATCGTGCTCGACGCGCCCGGCTTCCACACCAGCACCGAGAAACCCGGCACGTCGGCCTCAGCCGCATACCGGCCCGCTCTCGCGCGCTGCCATTCGAGGCTCACGAACGCCACCCGCCTTTGCCATCGGTCCACTCGACGTCACGGAAGGGCAGCGGATCACCCGCGCACGAGCCGCCCCCCTGCCAGCGCACCCGCATCCCCGGCCCCGGAAAAATCGGATCGTCGCCCTCGTGCTTGCTGGCCGGGTAGTGCCCCGGCGGCTGATCGCAGCTCGTCGCGTAGGGATCGGGGCCAGGCGTCACGAGCTGCGCGCCGCACTCGTCGGGCTGCTCGTCGCCGTCGCGGCCGGTCCAGTCGTGGCACGCGCCGCAGTACCCCTCCCGAATGTCGTCGGGGTGGTGCGAAGTGCGGCCGCACCTGGGGCACGTGAAGGCGTCGCCGGGGTCCTCGGGGTGCATCGGCCCGAGCCCGCGCGTCATCCACGCGCCGACTCGGGCCTGCTGCTCCTCGCGAATCTGGCGGGCTGAGCGCTGCGCGTCGCACGTAGCGCACCGGCCCGAGCTGGTGTCGTCGCCGTGGATTCCGCACGTCGTCATGACGCACCGCCCGACGTCGACGCCCGCCGCAGCGGCCGGGCTGCTCGTTCGAGCCTGGCCGCTAGATCGGTCGTGTCTTTCAGCCTGTCAATGTCGGTCGCGGCCATGCCCTCATGTTCGAGGCCGGCCAGCAACAGCTCTATGTCGGCCAGGCTCAGCGCGGGCCGGACAGTCGGGGCGCTCATGCCGCACCCGACTTCCGCGCCCGGCGAGTCGTCGCCTTGCTGCCACGCCGCGACAGCCGCGCCGCGATCTGCTCGTCGCCCCGGTCGGTCGCGTGCTGATAGATCATCGCCATCGTGGGATTAGCGTGCCCGATCCGGCGCATCAGTTGCTTGGTCGTCGCGCCCGCCTCAGCGGCCCACGTCGCCCCGGTGTGGCGCAGATCGTGAAACCGCAAGTCGCCGCGGCCGATGCTAGCCCGCGCGAGATTCCATTCGCGCCACACCACCGACTGGTAGAGCTGCCCGCCCCGAGGGGCGGTGAACAGCAGCCCCTTATCGCCCGGCTGCGCGTACGCGAGCAAGTGCTGCGCCAGCTCAGGCAGCAGGAACGCCGGAACGGCAATCGACCTGATACCGGCCTCGCTCTTGGGCGGCCCGGCGACGAGCCCGTGACCCGTGCGGGTAGCGGCGCGGCTGATCATCAGCACGCCCGCGTCGAGGTCGACGTCTCCCCGGCGCAGCTCGGACAGCTCGCCGAAGCGCATCGCGCACCACGCGGCCAGCAGCACGAGCATCCGCCATTCGGCGGGCATCGCGTCGGCGAGCTGGTCGACCTCGGCCTCAGTCGCGACGTTGATCACGTGCGATCGCTTGTCGGACCCGCCCCGCCGCACCCGGCACGGGTTCGCGACGATCAGCTCGTCCTCGACGGCGGTCGTCATGATCGCGTGGAGCAGGCGGTACGACTTCGCCCGCGCCGAGGGGGTGCGCTGGCCGTAGCTCGTGTGCCACTCGCGCACGTGCTGCGGCGTGATCGCGTTCATCCGCAGGGCGCCGAACGTCGGCAGCAAGTGCCCCGCCAGCACAGAGCGGTACTCGATGGGGGTGCGCCCGCGTAGCGGCCTGGTGCGCAGCCAGTCGGCGGCGTAGGCGGCGAACGTGGGCACGCGCTCGCGGCGGGGCTGCGCGACCTGGCCCCATGCCCCGCGAGCGATGTCTGTCTGCTGGGCGCTCAGCCACGCGGCCGCGTCGCCCTTGGTCTGAAACGTGCTCGGCGCGTTGTGCCGCGCCGCGTCGGGGCCGATGTAGCTCGCCTGGTAGCGCCCCGAGGGCAGCTTGCGGACCTTGCCGAAGCCCGAGCGTCGTCGTGTGGTCATTTTTCTGGTGGTCCCTTCCGGCCGATCTCTCGTGCCCCACACGTGCCTTACGCACTCTACATTCGTGGGGCGTTACTGTCACTCGTTGTAACACGGACGGGGGCACGATCTATGCCGTGACGTGCGGGAACCGGCCGCTGACCTGGCCCGACGTGCGGCGGTGCATGATAATGATCGAGGAGTGAACACCCCAGCTCAGAGGGGGTCTTGCCCGCCCCGTGCCCCCCGCGTGCCCTAGTCAAAACTCGGGACACAACTGGGGGCACGCCCGACACATCCGCCCGAAGGATGATTTCGAGGCGCAGCTCTTGACGTGCGCCAACGTGGCGGGTAATAGTCGCTCCTATGCGTTAGTTGCGCCGTAGCAAGCAAGCATCAACCAGCGCAGGCCGAACCGAGGGGCGGCATATCCCCCCGCCACCTTTCGGGGCGGACCAGGCTAACCCCGAGCCGAACGAGGGACGGCATACTCCCCCGCCACCTTCCGGGGCGGACTAGGTGAACCCCGGGGCCGGACGCTGGCCGGGCCGAGAGCGTATGAGGTTCTGCGCTGGCCAAGCCGCCCGGTAACCCGACGACTCTCTGGCCACAGGAGGGGATCACCTTGTCAGTTTCGGCGCGCTCGGACGAGCCCCGATGGGCCTCGCTGAAAGAGGCCGAGATTTACGCGCACATTCCGCGGCGCACTCTGCGCCGCTGGATCGCCGAGGGGCGCCTGCCCGCTGAGCGGGTCGGGCCTCGACAGATACAGGTCGACCTAAACGACGTCGACGCGCTGCGCGCCCCGATCCCCTCGGCGGCTCTGGACGCGCAAGATGCCTAGCGCCGATCCCGATCTAGGCATCCGCCGCCGCAATCACGGGCTGAATCACAGCTACCGGATCGACGGCGAAAAGGTCCCCGGCGTGACGACGATCACCGGCTTTTTCAAGTCGGGCGCGCTGGCCAAGTACCCCGGCACGGCCACCGCCGAGTACGCGGTGAACAACTGGGGCACCCTGTCGGAGCTCCCCCCGGCCGACCGCCTCAAGGTGCTCTACGGCGCGCAGTATTCCGAGCGCGACGCCGCCGCCGGGCGGGGCACCAAGGTTCACCGGATCGCGCAGCGCTTGCACGAGTCGCCGCCGGGCACCGAGATCGACTACCCCGACGAGCTGGCCGGCCACGTCGACAGCTACGTCGATTTCCTCGAGCGGGTCGACCCCAAGGTGCAGGCCGTCGAGCTGGTCGTCGGGAACCGGACCCATCGCTACTGCGGCACGCTCGACCTGATCGCCGACCTCGGGCCGGTCCCGTGGGATGACACGATCATCCCGCCCGCGCGGTGGCTGCTCGACCTCAAGACGAACCGCTCGGGCATCTGGCCGGAAACGGCGCTCCAGGTCTGCGCCTACGAGCGCGCCGAGGTGTTCATTGCCGAGGACGGCTCAGAGCGGCCGATGGAGTGGTTCGGTATCGAGCGCTGCGGCGCGTTGCACGTCCGGGGGGATGGCTGGGATCTGGTGCCCGTCGAGACCGGCCCCCAGGTCTGGACGTGCTTCACCAATCTGGCGTGGCTCTACCACCACGACGAGGCGCGCAAGGAATGGGTGGGCGTAGCCGCCGGGCCGTTCCCGCACGCTGCCCCGGCGGCGCTCTCCGCGTAAATCGAGCAGGGCCAGGCGACGCAACCGCCCGGCCCTATCCGCCCAAGTGAATGGACTGCGGCATGACCGTACCACCGCCCCACCCCGAATCGGTGAACATCCAGACAACGGCGATTTACGATCCGCTCACCACTCGCGATCTCGACCTGCTACTGGCGGTCATCACCGCCGGGCGGCGAATGGTCTCGGCGGTGCACCCGACGCTGTGCCCGCTCTGGCACGATCTCGGCGAAGTCATCACCGACCTGAATGCGGCCTGGTGGCGCGCGTTCAAACGAGAGAACCCCGACGTCCGGGTCGAGCAGCACCGGCCCCTGACGAATGCGTGCGCGTGGTGAGCCCCGCGCGACGGACCCAGCCAGGCGACGAGCTATCCATCCGATCGTGGGCGGCTGAGCTGGAAGCCGCCGCCGTGATCGCGCGGCAGCTCGCGCCCACGGCGTTCATCCCCGAGAGCCTCAAGCGCTACCACCGGGGCGAGCATAACGAGCTGCTCGACGGCAAGGACGGCAGGGCCTACCGCCTCGACCTCGATAGCACGACCGCGACGGCGGCGGCCGCGATATTGACCGGGCAGGAAATCGGGCTCAGGCCGATGGCCGCGCTGCGGTCTATCGCGGTGATCAATAACACGCCCGCGCTCGCAGCGCTCACTCTGCGCGCCGTGCTCCAGAACGCCGGGCACGACATATGGGTCGCCGAGTCGACGGCGACGCGCGCAGTCGTGCGCGCCCGCCGCGCCGGGGATACCGAGGTGCTGGAGTCGACGTGGACGCTTGACCGGGCGAAGACACTCGGGCTCTACCCCGGCAAGGAATACGGCCAGTGGCGACGCCAGCCGACGTCGATGCTCGTCGCTCGCGCGACCGCCGAGGCTGCCCGCTGGATCGCCGCAGACGCGATCCTGGGCATTCCCTACATCGCCGAGGAGCTGATAGACGAGCTGGGCGGCGAGCGCGAGCCCCTCATGATCGAGGCCGGCCCCGGCGACAGCAACGGCGAGCAGCCCAAGGCCAAGACGCGCACGGTGAAGCGCAAGGCGACGAGCACGCCGCCCGCGCTGCCCGCCGGGCCTCCGCTCCCGCGAGCCGCCGACGAGCCCCCCGCGGTCGCCGCAGCGAACGCTCGCGCGATCCCCGAGGAGCCCGCCGACGACGCCCCGATGATCTCCAAGCCGCAGCTCGACAAGTTGCACGCCGGGCTACGCGAGATCGGGATCGAGGATCGCTCCGAAGGGCTCAGCATCGTGTCGACGTGGGCGGGCCGACACGTGACGACGACCAAGAATCTGACCGAGGCCGAGGCCGGGCGCGTGCTGTCCAGCCTTGAGGCGGTGCGCAGCATGGGCGCTCGCCTCGCCGTCGCCCAGGCCCACGACGACGCCGAGCGGGACACCCCGTGAGCCGCGCCGAGCTGGAGGCAGCCCGCGAGCAAGCGTGGATGGCCTACAACGTCTTGGTCCGCACGCTGCCCGACTGCGAGCACGTGCGCGAGTGGCGTCAGCAGGTCACCGTCGCCCGCGCTGCGCACCTGGCCGCCGCGAGGGCGTGCGATCGCGAAGCGGAAGGGGCGCAGCCATGACCCATATCTGCCCGGCGCGGCGCTGCGGCGTCGAGCTGCCCGACCACCTGCTGATGTGCCGCCCTCATTGGGGGCTCGTCCCGCCCGTCTTCCAGCGCGCGGTCTATGCCGCCTACAACCGGGGCGCGGGGGTCGGCACGCTCGGCCTGTTGCACGCCCAGGTCGACGCGATCAGGGCCGCGAACGATGCCATCCTGCCCCCGCCCCCGAGGAGCGCCCCGTGATCGAAACCAGGCCCGATACGACGATCTATCGCGGGCAGCGCATCCCCGGCGGGCTCGTCGCGGTGTTCGTGTGCGACGACGCGGCGGGCTGGGCCGCGCCGCTCGTGCATTTCGTGCGGCACTCGCACGGGCTCGGCTGGGGCGACAGCGGGCCGGGGGCGGCTGATCTCGCGCTCTCGCTGCTGGTCGACGCTCTCGGCCCGGCGGCGCTGTGCCCGATGTGCGACGGCAGGCGTCGCGTCGTGTGGCTCGGCCCCGACGCCCCCGTCGACCCGGTGCCGTACAACCCGATCCGGCACGCCGGGGCCGATCCCGAGCTGGTCACCGACTGCCTGTGCTCGGACGGGCTGCGCAGCCTGGCCTATCGCGAGTTCACGTGCGCGGTGGTCTCGGGCTGGCCCGACACGTGGACGATCAGCCGCGCGCAGATACTCGACTTCCTGACCACGCTCTACCCGCCCGAGGGCGAGCTGCCCGAGTGGCTCCAAGACGTCGTGACCGGGGCGCGATCGTGACCCGGACGGGCCGCGACAAAGGCAACGCCGCTCCAGCGTGGGTCGCTGAGTACCTGCAACCCTGGTGGCCAGGCTGCGAGAAGACACCCAACTCGCGCCCCGGTCGCGACATACTCGGCACCCCCGGCGCCGCGATCGAGGTTAAGACCGGCGTTGAATGGCGGCACAAGTGGATCGAGCAGGCGGCCGGTTACGTGCTGCCGGGCGAGCTGGGCCTGCTGTTTTACGTCCCCCCCGGCGTCCAGCGGGGCGGCGTGCTGCGCGGTGACTTCCTGGCCGTGATCACCGCGCGCTCGATTATGCCGCTCGTCGTCGCCGCCGGATACGCCCCCGAGCCCAAGGAGCGGTGATGCCGATAACCCAGATTTACATCCCGCTCTACGTCGGGTTTCCCCGCGACCCGAAAGTGCGGGCGCTCGTCGTGCGGCACGGGGTCGACGGGATACTCGCCGCCTATCTCTACATCGTCATGGCGCTTTACTGCCGCGAGAACCTGAGCGATGGCGTCGTGCCCGTCGAGGAGATCGGCGCGCTGGCCTACCCCCTGCCGATCGACCACGCCGAGCGCTTGACCAAGCTGCTCGCCGACGCCGAGCTGATCCGGGGCACGAGCACGAGCCAAGCGAAGGCTCAAGCCGATGCTAAAGCCGAGGCTCAAGCAATGGCTCAAGCCGACGCTTGGCTAGTGCTCGCCTACGTCAAACGGAACGGCACCCGCGAGCAGATCGAGGAAAGAACCGCGCGGCTCTCCTCAGCGGGCCGTACCGGCGGGCTCCGTAGCCGCTCTGACCAGGGCTCTAAGCCAGGGCTTGAGCCAAGGCTTGAGCCGGGGGCTAAGTGGTCGCCAAGCGACGTGCTAAGCCAAGGCTCAAGCAAGACAGAGACAGAGACAGGTAAAACCTCGCGCGCCCGCGCAGGCGCGCACGCGCCCGCGCGAGGCACCCGGCAGCCCCCGCCCGCGTCTGAGGTGCTCGGCCAGCACTACGCCCCGTCGAGCGATCCGAACGAGCGCGCCGCCGAGGCACGCCGCCAGCTCGCCGAGCGCGACCGGCCCCTCAACGCCGCACCCGACGCCGCGCCCGCCCTCGGGGGCGAAGCGCTCGCACGCGCGCAGCTCGCCCAGGCACGAGCCGCCCGCCTGCCCGAGATCGAGGCCGCCGCCGTCGACGGTGACGAGCCCCCCGCCGAGCAACCGCCCGGCGACGATTACCCGTTCTGAGAGGACCCGGCCATGCCCAACGTCAAGACCAACGCCGTGCTACCCAAGGGCGAGGAGAACGGGCTCGCGGACATCGCGGGCGCGCTCGTCGCCGAAGGGCTCGGGCGCTCCCCGGTCAAGCTCCGCGCCGTGATCGCGATCGTGGCCCCGCGCCGGGTGAGTGTCGACACCAAGACCGGCGACGAGCTGGCCACCGTCGAGATTCGCCGCGTCGAGGTGCTGCTGCCCGTCGACCTCGGGGCCGCTGAGAAACTGCTACGTCGCGCCCTAGAGTCCCGCTCCGGTCAGACCACGCTAGAGCTGGAGCTAGAGGACGAGATTCGACAGGCGTTCGATCAGATGCTCAACCCGGACAGCCCCGATGATCCCGAGGAGGGCGGCGACGGCCAGGGCGGCAAGGGCGGCAAGCCGCGGGGCAAGTCATGACCGCCCCCACCGAGACCGTGATCAGGGTTCAGGTCCGGCTCGGCCGCAAGCTCTACACCTACGGCGTGCGAACCACGGTGGGCCGCGAGCCCAAGGCCGGTGACAAGGTGATCATCCCCGCGCCCGAGTGGATCCCCGACTTCGGTCCGCAGGAGGCCGTG
>Ga0210397_10000278_pt1 | contig 37198 bp, 70 predicted proteins | sample IncBWH2OmetaG_FD_160126 | JGI IMG/M metagenome (GOLD analysis project Ga0210397, IMG submission 160126) | Forest soil microbial communities from Barre Woods Harvard Forest LTER site, Petersham, Massachusetts, United States - Inc-BW-H-2-O ...
CAGGACGAGCGGCTCTGGGACCCCCTGGCCACGTTGATCGCGTCCGAGAGCGCCTGCGGGACGCGCGTCGACACCGTGACCGTGTGCCGGGCCCGGATCTCGCTCATACCGAGGACCCTAGCTCATGTGTACACAGACAGCCTCTGTGGTCTTATGTACACATGAGAGGGCACAAGTACGACCAGCACAACAGCACCGCGGTGACCATCCGCATCCCGAACTCGACCCTCGCCAGCATCTCCGCCTACGCCGCTCGACGTGGGGTACCGCGCTCCGTGGTGATCCGCGAGTGGCTGACCGCGAGCGCTTCCCAAGATCGAAATTATCTCAAGAGCAGCGGCTCCGAGCCCAGGAATTCCGGGCCTGAAGGGTAAACCGGGCCTCAGAATTTGGGATATGGGTGCAGGGACGATGAGCCCGTACCCGCGCGCGCGCCTGAGAGAACCCTGTGGGTAGGGCCCCTCTCAGAACGCGCACATTCAACCGGGGCGGGGCCGACCATCGGGAGGCCAGTCGCGCGATGCGTGCGTCGCGCGTGCAACCGGCGCGCACCCGTGAGTCAGGATGCGCGCCGGTTGACGGATCACGCGGCGCTGGTGGCGGTCCCGTTCCGGGTCGTGCCAGCGGAACCGCTGCGCACCTTGCCCGCGTGGGTCTGGACCGCGTCCGTGATGGCAGCGACGGCGGCGATGATGGCAGCCGCGTCCTTCGCGGAGACCTTGCCCTTCGCCTTGCCCGCGCGGGTGGCGAGGCGTTCCGCCTGGGTCACGACATCCGCCCACGCGACGGTGGCAGCCTTGCGCGCCGGACCCGACTCGCCCGACTCGCCCGCGTCCTTCGTCGCGTCCTTCACGGCGTCGGTCACAGCCTTGACCGCAGCCTTGCGGTCCGCCGCTTTCGCGTCCGACGGGAGCGCGAGAGCAGCCTTGACGGCGCCCTTCACGGCGTCGTCCGAGCGGGCGGCGCGGTACTGCGTCCACCCGTCCGTGCCCGGCTTGAGACCGAGCGTCACGAGCCCGTACGCGAGGTGCGGGAGCTGACCGAAGTACTGGCCCGTGATCCCGACCTCGCGCGCCCACGCGGCACCCGAACGCTTGCCCGCGTCCCGGTCCTCGTTGGTCATCGACTGCCCGTTGACCACCCACCCGCCGGTCACGAGCCGGTAAGCCCACATGGCAATGTGCGCGTCCGACTCGCCCGACAGGTTGGCAGCCTCGCGGGTGGCAGCCTCGGCCTCGGCCCGGTCCCACGCCTTGACGGTGACGGCGGCGTCGCGCACCGCGTCCGCCAGGAGTGACCCGGTGGTCGCCCCGATGAGCTCCCCGGTGGTGGCGGGGGTGGTGCTGTCCGCCACGCGGGCGGGGGTGGTGCTGGTGGTGCTGGCCATGATTGACCCTTTCGTCTGGCGCGAGTCTCGCGCCGCTGGTGTCGGGGCGGATTGCCCGACAACCCACACGATACGCGTTGGTTGTAACGGGTGCAACTTGGTTTGCATGGGTTGACCGGGGTGGAAACGGGGCAGTCGAAACCCGAGTTTCGATCGGTCCGGTGGGAGAACAGGAACCGGGCGCGCGTGTCGTGACGCGGGTGCGCTCGCCTGCGTGGCGCGCGTGCGTGGGCGCGCTCGCCTGCCCGGGCGCGCGTGGGTGCGCGCGTGCGTGGGTGGGGTGCGCGCGTGCGTGACGCGTGACGCGATCCGTGACACGCGGGTGATCGAGTCGAGTCGAGTCGCGCCCGCACGTCGTCAATGAATCAATGAACGTCAATCAACAACGGGACGCGCTCAATCAACGAATCCGGACATCCAGGACCAACTTGACAAATGTGCGCAAAGAGGGTATGCTTATGGGAGTGAGAGGACTGTCTCTCGCGCCGATCGAAACTCCGGTTTCGACTGGCAACCCCACCGAAAGGATCGACGATGATCGAGTTCACCCCGGTCGGCGGCCCCGTGTCGCTGACCAAATGTCCGATGCACCGGCTCGGCTGTCAGGGTCAGCGCACCACCTACCGCGTGGCCTTCGGCCCCGGCTGGAGTGATCGCATGGTGCTCATGTGCGCGGCCCACGCGGCGGAGGTCTCGCGATGAAGACCCTCACCGTGGTCCCGGCGTATGGCCGCGACTACACCAGCAAGGCCAGCGCGCTCGCGGACTGGAAGGACGGCAAGGACTTCCGCATCGCGGACATGTCGCACCACGACGACGGGCGCTACCTCAGCAGCCGCGACGCCGGGGCGTTGCAGGCGGGGCGGATCACGCACGTGCACATCCGCTACCGCAAGCTCACCCAGGTCTGCGTGGTGGCACTGTGAAGCGCACCCTCGCAGTCCTCACGGCAGGCGCGCTCACCCTCGGCGCGGGCAGCGCAGCACAGGCCAGCCCGCGTCACGAGGCACCGGTCGGCTATCACTTCGACGTGAGCACGAAAGCGGGCTACCTGTTCCGCGACCTGCGCCACGAGGACGGGCGCCCGGGTACGTGGAACGCAGCCGAGCGCGGCAACGGTCGCGGCGTCAGCTACTTCACCACCCAGCGCCAGCGGATGACCATCGGCCTCGGCGTCAACGACCACCGCCAAGGTGACACCGCACCCGCGTCCGACGGCGTGGTGGCGTGGCGCAGGCACGGCATCATGCGCGTGCACAACGAGGTGATCTACCGACTGCACGGCTACGTGGCCGAGGTGGACACCACGGTGGAGACCACGATCCACGGCAAGCACCGCGTGTTCTACGTGCTCGCCAATGCAATCTGGCGCTGACAGTGCGAGTGCGGACCGCGTGTTCAGGGGGATGCGCGGCCCGTGCTCGGGCGAATCAGCCCCGATCGAAACTCCGGTTTCGATCCACCCCACCGAAAGGAACGATCATGGGAATCAGCATTGGATTCAGCATCGGCCCGGTCCGCGTGTCGCACCGGGTCGGCGGACGGCGGCGCTACCGCTCGGGCAGCAGCGAGACGCCTGCGGAGAAGCTCAGACGCCAACGTGCCCACGAGCAGCGCCAGGCGTTGCTCGCCCGGCTGGCGCAGTACGAGGCCGAGTACGACGCAGCCTCGCCCGAGGAGCGGGCGGCAATGCAGGCCAAGCAGGGGCGCGAGAATCGGCGCGACCTGATCGCCGGGGGCAGCATCGTCGGCGCACTGCTGGCGATCGTGGTCGGCTGGATCGTGTACGCGAACGTCACGAACCACCCGACGGCGGACTGCTCCTCGGCACAGGTGGACACGATCACCACCTACCGCATCGCACAGACCAAGGCTGCGCTCGACGCCAACGCAATGGACCCGGACGTGCCAGGCGTGCCGCTGTGCATACTGCCGGACGGCTCGACCTGGCGTCCGTAAGACCCGGACCGTGCGAGCCGGGCGCGTCACGCAACGCGCCTGTGCTCGGGCCGTCCGGCCCAGTCGAAACCCAGGTTTCGATCCCCACCGAAAGGAACGATCAACCATGTACGACCTCACCTCTCCCGAGCCGGAGACCGAGTGGCACACCATCGTCGAGGCGGACCAGCCGACCCGACCCAAGCGGCGCTGGCTCATCCCGGGCCTGGCCGTCGCGGCGGTCCTGGCCTGCACCGCCGTCGGCGTGGTGACCACCAGCCACCAGCCGGGCGTCGTCGCCAAGCTCACCCACGAGCGGCAGGTCCACACCGAGGCAGTCGCCAAGGCCAAGGCAGCCGCCAAGGCAGCGGCGTGGGCGCACGACATGCACAACCCCACCGTGCTGGAGGACTCGGTCAAGGAGAGCTACGAAGCCGAGATCGCCACCGGAGACGACCCGTCCGGAACCATTGACGACGTCACCTGCCTGCTCATCAGCAAGGCCAACCCGAACCTGTTCTCGTGCCTGATCACCGCATCGTCGGTCTACGAGGACCAGGTCACCGCCACCCACGAGGTGCTCGTCAGCGAGGACGGCACCACCTGGGTCGCCAAGTCCTGACCACCAGGTCCGCCCGGCCTCGCGCCGGGCGGACCTCCGACCGATCGGAGCCGCGATGAACGCGCCTAACCTGGCACCCGTGCGCTGGTGGACTCGCAACTTCTGGCGGCACTACCTGTCCTCGGAGTGCCGCCACGGGATGCACGGCTACTGCCCGCTGTCCTGCAACGTGTGCGGTGTGGCCTGCCGTTGCACCTGCCACGTCAACGGAGAGGACGACGACTGACTCAATCGAAACCCGAGTTTCCATTGACCAACCCCCACCGAAAGGAGCACCGAACATGGCCGTCTACCTGGTCACCATCAACACCACCGCACCCGTGGACCTGGACCTCGTGATGCGCGAGGCCACTACCTGGCTGGCCGAGCGCGTCGATGAGGACGGGCAGCACCCCATCAACATCGCGGTCTACGACCTCGCCAGCCGCGTGGTCACCGAGCACGACTACGACCCGGAGCCCATCGAAACCCCGGTTTCGATCCACGTCGAGGGCGTCGACCCGAACGTCGAGTGGCATGCCTAGGCCGATCCCCGTCCACCTCACCCGCGAGCACCCGTACCGCGGCGGGCAGTCGGCGTGCGGGCTGCTCTACCGCAACTCCAGCGTGGTGCGCAGCCCGGACCCGCAGCGCACTACGTGCGTCATGTGCAAGCGAACCAAGTACTACAAGATGTTGATCAACCCCACCGAAGGAGACACACCATGACCGACGATGAACTCAATGAACCTGTCGTGCTCAATGAAGATGACTGGCGCGAGACCACCGAATTGGAGGCGATGATCGAAGACGAGCCGACGCTGCTGTGCACCTGCTGCCGCCCGGCCCGCCCGATCACCGAGGCACAGGCGCGCGACCTCCCGGCTGACGATGCGCTGGGCTGGATACACGAGCACGACGCCAGCGAGGCGCTCACCATCCACGCCCACCAGGACCGGGCGTCCAGCGACGCCGACGGGCCGCACGAGGACCACGTGGTCACCCGCCCGAACTCCACCATCCGGGTCTACAGCGAGGAGACGAAGGGCAGCCCGAACCTGGTCGAGTACGCCTTCAGGCGCAAGACCGTGCAGTGGATGGTGGATCACCAGAGCGTCGGCGGCGTGCTCATCATCGAAGATCACGGCGCGTACTGGCGGACCCCCACCGACGAGGGCTACTCGGCCGTCGAGGTCACCTGGTGCACCGACCCATCGTGCGCCTACCAGGGCGGCTGGCAGCGCGACCTGTTCGCCGAACAGATGGGATTTTGAAATGATCTTGTCATCGGTTGCGGATGTGTCGCCGACCAAGGCGCAGCTGCATCGTGCCGTCCATCCACATGTCCCGCAGGTTGTTCGCCTGCGTGTCCCAGCGCAGGTGCCGGGGGTTGATGCAGTTCGGATCGTGGCACACGCCCGGCGCGTGGCAGGCGACCATGCCTGGCGGACGCGGACCGTGCGCCCGCTCGCACATGAGCGGAGCGACACGCCGTGGATGCTGGTCAATGTTGATCTGACCTCGCCCGCGCTCGTCCTGGTTGAACGGCCAGGCGATGCAGTCGTCGGTCTGCGACGCAGCAGCGAGCTCGAAGTAGGCACGGGCCTCGCCCCGCGCGGCTCTCGTCATGCAGCAACCCTACTACCAAGGGGCTACTGATGGCCGAGGCGTGCTCGGTCGAGGGATGCGACCGACCGGGCGTCGCCGCCAAGGGCAGGTGCTGGATGCACTATGCCCGGATGCGGCGCACCGGGGCGGTCGGCTCGGCCGAGTCCATCCAAGACACCGCACGCCCGACCTGCTCGGTGCCCGGCTGCCACCGCCCGGTGCGCACCCTGAAGATCGGGCTGTGCCGCGGGCACTACGACCGGCGGCGGCGCACTGGCGACGTCGGATCAGCGAGGATCAGGCCCCGGCGCACAGGTTGATATGTGTGTACACGAGTTGACAAAGGTGTGCATATGTGATAGTATTGGGGTTGGTGGACATCCGTCTGTCCACCGGCCCCAATCGAAACCCGGTTTCGATCACCCCACCGAAACGGCAGGTCACGCCTGCCAGAAAGGCACGGCTCACCATGACCAGCGGCAGAATCCCGGGCGCTTGGGAAAGCAGGCACATCGCTGCGTTCACCTCCCCGCGCCGTGACGAGGCGGACCTCGTCCACCTGTGCAAGATCACCAACTCCCTCATCAACCGTGGCATCGGGCAGGACCAGGTGCTGCGTGACGCCGTGGCGCACCTGCTCGAAGGGGCGCGCATCCTGCTCAACGCCGAGTGGGGGCCGCGGCTGGACATGGGCTCGACCGACCAGTTGCTCATCGACATGGCGCAGCGCATCCACTACGACATGAACCTGGGGAAGTTCGAGTGATGGGACTCTGGCTGCTCATCCTCCTCATCGTCGTCGTCGTCGCGCTCACCACCTGGCGGGTGGAGATTGCCCGCTACCGCAGCGCCCGCCCCGTGCCACGGCATACCCGGGCACGGGGCGAGGCTCGGGCGTTCCCGATCGAACCCAAGGTGGGAGGTGATCAATCGAAATGACCTCCCAAGGCTCATCGCTGAGCCAGGCAGACATCGACCGGGTGTGGGTGCGCGTGATGCGCACCGCACGGGCCTACGGCATCGACGTGAACGGCTGGGAACTGCGCGTGGGTACCAACCAGCGCAGCCAGCAGCGCACGTCCTGGTGCATCGAGGACCAGACCGGCCAGTGTCTGCTGGCGCTCGGCTACACCAGGCGCACCGCCTACGACGGGCTCACCGTCATGGGCGACGTGCTCGACCTACTGCTCGGCTTCAAATGATCAATCGAAACTCCGGTTTCGATCAACGTTCCACCCCACCGAAAGGAAAGACCATGACCACCACGCTCGACCGCACCATCCCCGCCGATATCGCTTACGGCACCCGCATCGTCAACAGGGACGACGTCGGACAGACGGGGCAGTTCCTGCGCTGGGCCGACCAGATCAGCACCGACGGCGGTGCCAGCCTCTGCGCCTTCATCCACTACGACTCCGACTCGCCCGGTCGGGAGCGCCACATCTGCGCGCTGCGCGAGGACTGGCAGCTGGACACCGACCCGGTCAGCGACAACCCGGCCAACGCCGAGCTCACCGAGTACCGCGAGCAGGCTGCGCTCGCGGGGCAGCGCATCGCCGACCTGGTCCGGGAGAAGACCAACGCCGAGGTCCAAGTCGAGGCCCTGCGCGCCGAGAACGAGCGGATGGCGAACACCATCGTTGAACTGCGCGAGCACGTCGAACTGCGCGTCAACGAGCGCGACCAGGCACAGCGCGCGGTCAGCGCGTACGAGACCCGCTGGGACCGCACCTGGGAACGGCTGGAGCGCGAGGCCGAGTCGCGCGGCTGGTGCTCGGAGTACGACGACATCGCCGAGGAACTGGGCGGACCGCGGCGCTACCAGCAGATCGCCGCGTACTGCACCGTGTCGGTGACCACCGAGTTGGACAGCGACGACCTGCTGGGTCCGGTCGGTGACCTCACCAACCTGGACGAGGTGTCGTGCAGCGACACGGCCACGGTGGAGTGGTGCTTCGACCTGACACTCGCCGACCGGCGGGCGCGCAACGGCGAGTGTGCGCACGACCACGAGTGGGACATGGTGGCCCGCAACATCCTCAACCGGCAGGGCATCCGCTTCTCCTCGGTCGATACCTCCGACCGGTCATGCGAAAACTGCACCTGAGCCCCTGACCGGGCGCGCGGTGTCGGCTCACCACCGCGCCCGGTCAGGTTCACCCCGAAGGGTGACAGTCGGCACCGTCCTGCAGGGGGGGGCGGGACGGTGCCGCGCTGCCGCCATGTCGGCGGGAACGACCATCGAAGGGATGTCATGGACACGATCGAGGAAACGATCAAGCAGCAACTCGACGGCTACTCGCTCGACTACGAGCAGCGCCAGGTCGCCGAGCGGGTGATTGTCGCACTGACCGAGCGGGAGAACCAGGTCGCCGAGGCGCTCTACAACGCCGCGGTCGCGCAGGGCTTGGACCCGCACACCGTGCGCAGCGAGATGGAGCAGGCGGGCATCCAGTTCCGTGCGCCCGCGGTGCACAGCGACGACCGCGCACCCCTCACCCTCGACGCAATGGACCGCATGATCGACGAGCGCGTCGCGCAGTGGAAGCGCGAGCTCGGTATCTGAGCTCGCTCATGAACTGGTGGCCCGGCCTCACACCGTGGTGGGGAAGGGGTCGGGCCACCTCTCAATCGAAACCCAAGTTTCAATTAGTATCAACTCATAGAAAGCTATGCCAATGCCAAGCAACTACGCCAGCTACGCTGATGCAGCGAAACAGGCCAAGGCGTGGAGCGATGCGGTACTGCGGTGCCGGACTCGCGGCCACTCCTGGGAGCAGGACATCGACCACCCGGAGAACGGCACGAAGGAGGGACGCAACTTCATCGTGCACTTCTACTGCACCCGCGACTGCGGGGTGACCAAGGTCCAGAAGTGGAACCAGCGCGGGCTGATCATCGACTCGCAGATGCACTACCCGAAGGACAGCGACGGCCACCACGCCTACCTGTCCGAGATTGGCTACGTCGACAAGGAGGCCAAGGGCGCGCTGCGTCTCGCCACCTTGGGCATCGCATGACGATCGAGGTCATCCGCCGGATGACGTGTGACTGGTGCGGCAACGACGACGACCAGGTCTCGATCGGCACCCACCGGCTGGCGTTCGACAGGGTCACCCGCGATGTCGAACTGCACGCCGCGTGCATCGAGGAGGCGACCGTCTCCTACCTGATCGAGAAGGGCCGCAGGGCCAGCGCCGAGCCGATGATCCCGCTCTACCCGCCCAAGCCGAAGGTGAAGTGCGACCTCTGCGGTCGAGTCATCACCAGCATGGGCCGCGGAATGCACACCACCAAGCACAAGCGCGACGACGACAAGACCCCCACCTACACCGACGAACCCATCGACTGAAGGACATCCCCACCATGATCGAGACACCCATCTACGACGCCGTCACCGCCGAGTTCGGCTACCCGTTCCCACCGCTGCCCGGCGAGCCCGAGCCCGCGCCGCACACCGAGCCGGAGCCGGAGCCCGCGCCGCAGCCGCGGCACCAGAGTCCCAACTACCGGCGCAGGAACCGGCGATGAGCGACCTGCGGGTGCTGATCGTGCGCCCCAGCGGACACCTCGAACTGATGCTCTGGGAGCGCAGCAACCTGCTGCGCTCGTTCCAGGCCAGCGTCGGCGGCTACATCGAGGCCATCGGCGGGCCGGGCTGGTCGGCCTACTGCAACGAGGAGGGCAAGCTGCAGAACCTGCCGTTCAACCCGCAGGCGCAGCTGCTGGCTGAGGGGCACGGCTGGACCCCGTTGCCCTTCGACACCCTCGTCGGGACCGTGGTGTTCGTCGGCCCGCCCGACAGCGACGGCGAGGACACCGACGTGCCGGACTTCCTCGTGCGGGCGGTGGGTCTGTGACCGACGCGAACCGCAGCACGCTGATCGCCGCCTACTACCTGACCGAGACCGTCTCGATCATGCTCGCGATCGAGAAGCTGGCCGAGGCGGGCGACCTCGCGGCCAAGGCCCGGCTCAGTGAGGTGATGGCCGACGCCGTCGACGCGGGCTCGCGCTGGCGGCGGATGTCCGGTCGGCCGAAGGCCCGCAGTCTCGGGCGTCTCAACGAGGAGGCGCGGGTGTACGTGACCGAGCACGCCTGGGAACTCGACTCGATCTTGGCAGGAAGGAAGTACATCGAGATGGAAGACCTCCACTTCGTGGACCCACCCATGCTCTCCTCCTACGACTGGCAGGCGGTGAGCAAAAAGCTGCGCGCGAACCCGGGCAGGTGGGCGCAGCTGGGTGACCACCCGATCCCCATGTCGGTGATCAACGCGGTGCGCCAGGGCAGCGTCACCGCGTTGCGTCCGACCGACGGGTTCAAGGTGCGCTCGCGTGCGATCACCACCGACGCCGACGGCGTGAAGGTGGCAAACCTATTTCTGAAGTACGACGAACCGGAGGCGCAGTGATGGCAGGGCTCCCGATGATCGACCGGTTCTGTAGGCACGTCGAGCGGCAGCCCAACGGTTGCTACTACTGGACCGGCGCGAACGACGGGAGGCCGGGCGGGTACGGGCGCATCTGGATTCCCGAACTCAAGCGCACCGTGTCGGTGCATCGGTGGTGGTACGAGTTCAACTACGGAGCGCTGCCACCAGAGATCAACGTGCGCCACAGCTGCGACCACCCGCCGTGCGTGTACCTCGTCCATCTGGAGCCCGGCACGACGGCGGACAACATGCGCGACCGGGACCAGCGGGGCCGTCACGGCAACACCAGGAAGACCCACTGCCCAGCAGGCCATGCCTACGACGCCGCCAACACCTACGTCAATCCGATCACCGGCAACCGGCTTTGCAGAAAATGCAACGCTGCTCATCACAGAAAGGGCAACTGACATGGCTGGCTTACCGGTCGTGACGATGGAGGGGCGGCTCGGTGCCGATCCCGATCTGCGCTTCACCCCGAGTGGGGTAGCGGTGTGCTCGTTCAACGTCGTCGCGCAAGATCGGCGCAAGAATGAGTCAACAGGTGAGTGGGAGGACGCGGGCGATCCGTTGTGGGTGCGCGTGTCGGTGTGGCGGCAGGCTGCGGAGAACTGCGCCGAGTCGCTGAACAAGGGCGACCTGGTCACCGTGGTCGGCAAACTACAGCAGCGTAACTACACCACCAGCGAGGGCGAGCAGCGCAAGTCGCTGGAGATCAACGCCTACTCGGTGGCGGCGTCGTTGCAGTTCCGCTCCCTGGTCCACAGCAAGCGCGCCGCAGCCCAGCAGAAGACCGGGATATACACCCCCGATCCCTGGTCCGGCAGCGACGAACCTCTGGACGATGAGCCGCCTTTCTGATCGAAACCGGGTTCCGATTACAACCTGAATCAACTAGAATAAACGTGTTCCCACACCCCCCGAAGGAAGGCGATCAGGATGGCACGAGGCAGAGTCGTAGCGAAGCCGGAACCCCCGAGCACGAGCGTGCAGAACAAGGCGTACGGCAAGGCCATGAGCCGCCTGCGTGAGGCGCATCGCGAGGAGTTCGACAACCTCGTGGCCGAGGAGTACGGGGCAGTCGGGCTGACCTACCGCAAGCGCGCGACCGCGGAGGAGCGGGCCGAGCGCGAGGAGGCCGAGCGCACCGCCAAGGCCCGGGCACGGCTGGAGAAGCTGCTGACCGAGCACCCGGAACTGCGGGCCTCGCTCAACGGCGCGGCCACCGAGCAGGAGGACGAGGAGTGAGCCAGGTCCCGGACCGGACCAGGGGGCTGGTCACCGTCCGGGACCGCTTCCTGTGCGTACGGTGCGCCCTGAAGGGCACGGACCTGCACCATCGTCGGAGCCGGTCCGTGTCCGATGGGCACACCCACTGCTCGTGCAACCTCGTGCTGCTGTGCCCGGACTGCCACCGCTGGGCACACACCAACCCGTTCCTCGCGCGCGGGGCCGGGCTGATCGTGTCCAAGTACGTGAGCGACCCGTTCACCAAGGCGCTGGAAACCACGACCGGCGAGATGAAACTGGACTGCGAAGCTGGTTTCACCTGGGTGGTCCGACCCTGGCAATCGAAACCCAAGTTTCGATCTTCACCACCACCACCGCTGCCCCCGTTCTGAGGCAGTACCCCACCGAGAGGAATGACATGGCAAGGATCAACGACCACATCCTGGTGCAGCGCATCGAGCGCGGTCCCGACGTCGAGGACCACATCGTCTTCATGGACGAGTCGACCGGCGCAGAGATCGTCTTCCCGATCACCCTGGTGCCCATCGTGGTCCGAGCGTTGGCGCACCTGAACATGGGGGCCTGATGTCCAAGCTCACCATGTGCAACGGACCGGACTGCACGCAGACCAGCGTGACCCCGGGAGCCGACGGCTGGTTCACCTTGGTGCGCTGGCACCCGAACTCGCTCAACCTGGACTTCCACACCTGGAACTGCATCCGTGCCTACGTCGAACGGGAGGTGCTCAATGCCAGCGATTGACTCACACCACATGCGGGCCCGCCTGGTCTCGGACCTGGGCACCCGGCTCGGCCAGCGACTGATCGGCGGCTGGCTACAGGCCGAGACGCAGCCGCCTGCCACCCACACCGGCACGCTCTACCAGGCGTACCTGCGCGAGGCCAACGCCGGGTACCTGGCCGATCAGGTCAAGGTCGCGGAGTCGTTCTACATCACCCCCGACATGATGACCCTGGCCGAGCATGCCTCACGCTCGATGCCGAACGAGTGGCTGCAGCGCGAGGACCTGCCTGCCGAGGCTGGCTTCCTGTGGCTGCCGCGCTCGATCACGCACTACGACATCCGTGGTCGGGCACTGCACACCCGGGCGCTGAGTTGGCACCAGTTCCACGGCGCGTCGGTGCTGCTGCACTGGACCGATCGTGACGACCTCTCCGACGACATCAACGTCGCACTACGCAAAATGTGGGCCGACGAGCCGAGGGATGGGATGAGTTGGGACCAGTTCCCGAAACTTCAGCTGCAGCACGCTCAGCCGCAGACGTACGGCGGAACGATGGGCGTCTCGGCAGACACCGAGAACCTGCACCACTGGCGCGAGATGCTCGGCGTGGCGTTCATCCCGCAGTACGAGGACGACGAGGTGCGCACCCACGGCCCGATCGAGGACGAGCCGTTCGTGGCGAAGCTCGGCTGGACGGTGGACCCGGACGTCGGCACCGAGGAGAACCGGGTCCATGCCAGGCGACTGCTGATCATGAACCCGCCGACGAAGGATCTGCTCGACCCGATCAGTGCCATGTTCGCCGCGTTCTGCCGCCTGTGCCAGCAGTCCATCACGATCGCGGAGAAGGAGCCGGTGGACCGGGTCTCGCGTCGACGCTCGCGCAACCTGCCGAACAACGAGTCGGTCACCGTCATCAACCTGCGCCACGTGGCAGCGCGACAGCAGGACCACGAGACACAGGTGGAGTGGTCGCACCGCTGGCTGCGCCGTGGGCACTGGCGTCGACAGTGGTACGGCTCGGGGGACGAGAAGCACCAGGTGCCGATCTACATCAACGAGGCGATCTGTGGGCCCGAGGACAAGCCGCTCGTGATCCGCGAGCACGTCACATCACTGTCGAGGTAGCCATGACCGAACCCATTGACGATCTGTTGGGGCAGTGGCCGAAGAACGAGGAACAGATCCAGCGGTTCTACCAGCGGTACATGGCACTCGAAGGCGATGAGATGGCGTTCGAGACCCAGCGCACCCTCGATGCGATCGGGCGAGAGGGGCTGGGTCGCACGTACTCGATGGAGGCGATGGCCTTCATGAAGGACAACATCAACATGTTCATCAACACCCGGTTGATGCGCAAGTGGGAGGAGACCGGTTACGCCCCGCAAAAGGTCACCGTGCTCGTGCACGTGCAGCTGGACACGCAGTACCCCCACCGAAAGGAAGGACCGATGAGAGTGGTGAAGGTCTTCAGCGCAACGCTCAACCCCGAGGCCGACTGCCAGGACTGCGACTGGGAATGGCCGATCGGTGAACGCACGCTGACCGAGGTGCGCATCCACGTGAAGGCGACCAACCACAAGGTCATCGTCACGTCGCGCACGATCGCTCGGTACGAGCAGCGATGAGGGCGTGGTGGCGGCTGCTGGGCTGGCTGGGCTTCAGGTGTAAGCACGAGTGGTTCCCGAACCGCGAAGCGCGCGAATTCATCGTCACCACCGACGTGTGTCTGCACTGCGATACGACTCGGGTGCTGCTGCCCTACGGCTACTGCCTGAGCGATCACCCACTCCGAGAGCACTACGACGAGTACGGGAGGTTGATCCAAATCTCCTGGTGTAAGGGCCCACGATGATCGACGTACCCGGCTGGCTGATCGCTGCCCTCGTGTTCCTGGCGGGCATCGCAACCGGCTGGGCGATTGCAGAACACCCACGTTCCACCCCGCCGAAAGACGAAGGAGATGAGTCCAACGGGCTATGACATGTTCTGGACCAACCCACCCGACAACAAGGCCGAGAGCGAGGCTGCGCGGCAGGACTTCAACCAGGCGATCGCAATGCGCGACAAGTACGAGCGGGACAGCGAGGAACACGTCGCTGCGCAGGTGCTGGTGCAGCAGGCGTATGACGCGCTGCAGCACAGCCAGCCCGAGTACTTCCGTCTCAACATCTGGGGCATGAGCAGCGCCCGGGAGACGATGCGCGACTTCGGCATGATCTGCGAGGCCGAGCCGCACACACGTGAGCAGTGGGACGAGGTCAACGAGCGTGCGGAGAAGACCGACGACGAGGCGGAGCGGGAGGAAATCTACCGCTGGATTCTGACCGACCACAACGGCGAGTGCCCCGGCATCCCGTGGTGGAAGCTGTCGGACAACTCGGGCTGGTACGTGCTACCCGCGGAGATTCGCCCGGCGCTGCACGCCTACCTGACCAGGCGCAAGAACGGCCAGGAACCGCCGGACTACCAGTGGTGGAGCGAGTGGATCGAGTGGCTCGGCGCTGCCGCCGAACATGGCGGCTTCCGTGTCTTCTGATCTGGATTCGATCCAATTGAAACTCGGGTTTCGATCATGACCGAGGAGGACCCGATGTGCGACTGGTGCCGACTGATGCTCACCGTCCGGGGCCAGGACGACGTGGCCCTGGTGCATCACGGCCACCAGTTGATCGTGCTGATCGACAACGTCGAAGTCGACCGCTTCGGCGAGATACCCACCGAATGCTTGTGCGGGAGGCACCTATGAAATTCAAGATCACGATACGCAGCGACGACATCGAGCTCCGCGGCTACATCAAAAGCAAGGACGACCTGCACGCCAGCGAGCTCGTGCACCTGATGGGCGAGACGATGCAGGACTTCGGCGCTCTGGTCATCGCCAGCCCGGTCGATGACAACTACAACCCGTTCGCGATGGAGGAGCTATGACCGCCACGCTCGACCGCCCAACGTCCACCCTGCCCGGGACCATCCACGTCGAGGTCACCGCCGAGGACATCGCCAACGGTGTGCGCGCCAACTCACACCAGTGCCCGATCGCGCTGGCCGTGCGGCGCGCCGTGCCATACGCGCTGATCGTCAGCGTCGATGACGAGGTCGTCATCACGCTGTCGCGAGACGGCTTCAACCCGTCGTTCCACTACCAGCTGACCGATGAGGCCGAGCACTTCATCTGGTACTACGACGGCGAGGAAGTCGAGGTCAAGCCGTTCGACACCTACCTGACCTACATCGACACGGACGACGAATGACAGCACCCGACATCCCCCGGATGGACCCGGCCACCATCGTCGCCTCGTGCAAGGCGCTGCGCACCGACATCGCCGAGGACGTGGACAAGTTCGACGGGATGGACTTCACCAGCGAGAACGTGGCGCTGCTGATTGGTGGGATGCAGGCGCAGATCGACTACCTGGTCACGATGGTCGGCGCACTGGCGAGGGTGGTGCAGGAGACGTGAATGAACTGCTGTTCCTGCAGGACCGCATCAACCAGGTGTTCGCCGGGCTGGAGAACTTCGCCGCAGAGATGCGCGCCAAGGGCATCCACGTCGGTCTCGGCACGCCCCCGGTATGCGTCACCTGCGACCAGGACTGGCCGTGCACACACGAGAGGCGGAAGCGATGAACCTGTTGAAGGTCGATGACAAGACGGTGATCGACCCGCGGCGCATCGTGTTCGCCTACGAGACCTGGTACTCGGGCACTAGCGACTGGGTCACCACCGTCCGGCTGAAAGGTGACTCGATCATGATCGACGGACGGCTGGACGACCTGCTGAAGAAGATCGAACTGTGGGAGGCCGAGTGAAGAACGCCATCATCTGCGACACCACCACCATGATGATCGTCAACATGTTGGCTGAGTTGGAGGAAGCCGAACCGGTTGCGCCCGACGACGACACGATGGATCAGCACCAGATCGGTGAGGTGTCGCTGAACCACTACGAGTGGCAGCGCAAGCGTCACGCCACCTACGTGATGCTCTCGGCCCGGCTGGTCGCTCTCGCACGAGAGCAGCTGATCGAATGACCGAGTACGTCTGGCGACCACCCGCGGTCAACGATGGCTGGGAGAAGGTGCTGCGCGACTTCGGCTTCCAGTTCCGCCGCCAGGTCGAACCGTTCGGGCCGATGGGCCTGCGAGCAGTGATCTTCTACGCCAGCGACGTGGGCAGCATCATCATCACCCAGGCCGAGCACGACGGCGTCGAGTGGATTCATGCGTCCATCGCCTACGTGGACCGCGACCCGACCTACCTCGAACTGGCCGCGCTGCACCGCGCGGTGTTCGGGCGCAAGCGCTTCTCTTACCAGGCGTTCGCACCCGAGTCCGAGCACGTGAACATCCACGAACATGCGCTCCACCTGTGGGGAACGGTGGACGGCGCGCGTCTCACCCCCAAATTGGAGGGAAGTATTTGACCACGATCCACTGGAGGCACGGCTGGAGAAGGAACGCAACAGCGTGCGGACGTCAAGACAAGTCAACCAGTCCCAACATCATGGAGGTCACCTGCGGAGCCTGTTACCACAGCGCTGAGTACCGGCGCGCCAGCATGTGCTTCATCCCGCGTAACCACCCGGTCTGGCGGACATGATGCACTTGGGTACACCACTGCAATCCACTTTCAACCAACGGGGAATCTCAATGGGTCATTCACCCACGCCATCTGTCACTCCAACACCGATCGCGACGACACCATGCCCGAGCCCGACGAAGACGCACCCGACCAAGACGAAGACGTACTCGCCGCCGCCCACCAAGACCTCATGGCCGTCACCGACCAAGTCGCATACCCATCACCCGAAGCCGACACCGACGCAGCACTCCCACTCACCACACCCGACGAAGACTCGCACGCACACCCACACGCACAGCCCGACGCCGACGATGACGATGACGGTCAGCACCAGTTACAGCAGCAGCAGCAGCCCGTCGACCTCGACGTCCTCCACCGCCGCGTCACCGAGCGGATCTTCGACCTCCAACTCTGCCTCGACCAACTCAACGCCTCCCTCGGGTACTCCCTCGACGCATTCCGTGCACTCCAGCAGTCACTTCGCGACTACGACGAGCGCAGTCGCGGTCGTGCCGGTCGGGAACAACCTCGGTGGGACTGGTCTGGCGAGTACCGGGAACGCGACGGCGGGTGAGGCGCTGGTGGCATCCGGTGCGCTGCTCATAGGCGTGGCCCTGGTCTGGGCCGGGCGCAGGCGCAAGGCACCGCGGGCGCACTAGATGCTGGATGAACGGTGGTACACACTCATCGTCATCCTCATCACCTTCGTCGTCATCATAATCATCGGCTCCGCACTCTCGATTGCGTAGGACTGTGCTGCTCAACCCGATCCTTTGGGCGCTGTTCATGTTCACCATCGCCATGTTCTATGACGCCTGAGTGGACATCATCACCTTCCTGGTGCTGTGCGAAGTCGGTCTGCTGTTCCTGATCGTGATCGTGATTGCCTACCTGATCTACCTGCACAACAAGCACCATTGAAAGCGCGCCCCGGTGTGCGGAGTCCCCCCGACCCGCCCCGGGGCGCGCCTGTCTCTGGTAGCGCGCCTCGCCTCCAGCATGGGAAGGTATGCGCCGACGGCAATCCTTACGCCGTTCACATATCAATCGGGAGGTACGGGGATGAAGCGAGCAATTTCTCTGGCGGCAGCTGGGGTGATGGCCGTCGGACTGGCGGCAGTACCCACGGCAGCCAGCGCGTCTGTGGTGCCGCCACAGCGCAGCGAGACGGTCACGGTCCTGGGTAGCGGCAACCTCGGCTTCGTGTCGCGCCCCGTGGTGGACCAGGGTGCACTCACCGTGCGCCTGCGTGACCACGAGATTCCGTCACGAGACCAGGGCATCCAAGCCACCATCGTGCGAGTGCACCGCGGCTTCACCATCGGCCAGGTGCAGCGCGCCATCAACTTGCAGCTGAACCAGAACGCCCCGAACGCGATCGCCGCGCTCTCCACCCGCCTGATCAACCGCGAGGCCGTCGCCTACGGTGGCATCGACGCGCTGGCTGGCAGCGACGAGGTCGTCTCGACCACGGTCCACCTGGACCGGCCGGGCCGCTACTGGATCATCAACACCGCCAACGGGCGCGCGCAGATCATCGGCACGTTCCGTGCCCGTCACGACGTCGCGGTCACCCCGCATCGCCTGCAGACCCCGGACGCCACGCTGATCGCTGGCTTCCACGGGCTCGACCGGTTCTTCGGGGCCAACGGCACGCTGCCTCGCGCGGGCGAGCTCCGGGTCGCCAACCTCGGTGACACCATCCACGTGGTGGAGATCTACCGGGTGCGCAACGGCGTGACCGACGCGCAGGTCCAGACCGAGTTCAACACCATCATGGCCGGGCACACCCCGACCAGTGACCCGGCTGGCCTGAACAGCACGCCGCGCGATCTGATCGGCGTCGACGCCATCAGCCCCGGCCACGTGGCCGAGCAGGTCTACGACCTCGATCACGGCGGCACCTACCTCGCGGTCTGCTTCGTGGCCGACGAGACCACTGGTGTTCCGCACGTGTTCATGGGGATGCACAAGATCCTGCACTTCGCGTAACCCAGCAACGCCAGAAGGGCCCAACCATTGGTCGGGCCCTTCTGCTATGCGGTGAGGATGCGCCGAGGCCCCGGTACCTACCCGGGAGGGCAACGGTGGCCGGGGCCTCGGGCCACGCACGACACCTCTGCCGTGCGTACCCCACCGAAAGAGGAACGGACCGTGACCCGCCCCTTTTCGATAGCCCCAGGATATCGGCTCGACCTATCGAAACCAGGTTTCGATCAGCGGGCAATCTGCATGATCGGCACCCGGCGTCGGCGGGCCAGCGTCATCATCGACTCGGTGCCGCGCCCACCGGGGAACGCGATCACCAGGTCCGGCTCGAAGGCATCGAGCATCACCTTGTTGCGCATCGGCCCGGCGCGCGGACCGAACGCGCGCCAGTCGGCCTCGAACACCTGGCAGTAGATGCCGCGCTCGCGCGCCCACAGCCCGGCCAGGTAGTCCGCCCCGATGTAGCCACGGCGCTCGGGCACCCAGGTGGCCTGCCCGCCGTGGCAGATGGTCAGCGGGTTGATCCGGTCCAGGACCTCGAAGATGCGCTCGGTGTCGTCGTAGTCCCGGCCCCCGCAGACGAGGACCCGGGGCCGCTCGGGCGGAGGTCGCTCGGCTGGGGGAACCCGCTCACTTTCCATAGGCGTCGAGTAATGCGTCGAGCTCGTCGTCTTCCAACCGATCGCGCTTGACGCAGGTCTCGCACTCCTCGTCGCAGTCGCAGGTAGCCCACCAGCACATACCGATCCCTATCAAGATGCCCAGGCACAGGCACATCAAGCACTCGACCAACATCCCCCGTCGTCCCTTCCCGGTTCTACAACAGCCGCTGCTGCGGTGTTTCACGTGAAACCACCCGCAGGTCCGGCCGCTCATACGTGTCGGGAACAGTCTCACCCCCCAACATTTCGTCCACCAATTCCGCGGGCGTGTCCGGGACGGCGTGCAGGATCGCCCCGTGGGGAAGGTTGGTCGCTTTCCACAGCGGATCGTTGTCCCCGTGGGTGATGGGTATGTCGAAGTCCCCCACATCGCGCCCCGTCATGTGCAGAACGCCGTTCGCGGCATTGCTCGACGTGCTGCGCGGCACGTCCAGGAACAGCAGGGTCGAGGCGGTCGCCGTGATGCCCCGGCTGCCGGTGAACCGGTCGATCCAGTCGCCGTCCTCGACCAGCCCGCCCTTACGGTCGTGGTGCACCGTCAGGATCGTCAGGTTGCCCTCGATCGCCAGCTGCGCCCAGCGCGTCAGCGCGTCGGTGCTGTGGCTGTAGGCCCCGAAGTTCGGTGAGTCGAAGTCCGGCTCGACCTTGACCAGGGTGTCCACCACGATCATCCGGGGTGCGTGCGCCTCCTTCATCCAGTCCCGGCAGGCGGCGATGGCCTCGATCCCGGTGGGCCACTCGGTGTGGAACTCGATGGGCAGGTCGCAGTCGATGTTCCGCCGCCCGAGGATCAGACGCGCGCGGTCCTGAATGCGATTCTCCGAGTCGTTGTCCAGGCTGAGGTAGAGGACATCCCCGCCACAGCACTTCGGGCCGAGCACGGCGTTGCCACCGCCCGCCACGGCCAGTCCCAGGTCCAGCGCCGTCCAGGACTTGCCTTTCTTCGGCGGCCCCCCGAGCAGTGCCAGGCCGGAGGGAAGGATGCCTGGCACCGCCCAGGTGATCGGGGGGAACCGCTTGCCCATCAGCGAGCGGAAGTCGATGCCCTGCGGGCGCACCCGCCTGGGGTTGAACGGCACGAAGTCCTGGGCCGTGTGGCCCCAGCGGAAGTGGTCGGTGGCATCCTTGCCCTGGCGAGCCCGGACGACATGGACGTCGAGCCCGTGACGGGTCAGGTCATCAGCCACCTGAGCGGCGTGCTTGCGTCCGGGCTCGTCGTTATCGGCGACCACGACCACGCGCTGCGCGCCCTGCAGCCAGCGCCAGTACCAGGCTTGCCACTTCCCCGCTCCCATCGGAGCCGTCGTCGCCACCAGGCCGTGGTAGCTCAGCGTCTCCACGTCCTTCTCGCCCTCCACCACCCACACTTCCCCACCCTTCTGGCAGTGCGGGATCACGCTCGGCAGGTTGAACAGGCACGGTTTGAATCCTCTCGGCAGGCCGTACTCCCCACTGGGACCACGCTGTTTGAAGGTCTTGCCACCACGATCGGTGTGCCAGCGCTCGACGGTCATGTGCACCGACCCGTCCGGGCGCAGGTACCGGTAGGCCATGTCCATCACCAGCGGTCCTTGCAAAGGCCCGTCGACGGAAGTGGATGGTCGGGGCTCGTATCGCAGGTCGCTCCACTGCAACCCTGCCGCGGAGATCACTTCGTCGCGTTCGCACCCGGCGTAGCACCACACGCCGACCGTCTGTTCACCACGCAGGAGGTGCAGGCTGGGCGTGTGATCTGGGTGGGCAGGACAGCGGACCATCACCCCCGTCGACGTGTTCTTTTGTGGACCCTCGAAGTTCTGAATGATCTCCTCGAACGTGGGCACGCTGTGTGATCCCCCTGCTTTTGCTTTTCGTGGTCCGCCCTGCGGGCGGAGATTCCCCGGTCATCCTCGCGCCAGTTGACGCCGCATCTTGACCGCTGTTGTTGGCCCGTAGCCGGGCACGGCGGAAGACCCTCCTCTGACGAGTGTTTGAGCCACGGGTAGGCCCCCTGTGTGTGGTCATCGCGCAGCCGGTCGGGCACCGAAGCGCTCGCCGTCTCTACCGAATCAAAAAATGCCGCCCCTTCCTCACGGAATGGCGGCACCTGTGCTATACGCTCTAGCACAAGGGAAGCTGCAATTCCCTCTTGCGATAGGCCCGGGTCTGCGGGGATGCTGCCCGGGCCTTCGCTATGTCACGGCTCACCCTAGACCCACACTGTCGGCGGGTGGAAGCCCCCTCCCTTCACTGGATCGGATCAAGCCTGGGCTATATCGGCCTGATAGGTTGACGCAGGTGTACGTGTATTGACATAGGTGCGCATGTGTGATAGTATTTAGGTAGGTCGAGGACTGTTCTCGATCAATCGAAACTCGGTTTCGATTGCCGAACCCCACCGATAGGAGAATCGCAATGGTCAAGAGCAGGCGCTGCGCTCACTGCGGCGGACGGATCACCATCGAACGCGGTCAGCGATACTGCTCGGCGGAGTGCCAGATCGCAGCCGGGAGTGCACAGATCAAGCGCAGCAACAAGCGCGGTGCCGCATAGACCCCACACCCCCCCGGTGGGGACGCAGAGGCCGGGCCCGATAAGGGTCCGGCCTCTGGTGTGTTCGGCAATCGAAACTCGGTTTCGATCAAGCAGGGGTGGCCCACTGTTTGGCGAAGCGACGCGCTGCTTGCAACTGATCCGCGGTGGGCTTGTCCACGTTGTGCCAGCGAAGTGTTCGGCCCAGCGCCTCGTTGGCCTCACGAGTGAGGCGTTCGGCGACCGTGCGGCTGAACGGACCGACCTCGATGGCGTATTCCAGCAGGCCTTGGCGGCGAGCCTGGTAGTAGGCCTCGCGGAATGCCTCGTACATCTCGGCACGCAATTGCATGTCGAGTTCGTGCAGGTGCGCGACGCGCTTGACAGGGTTGTCCGGCAGGCCCGTGAGGTCGAGAGCAGGCACTATCTTTCTCCCCTGTTTCTGAGTAGGCTATGGGTGCTCAGGCTAGCACTGAGTACCCCACCGGAAGGATGTATGCATGGCAATGAGCAACCGAGCGCGCTGCTTCTTCTGCGGCGACACCGTCGATACCCGAGAGCACTCGACCTTCCAGTACGTGCACGGCTGGGTGGCCCCACGCAGCCAGGGTGGGGCCAACGCGCTGCGCCTGCGTGACCCACAGCCACGCTGGGCCTGCTCCACCTGCATCGACCTGCGCGTCAAGCGCCTGGAGAACCAGGGCCAGCTGTTCTGAAACCGTCAGTACCCACTCGGAGGATGCACGCATGACCGAACCAGACCCCCGCACCGAGCTCGCCGCCGTCCTGTGGCCCCCGCGCATCGGCCTGTCCGAGGCGCAGGTGGAGCAGCTGCTCAAACCGCTCAACACCAAGCGGGTGAAGAACCGCAGCCAAGGCGGGCAGCAGCTGTCCTACCTCGGACAAGAGGACGTCCGGGCGCACATGACCCGCATGTTCGGCTTCGCCAACTGGTGCTCGGAGGTGGTGCAGACCCGGCATCTGTTCGAGGAGCAGGTGCCCGCGCTGCGCGAGGGCAAGCCGGTGGTCGACACGACGACCGGCGAGGCCAAGATGAACTGGTACTGCGCCTGGCAGGCCACCGTGAAGCTGACCATCAAGGACGCCAACGGCAACGTGCTGGCCGAGTACAGCGACGTGGCGATCGGCGGCAACACCCAGCCGCAGCGCCACGAGGCCAACGACATGAGCCTGAAGACCGCGGTCTCCGACGCGCTCAAACGAGCGGCCACCAACCTCGGCGATCAGTTCGGCCTGAGCCTCTACCAAAAGGGCGCGACCGGACCCATCGTCAAGGCGGTGCTGGTCGGCCAGCCCAGCAAGGAACCAGTCACCGACACCCCGGAGAACGCCGCCAAGATGGCGCACGCCATCGGCCTGCAGGGCGAGGACCCGGCGGACGTGAAGGGCTTCATCGACGTGCCGCTGCCGTCCATGCCCGACGCCCCGGTGCCCACCCCGTTCGACGCCTCGCCGGTCCCCTCCGTGTCCGACGTGCACGACTCCATGCGCACCGCGATCGACGCCTCGAAGGGACCCCGATGAGCCTGTGGAAGCACTGCGACAACCCGGCCTGCAACACCCACGTCAAGGTCGCGGACTGGACGCTGCCTACCGGTGACGGCTGGATCAAGGTGAACGAGGGCGACCTGCACTTCTGCTCGTGGCGCTGCGTGCAGGTGTTCGCCAGCGGCAAGCTGCCCAGGGTGAGCGTGTGACCGACTCCCCCACCCCCAATCCATACGCGTTCAAGGACGGTGCGGAGGCGTACAGCTTCGGCCTGATGGTCGGCTACGTGCGCGAGGCGCTGGCGGGCAGCACCGTGGTCGTGAGCCCCACCATCGACAAGGACGGGAACTACCTGGCAATCGTGCGGATCGAGAAGATGGCAGACGAGAACGGCCCCTCCGAGGGCTGGCTACTAGGGCTGGTGCGATGACCCGCTACTACCGATCCAAGACCGGCAAGATCGTGCACTGGCACTACTGCGAGCGCAAGGGCGAGACCGCCGTCCCGTGGGTGTGGGCCGAGCGGAAGTCCGACCGCCGAATCGTGCAGGAGATGGCCCGCAACGGCGTGCGCCCGTGCCGGGTCTGTAGCCCGCCGCTGTGGCCCGCAGTGGCCTACCTGAAGCTGGTGAGCGGCGGTGACTGACTACGACTGCCCGCGCTGTGGCTACGGCATCGACGCGCAGACCGAGTTCAAGCACGGAGCCAAGGTCGGCGCAGGAATGCCCGGCCCTGGCGACGTGCTGGTCTGCGTCTACTGCTCGGGCATCGGCGTGGTGGAGCACGACGGCACCACGGTGCGCCCGGCGGACCCGGAGGAACGGCTGATGTTCATGCAGCAGAGCGACGTGCAGGGCGCGCTCACGTTCGCCTACCAGTTCCAGCGCCAGCGCAAGCGGGAGGGGCGATGACCGATCTTGAAGCTCGCATCCTCGAACTCGAACGCGAGCGCAATCACGCGGTGGTCCGTGCCGAGCGAGCGGAGGCCCGGGTCGCCGAACTCGAAGCCAGCAACAAGGGTCTCTATGACAAGTGGGTGGCGTGCTTTGACGGGCTGCGGGCTGCGGAGGCCGAGGTAGAACGACTACGGGCGGACTTGGAAGAAGCGCAGAATGCGGCGCTGCGGTTTCAAACCCAGAACGCATTGCAGGGGCTTATCCGCAGAAACCTCGGGCCTTCCCGTGGCTGACCGTCCCGAGGTAGAGACCAGCCGCGACGTTAGGCTCGATCCGGAGATCGCGCTGAGGCCGCATGATCCGCGCTGCGGGCATCACTCACACGCGCCGTGCTCATGCCTGGTGGCCGAGGTAGAAGAACTACGGGACCGCGAGGTCCATCACCTGGCAACGATCACGAAGCTAACCAACGAGGCAGAGCGACTACGCGCGGCAATCTCAGCGCATCTAGCGGCGACAAACGAGACCGCCACGTTCGACTGCGGCGACCATTCGGGCATGTCGTGGGAGGACTCGTCTCGGGTGGAAGACGCGGATGACGCGCTGTACGCAGCGGCGGAGTTGTCCCGTGGCTAAGGGCAGCCCCGGACCCGGATACGACGAACCCCGCGCCGAGATCGAGCGCGAGATGGTCGCGGCCGACTTTGAGCCCACATGGGTAACGGCCGCGTTGGACCGGTTCGCTGCTGCTGTACGGGAGCAGATCGCCGCCGAGATCGAAGGTCTGCCACGCGCGTGGCATTTTCGCGGGCCGGGCGACCCTGGCATTGAGATTGTGTCGCGAGAAGCCGCGATAGAGATAGCTCGGGGTACACCCGGGGACCAGGAGGCCAACCGTGGGGATTGACTGCACCTGCACGCTCGGAATGTGCAGCGAGGACTGGCACACCGTCGTGGGTGACGACATGCCGGATCTGCCGGTGTACGACGGGCTGATCGATCCGTTCTGCCCGATACACGGCGAGCCAGTTGGGGCACCCGGGGACCAGGAGACACCATGAGCGGACTACGGGACGAGTTGGCGCGGTACACAAAAGTCGTCCCGGAATATGTGAAGGGCTCGTGACCGTGACCGAGTGCATCGAATGGGAGTGGACGCGCTCGAAGGCGGGGTACGGCCAGACCTACTGGGACGGCAAGCGCGAGTACGCCCACCGGGCCGTGTGGATGATGCTCTACGGCCCGATCCCGCCCAAGCACGTGGTGCGCCACCGATGCGACAACCCGCCCTGTATCAACCCTGATCATCTGATCCTTGGCACCCAAGCCGACAACATGCAGGACTGCACCAGTCGTGGGCGACTGCACATGAGTCTCACCCACGCCCGGTGCGGGCACCCCTACGACGGGCGGGACTCTCGGGGCGCGCGCATCTGCACCGAGTGCACCCGCAAGCGCAAGCACGAGTGGTATCGGAGCCACCGATGAACGACGAGGAACAGCGCCTGGCGGACTTCACCTATCAGGCGATCCAGAGGTTCGCCACCGGTACTGAGAGATCAATTCAAGCCCAAATGTTCAAGGTCGGGATCAGCGACCTCGGACATTGCCAGGAGTATGTCCGCCGGTCGATTCTGCAGGAACCCCTGACGGACGTGCGCGACTACAGCGCCGCCTTCGTCGGGACCGCAGTGGGGGACTACGTCGAGCGCGCCCTGCTCAACCTGTGGCCGGGAGCGATCAGACAACAGTCGATCAAGGTCATCCTGGAGAGCGACCAGGGCACGTTCGAGATCACTGGTCACCCCGACATCGTGGTGATCCCTGGCAACCCGTCCGTGATCGACGTCAAGACGGTGGACGGGCTGGGCAAGGTGCGCAGAACGGGCCCCACCCAACAGCAGATCTTCCAGCGCAACCTCTACGGCCTGGGCTGCTGGCAGATGGGGATGTTCGGCGATATCGACCCCGAGCGGATCAGGGTCGGCAACGTCTGGGTGGATCGCAGCGGACGAGAGCACGAGTGCTTCGCCAACATCGAGACCTACTCCCCGACAGTGACCCAGGCTGCCATCGAGTGGCTCTCAGACGTGGTCTACGCCGTCAGGCACGACGAGGAGGCCCAGCGCGAACCATCGCGCGAGTTCTGCGCGGATTGGTGCCCGCGCTTCAGCGCGTGTCGCGCATCCGACACCGACGTGCACGGACTGCTCACCGACCCCGACGTGCTGGCGGCGGTGGACCTGCACATCCAGGCCTCGGCGATGAAGCGCCAGGCGTCGAAGATGGACACCGAGGCCAAGAACGCGCTCTATGGGATCAACGGCTCGACCGGCTCGCACACGGTGCGCTGGGTGCACGTGAACGGCGGGCATGTCAGTTTCGACCGGCAAGGGTATGAACGGCTCGACATCAAGGCGGCACCGCCACCCGCCACCCCACCGAAGGGACAGGTCATTGACCTCGATGAAGCAGCGAACCCTGCTGGGTAGCTACGTCGGCGTGTCGGCACCGAGGTACGGCCCGCGCACCCATCCGTGCGGGCGGTGCGGCATCCTGCTCAACCATCCCTACGGCGAGCCCAAGCGCGAGTTCTGTCGGGACTGCCGCCGGGTGGACCCGGTGATGACCGGGAGGTCGAAGTGAGCGAACTGGGTGGACCCACGACTCCGCAGTTCCGGAGCCTGCTCGATTTCGTTTTGGAGAATCGGGGCCGAGGCATCTTCCTCGTGCACGCCACCTGCGCCCGGGTCATTGACGAGTGGTTCGGCAGTGCGCCGATCGGCCTGCACGACGTGGTGGCGAGCGCCGCGGACCATGAATGCCCCGAATGAGGAGCATGGACCCGTCTACCTGGATCAGCTTCGAGGCGGCGGGTGTGCCGATCACCCAGGGCTCGATGCGCAGCCTGGGCAAGGGCAGGCCGATGATCCACGAGAACCAGACTGAGTTGGAAGCCTGGCGGCACACCATCGGCTGGACCGCGCGAGCGGCGCGCCAACCTTGGTGGGTGATGAGCGGGGCCAAGGAATTGACCGTGGTCTTCTACCTGCCCAAGCCCAAGAGCTACCCGAAGCGTGTCACCTATCCGACCAAGAAACACGACATCGACAAGCTGGCGCGTGCGGTGCTCGATGCCCTCAAAGGCATTCTCTACGACGACGACGGGCAGGTCACCGATCTCACTGCCCGTAAACGATTCGGCGAACCCCGCGCTCTCATCACAGTGGAATCACTGGAGTGAGGACACACTGTTAAGTGAGCGGCGGCACGAACACCCAGCCCCCCCGTCTGAGCAATCGTGCCGCCGCCAATCGAAACCAGGTTTCGATTACTTCTGCGGGTCTACCTCTGGTGCTGGCTCGGAAGGTAGCCCCTGATCCGGCGCAGGAGGCTGCTCGGGAAGTCCCTGATCCGGCGCACCGGGGGGCTGCTCCGGGAGGCCCTGGTCGGGACCGGGAGGCAAGCCCTGGTCAGGTCCGGGCGGCAGACCTTGATCGGGCTGGCCGGGAGGCTGAATCGCCGCCTGCGGAGGCACGTAGACCCACGTCGCGCCGTTGTTGGCGACGGCTACCACCCAGGTGCCGCCCTCGGCGGGCGCGCCATCGGGCTGGTCGCCCACGTCGTAGGTCTTCGGGATCGCCTGCGGCGGTAGGCCCTGGTCCGGACGACCGCCACCGACGCCGTAGCCGGGATCGACCGGACGGTCGGGCCACGGGAGTCCCTGGTCGGGCCGCGGGGGACGGCCACCGCCACCTGGCAGACCCTGGTCCGGGCGAGGCGGACGACCGCCACCGCCAGGCAGACCCTGGTCCGGGTACGCAGGTGGTGCCTCGACTCCGTAGCCCGGGTCCACTGGACGACCCGGCCACGGCAGACCCTGGTCCGGACGCGGAGGTCGGCCACCCGGCACGCCATAACCGGGATCGACGGGCCCACCCCAGCCACCGCCCGGCAGACCTTGATCCGGATAGCCCGGTGACACTGGCGGCAGACCCTGATCAGGGCGCTCGCCCTCGTCGATGAATACTCGGACCTTGCCCCAGTACCAACCCATGCTTTGGCCTCCTATGGCCTCGTTGTTGTGGAACGGCTATTGCTGCGGTGCGGGCTCGGGCACTTGCTGCTGCGCAGGCTGGTGCTCAGGACTCTCGTCCGGAGTCTCGGGCGGAGGAGTCTGACCACCGTCGCCACCGTCGCCACCACCATCACCGCTGTCGACCGGGTTGCGCGCGCCGTCGGCGTTGGTGTCGACCAGGCCGGTCTCGTCCACCTTGTCCGCGTTCGCACTGCCCTCGGGCATATCCAGACCCGAGCGGCTGAGATCGCTTGATTCGGTCATTGCTCCTCCTCGATCGGCGGGCTCGGAACATCCGGCTCCGGATCTACTTCCACTGCAACCGGCTTGCCGTAGGTCTCGTCGTAGATATCCGACGGTGGCTCCAGTGGCTCGCTCACAGCATTCCCTTCTCAGGCGACTCGGTACACCGCGAACGCATTGGGCACCACCGACGACGTCGCGTTGGCCGGGTTGTTCTGGTAGTAGGCCGCACGCAGTTTGTCGTTGGCCTTGCAGGTCACCGTGCCGTGATAGCTGTTCGCGGCACTGGAACCGACGTTGTTCCCGAGCCACTCCGTGTTCTGCCCGTAGCGCACACCCACGTCGTTGATCTGCAATTGGCACGAGCGATTGAACGGCGATGCCTGGCTCGCCAACGAGGCCCATGTGCAGCTGGTCTCCCAGGCGTAGACACCAGCGTCGAGCACGGTGATGTAGCCGCCCGCATAGGTGAGCCGGGTGCCGACATGCGAGGTGACGCCGACGTTCATCGAGACCGGCACGGTCCAGGTGCCGTCGACCAGGGTCAGCGTGTCGCTGCGCTCGGCGCGCAGGTACTGCGGCGTGGGGACCGCTTCGAGGTTGGTCAGCCGTGGCAGCGTGGCCGCGCTCATCGCCAGCCCGAGGGTGTTGATCGCGAGCCCGCCGCTCGGGTCCACCACCGGCTTCAGCGGCGCGCCTGCGGAGCCGTCGCCGGTCAGGCCGGTGCTCACCGCGATCGCGCCCGGCGCGCTGGTGGTGGGTGGCACCGGGGCCCAGGACGTGCCGTTCCAGGCGAGCACGTTGCCGTTGGCGGGCTGGCCCTGGGCGACGTCGAGCAGGTCGTGCAGGTAGGCCGTCAGCGTGGCCGAGAGCTCGCTCGGGCTGTTCGGGTCGCTGGCCGAGGTCAGCGCCATGTCGATGGTCGGCGTGTCGACCACGTTGATCTGTCCGGCCTGATCAACGCTGATCAGATACGGCACACCAGGCGTGCCCGCACCCTGGACCGAGACACCCGGCCCGCCCTGCACCACGCAGTTGCAGGTCGCATCATTGCAGCGGGCCATCACATGCTCCTACGCGACTTCATAGCTCACGTGCCAGGTCAGCTGGTTGCCCTTGGCGGCACCGCGGAACCCTGAACTGAATGCGTGCACCACGAGGCAGTCGGGGTGCGCCGTGCTCAGGATGCGGGCGATGCCGGACTGGTCGGCGGGTGGCCCCGTTCCGTAGACGCCGAGGGTGCCGATGTTCAGCAGCCGCCCGACCGCCGGTACCGGCAACGTCGCCCCGACGTTGTCGAGCGCGTTGGTGGACGTGAGCCAGCCGACCGCAGTGCACAGCTTGTTGATCACGTTGTATCTGCCATATGCGCCCGTGCTGGCCGCGGTGGCGTAGGTGTCGACGTTCTTCAGGAGGGGCGTGTAGGACCGCCAGCCCGGCCCGATGCTGTTGACCGCCGCCAGCACACCGGCCTGCAACGCGATCCCGTTGCCGTCGACCTGGAGGCCCGCCGAGGCGTTGACCTTGGCCGACAGCGGCGTCGGCGCGGAGCCGTCACCGAGCAGACCGACGCCGATGTTGATCGCGCCCGGTGCGGCCACCGCCGGAGGTGCGGGAGTCCACTGCTTGGTGGTGTTGTTCCAGGCCAGCACCTGACCCGAGGCCGGGTTGCTCGCGGTGACGTCGGTCAGTTCATCGAGTGAGACCGTGGCGTTGGCCGACAGGTGGTACCAGTCCGCGGACGTGCCGCTGCCGTGCAGGACCAGATCGACGGTGGCCGTGTCATCGACGGTCAGCTTGCCCGCGTCGATGTTGACCCGGTACGGATTGCCGACTGCACCCTTGCCGGTGACGACAACGCCAGTGCCGCCCTCGACCTTGCACGAGCACGTGGTTGACGTGCAGCCGCACCTAGCCATGCGCTCCCCGATCCACCCGGTCCTGGCTCCACCCCTGACTGGCTGCCGGGTGGCCGTCGTTCGCGCACAGCATGACAGACGGCCGAGCTAGGGCCTAGGTGACGACGAGATTGAGCCCGGTGAGCTCGGCCCGGCTCGGGCCGTTGATGTCGCCCAGATCGTCGGCCACCAGTGCGCTCGCCACGGTGGTCCCAGCCGAGCCCGAGGCGACGTTGCCGGTGACCTCGGTGTCCGAGACCACGGTCGGGTTGTCCATCGGCGTGGCGAAGCCGCCCGCGATCACCAGCGCCGCGACCCCCACCCCGGTGAGCCCGGTGCCGGTCAGCGTGACCAGGTCGCCGACGTTGGCGGTGTCGCTCGGGTTGATCGCTGTCACGGTGCGCCCAACGACCGGCGCAGCAGTGACCTCGAAGCTCAGTGGGTCGGACTCGGGCTCGCTCGGCGTCTCGCCCAGCGTCACCTCGTAGGTGCCCTCGGGCAGCGCCGACGGCACCGACGCCGCACCCACGCCCTCGCCGGTCTTGGCCACCCCGCCAGCGCGCACCACCGCGCCACCCTGGGAGAAGATCAGATAGCTCGGGTCGACCCCGGTCCAGGCGATGTTCACCGCACCCGCGCCGTCGGCGTAGGGCAGCGAGGTCGGGTCGATGCTGGTGAACCCGATCAGGGTGGACGGCGGCACCACCACGTTGGTGGCGTCGTCGTGGTGCTGGTCGCGCGCCGTCACGGTGTACTCGCCCGGCTGGGCGTAGGTGTGCGCCGCGGTCCACACCCCAGGGGTGGATTCGAGCCCCACTTCCCAGCTGTCGTCGTCGCCGAAATTGAACTCCACCGGGTTGGTCATGGCCTCTCCCTGGGCAGATGCACCGGAATGGTCTCGTGTCGGACGAACAGTTCACTGACGGCGGCGTAGCACGCCAGCGCGATCCCGGTGACGACGCTGGACGTCGTGGAACTGACGACCCCAGCCGCCATCAGCACGATGACCACCGCCTGCACGAAGCCGTAGCAGACCCACACGAGCCGCACCGGGTCGCGCGTGAGCACGTTGGCCGGTGCGGGTTCGGGTAGGTCATCAGGCAGGCGATGGCTCATCGGTCACCAGTAGAAGCAGCGCCACCACGCCGAGTTGATCGCGACGTTGTTCGCCGTCGAGGCAACTAGGATGCGGAGGTTGGTCTTCTTCGCCACCGAGCCGACCTGACCGAATTGCAGGTTGGTGTCCCCGGTGGTGGCGCGCAGTTCGCCGATCGGGTACTTCGCCAGTTCCTTGCCGTTGCGATCGAGCGTCTGGACGCGCCAGTAGAGGTTGTCGTCCTTGCCCATGCCGGTGGTGTAGAGCCAGGCCGACATGTCGAACAGCGTGGCCGCATCGGGCAGCGTCAGCGACGAGCCGCCCGTGTTGGCCAGCGCGGCATCCCAGCCGACGCAGTACCAGGTCCCGGCCTTGGCCAGCTTAGTCACCTGGCCCTTCTTGTTGGTGAGGTAAAGCTGCTTGGGCATGTCGTCGTCTCCTCCGCCGCTGGTGCCACCGCTGGTGCCGTTGAATACCGCCGCGACCTTCTGGGCCTCGGCCGGGTCGTCCGCCCACTTGCGGTAGAAGCTCAGGTGCACGTGCCACAGGTGGCTGGAGTCGCTGGTGATGTAGTTGCCGGTGCGCACGTCGCGCCCGGTGACGCTGGTGCCGTTCGTGGTGCCGTACCACTCGCGCAGGCAGTGCAGCCGCGAGTCCTTCTTGTTCACCGCATCGTTGAGCCGCTTGCTCACGGTCTTCATGTCGGCGTCGTTCATGGTCACGTCGAGCGCACTGGCAGCTTCACCCGGCCCGGCCCGGTCGTCGGCCTGCTGCACCGAGTAATCCGAGGAGGAGACGTAGTTCCTACCGCGGTGGTAGCCATAGGTGTGGGCCGAGTCGCCGACGATTCCGGACAGCTGGGCAGACTTCACCGTGATGGCGTCCCAGCACGCCTTCGGGCCCTTCCCGGCGTATTCAGTCACGACCGCGCACGCGGCCCCGGTCACCCGGATCGCGCTCCTCGACAACGGCGTCCGACGGTGGGTCTTCGTCCTCCTCGGGGCCGGACTCCTCCACGATGTCGCCTTCGGCCGGTGGCGTCTCCTCGACGGGCTCGACCGGCCAGTCCTCCTGCGGTGTGGTCATGTGCTCTCCCCTTCCAATCGAAACCGAGTTTCGATCAGCCTTTGATGCAGACGATGGCAGTAATGATCCTCGCTGCGCCAGTCCCTCCTTGGTTGGCGCGCAGGTCCACCTGTCCCTGATGAGTCGCGCTCGGGCACTGGCTCGGCTTGCGGTTACCCGCTATCGCCAGACTCGTCAGCACCACCGTCGTCGCCAGCAGCAGCGCGGCGACGGTGAAGGCGACCGCGGAGTGGCGAAAGAGTGCGTGGGACAGGTTCGTCATGGCGGTCATGGCGCACCGTCGGCATCTCGCCCCGTGGCAACGCAATCCCGCTCTGCGCGAGCAGCACCCGCTGCTGGTGCGCCAGTTCTTCCAGTTGGATCCTGGTCTCGCGCTCCTCGTGCAGTTCGTCCGACACCTCGTCGAGCTCCTGCTTGGCCGCTTTGCGCTCCTTGTTGCGCACCGCGCGCACGATCAGCAGCATTCCTCCCACTGCCGACACGATGCCCGCAAAGCCGGTGATGATCGCGATGACCCCGGTCTCCCAGCCCCCTGAGATCACTCATGGACCCGCCCGCCAAAAGACCCCCGTCATGATCGGCTCCCCTCGATTGAAGTGGAGTCTCTCATCCGAGGGGCTGTCGACCTAGGCGTCGGCCGGGTAGCCGCCCAGACCGTCCATCTGCACGTACGACGGGGCACTGAACAGCGACCCGATCTGAATACTGATCGCGCCGGTACTGCTGTTCAGATAGACCCGAGCGAATGCGTTGGACGTCGACGTGGCACACGCCTTGATGACGTAGGTGCCAGCGCCCCGGAATCCGGCTGGCACGGCACTTCCGGTGATCACATAGGTGGTGCCCGGGGTGAACGTGCCGTTGAGTTGACCATTCCAGTAGACGATCCCGTTGATCCGCCGGTACTGGACGGTGCCGGTGAACCCAGACGCCAGCGGCAGCGTGATCCAGCCGGTGTCCGCCGACACCTCGGTCCACGGCGACCAGCCGTTCTGGTTGCCCGAGCGGTAGTAGGCGAAGTTCATCGCGTTGGTGACCGACAGGCACCACTGGGACGAGCCATTGCCGCCGTTGGAGGCGCGCTGGGTGATGATCTGGCAGTAGTTGTTCCCGCACGGCCAGCCGTTCGCCAGGGCCTGCGCGTTGGACATCGTCCACTGCGAGAAGCCCGTCGGATAGGTAGGACTCAGGTCGGAGACCGGCTTATCGACGTTGCTGAAGTTCAGCAGCGGCGATGGACCACCGGCCCAGGAGGCATCGAAGTCGGTGCCCGACAGCTTCACCAACGCCTGACCGGCAGTGCCGCCGACCGGCACGCCCGGTCCGGTCGGGCCTGTCGGACCCGTGGCACCCGCCGTACCCGGCGGACCGGTCGCGCCAGTAGCGCCAGCGGGACCCTGTGGACCGGTGGCACCGAGCTCGCGCCACGCACTCCATGACGGGGAGGCACCACCCGACGTGCCGCGCACGTACTCGCGTTGTGAGGTGGTCGAGACCCATCGCTGCACCGTGGTGCCGAACATGGCTGACGTGGTGTTCCCGCCAGTGTTGTCGACCACCAGCACGCCAGGCTCGGCCAGTCCCGGCCCGTTGGTGAGGTTGCCAGCGCAGGCGTACGGGCCGATCTGCGCGGCGTTGTTGTAATCACTGCCGGGCAGACCGCTGTATCCCCCGGATATTTCTTTCCAAGGTGCCCAGCCCGCACTCGGCAGCTGCTGGTAGGAGCGCACCCACATGGACGTGTGCCCGGTGGACGACGACCAGATTTGGGTGATGTCGTTGTTGGCCCACGCGTACACCTGCAAGATGCCGGACTCAGCCCATGCGCTGAACTGCGTTCCCCCGGCACTCGGGCCGTTGGTCGCGTTGCACGCAATGTGGTAGAGCCCGGTGGTGGTGCAGGCGTTGTAGTCGGTCGCAGCCGTGATGACCAGGCCACCGCCGCCGCTGGCCTGGTCCACCCAGTGGGTGTTGTAGTCGGTGCCGTCGATCTTGGCGAGCACCTGGTTGGCTGTCCCGCCAGCAGGGACACCCTGCCCCGGCGCACCCGGCGCGCCCGCTGCGCCAGTCGGACCCGTAGGCCCGGTCGGACCGGCCGGACCTTGCGCGCCAGGATCGCCTTTCGCCCCTGCCGGACCCTGCGGACCAGCGGGCCCAGCCGGACCCTGCGGACCAGGCAGGCCGGTCGGGTTCTCCCAGTCCGCATCGCCGTCGGCAGAAGACACCTTGGTGAGCACCTGGCCGTCGGTGCCGCCCGGTGGCAGGCCCGCCCCACCACCGCTGTCGCCGTCGCTGAGCGAGTACAGGTCCTCAGGGGACAGGTTGTTCCCGCGACGCTCCTGCACCGACATGCGCCGCTCGATGACACGCATCCAGCCGACGAGGGTGTCCGGTTGCAGCTGCTGAGCCATCAGACACCGCCGTCGTCTTCAGTCTCCGGGGCCGGGATGGCGTCGAAGTCCTGCCCGCCGTTCGGGGCCAGGGACATGGTGACCTGCACCTGCTCGGGCGTCTGGGTGTCAAAGCTGACCGTGACGTTGTCCAGCTTCTGCCACTGCTGCACCTGCTGGCAGGTGGCCGTCGAGCGCAGCGGAATCCAGATGCCCGGCACCAGGTCGTTGATCCCCAGCATCACGTCCGGGTTCAGCTGGGTGTTGTCCGGTATGCGCACCACCACAGGCGCGCCACCGTTGAGCGTCTGGCCCTTGGAGTTCTTCAGCACCGCGCCGGTCTTCTGGTCGGTGAGCACGGTGCGCCGCCCGCTCATGTTGCGCTGGGCCTGGCTGCTCAGTGTGGCGACGTAGCTATTGATCTTCTCCTGGTACTTGTCGTAGGACTTGTTCGCCGCCTGCCATTCGTTGTACCGCTTGGTTTGGCGCGTCTTCAGGGTGCTGCAGGTCTTCACTCGATCGGCCAACGGTTTGATCAACGCGTCGAGTTGCTTCTGCCGCTTGGGCAGCACGCCGTGGGTGTAGCGCTCCCTGTAGTAGCGGGCCAGTCGAGCCTGCTCGGCCGAGCTCAGGCAGGGGTAGGCGTGGTAGGCACCGAACGCCTCGATATACGCGTTGTGCGCCTTCTGCACCTGAGTCCAGGAACTGAAGGCGGTCTTGTCCGGTGCGATGGTCGACGTGTAGGACGAGTTCAGGATCTCGACCATGCCGTAGTAGCTGTCGATCCCGCCGTAGACCCCGTAGTACCCGTTGCCGTCGGTCACTGCGGAGAAGGTCGCGAAGCTCATCCCGTACTCGGTGACGATGGGGTTCGCCATGAACGCCTCGTCGGTGAGCACCGTGGTCTTGCCGATGGCGTAGCTGGTGTCCCACACCAGGATCGAGCGCCCGAGCACCGTGTAGTCGATCCCACTGTTGGCAGCCAGGTCGTCGATCAACTCCCACGCCGTCATCGAGAACGGCAGCACCTGGCGCGCCTCGTGCGCGTCACCGGCAGCGGTGTGCGGGTAGATGTGGATGTACTTCAGGATGTTCGGGTCGTAGCCGAAGGTGAATTCCTCAGGCTCGGCGGGATCGTCGGGCACCGGGATGTGGGTCGTTTTCAATACCGAATTCAGGATGGACCCGACCGTGCTGACCACCGGGTTGCCGTGCGGGTAGTTGATGTAGGTCGGCTTCCCGTCCGGACCCTTCGGTCCTGCCTTGTACCGGTGGTCGTAGCCGAGCCGGAAGATGCGGCGGTAGACGTACTGCATGATGTCGCGCGCCTCGATCTCGACCTCGTCAGCCTGGTAGGCGACGCGCGTGATCGGCCCCTCCCAGACCCGCACCCCATCTCTAAAGATCACTAATTCATGGCGCATCGACCGGATGCTTTCCAGCAACTCGCAGCAGTCCGGCCCGAACCCGACGGTGTTCACGATGGCGTTCGAGATGTCGTCGCGCACCCGGCTCCACTGCACCCGGGACAGCGGCGTTATCTCCCCGATCCGGTCCGCCCCACCGCGGTCGTAGACGTAGACCCGGTAGGTGCCACAGCCGAGCGGGCCACCGTGCGCACGCGAGGCCACCGCCGGTATCGCTGGCGCGCCACCCACCGGAGTGTCGGGGATGTAGTAGAGGCTGATCAGGTTCTTCCCGGTACCCGTGCAGTCCTTTCGAGTTGCGAAAGTGTAGACGAGCCGATGCGTGCCGCCGACTGCCTGGATCGCCATGCCCTCGGGCTCACGCCGAGGCAGCGCCAGGCCAGCACGGGTGATCGAGCTACCGCTGATGCCGTTCCAGATGTTCTGCCAGTAAATGTGGATGTCCGGGGCGTCGGAGCAGTAGCTCGCTTTGCCCGGCCCCGTGATGCTGTAGCAGTAGTCGCCGTACACGGTCCGGCCCTGAAACGTGGGCACGTAGGACATCAGCCGGATCGCCGCCCCCAGCGGAGCGGCGGCGTTGCCGTGAGCGATGATGTCGGTCACCGAGTACGGCTGAATGCACGGCGCGTTGCTGGTGGGGTCGTTGAAATTCAACAGCAGGGTGTCACCGTCGATGCAACAGCCGAGCCCGATAGAGCCCGGCTTCAGGTCGTACTTGGTCAACACCTGGGCAGAGGCGGTGTGGCTGTTGATGGTCGATCCGGCCTCCCACCGGAACCGCGCGATCTTCGACCCGAACGCGTTGCCGCTACTGCTGAGCACCGCGTCGCAGCCGACCCAGATCCAAGTGTCGTTCCCGTCGATCACCACGCCGAACTGCTGCCCGTGAT
>Ga0210397_10000279_pt1 | contig 37086 bp, 28 predicted proteins | sample IncBWH2OmetaG_FD_160126 | JGI IMG/M metagenome (GOLD analysis project Ga0210397, IMG submission 160126) | Forest soil microbial communities from Barre Woods Harvard Forest LTER site, Petersham, Massachusetts, United States - Inc-BW-H-2-O ...
GTCGGGGCCCAATGCCGCGCCGCCCAGGACAGCAGGCGCCCGGCGCGGCCCGCCGGCACCACCGGGACAGCAGGGGGCGGTGCGGGGACGGCCGGTGCGTCGCTTTCGCCGCTCATCTGGAACGCCCGCAGCTGGAACGCCGCTTGTATGCCTTGGCCGCGACCGGGCGTAGCCGGCGGGGGGATAGCGGCAAATGGGTCATCCTGGAACAAGCCTGTTTCTTGATAGGCTGGGCCTGTATAAGGCGCCCGGCCGGAACGCGCGCAACCAATGGCCTGCCGAGAACCAACGGCCGGCGGCGACTCTATTCTACGACGGGATTGAACGGAACCTCAGCATGGCGGTCGCTCTTTCCGTGGTCGTACCGGTCAAGGACGAGGCCGAGAATGTCGGCCCCCTGGCGCGCGAAATCGCGGCGGCGGTGGCCGGCGAGGCCTCGGCCGAGATCATCTTCGTCGACGACGGCTCCAGCGACGGCACCGGCGCGGCCCTGGCGGCGCTCAAGGCGGAGATCCCGGCGCTGCGCGTCATCCGGCACGGGCGCAATCTCGGCCAGAGCCGCGGCATCCGCACCGGCGTGCGCGCGGCGCGCGCCGACATCATCGTGACGCTGGACGGCGACGGCCAGAACGATCCGGCCGACATCCCCAAGCTGCTGGCGATCCTGCGCGGACCGGACGCGCAGAACATCGGCGTGGTCTCGGGCGTGCGCGCCAAGCGCCAGGACACCTACAGCCGGCGCCTCGCCTCGCGCCTCGGCAACGCGATCCGCGCGCGGCTCCTGAACGACGGCGCCAGCGACACGGGCTGCGGCCTCAAGGCGTTTCGCCGCGATGCGTTCCTCGCCCTGCCCTATTTCGATCACCTGCACCGCTTCATCATCACGCTGATGCTGCGCGAGGGCTATGACGTGCGCTTCGTGGAGGTGAACCACCGGCCGCGGGCGCACGGCACCTCGAAATACACAAATTTCGGCCGCCTCCTGGTGAGCGTGAACGACCTTCTGGGCGTGCGCTGGCTGCAGCGGCGCTTTCGCGGCGGCGCCGAGGCCACGGAAATCTGATGGGTTACCTCGCGCATCTCTACCGGCTCGCGGCCGACCATCCGGTCGACACGGTGTGGATCGGCATCGGCTTCCTCGGCCAGGGGATCTTCGGCATCCGCTTCCTGATCCAGTGGCTGCGCAGCGAGCAGGAAGGCCGCAGCGTGGTGCCGGTCGCGTTCTGGTATTGCAGCCTGCTGGGCGGCCTCATCAGCGTCGCCTATGCGCTGCATCTGCAGGCCTGGCCGCTGCTCCTGGGCCAGGCGATGCCGATCCCGATCTATGTCCGCAATCTCTACCTGATCCACCGCGAGCGGGGCCGAAGAGCCAGGGAACCCGCGGTTTAACCAAGCCGCCACGTCGGCGCGGCGCCCCCGCCCATTTTCCGCCCCAATATGGTACAAGGGTTGCGAGGCCCTATCCGGCCCGTGTCATTGCCGCATTTGTCCGGCGCCCGCCGCAGATGCTCCAGGGGAGGAATTCCATGCTTCGCTTGTTTCCGCTGCTTCTGCTGCCCGTCATTCTGTACAACCTGATCGCGCTGGGCGGCGGCGCCATCCTGCATCACGACATCCAGGACATGCTGAGCTTCAACCACGCGCTGACCATCCACATGTTCTCCGGCGACGCCTGGAAGTTCAGCTTCGGCGACTTCCTCGTCCTGCTGACGATGGCGCTGCTTTTCGTCGAGATCGTGAAGTCGACGCGCACCAGCTCGCGCCAGATCGTCAATCACGGCCTGTCGATGCTGACCTTCATCGTCGCGCTGATCGAGTTCATCGCCGTGAAGGGTTTCGCCACGACGCCGTTCTTCTTCATCATGTTCATGTGCCTGTTCGACGTGGTGGCCGGCTACACGATCTCCATCGTCGCCGCCGAGCACGATCTCGGCCTCGGCCGCGCCGGCACCGACTGACGCAAAAGCCTGCCTTGCCTGGCGAACGGGCGGTCCTCAGGGCCGCCCGTTTGCGTTCGGGGACGCGCCTTCGGGCCGGCCATCGACGGTGCGCAACCGGAAGTACTAGAATAAAAGCGGGTGCAGCGGCGGGAGCGGGGGCATGACGCTCGGCGACATCGGCAATATCGGCACGGCGATTGCCGGCGCGGCAGCGTCGCTGGCCCTGGGCTTCGCCTTCTGGCAGACCCGGGAATTTCGCAGGCATCAGCTGGAAACCACGGCGCGCGATCACTATCACCGCTTTCTCGAGATCTGCATCCAGTATCCGGAATACGCCCAACCGCTCCTGGAGCCGGCGCTCGACGTCGAGAACAGGACCTATGACGGGGACGAAAGGCTGTTCGCGCAGTACGAGTGGTATCTGTCCTGCGAATTGAACGCGCTCGAGGCCATTTACGAGGCGGTCGGCGAGCAGCAGTCCTGGCGGCACAACATCATCGGCATGTTCAAGGACCATGCGACCTATATGCGAACCGAACGCTATGACGAAGTGATGCGCGGCACCTGTTCGGACGAATTTCAAAGTCTTCTCGACCGGGAAGTCATCAGACCCCGCCAAGACGAGGAATGTTACGCGTCCTTCTGACCGCCGCCATCGCGCGTCGTCTCAGCAATTCATTCCGGCGGATAGCCGAACTTCGCCGCCCAGGGCGCGAGCAGCGGCAGCACCGGCGCCATCTGCTCGCGGTAGCGGCGCCATTGGCCGACGCCGTCGCCGGCAATGCCGCGGCGGACCTGGACGGCGCTGACGGTGGTCAGGGTGCGATCAGTGGACGCGCGATAGTAATCGCGCACGCTTTCATCCCAGGAGAGGCCGGCAAAGGCGCACAGGCGCTGCGTCTCGCGGTCGAAATCGGCGATCAGGTCTTCGTTGCGGATCTCGAACGGCGCGAAGCCGAGGCGGGCGCGACAGGTCTCGGCCAGCTGCATCGCGTCGCAATAGAGCTGCGCCGCGCCCTCCAGCGACTGGAGCTCGAGCGTGAAGCGGTTGGGCGCGAACTGGCGGCGAAAGCAGCTGAAGACGACGTCGCGCGGATCGCGCAGCGCGAAGACGATGCGCGCCTCGGGAAACAGCCGCAGGATGAGCGGCAGATAGACGGTGTTGAAGGCGGTCTGCTCGACCGCCAGCCGGCCTTGCGTCGCGATGCCGCCGGCGCGCACGCGCTGCCAGAAATCCTCGCGATAGCGCTGGGCGGCGGCGTCGGCGAGGGCCGCGAGCCGGGCCGGACCGTCAGCGGGATCGAACAGCTCGGCAACCGCCCTGGCCAGCAGCGGCTTCTCGACCAGCAGGGCCACGCCCGGCCGGCCGGCCAGGATCTCGCCCAGCAGCGTGGTGCCGGAGCGGGGAAAGCCGAGAATGAAGAGCAGACCCGAGGAATCGTCCGCGTCGGCGCGCTTCACCTTGCGGATGCGCTCCAGCTTTGCGGCGGCAGGGTTTCGAAGGCGCGCGTCACGCGGCGCACCTGCTCGCAGCCCGTCTCCGAACCGAATTGCCCGGCGCGCGCCGCATGCGCCGCGCGAAAGGTCGCGCCGGCGTCGCGATAGGCCTCGAACGCCTCGCGCGTCTTGCCTTGCGCATCGCGCAAATCGCCCAGACAGCCGAGCGCGATGGCCTTGAGATCGGGCTCGGCGTTGCCGACCAGCCAGGTCAGGTGCCGCTCGGCATCCTCGAACTGGTCTTCGGCGAGATCGGCGCGCGCCAGCGCCATGACGGCGACCGCATCGTCCGGGACAAGGGCCAGGGCGCGTTCGGCAAAGTCGCGGGTCTCGGCGTGCCGGCCCTGCAGGGCGGAGAGATTGGCGAGCCGCGCATAGGCGCCGGCCGCATCCGGCTTCAGCCGGACGGTCTGCAGGTAGCAGTCGCAGGCCCGCTCCGGCTGGTTCAGCAACTGATGCGCGATGGCCTTGTGGAACCAGGCCGCGGGCAGCGCCTCGTCGATGGCGAGCGCGTCGCCGCAGGCCAGGATCGCCATCTTGTGGCGGCCCAGACCGTTCAGGCATTCCGCCAACTCGCACAGGATCGCCGCCGATTTCGGCGCCAGCGTGTGGGCGCGCTGCAGATCGTCGAGCGCATCCTTCAAGAGGCCGCGCTGCTTGCGGCAGCGGCCCCGCGCCTCGAACAGCAGCGGATGAACCAAGCCGCCAGCGAGCGCCTGCTGCGCCAGCCGGCCGGCCAGGGGCACATCGCCCGACCGCAGGGCGCGGTCGACGGCACGCAATATCTGCGGCAGGTCGCCGGTCGGCGCACTGCGCGTGTCACTCGGCAAAGTCTGCTCCGTGCCGGCGTTCCCCCGAACGCAGGCGCTGCTTCGCTCCGATTTCAAATTACCGGCAGTTCATCTCAAAAGTGTCTCGGGCGGGCGGTCTCGATCATCTGTGTGCGGAGGAATGTGGACGGCGATCACTTTTGCGCGGCGCCGCGCTGCGAAATGTTTGCGCCGGAAAGTTCCCGTTTCGTACGTCGTCACAGATTGCGGACAAAACTCCGCTGCCAGCCAGCACCGCGGGCGGGCGCCGCGCTCTTCGGGGCGGTTCGGCGCCGGCCCGAGCCGCCGGCCGTCCCCAAAGCCGCCGGTTTGCTTTTGCCGCCGAGGCGCGATATCCCGCCCCGCTGCCCGCGTCACCAGACGGGCATCCCCGGACAGGTGGCCGAGTGGTTTAAGGCGCACGCCTGGAAAGTGTGTAACGGTTAATAGCCGTTCGAGGGTTCGAATCCCTCCCTGTCCGCCAGCCACCTTGCCCCGAACCCTCGATTCTTTGTGCGCGGCGCTGACGCGCCGCTGGGTGGTTCGAATCCCTCCCTCTCCGCCACCTCCGCGCCGTCGCAGCCAGTCCGCGGCGGGGCCGGCGAGGCTCGGTGTCGCGCCGGCTGCGTGCTAACCTGCCCGGGCCCCGCCGGATCGAGCCTCGATGATTTCCAGTCTGCAGGAATTGCTGGCGCCGCTGACGGTGGACGCGTTTTCGGGTCTGTTGCGGGAGCGCACGCTGACCTTCCGGCGCGGGGCGGCGGCGGAGCGGTTTGTGGGCCTGCTCGACTGGCAGACGCTGCGCGGCCTGCTCGAAAGCGGCGTCTTTCCGGCCGAGAAGCTGCGCGTCACCCATGGCGGGCGCTTCCTGCTGGCGCCGATCCACCTGACGCAGGGCAAGCTCAACCTCGCCAATTTCGCCAAGCTGCTCGAGCGCGGCATCAGTGTCGTGGCCGAGCCGCTGATCCCTTATGTGCCGCCGCTCGCCGCGCTGTGCGGCGACATCACGGCGCGCCTCGGCGAAGAGGTCACCGCCTGCGCCATCGCGACGACCGGGAGCGGCGGCGCCTTCGAGATGCATTTCGACCGCGAGGATCTCATCATCCTGCAGCTGGAGGGCTCCAAGCGCTGGAAGGTCTATGGGCCGCCGGCGCCCACCCCGGTGCGCGGCATGCCCGAGGTCGTGCCGCCCGAGCCGGTGGCGCCGCTGTTCGACGAGGTGCTGCGGGCCGGCGATTTCCTGTTCCTGCCGGCGGGCTATTGGCACCTGTGCGAGAACGGGCCCGGCCTGTCGCTGCACGCCGCCATCGCCTTCCGCCCCGTGGTCGGCGCCCATGCCGTCAAGGCGCTGGTGCCGCTGCTCTATGCCGAGGAGATTTTCCGCGTGCCGCTGACGCGGTTCGACAATCCAGGGGCGCGCGCCGCGCATGAGGCGGCGCTCAAGGCGCGGCTGATCGCCAAGATCGAGCAGATGTCGGTGGCGGAGATGCTCGAAGGCCGCAAGGTCAAGACGCCGGCCGACCCCTATAACGAGTGAACCGCCTCAGCTGAGGATGAAATCGCCGCTGTGGAGCTGGGCGATGGTGACGTTGTCCAGCGTGATGTGGTTCTGGTCGTCGAAGGCGATGACGATGTTGGGGCCGACCTGGGTCATAAGAGACTGCAGCGCCGAGAAGCTGGTCACGCCGTAGCCGTGCAGCTCGATGATGTCGCCGCCGCCATTGGCGGGCGTGAAATCGGTGATGGTGTCGAGGCCGTCGCCGAACTTGAAGACGAAATGGTCGTTGCCGGCGCCGCCGGTCAGGATGTCGTTGCCCGCACCGCCGTTGAGGTAATCGTTGCCGCCGCCGCCGTCGAGCGTGTCGTTGCCGGCATGGCCGTAGAGGATGTCGGGCTCGCTGCCGCCCACCAGGTTCACGGCGACGGGCGCGCCCAGATTGGGATCGTAGGGCGTGGTGTACCATTGCCAGGTGTCGAGCGCGGCCTGGACGTCCTTCAGCGTGACCGGGCTGGCGCTGTTGTCGTCCCAGGTGCCGCTGACGCCGGTGATGTTCCAATTGGCGTCGTAGGTGATGGTGGCGCCCCTGAACGCATAGGTGCTGCCGGGATCGCCCATGTAGAGGCTGTGAGTGCCGTCGTCATAGGTGACGACCTGGGTGATCGGGATCTGCTGCGCGTTGATGGCGGTCGACGCCCAGGCGATGTTGTTCTGGTTCTGCACGTCGACGTAATTGACCCAGCGGATGCCGCTGTCGGTCATGGTGATCTGGTACATCAGGCTGCCGGCGCCATCCCTCAAGGTCTCGACCGACGTCCAGGGCGCGTCGTTGCCGGCGTCGTAAACCGTCACGTCCGTGCCGCCATAGGGGCCGACCGCCACCGTGGTGGTATAGGTCGAGACGTCGACAGTGCCGTCGGCGAAGCGGAAATTCTCGACATCGCGCACCGTGTCGGTGCCGTCGGGCGAGCCGGCGCGCTGGTCGACGACGGTGTAGGCCATGGCCGTGGTGTCGAAGCTGACGGCGTAGTCGGCCTGGTTGCCGGTGAAGACGACCGTGTCGCTGCCGATGCCGCCGTCGAAATGATCGTTGCCCGAGGTGCCCAGCAAGGTGTCGTTGGAATCGACGCCGGTGATCGTCACCGTCGCGGTCTCCACGAAGCCGCCGCTGACGGTATAGTTGAAAGTGTCGGTGGCCGAGGTGTCGGTGGCGCCCGAGCCGGGGGCGGCGAGGCTGTCGTAAATGTGGTTGGGATCGTAGCTGAAGGTGCCGTCGGCGTTGACGGTGAGCAGCGCCCCGGAGGCCAGCGCGATCTGCTGGCCGACATTGGCGGTGACGCCGTTGACCGCCGTGACGCGCAGGATGTTGTCGGGATCGGTGTCGGCGCCGAAGCCGTTGTCGGCGAAAACGTTGAGACCGTTGCCCAGGATGTATTCGTTGCCGGCGAAGGCGTCCTGCGCGTGCAGCACGGCGGGATCGTCGACCGCGGTGATGGCGAGGCTCGTCGTCACCGTGTTGCCGGCATGGTTGGCGGCGGCGCCGTCGTCGACCTTCCAGGCGATGGTGCGCGCGGGGTTGGCGCCGTAATTGTCGGGATTGTCGCTGTTCGAGGAGAAGGTCACCGAGCGCAGCGCCGCCTGGTACGCCGCGACCGAGGCCGAACCGCTCAGCGTCAGGATGTGCGTGGCGCTGTTGTAGCTGCCGCTGATGCCGCTCTGGTTGGTGAAGTTCAGCGTGTCGCCGGCGACGAAACCGGCCGAGATCGCGACGCTGGCGCCGGCCAGCGTGGCGCTGTCGGGATCGCTGACCGTGAGCGCATTGTCGAGCACGAGCGGCGCCGCCTGCTCGGTATAGCCGACGCTGTTGCCGGCGCCGCCGAGCACGGGCGGATCGTTGACCGCGGTGACGTTGAGCGTGGTCGTGACGGGGTCGCCGGCAAGGGCGCCGTCGCTGGCCGTGAAGCTGATGGCGCGGCTGAGATGGGCGCCGCCGGCGGTGGGATCGTCGCTGCTCGAGGCGAACGTCACCGCGCGCAACGCCGCCTGGTAGGCGGCGACCGAGGCCGTGCCGCTCAGCGTCAGGATATGCGTCGACGGGTCGTAGCTGCCTGAGATGCCGCCCTGGCTGGCGAAGCCGAGGACATCGCCGGCCACGAAGCCGCTGGAAATCGCGACGGTGGCGCCGGCCAGCGTCGCATTGTCGGGATCGGCGACGGTCAGGTTCGCATCCAGCACGACGGGCGCCGCCTGCTCGACATAGCCGATGCTGTTGCCGGCGCCGCCGAGCAGCGGCGCGTCGTTGACCGCCGTGACGTTTATCGTGCTGGTCGCGGCCGCGCTGGAGAGCGTGCCGTCGCTGGCGGCGAAGCTGATCGTGCGGCTGGTAGCGCCGCCGCCGGCGGTGGGATCGTCGCTGCTCGACGCGAAGGTCACCGAACGCAGCGCCGCCTGGTACGACGCGAGCGAGGCCGAGCCGCTCAATGTCAGGATATGGCTCGCGGCGTCATAGCTGCCCGAGATGCCGGCCTGGCCCGCAAAGCCCAGCACGTCGCCGGCGACGAAGCCCGACGCGATGGTCACGGTGGCGCCGGCCAGGCTGGCATTGTCGGGATCGGCGACGGTGAGGCTGCCGGCGATGGCGACGCCGGCCGCCTGCTCGGTGTAGCCGACGCTGCCGCCCGCGCCGCCCAGCACCGGGGCGTCGTCCACCGGCGTGACGTTGACCGTGCTCGAGACGGCGCTGCTGGAAAGCGTGCCGTCGTTGATCGTGAACGCGATCGTCCGGCTGGCATTGCCGCCGGCGGTGGGATCGTCGCTGCTCGAGGCGAAGGTGACCGAGCGCAGCGTCGCCTGATAGGAGGCGACGGTGCCCGCACCGCTCAGCGAGAGGATGTGGGTCACGGGGTCGTAGCTGCCGACGACGCCGCCCTGGCTGCTGAAATCGAGCACGTCGCCGGCCACGAAGCCGCCGGTGATCGCGACGGTCGCGCCGGCCAGCCGCGCATTGTCGGGATCGGCGACGGTGAGGCCGGCCGCGACGACGAGCGGCGCGGCCTGTTCGGTGTAGGCGACGGTGTTGCCCGCGCCGCCCAGCACCGGCGCGTCGTCCACCGCGGTGACGTTTATCGTGCTGGTCGCGGGCGCGCTGGTGAGCGCGCCGTCGCTGGCCGTGAAGCTGATCGTGCGGCTGGCGTTGCCGCCGGCAGTGGGATCGTCGCTGTTCGACGCGAAGGTCACCGCGCGCAAGGCTGCCTGATAGTCGGCCACCGTCGCCGAACCGCTCAGCGTCAGGACGTGCGACGCCGCATCGTAGCTGCCGGAAATGCCGTTCTGAGCGGCAAAACCCAGCACGTCGCCGGCCACGAAGCCCGCGGCGACGGTTACGGTCGCGCCCGCCAGCAGCGGGCTGTCGGCGTCGGCGACGGTGATCGCGCCGTCGATCGCGACCGGCACCGCCTGCTCGGTATAGCCGACCGTGTTGCCGCCGCCGCCCAGGGTGGGCGCGCCGTTCACCGCGGTGACGTCGAACGTCAGCGTGCGCGGCATGGGGTCGAGATCGCTGCCGCCGTTCGCGGTGCCGCCGTCGTCCTGCACCTGGAAGGTGAAATGCGCGTAACCGGCGCCGAAGCCGCCCGCCGCCGGCGTGAAGACGAGCTTGCCGCCGGCGAGGTCGGCGACAGCGACGAACTGGCCCGCCGTCACCGCGACGCCGTTGTCGGTCAGGCTGCCCGCGCCCGGCAGCGTGGTGATCTCCACCGCCTTCAGCGCGTTGCCGTCGACATCGCTGAAGCCGAAATCGGAGGCATGCAGCGCGTAGGAGCCGCCCTCATTGAGGGTCACGGCCGCGTTGGCGCCCGAGGGCGGATCGTTGACCGCGGTCACCGCGACGGTCGAGGTCACGGCGCTGCTGGCGCTGCTGCCGTCGCTGACGGCGAAGCTGACCGTGCGGGCGCTGTTGCCGCCGGCCGTCGGATTGTCGCTGCTCGACGAAAAGGTCACCGCGCGCAGCGCCGCCTGATAGGCCGAGAGGCTGGCGGTGCCGGACAAGGTCAGGACATGGGTGCCGCTGTCATAGGTGCCGCTGATGCCCGACTGCGCGGAGAAGTTCAGCGCATCGCCGGCGACGAAGCCGGCCGAAATCGTCACCGTCGCGCCGGACAGGGTCGAACTGGAGGAATCGGCGACCGTCAGCGCGCTGTCGATGGCGACGCCGGCGGCCTGCTCGACATAGCCGACCGTATTGCCGGCGCCGCCCAGCACCGGTGGCGTGCCGCCCGCGAGCGAGACGGTGGCGTCGGCAAATTTGGCGAATTCGACCTGGTTCAGCGTGTCGGTGCCGTCGGGCGAGCCGGTGCGGTTGTCGGCGACCGTGTAGCTCTGGCCACCCAGGGCGGTGATCGTGTAGTCGGCCTCGGGACCCGAAAAGTCCGCCGTGTCGACGCCGCTGCCGCCGGTGATGGTGTCGGAGCCGCCGCCGCCGGTGAAGGTGTCGCCGTCATTGTTGCCGGTGATGCTGTCGTTGCCGGAGCCGCTGACCAGCGTGTCGATCGCGGTGCCGAGCGCGATGCCGATATTGTTGGTCAGCCCGTCGCAGCTGCTGAACGTGCCCGGGTTCAGGTTGATGGTGGCGGGGGCGGAGAAGCGGTCGATGTCGAGCGTGTTGTTGCTGCCCGCATCCCACAGCGTGAGGATCGTCACGGTGTTCTGCGTGAAGTCGAAGAACATCCCGCTGGGGCCGGCGACGTTGCTGTTGAAGCCGAACACCTGGCCGCCGGACAGCGGCGTCGAGGTCGGCGCGCCGTAGAGCTCCTGCGCCGCCAGGATGTCGAGCGGCATCAGCCCGGTCGGATCGCTGTGGTTCCATCTGGTGCCGGTCACCGTGTACTGGCTGAAATACTCGGCCGAGGACGCGCTCGGCTCGATATACGACATGATGCTCCACAGCCGCGTGTCGTAGGGACTGAATTGCTGGGTCGTCGCGTCGACGTTGCCGTTATAGGGGCCGGCGTGCCCCAGCCCGATCGAATGCCCTTCCTCGTGCAGGAAGGTCATGATCGGATAACCGCCCTGCGTCGTGAACGAGCCGTCGATCGGACCGAAGCCGGAACCGCTGGTGTCGATCGAGATCGCCGCCTTGGTCATGGTCAGAAGGACGTTGCCGCCGGTGCGCCCGCCACCGCCCGGATCGGTCAGGGTCGGATCGGTCTCGGCGCCGCCGTCGGTGCCGCGGGTGAAGGTGATCTGCGCCTGCGAGGCGTTCGTCGTCTGGACGAACGAGATGTTGGCGACGTCGGACCACAGCGACAGGCCGGCGGAGAGGAAGGTCTGTTCGGTGCCGCTCCAGTTCGAGGACGGCGTGAAATAGTATTTGATGGTGCCGCCCGGCGTCTGCGCCGTCGGCGCGCCCCATTTGCCGGTGTTGGTGAAGCCACCCGTATAGGTCGCCGGATTGTCGTTGTTCCAAGCCGAGAAGGCGTAGAGCGGCAAGGTGCCGTCGGGATAGACGCCGCTGATGAACGAGGTCTCGTCGCTCTCGCCGAACGTAGACGGCGCGACGATCGGATGCGCGCCGAACGCGCCCAGTGTCGATGGGCTGAGATAGGCGTCGGCCATGGTGCCGAAAGACCCGTCGGCGAAAATCGCCGGTGTCGCCGCGATCAGTCCGGGCGCGAGGCCCGGACGCGCACCGTCCAGCGCAAAATTTCCCGGATTGCTTAACGCATCGCCGCCGTCGTCGGGCGCGGCAACGCGGCCCGAATCGTCGAGCGAAAAACGGTATGAATCATCGTCCCCCAACAGACTTTTCGCGGCCATTTCCATCCTGGGGTTGCGCCGCCTGCAGCGTATCGCCAAATGAAAACGACTGCGAGACCAATCTCGGTTGCCGCCTTGGTTTGTACCACCGGGCGCGATGCTCTATTCTCTGTCCAAATATTCACGGTGTTTGCGAAGTGGGCCGAAGTTCCACAAACACCGCGAGTTCGCGTGTTTGGGGTTGGGGGCGTCGGATTTTGGCTGTCGCAAGGAACGACCGGAACAGGGCCCGGTCCGAATCTTAAATCGGTTCCATTTGCGGAACCCGCGTTGCGCCTCCGCTGAGAGGCCGCGGCTCGGCAGTTCCACGGCAATGCGGTTGGGAGCCGCGCAACGAGCGGCATGATGCGTGTACGTCTTACAGCGTATGGACTGATCGTCGGGCTCGCGTCGGTGGTGGCCCTGCCGGCGCATGCCGCGCCGTTTACGCTGGCCGAGGCGCTGGGCGTCGCCTATGAGACCAATCCGCAGCTGGCGAGCGCGCGCGCCGCGCTCGACGCGCTGGACCAGGGCGTGGCGCAGGCCAATGCCGGCTGGCGGCCGAGCATCAACGCCAACGGTTCTTACGGCGTCGAGAACGGGATCGTGCAAGGCATCGCCGCGCCGTTCAACAGCCATCCCCTGATCGGACAGGTCACCGTCAGCGAGCCCTTGTTCCGCGGCGGCCGCACCGTCGCCGAGGTCGGCCGCGCCATCGCGCTGGTGCATGCCGGACGGGCGCAGCTCGTCGCCGCCGAGCAGGCCGTGCTGCTGGCCGCCGTCACCGCCTATGCCGATGTGGTTCGCGACGAAGCCATCCAGCGCCTCAACGAGGACAATGTCCGCACCCTGGAGACCGAGCTCGCTTCGGTGCGCACCGAATTGTCGGTCGGCGCGGTGACGCGGACCGACGCGCTGCAGGCCGAGGCGCGGCTGGCGCGCGCCAAATCGGACCTCGCGGTGGCGCAGCTGCGCCTCGCGGCCAGCCGCTCGGCCTTCGAGAACGTGATCGGGCGGCCGGCGGAGACGCTGCAGGACGACGCGCACCTGCCCGGCCTGCCGGCGAGCGAGGACGCCGCGCTCGCTATCGCGCTGAAGCAGAATCCTGACCTGCTGCAGGCCTGGGCCAGCGCCAAGGCGGCGAATTACGGCATCGACGATGCGGCCGGCGCGCTGTTGCCGCAGCTTTCGATCGCCGGCCAATATCAATATCTGCGCGACGCCGCCGGCACCAACATCTTCGCCACCAAGAGCCCGCAGCAGATTCTCAACGTGCTCGGCCAGGTGACGATCCCGATCTACCAGGGCGGCGGCGACGAGGCGACGGTGCGGCGGGCCAAGGACCTGTACCACAAATCGCAGATCGACATCGTCACCACCGAGCGCAATGTCCGCCAGGACGTCGACAGCGCCTGGACCGCCCTCATCGCCGAAAAGGTCGCGATGCAGGCCAATGAGGCGGAAGCGACGGCGGACTCCTCGGCCGTCGCCGGCGTCGCCGAGGAGCGGCGCGGCGGCGAGCGCTCGGAGCTCGACGTGCTCAACGCGCAGCAGGAATACATCAACGCGCAGATTGCCGCCGCCACCTCGCGCCACGACTATGCGCTCTCGGCCTACCGCGTCCTGTCGGCGACCGGCGAGCTGACGGCAAGATTTCTCGGCCTGAACGTCAGGCTGTACGATCCGCGCGAGCATTACGACGACAACGCGGATGCCTGGTTCGGATTTGGCCGATAATGTCTAGCGCAGGACACACAGCGACGGGCGTGACGCCGCCGGATCCGGTGCGGGCGGCGCTGGCCGCCTGCAAGCCGCTGTTCGGCGCCGCCTTCGCCTTCAGCGCGGCGATGAGCGTCCTGGCGCTGACCACTTCGTTCTACATGCTGCAGGTCTACGACCGCGTACTGGCGAGCCGCAGCAGCGACACGCTGCTGCTGCTCACCGTGATCGCGGTCGTCGCCATCGGCGTGTTCGCGGCGCTGGATTCGCTGCGCATGCGGCTGCTGCAGCGCATCGGCCTGCGCGTCGGCGAGATGCTGTCGGGCAAGGTGCTGCGCGCCATGGTCGCGACCTCGTCGCAGAACGGCGGCGTGACGCTGCGCTCAGGCCTGCGCGACGTCGACACCATCCGCGGCTTCGTCGGCAGCCCGGGCTTCGCCGCCCTGATCGACGCGCCGTTCATCGTCGTCTACATGCTGGTGCTGTTCCTGCTCAGCCCGTTCTTCCTTTTGATCGTGGTGATCGGCGGCGCCATCCTCGTCGCCATCGCGGCCGCCAACCAGCGGCTGACCAATCCGCCGCTGAGCCGCTCGATCCAGCTTTCGATGCGCGCCCAGACCTTCGCCGACGACGGCCTGCGCAACGCCGACGTGCTCGAAGGCATGGGCATGTCGCATACCTTCGTGGCGCGCTGGCGGCAGAGCTGGCTCGAGGCGCTGGCGATCGGCACCGCGGCGTCGGACCGCGACAGCCGGCTGTCCTCGATCTCGCGCGGCGTCAGGCTGCTGATCCAGATCTTCCTGCTCGGCGCCGGCGCGCTCCTCATCCTCGACTTCCAGGCGACCGGCGGCATCATGATCGGCGCCTCGATCATCGGCGCGCGGGCGCTGGCCCCGATCGAGGCCATCGTCGGCTCGTGGAAGAGCGTGATCGCGGTGCGTCTCGCCTGGACCAGGCTCGTCACGCTGCTCGGCCAGGCGCCCAAGCGCGACGAAGGCATGAAGCTGCCCGAGCCGAGCGGGCAGATCCAAGTCCTCGGCCTCAGCTATGTCGTGCCCGGCACCAGGCGGACGATCCTGTCGAACCTCTCCTTCGAGCTTTCGGCCGGCGAGACGCTCGGCATCATCGGGCCGTCGGCGTCGGGCAAGTCGACGCTGCTGCGGCTGATGGTCGGAGCCTGGCCGTGCAGCGGCGGCACGGTGCGGCTCGACGGCGCAAACATCTATGAATGGCCGCGTGCCGAGCTCAGCCGCCATATCGGCTACCTGCCGCAGGACGTCGAGCTGTTCGCAGGCTCGGTGCGCGAGAACATCGCCCGCCTCGGCGAAGGCGATCCCGACACCGTGGTGCGCGCCGCCAAGCGCGCCGGCGCGCATGAGATGATTCTTTCGCTGCCCAAGGACTACAATACCGACATCGGCGACTACGGCCACAAGCTCTCGGGCGGGCAGAGCCAGCGCATCGGCATCGCCCGCACGCTGTACGGCGAGCCGCGCTATGTCGTGCTCGACGAGCCCAATTCGAACCTCGACGGCGCCGGCGAGGACGCGCTGCTGGCGACGCTGGCGGACCTCAAGGCCGACCGCGTCACGGTGGTGATCGTCGCCCATCGCCCCAGCATCCTGCAGAACGTCGACAAGCTTTTGGTGCTGCGCGCCAACGGCACCGTCGAGGCGTTCGGGCCGCGGGCCGAGATCATGCAGAAATTCGCCGCCCGCGGCGCCCAGCGCGCGCCCGCCAATGTCGTGCCCATGACGCCGGCGGGCGACGGCGGCCCCGGCCGTTCGGGAATTCCGTCATGAGCGGACCTGTGACGTGGGACGGGATAAAGCACGGCGCGCATGCCGCGGCGCTGTGGACGCGCGAGCTGCTGTCGCCGGTCGAGGAGTCGCGCGATCCGGCGCTCGCCTTCATGGCGACGCGCGGCATCGTCGGCACCGGGCGGCTGGTCATCCTGGTCTTCATCGTCGGCTTCTTCGGCTGGGCGGCGCTCGCCCCGCTCGACAGCGCGGTGATGGCACCCGGCTTCATCGTGGTGGAAACCCATCGCAAGACCATCCAGCACCTGGAGGGCGGCATCGTGCGCGACGTGCTGGTCGTCGACGGCCAGACCGTCTCGGCGGGACAGCTGCTGGTGCGCATGGACGACACCCAGGCGCGCGCCAGCCTGCAATTGCTGGACGGCGAAGGCGACGCGCTGGCGGCGCAGGAAGCGCGGCTGATCGCCGAGCGCGATGGCGCCGCAAGCGTCACCTTCCCGCCCGAACTGGTGGCGCGCGCCGACGATCCCAAGGTCGCCGCCGCCATGCACGGCGAACTCAGCGCCTTCGACACGCGACGCGAGACGCTGGCCAAGCAGATCGACATCCTCTCCAAGCGCTCGGCCGAGAACGCCAGCATCATCGCCGGCCTGCGCAACGAACAGACCGCCGTCGAGCGGCAGATGACGCTGATCGACCAGGAAACCGCCAGCGTGCAGACGCTCTACGACCAGAAGCTGTCGACGCTGTCGCGACTGCTGGCGCTGCAGCGCCAGGCCGCCGATCTCGCCGGCCAGCGCGGCCAGCTGGTCGAGAAGATCGCCCAGACCGAGCTGACCTCGGGCGAGAACCAGCTGCAGATCATGAACCTGAAGAACCAGCAGCTCAGCGACGTAGTCAAGGACCTGCGCGACGTGCAGACCAAGCGCTTCGACATCCTCGACCGCTCGCAGGCGGCGCGCGACATCCTGGCCCGGCTGACCATCCGCGCGCCGGTCTCAGGCAAGGTGGTCAGCCTCGCCGTCCACACCAACGGCGCGGTGGTCAAGCCCGGCGACACCATCATGGAGATCGTGCCGCAGAAGGACGCGCTCGAGGTCGAAGCCCATGTGCGGCCCGAGGATGCCGACAGCATCCATGTCGGCATGTCGGCACGGGTCAATCTCAGCGCCTACCAGTCGCGCCGCCTGCCGATCATCGAGGGCGTCGTCAGCACCATCTCCGCCGACCGGCTGCTCGACCCGCGCACCGGCCAGCCCTATTTCAACGTCAACCTGACGGTCGACCGCACGCCCTTGAAGGACTATCCCAATGCGCGGCTGATCCCGGGCCTGCCGGTCGAGGTCGCAATGGATACCGGCTCGCGCACCGCGCTCGATTATTTCGTCGAACCCATCACCGACGTTTTCCGCAAGGGCATGAAGGAAAAATGACGGCGTAGAAGCCGCATCTTTGCCTGGGGCGGGCCGGCGGCGTAGATAGACGGATACCGGGCTCAGGTCCGTTCGACGGCAGCGTGTTGCATATATTTGGGGGGAACTATGCGTCTGGGACAGATCTGCGCGGGCATCTTGCTTGCCGTGTGGTCGGCGGCGGCACAGGCCGCGCCGCTCGAAGCCTATGGCCAATTGCCGAGCCTGGACGATTTCACGATCTCGCCCGACGGCAAGAACCTGGCTTACGTCACGAACGTAGCCGGCAAGCGCACCGTCCTGATCAACGCGATCGACGCCGGAAAAGTGATCGCCGGCGTCACCATCGACGACCAGAAACTGCGCGACCTGACCTGGGCCGACAACGACCACCTGCTCATCACGCTCTCGGTCACGCACACGGTCGTCGGCGCGACGGGCTGGCGCAGCGAGCGCTACATGACCCAGAGCTACAGCTTGGCGACGCACAGCGCCGACGTCCTGCTGGCGCATGGCGGCTATCAGATGAACATCGTCCGCGGCGTGCCGCAATCGCGCATGGTCGACGGGCATTCGACCGCCTTCGTCGAGGGTTACACCTTCGTGGACCACTCCAGCGTCGAAGCGCTGTTCGCCGCGGATCTCGCCTCGGGACGCATCAACCATATCGTCGAGATCGGCACGCCGGAGCACAGCACCGAATGGCTGGTCGACCAGAACGGCGAGATCGCCGCGCGCACGGAATACAACGACGAGCTGAAGAGCTGGACGCTGAAGATCAAGCACGGCGCGGGATACACGGTCGCCTATTCGGTATCGGCGCCTTACGAGACGCCCGCCGTGATCGGCATCATGCCGGACGGAAAGTCGATCCTGATCGAGGCGCCGGAGAACGGCCGGATGGTCGCCAAGCAGTTCAGCCTGGCGAACGATGCGGCCGAGACGGCGCCGGACCTGGGCGGCGACGGCGTCGCGCCGGTCACCGATCCGGTCACGCACCGGCTGATCGGCACGATGCGGCTGAACACCAACGTCGAATATGTCTTCTTCAATCCCGCCGACCAGGCCGCCTGGAACGGATTGGCGCGCGCCTTCCCGGACGAGAACGTCGAACTGGTGTCGTGGAGCGGCGACCGCAAGATCGTCGTCGTGCGCGTCGACGGCCGCCGCGACGGCAGCGGCTTTTTCATGGTCGACCTGAACACGCACAAGGCGAGTTTCCTGGGTTCGACCTATGCCGGAATCGAACCGGCGGACGCCGCCGAAGTGAAACTTCTCACCTATGCCGCCGCCGACGGCACCAGGATTCCGGCCTATCTCACCCTGCCGAACGGACGCGCCCCCAAGGGTTTGCCGCTCGTGGTCCTGCCGCATGGCGGGCCGCAATCGCGCGACATGCCCGAGTTCGACTGGCTGTCGCAGGCGCTGGCGTCGCGCGGCTATGCCGTGCTGCAGCCGCAATTCCGCGGCTCCTACGGCTTCGGCTGGCCGCTTTATGCGGCGGGCTTCGGCGAATGGGGCCGCAAGATGCAAACCGATTTGTCGGACGGCGTGCGCTATCTGGCGGCGCAGGGCACGATCGACGCCAAGCGTGTCTGCATCGTCGGCGCCAGCTATGGCGGCTATGCGGCACTGGCCGGCGCCACCCTCGATCCCGGCGTCTACCGCTGCGCCGTTTCGGATTCCGGCGTCGCCGACACTCAGACCCTGCTGCAATGGCAGCGCGACCGCGACCGGACGCCCGACATCTACACCATGCGCTACATGGGCGTGGCAAGCGCCGACGATGCCAAGCTGTCGGAGATCTCGCCGCTGCACCATGTCGCCCAGGAGACCATCCCGATCCTGCTCATCCATGGCAAGGACGACACCGTCGTGCCGATCGATCAGAGCGAAGCGATGGCGGCGGCGCTGACGGCGGCCGGCAAGCCGGTGACGTTCCTCAAGCTCGACCGCGAGGATCATTGGCTGTCCAACGCCGAGACCCGCCAGCAGATGCTGCAGGCGACGGTGGCGTTCCTGGAAGCCAACAATCCGGCGAACTGAGCCAGCGCCGGTTAATTTTTCGTTTACGAACAGCCCCGCCCGCGCCCTCGCGCGTTGACGGGGTAGGCGCACGTTAACCGGGAGGGAATGTCTCGAACGGTACGATCCCGGCTTGTAAACCGGGGTGCGCACGGACATGCAACGCCAGCGTAAGATCGCGCTGCGGGATTCGCTGCTTTCGCGGTATTCGGAGTCGCTCGGCGAGCTGACGATGCGCCGGCGCACGGAAATCGCGTCCAAGGCGGCGCGCGCCGAATCCGACCTCGCCAACCGCACCAAGTCGGCGTTCCTGGCGACGATGAGCCACGAGCTGCGCACGCCGCTGAACTCCATCATCGGCTTTTCCGACGTCATCCTGTCGCTCAAGGGCGGCGGCGAGACGCAGGCCAAAAGCGCCGAATATGCGACCCACATCGCCAAGTCGGGCCGCCGCCTGCTCGAGGTCGTCTCCGACATCCTCGACATTTCCAAGATCGAGAGCGGCAGCTTCGTGCTCAACCGGCAGCCGGCCGATCTCGGCGACATCGTCGACGCCGCGGCCGAGACGATGCGCGATGCCATCGCCGAGAAGAGCCAGGCGCTCGACCTGCGCGTGCCGCCGGGCCTGCCGATGCTCAGCGTCGACGCCAAGCGCCTCAAGCAAATCCTCGTCAACCTGCTGTCGAATGCGAGCAAGTTCACCGACCCGCGCGGCCGCATCATCCTGGTCGCCAAGCGCACGCCCGACGGCGGCGTCACCATCGCCATCGCCGACACCGGCGTCGGCATGTCGGCCGACCAGATCGCCACCGCCATGAAGCCGTTCGGCCAGGTGCAAGGCCATCTCGCGCGCACCCAGGAAGGCACCGGCCTCGGCCTCCCCATCGCGCGCGGCATCGCCCGCCAGCATGGCGGCAACATCCACCTGGAGAGCCAGCCCGGCGCCGGCACCACCGTGTTCCTCACCCTGCCGCCCGACGGCGCCGGGAGCGTAATGCCATGAACCAGATCTTCCGCACCCCGCCGGCCGCCACAGGCGCCGAGCCGTCCAAGCCGGCGCCCGCAGCGGCGACCGGCAAGGAGCGCCGCGGCGTCCCCGCGACGCCGCCGGTGCAGATCGCCCATATCGTCTCGGTCGCCGGCAGCCACGCCATCGCGATCATCGAGCGGCCGACGCAAGGCGCGCTCGCCGCCAAGGACCCGCGCGTGCAGATCGGCGCCCTGGTCAAGATCGTGACGCCCGCCTCGTCGGTGATGGGCCTGGTCTCGGCGGTGACCGCGCCGATGCCCAATGCCGACGGCCACGACGAAATGGGCCTGATCGAGATCAACCTCGCCGGCGCAGTCGGCATCGACGAACAGAGCAAGCGGCTGACCTTTCGCCGCGGCGTCTCGCAGCTGCCCAGCATCGGCGATCCGGTGCTGTTCGCCGACCGCCACGACCTGACGCGCGTCTACGCGCCGCCGGCGGTCGCCAGCATCAAGGTCGGCACCCTGTTCCAGGATCCGAGCGTGCCGGCGCGGCTGCTGACCGACGACCTGCTGGCCAAGCATTTCATCGTGGTGGGCTCGACGGGCTCGGGCAAGTCCTGCGCCCTCACCGCCATCCTGCAGCGCATGCTGTACGAGCATGCCGGCGCCCATGTCGTGATCCTGGACGTGCACAACGAATATTCCGCCGCCTTCGAAGGCATGGTGGAGAAGATCACGCTCAACAATTTCAACCTGCCGTTCTGGCTGCTCAATTTCGCCGAGCTGTCGGCGGCGCTGACCAGCAAGGACGCGCATCACGACGCCGAACTCGAGATCCTCAGCGAAGCGGTGGTCTACGCCAAGCGCCGCTATTCCGAGGCCGCGGCGGGGCGTGCCCGCCGGCCGGCCGACGGCGCCGGCCACACGATCAGCGTCGACACGCCGACGCCGTTCCGCCTGTCCGACGTCACCGCCTATATCGACGACCGGCTCGGCAAGCTCGAGCGCACCCACATGACGCTGCCGTACCGGCGGCTGAAGACCCAGATCGAGATGCTGGTCGCCGACCAGCGCTACAATTTCATGTTCGGCAGCCTGACCATCCAGGATACCATGACCGACGTGCTGTCGCGGCTGTTCCGCATCCCCAATGAGGGCCGGCCGATCACGGTGGTGGACCTCTCCACCGCGCCGCCGGAAATCCTCGACGTCATCATCTCGGTGATCTCGCGGCTGGCGTTCGACCTCGCGGTGTGGAGCAACGGCGCGGTGCCGATGCTGCTGGTCTGCGAGGAGGCGCACCGCTATGCCCCGGCCGGCGCCGACATCAATTTCGCGCCGACGCGGCAGGCGCTGTCGCGCATCGCCAAGGAGGGACGCAAATATTCGCTGTCGCTGGCCCTCGTCACGCAGCGCCCGTCGGACCTCGACCCCAACATCCTGTCGCAATGCGGCACCGCGGTGGCCTTGCGGCTGTCCAGCGAGCGCGACCAGCAGGTGATCCGCGCCAACACCTATGAAGGCATGATCGACCTGCTCGACTTCCTGCCGCTGCTCGGCGACCGCGAGGCCATCGTGCTCGGCCAGGGCACCTCGATGCCGATGCGCATCAAGTTCGACGTGCTGGGCAAGGGCGCGGTGCCCAAGAACATGAACGCCGGCTTCTCCAAGAGCTGGAAGACGCAGAAGCTCGAACGCGCCTCGCTCGACGCCATCGTCACCCGCTGGCGCCAGGGCGGGCGGGAGAAGGAATAGCGCGGCGCGCGCGGCGCATACCGCTTCGGCCCAAGCGATCAGTTCCTTGCCGCGCCTGACGTGCTCGCGAATCCGCCGATACAGCGCCCGGCGCTCGCGCGTGTATTTGCCGTGTTTGATCGCGTTGCCGTTGCCGGCGGGCGCGCCCCGCCTAGGGCGGGTAGGGATCGTTGCCTTCAGCTTCCCATTCCTCCGTCGCGCGGGCATGCGCCTCGGCATGCGGATTGGACGGTTGGTCCCGCGCTTGAATGCGCGCGACGATCCCGAGAATCCGCGGCTCCAAGCGTCTGCGGATTTCCTCGGGGTCCTCCTTTCTCTCATTTGTTGAATTCAATTGCGCCGGATCCGGCTTAGGCGGTTGAATCCGCTCGACGATCGTGCGCTGACGCCGCTCCACCAGCGCGACAAGGGCGAGCGCCTGGGCGACGCGGGCGTTGGAGTTGAACAGCCGCGCCGCGGCGGTGATCGGGCCCAGATGGTCGCGTTTCCTGGCCGAGGCCAGCCGCGAGCACTCTGTGGCGAGGCCGACACCGATATCGAGATACTCGGCCAGCCGCTTGCCGGCGAGACGGCGCAACGCCTCGTCGGGGTTTTCGGCGGGCTGGGCGGGCATTTGGCCGGAGGCCGGGGGGTTGAGCGTGGTCATGCCCGTATAGGTTGTATGTCTAAAAACCTATTTCAAGGGGTTGTGGAGGAAATTTTTGCTATGCGTCGTCCAGAGAGAGCAAAATAGACTAGAGATTTCAAAGACATAATGTTGGCATGCCGGATGCCGGTTTCAAACGCGCCGGAAGAAGCACTTTAACGCGGGATTGGAACGAGATGACTCACCGCCACCAATTTCGTCATGGCCGGCCTCGAGCCGGCCATCCATCCGGCGCGCATTGGCGCACCGAAAAGACTCTTGTGCGCCCGCAGACGCGGGCGCGATGGATGGGCGGATCAAGTCCGCCCATGACGGAGTTTGGGATTCCATTCAAACCAAATGCGCGCTAGCCCCGGACGGCTCAGGAACCTCGCTGAATGGCTTTGTTCTTCGGGCGCACCATGACAGCGACAAGGGATGGTCTGAGGACGAATCCAATTGAAAATGCGAAATCGGACGCCCCCGCTTCACGCCGTCGCGATGCGCCGTGCGTTCGCGGAACGGCAGGCGTTCAGGCGAAGCGCTCTCCCACCATCTCCTCGCTTTTCGCCCAGAGTGCCTTGGCGCGGTCGGGATCGAGCGCGTAGGGGCGGATGCCGCCGCGTGAGGCGGGGTTGTCGTTGAGCTCGGCGACGTGGCAGTCCTCGCAGTATTGGCCGCCGACCTCGTCGGCCTTCGCGACGAAACCGCTCCACACGCTGGTCGCGGCGCCTTGCGGAATCGTCTTCCAGGAGAAGGCGGGCGCGTCGGCGCCGCCGGCGGCCTTGGCCGCGTCCTCGATGTTCTTGATCATCCCCTGAATCATTTCCGGCGTCATGTGGCGGCCGAGCTCGGTCTGGATGCCGCCGGGATGCACCGCGGTGGCGCGGATGCCGCGGCCCTTGTGGCGGCGGTCGAACTCGACCGCGAACAGGATGTTGGCCGTCTTCGAGCGGCCATAGGCGACGAACGGCGCGTATTGCGTGCGCGCGAAGCCGGGGTCGTCGAGGTCGACGTCGGCGAAGCGGTGGCCGGCCGAGGACAGGTTCACCAGGCGCGAGCCGCTGTGCAGCAGTTTGGCGATGCGGTTCACCAGCACGAAATGGCCGAGGTGATTGGTGCCGAACTGGGTCTCGAAGCCGTCGGCGGTCTTGCCGTTCGGCGACGCCATGACGCCGGCGTTGCAGATCACGACGTCGAACGGCTTGCCCGCCCGGTTGAGCGCATCGGCGCAGGCACGCACGCTTTTGAGCGAGGCGAGATCGAGTTCGACCAGTTCGAGGCTGCCGCCCTGTGCGGCGCCCTTGACGACGGCTTCGGTCGCACCGCGCGCCTTGGCGAGGTCGCGGGCGGCGCCGACGACGGTGGCGCCATGGGCGCTGAGGGCGCGCGCGGTCTCGACGCCGAGGCCGGCGGAGACGCCGGTCACCAGCACGCGCTTGCCGCGGAGGTTCACGCCTTTAAGGACGTCGTCGGTGGTGGATTGCGCGCCGAAGGGGCCGGTCATGGAGATCTCCGTTGCCGTGGGGAGGCAGAACAAACGCCGCGGCGAGCGCCAAGGCAAGGGCGCGCCCTCCCGCTAGGGAAACCCGCCCCGGTTGATCGAAAGCGCCGGCCGCCGCACAGTCCGCCCGGATCACCCAGAGGCCTCGCATGAAGCTCTACTATTCGCCCGGCGCCTGCTCGCTGTCGCCGCATATCGTGGCGGAGGAGGCGGGAATCGCGCTGGAATATGAGAAGGTCGACCTCAAGACCCACAAGACGGCATCGGGCGCGGACTTCTACGCGATCAATCCCAAGGGCTATGTGCCGGCGCTGGCGCTGGACGACGGCTCGCTGCTGAGCGAGGGGCCGGCGATCGTGCAGTATCTCGCCGACCTGAAGCCCGAGGCCGATCTTATTCCGCGCAACGGCGACGTCGCGCGCTATCGCGTGCTGGAGTGGCTCGCCTACATCAATTCGGAAATGCACAAGACGTTCACGCCGCTGTTCGGCCCGAGCTCGGAAGAGGTCAAGGCCGACGCGCGGGAGAAGCTGGCCAAGCGCTTTGCATTTGTCGACGCTGCGCTTGCGGGCAAGGATTACCTGACGGGCGCGCAGTTCACGGTGGCGGATGCCTATCTCTTCGTGATGACGAGCTGGGCGATCTTCCAGAAGATCGCGGTGCCGGACAACGTCGCCGCGTTCCGCAAACGCGTCACGGCGCGCCCCGCCGTCCACGCGGCGATGAAGGCGGAAGGCCTCGTCTCATGAAGGTCTGGGAAATCCAGAACGCCTACGGCATCGACAATCTCGCCGAGGCCGACAAGCCCGAGCCGAAGCCCGGCGCCGGCGAGATCGTGGTGGCGATGAAGGCGGCGTCGCTGAACTACCGCGACCTGTTGACGGTGATCGGCTATGGCGGCGGCTATCCGTTGCCGCTGATCCCGTTCTCCGACGGCGCCGGCGTCGTCGAGGCGGTCGGAGCGGGTGTGACGCGCGTCGCGGCCGGCGACAGGGTGTGTCCGCTGTTCTTCCAGTCTTGGCTGGCGGGGCCGGTGACGGCAGCAGCGCGCAACCGGCCGCTCGGCGGGCCGCTTTCGGGCGTGCTGCAGCAGAAGATGCTGCTCGAGGCCGACGGCGTGGCGAAATTTCCGGCGCATCTCAGCTTCGCCGAAGCCGCCACCCTGCCCTGCGCCGGGCTGACCGCCTGGCGGGCGGTGACCGTCGAGGCGCCGGTCGGCCCCGGCGACACCGTGCTGGTGCAGGGCACCGGCGGCGTCTCGATCTTCGCGCTGCAATTCGCCAAGGCGCGCGGCGCGACCGTGATCGCGACCTCGTCGAGCGACGCGAAGCTGGCGCGGGCCAAGGCGCTCGGCGCCGATCACCTGATCAACTACAAGACGACGCCCGATTGGGGCCGGGTGGCGCGCGAGATGACCGGCGGACGCGGCGTCGACGTCGTGGTCGAGGTCGGCGGCGAGAACACGCTGAACCAGTCGTTCGACGCGGCCCGCGTCGGCGGCCACATCGTGGTGATCGGCGTGCTCGGCGGCTTCTCGAGCCCGGTGACGATCCCCATCGTGTTCGGCAAGAACCTGCACATCCACGGCATCTCGGTCGGCTCCAGGGAGCAGTTCGACGACATGGCGGCGCATATCGCGAAGTGGAAGCTGACGCCGGTGGTCGACAAGGTGTTCGCCTGGGGCAGGCTGCGCGAGGCGCTGAAGCTGATGCAGGCGGGCGGGCATTTCGGCAAGATCGTGGTGGAGATATGAGCGCGAACCGGCGCGGATTTCTCGCAGGCGTCGCTGCGAGCGCGCTGCCGTGGCGGGTGCTGGGCGCGCCGGTCCGGGCCAGGTTTGCCGACACCGACCCGCACATCCCGTCCTGGGACGACGTGCCGGCGATCCTGGGCGGCATCGCGCCGCCGATCATTCCGGCGCGGCGCCTGCGGCTTACCGAGCACGGCGCGAAGGGGGACGGCGTCTTCGACTGCTCCGACGCGTTCGCGCGGGCGATCGCGGATCTGGATGACACCGGTGGCGGATGGCTGATCGTGCCGGCGGGCGCCTGGTCGACCGGGCCGATCCATCTGAAAAGCAACATCAACCTGCATGTCGAGGAAGGCGCGACGATCCGGTTCAAGACCGATCCGCACGCCTTCCCGATCGTCTTCACGCGCTGGGAAGGCGTGGAGCTGATGAACTATTCGCCGCTGGTCTATGCCATCGACTGCCACGACATCGCGATCACCGGCAAAGGGACGCTGGACGGCGGCGCGACCGACGAAATCTGGTGGCCGTGGAAAGGCAAGGCGGCGCATGGCTGGCGCGCGGGCATGGCGAAGCAGGACGCGGCGCGCAACCGCCTGTTCGCGATGGGCGAGACGGGCGTGCCGGTCGCAAGCCGCGTGTTCGGCGACGGCTCGTATCTGCGCCCCAATTTCATCCAGCCCTATCGCTGCAAGAACGTGCTGATCGAGGGCGTGACGCTGAAGCGCTCGCCGATGTGGCAGGTGCACCCGGTGCTGTGCGAGAGCGTAATCGTCCGTGGACTGACCATAGACGCGGCGGGACCGAACACCGACGGCTGCGACCCGGAAAGCTGCCGCGGCGTGCTGATCGAGGATTGCTTCTTCAACACCGGTGACGACTGCATCGCGATCAAGTCGGGGCGCAACGGCGACGGGCGGCGGATCGGGGTGGCGTCCGAGGACATCGTGATCCGCAACTGCACGATGCGCAACGGGCACGGCGCGGCGACCATCGGCAGCGAGATTTCGGGCGGCGTGCACCGCGTGTTCGTGGAGAAGTGTCGGATGGACAGCCCGAACCTGGTCCATGCGCTGCGCATCAAGAACAACGCGATGCGCGGCGGGAAGCTGGAGTGGCTGTACTTCCGCGACATCGCCGTCGGCCAGGTGGCGCGCGCGGTGCTCTCCATCGACGAGACCTACGAGGAAGGTGCCAACGGACCGTTCCAGCCGGTGGTGTCGAACGTGTTCGTCGAGCGCGTGGTGAGCGGCAAGAGCGCCATGGCGGTGGACGTGCAGGGATTGGCGAATGCGCCGGTGGACGGCGTGACGCTGAAGGACTGCGACTTCGCGAACGTCGCGGGCGCCAGCATCGCCAGGAACGTGCGCGGCCTCGAATTCCATGGCGTGACGGTCAACGGCAAGCCGGCGGCAGCGCCGGCCTGACGGGAACAAGCGCGGGCGTCGGCGGTTTGCATGGGGCAGGAGATGCCCATGCCCAGGATGCTCGAAGGTTCATGCCGCTGCGGCGCGGTGTCGTTCCGCGTCGCGAGCCACACGCCCTATCCCTACCAGCTGTGCTATTGCGCGATCTGCCGCAAGACGGCGGGCGGCGGCGGCTACGCGATCAACCTGATGGCCGACGCGAAGACCTTGAAGATCGAGGGCAAGCGGGCGCTGCGCGTCTACCGCGCCCGCATCCGCGACGATGCCAGGCATTGCCGCACGAGCAAGGGGGAGCGCAATTTCTGCGGCCGCTGCGCCAGCGCGCTGTGGCTGTACGATCCGCAATGGCCGGACCTGATGCACCCCTTCGCCTCGGCCATCGACACGCCGCTGCCAAAGCCGCCCTCGAAAGTGCATCTGATGCTGCGCTTCAAGCCGTCCTGGGTGGCGGCGGACATCGGCCGCGGCGACCGGACATTCCGCGAATATCCCAAGCTCTCGATCGAGCAATGGCACCGCCGGCGCGGGCTGTGGATCGCTTAGAGTCGATTCGGGTTGGATTGGATAAATTCAAACCAAAACGACGCTACAGCTTGGGCGGCGGCGCGTCGCGTTCGACCGTCACCGTGGTGGCGACGAGGGTGCCGCCGGCGTCGGGCGCGGCGCTGACGCTGACCGTGGCGCCGGGCAGGAGTTGAGACGGGTCTCCGCCGTCGATGGCGACGATGGGAACGCCGCGCGCGAAGATCACTTGCGCCACGCCGCTGCAGCCGCCGGGCGCGGCACGGCCGGCGCAGTCGGGCGCGGCGCCGACAGCGCCATGAAAGCCGACCGCGACGATGCCGCCGATGCCGCCGGGCGTCACCGCGGTGACGCTGCCGTTGAGCAGCAGCCGCGCCGGATTGGCCGGATCGAGCGGATAGAGCCCCTCGCCGGCGCCGCGCATGCTGGCGGGATAGAGGCGGATGCCCTGGGCCCGCAGCTTGTTGTCGGAGGTCCTCAGCGCCGCGACGCTGACGAAGGCGCCGACCGGCAGGTCGGTGAGTTGCAGCGAGCGGTTGTGGACGATGCGCGTCGCCGTCGTCATGCCGAGGGTGACGATCTTCTTGTCGGCGGTCTTCAGCGTCAGGAACGGCCCGTCGAATTCCTGCAGCGTGCCACGAAAGCGCTGCGCGGCCGCCGGCGGTGTCGCGCCGGGCGGCGGCGCGAGAACGACGGGCGCTTGCGGCGCGCCCGGCAGCGCGGGAACGGCCGGCTCGGCCGTCGCCGCTGCCTGCCAGAAAAGCGCGCCCGCAACGAGCGTGAAAAGCAACGTCGGGGGGCGCATCGAAGGTCCGCTCAGTGCCTCGGTTTCATGAATTTAAGGATGAATTGGTCGGTATGATGGCGGATCGAGGGATCGAACACGAGCTTGTCGCGCGGATCCTTGGGGTTGCGCAGCACGCGGCTCTCGCCGACCAGCTTGAAGCCGGCCGCTTCCACTTCCGACTTGACCACCGCCTCGTCGATCCGGTGCAGCGTGTTGGTGGCCGAAAGCCCCGAGCCGTCCGCCGCCGCATGGTCGAGCACGATGTAGAGGCCGCCCGGCTTGAGGACGTCGTACACCGCCTTGTTGACGAGGCCGAGATCGGCGGGCCCCATGAACGGGTCGTGCAGGTCGTGATAATTCTGCGCCGTCCACACCACGTCGAGCGATTCCGGCGCCGTCAGCTTGTCGATCGGGGCGTGCAGCACGCTGACATTGGAATAGGCCGCGAACTGCCTGGTCGGGTCGGAGCCCGGGAAACGCTTCTGGATGATCGGGTCGAGCTCGGTCGGGGTGTAGGCATAGACATAGCCCTTGTCGCCGACGACTTTGGCGAAGAGGTGCGTGAAATAGCCGGCGCCGGGCATGATATCCATGACGCGGCTGCCGGGCCGGATGCCGGCGAAGGCGATCATGTCGGCCGGCAGGCGCTCGGCGTCGAGCTGCTTCTCGGCGTCGGGCCGCCCGGCATCGGCGATGGCAGCGGTGACGTAGGCCGGCGCGGCCGGCTTGTGCGCGGCGACGGCGCCGGTTGCGCCGAGCGCCGCGGTGAGCGCGGCCGCCAGTATCCAGTTGCGTTTCATCCCTCGGATCCCTTTTCGATTGGCGGCAGACTAGCCGTCCCGGGCCGGCGATGCATCATCAGGTTTGCGCGAGGCTTGACTTTGTACAGCAAAAAGCCGGGGCTTGGCGGCACGTGCGCCGTTTGGCGTTACACGGTATTAAAACGGTTTCGCCGCGGCGCCGCGGCGCATTAAGCTCGTAAAGGGATGGTCGGCGCTGTCGGCGCCGCGTGCGGGGGACCATGCGTATTGCCAGTGTACCAGCGATCGTCCCGGCGGGGGGCGCGCTGTTTACGAGCTTCTCGGCCAATTTCGGCAACTGGTACAGCGTGCTGGCGGCGCTCGGCCTGACGGCGCTGGCGGTCTATCCGATCTGCGCCTTCATCCTGCGCGGCTGGGCGGTCAAGAAGGTCGATATCTTCAGCGGCTTTTCGACCAGCGCCAAGGCGCTGTACCTGAAGACGTTCCTGAAAGAGCAGTTCGCCGACAGCGAGGCCGATGCGCGCTTCGAACAACTCTATCAGCAGCGTTATGGACGGCGCTATTTCTGGCTGCCGCTGCTGCTGTTCATCGTGGCGAATTTTGTCACCACATTCCTGCTGTCGCAGGCGGCCGTGACCTGGATCGGGCTGGCGCGCGGCAACGGCCTGACGCTGATCGGCGCGATCCCGCAGAGCTGGTCGATCTGGGTGATCCCCCAGGTCGCCGCCGCCGGCATCGGCGGCGCCTATCTGTGGATCGTCGCCGACATGATCTCGCGGGCGCGGCGGCTCGACCTGGCGCCGGCGGACGTCCTCAATTCGACGCTGCGCGTGGCGCTGTCGGCGGCGCTGGCGGTCGCCATGGCGCAGATGGTGACGCCGGCCGTGGCGCTGCCGCTGGCCTTCGCCATCGGCGCCTTTCCGCTGGAGACGGTGCGGGTGATCCTGCGCCGCTTCGCCTCCAACACGCTCAATCTCGGCCTCGGCGTCGACGACAATTCGCCCGACCAGATCCTCAATCTCGACGGCATCGACCACCCGATCTGCGACAAGCTGATGGACGCCGACATCACCACCATCGCCCAGTTGGCCTATTGCGATCCGGTGCAGCTCAGCATGCGCACCGGCCTCGGCTTCGACTATGTGGTCGACTGCGTCAGCCAGGCGATCGCCTGGATGTATCTGGGCGACCGGATGGACGATCTGCGCCCCGCCAGCCTGCGCGGCGCCATCGAGATCTATTGGTTCGTGCGCCAGCTCGCAGACACCGGCTCGCAGCTCTACCCGCTGGCGACCGCGCTGCTGGCGGTGGCGCCCGGCCTGCCGCAGGACCAGCTGAGCCCGCCGGTCCGGCGCAAGCTGGAGCCGGCACAGTTCCTCGCCGCCTGCAACGAGATCGCCAACGACGCGAACACGCGCTTTCTGATCGAGCTGTGCCATGACGGCGGCGGGGCGCAGAACCTCGTCATCCCGCAATACGGCGCGCTGCTGCCCAAGACCGCGGCCTGAGGCGCGCGCTCAGCCCTTGAGCGCGCCGCGCAGCAGGGCGCGATAGAAACGCTCGCCGAGGCCGTTGGGCGCGGCAAGACCCATGCGCGCCAGCGCTTCGTCCTCGCCGCCGCCAAGACCCGCCAGCGCCAGGCGCGCGAGCTCGCGCGGCGAAGCGGCCTGCAAGCGCTCCAGCGCCGGCAGCAGGCGCTGCTCGACGGGCGTGAAATCGCAGCCGAAGGGATAGTCGGGGAGCAGGCCGCCGGCCTGGAGCGGCGCCAGCGCCGCGGCGATGCGCTCCGGATGGTTGTCCCGATGCGCCGCGGGGATTTCGTAAGCCCTGGCGATCTTGCCGGCGTCCTTGGCGCGCGCCAGGAGTTCGCCCTGGAAGCGCGAGTCGGCGATGGCCAGCATCCGCGCCACGACATGCTCGTCGCTTTTGCCGCGCAGGTCCGCGATGCCGTATTCGCTGACCACGATGTCGCGCAGATGGCGCGGGACGGTGGTGTGGCCGTAGGCCCAGCGCACATTCGACTGCAGCCTTTTGCCCGCGCCGCGCGTCGCGTTGATGGCGATGATCGCGCGGGCGCCTTCGAGCGCGAAGGCCTGGTCGACGAAGTTGAACTGGCCGCCGACGCCGCTGACGACGCGGCCGTCCTCCAGCCCGTCGGAGACCACCGCGCCCAAGAGCGTCGCCATCATCGCGCTGTTGACGAAGCGTGCCTTGACGCGCGCCGCGCGCTTGCCGGCCTCGTCGCCATAGAGCTGGTTGGTGAAGGAGATGCGCGTCATCTGGATGCGGGCGAGCGCGTCGGGCGCCATCTCGCGCAGGCGGCGATAGAAGGCGCGCGGCCCGACGAAGAAGCCGCCATGCACCAGCACGCCGTCCACCTCGCGCTTGAGGATGCCGGCGTCGATCAGTTCGAGGAAGCCGTCGACCAGCATTTCGCTGACGCCGTAGAGGCCGAGCGCGAAGGGCGCGCCCTCCTCGCCGGCCAGCGGCGGCGCGCCGCCGGTGAGGCGCGACACCGCTTCGCGAAACGCCTCGTTGCGGCGGTGGCGCAGGATCATGGCGTGGACGGCGGCATCGCCCTCCTCGCCGATGCCGATCTGCAGCGTGCCGCCGTCGGCGATCAGCCGCGCGATGTGGAGGCCGATGGCATGCTCGGTCGCCGACAGCGGCTGCCGGGGCGGCGCGAACAGCGGAAAATCGGTCGCCGGGCTCTCCAGCACATGGCTAAAGGCTTCCGCCGGCAGGTCGCCGTCGCCGGGCATGAAGGGCAGCTCGCTGTTGACCTGGCCGACCAGGAGGAATTTGGCGCGGCCCGCCTTCTGCGCGTCGAGCATGTCGAGCGTGAGGTCGGGATTGCAGCTCAGGCTGTAGCGCTCGCCCTTTTTCGCCACCAGCTGGGCGACGACGTTGACGCCGCGCGCCATGAGATAGTCGGCGGCATGGGTGTAGTTCGCGCTGATGTAGCTCCTCTGCGCCGTCTCGCTGCCGAGCCAGCGCCCGGCGAGGAAGAAGAACTCGTCGACGCGGATGTTCGGCGGCAACGCATTGCCATGCACCGCCGCGGCGTAGTCGAGCTTCGGGTAGCCGCCGAGCAGGCGCTGCGAGATCGGGCCGATGAAGCGCTTCTCCAGCTCGTTCTTCGCGCCCGGCGCCTCCAGCGTCAGCGCGGTGAAGATGTGGAGCTCGAGCGTCGGATCCCGGGCGGCGCGGCGGTACAGCGCGTTGGCGACGTGGCAGGCCTTGCCGAGGCCGAGCGGCAGGCCGAGCACGATACGGCGCCCCACCGCGGCGATGACGGCGTCGGCGAGGGCCTCGGGATCGGTGAAATGCGCGGACATCGTCGTTCTTGTTTGGAGCGCCTGATTCAACGACTATAACGGCAATGAGCGGCTCCGCGCACCCCGCAGACTTGCAGGACATCGCCGCCGCGCTCGCCGAAATGGGGCTGCTCGGCGAGGGCGAGCAGTTCACCATCGGCACATTGTCGGGCGGCGTCTCCTGCGATGTCTACCGCGTCGCGGTGAAGCGGCGCCCGCCTCTGGTCGTCAAGCGGGCACTGCCGCAGCTGCGCGTCGCGGCCGCGTGGCGGGCACCGCCCGAGCGCGCCGCGGCCGAAGTCGCCTGGCTGAAACTGGTGGCCGGGATCGAGCCCCATTGGGTGCCGCGCATCCTCGGCGAGGACCGCGCCCGCCATCTGTTCGCGATGGAGTTCTTTGCGCCCGAGCGCTATCCGGTGTGGAAGGCCGAGCTTGCCGCCGGCCGCGTCGACGCCGCTTTCGCCGCCCAGGTCGGCGCGGCGCTGGCCCGCATCCATGCTGCGACGGCAGGACGGGCCGAGATCGCCGCCGCCTTCGACCATGGCGCGCAATTTCGCGCCCTCCGGCTGGAGCCCTATCTGCTGTACACCGCGCAGCGCCATCCGTTACTGGCGCCGGCGATCGAGGCCGAGGCCGGGCGCCTCGCGGCGGCGCGCATCGCGCTGATGCAGGGCGACATCAGCCCGAAGAACATATTGTGCGGGCCGGACGGCCCGGTGTTCCTCGACGCCGAGACGGCGTGTTACGGCGATCCGGCGTTCGACCTCGCCTTCTGTCTCAATCATTTGCTGCTCAAATGCGTCTGGCATCCCGAATGGACGGCGCAATACGCGGGCGCCTTCCACGCCTTGAAGGATGCCTATCGCCGCGGCGTCGCCTGGGAAGCGCCCGACGCGGTCGACGGCCGCACGGCGCGGCTGCTGCCGATGCTGCTTCTGGCGCGGGTCGACGGCAAGTCGCCGGTCGAATACCTGACCGCGGCGGCCGACACGTCCTTCGTGCGCGCCGCGGCGCTGCAGATGATCGTCGAGCCGCCGACGAACCTGGCGATGCTGGCGGAGGCGTATTTTGCGGTGGCGGGGCAGCGGTGAACTGTCATCCCCGGCGAGCACCGCGAAGCGGTGCGAGGGAAGGGGACCCAGGCGGTTATTTCAAGAGCGGTTTCGACGATAAGCCAAACTATATCGGCAGCACCTCGGCAGCTTGACCGCCTGGGTCCCCTTCCCTCGCCGTGCTCCGTACGGCTCGCCGGGGATGACAATAGAGTTTTTACTTCGCCGTCTCGAGCTGCCGTTCTTTGTCCACTGCCTTCGGCGCTTTCACCGCGACGTCCGCCGGCGTGCCCAGCGCCCGCGTCCACGCCGCGAATTCCAGCGCGATGCCGTCGGGATCGAAGAAATAGATCGAGCGCACGAAGGTGGTCGGCGTGATCTCGAGGCTCGCCTGCATCGGCGAGTCGTCGTGGCTGATGACGCGGCTGGCCTTGATGCCCTTGGCAACGAGCTTCTCGTAGTATTCGTCGATCCGGTCCGCCGGCACGTTGATCGCGACATGGTTCATCGAGCCATGGGCCGAGGGTCCGGGCAGCATGCCGGGCGCCGCCGAGGCGACGCCGGGGACGGCCTCGGGCGCATTCGGGAACCAGAAGAACGCGAGGCTGTCGCCATTGCCGAGGTCGAAGAAAAAATGCTGGCCCATGCCGTTCGGCAGCTCGATGGTCTTGATCAGCTTCATGCCGAGCACATTGCCGTAGAAGTCGACGGTGCGCGCCATGTCCTTGCACACCAGCGCCAGATGGTTGACGCCCTGCAGCTCGAATTCCGTGTTGCTCATCGCTGGCTCCTCACTTTTTACCCTCCCCTTGAGGGAGGGTCGAAATCATCGCAGCGAAGCGTAGATGATTTCGGGGAGGGGTCCAACGCCATGCATCGGACCCCTCCCCGAAATTTGCTTCGCAAATTTCGACCCTCCCTCAAGGGGAGGGTAGCTTCTTGCGGGCTCCGAAATAGGTCCGCAGCACGAGCTGGAACTGGTTTTCGCTTTGCTGCGGCGCGTCGCCGTCCAGGACGCGCTGGGCGCGGCGGTCGTCGGACAACAGATACTCCGCGCTGAGGCGCAGCCACGAACGCAGGCGCCAGCTTGCCGTTGCGTCAAAGGCGTGGCCGTCCTCGCTGAGCGGCGAGGGACCGAGCGCGGCGGTGCGCGTGCGTGTCTGGAATAGGTCGGCGCGCGCCGCCAGCCACCAATCGTCGAGGTCCCAGCCGACGAGGACATAGGCCGATTTGAAATCGGTGGCGGTGAACGCCGTGGCCGAGGGGCGGATCAGCGTCGTGCCCGACAGCGCCTGCGACAGCAGCGTGACCGCGCCGATCTGCCGGCGCAAGCCGAGATCCCAGAACGCGGTATGCCAAGCGCGCGGCCGCGTCGGATCCGCCTCGTTGTCGTAGCGCATGACCTCGAAACCGGTGGTGCGGTCGATCTGATAGGAGGCATCCAGGTACCAGCCGGGGCTGTCGTCGATCTCGCGGAACAGATGCGTCGTCAGCGGCGGCACGCGGCCGGCGGCGACGGCCACCGCGTCGGGCAGGCGCGATGTCTCGAACAGGCCGGTGGCGCGGTCGTCGAAATTCCAGCCGCGCTCGGCGATCATCACGCCCGCCGTGTCGTTGAAGCCGAACAGCGCGCCGATCAGCGTCACGTCGTTGCCGTTGCTGTGCCAGTCGAGCGTGCCTTCGGCGCCGACGGTGCGCAGCTCGCTGCCGATCCACGAATCGATCGCCGACGGCGTCACCGTCCAGAAGCTCGACCAGCCGATCTCCTCGTTCTCCAGGCTCAGCGGCGCGAAGAAGGCGCCGGCGCGCGCCGACCATTGCCAGCGCGTGTTCGAGGCCGGCGCATAGCGCACGAAGCCCTCCAGCAGATCGAGCGCCGGGCCATAGTCGGCGTTGAGCCGCGCATCGGCCTGCACCGACCACGCGCCCATATCGCCGACCCGCAACTCGCCGACAAGGTCGCCGAGCTTGACACCCGGATCGGGATCGTCTGCGCCGAAGCGCAGCTTGCCGAGGCCGCCGTCGAGATAGGCGTCGCTCGCCGGCGGTGCGACGAGGCGCACATCGCCATAGCCGGCGAACTGGACATCGGCGGCATGACTGACACCGGTGACAAAAACGAGGGCCGCCCCAAGGATTGACGCGCGCTGGATCATCGTTCGACAAACTAGCAGGAAACGGCGCAGGTTTGCGCCGCCGCGGCGGACCGAGCTTAACGCCGCTATCCTCGCGCATAACCACCTATTAACGCCGCCGGCCTAGAATTTGCGGCGAACGAACCTCCTGGCCTTCGCCATGCCGCAAGCCGCCCTCGATACCGTCGCCGAGGAAAATCCGGCGCACTTCGTGCATCCCAGCTGCGCGTTCCTGCGCGCCTATTGGGAGCAGAAGCGCGGTGGCCGCGCCATGCCGTCGCGCGCCGACATCTCGCCGGCGCAGCTGAAAGACCATCTCGGCTGGGTGATGATCCTGGACGTGCTGCCGGGCGGGCGCGATTTCCGCTACCGCCTGATCGGCACGCTGGTGACGCAATATTTTTTCGCCGACAGCACCGGGCGCACCGTGATGGAAGCCTTCGCGCCGAACGGCGAGGCCGTCGCCAAGAGCGTCAACGGCGTCTTCCGCAAGGTGGCGCGCGACAAGATCGTGATGCGCACGGCCGGCCAGGCCAATTGGCTGTCCGAGGGGCTGGAGGAATTCGAGGCCATCTACCTGCCGCTGTCCGACGACGGCGAGAGCGTGACGCATATCCTGCACGCCTTCGTCTGCGACCGCGACCGCATGCTGCTGGCGCGCCAGATCGCGCGCCTCAACGGCGGCAAGCTCATCGCCCAACCGCCGCCGAAAGTGGCGTGAAGGGTTCGACCTCTCCTGTTCGCGGGAGAGCTTGGCCACACCGCTTGAGAACCCACGCCCTCTCCGTTAGCTATTAGCCACCCGGGGAGGGTTCGTTCATGGCCGAGACAGGCCCGCGCCCAGCGCGGATGGGACTGGTGCTGACCGCATCGGCGGCGGGCACCGTGTTCGAGTGGTACGACTTCTTCATCTTCGGCTCGCTGCTCTCCATCGTCTCGCGGCATTTCTTCGCCGGCGCCGGCGAGACCCAGGGCTACATCTTCGCGCTCCTGACCTTCGCGGTGGGCTTCGCGGTCAGGCCGATCGGCGGCCTGGTGTTCGGCTATCTCGGCGACCGCACGGGGCGCAAGCGCACTTTCCTGATCACCATCACCATCATGGGCCTGGCGACGTTTTTCATCGGCCTCCTGCCGGACACCGGCGCCATCGGCAGCACGGCGCCGTACCTGCTGATCGGCTTGCGCATCCTGCAGGGCTTCGCGGTGGGCGGCGAATATGGCGGCGCGGTCGTCTATGTCGCCGAGCATGCGGACCCGGGCAAGCGCGGCGCCGCCACCGGCTGGATCCAGGTCGCCGCCACCGTCGGCCTGTTCCTGGCGCTCAGCATCATCCTGATCGTGCGCACCGCGCTGGGCGAGGCGGCATTCGGCGCCTGGGGCTGGCGCGTGCCCTTCCTGGTCTCGCTCGGCCTGCTGCTGATCTCGATCTGGATCCGGCTCAAGCTCGACGAGTCGCCGGCCTTCCGCCAGCTGCAGGCCGCGGGCACAACCTCGCGCGCGCCGCTGTCGGAGGCGTTCCTGCGCTGGCGCAACCTGCGCATCGTGCTGGTGGTGCTGATCGGGCTTCTGATCAGCCAGGGCGCCGTCTGGTACACGGCGCAGTTCTACACCCAGTTCTTCCTGGAGCGCGTGGTCAAGGTCGAGCCGCGCACGGTCAACATGCTGATCCTCAGCGTCACCGTGCTGAGCGCGCTGCTGCACATCTTCTTCGCGCGCCTCTCCGACCGCGTCGGCCGCAAGCCCATTATGCTGTTCGGCCTGGCGCTGGCGGCGCTGCTGCTGGTGCCGGGCTTCCAGTGGCTGAGCCAGGCGGTCAATCCGGGTCTCACCGAGGCCATCGCCCGCAGCCCCGTGACGGTGTTCGCGGCGCCCGCCGACTGCTCGTTCCAGTTCGATCCCATCGGCAAGGCGCGGTTCGCCAGCGCCTGCGACATCGCCAAGGGCACGCTGGCCAATCTCGGCGTGCCGTATCGCAACGAAGCGGCCGAGCCCGGCGAGCTCGCCCGCATCCGCCTCGGCCGCACGA